>TARA_R110002072_G_scaffold534_2_pt1 | contig 167042 bp, 169 predicted proteins | sample TARA_R110002072 | Tara Oceans TARA_R110002072 (sample SAMEA4397118) | marine metagenome | biome: Polar Biome; feature: [SRF] surface water layer (ENVO:00010504); material: water (ENVO:00002006), including particulate matter (ENVO:01000060) such as... | depth 5 m
GGTGCTGACTTTGCTAAAAAATATGGAGAGTCTCCAGATATCGTTCACGCTATTAGAGCTCACCATGATGATGAAAAACCAGAATCAGTTCTTGCTCACTTAGTTGCAGCTGGGGATGCTCTTTCTGGTGCGAGACCTGGTGCTCGTAAGGCCATGGTTGAATCTTATGTTTCTCGTCTTTCTGATATTGAAGAAATCGTAAATTCATTTGATGGAGTCTCAAGATCATTTGCAATCTCAGGTGGTCGTGAAGTTAGAGTTTTTGTTGAAAACGATAAGGTCAATGATGAGGAGACAGTTCTTCTATCAAGAGATATCGCTAACAAAATCGAATCAGAAATGTCTTATCCTGGAACCATTAAAATTACAGTTGTTCGTGAAACGAAGTCTGTAGGGGTTGCACGTTAATTCAAATTAGCTAATTAAAAAATTCAATGATTTAGAGGCCACCTTCGGGTGGCCTTTTTATTTCTGGACTCGTGTCTGTATATATTTCTCACTTCATTGATCAAAAACCATAAAAAGAGTAGAAAAGGGCGTAATTAATTAAAAAAAGGCCCTTTTATGAAATTTCAAAAGCTTCCAACACTATTAATACTTTTAGGAGTTTTAACTAGTTGTGCTCCGAAAGACGAAAAAATAGAGAATCCTTACTTCACTACTGATGCAGAAGTTGAAGAGCAGTTCGGAACTCTTTTTCCTGATAATGGTAATTACGATATGGAAGTTGGTTTAACAGCAACTGATAAGATTGCAGAATCAGCAAGACTTTTAGAATTTGCATTGAACTCTGATTTTCAACAAAGACAATATGAGAAAGAAGTTGAAAGAGACGAGAGAGGGGAAAGAGCAAAAAGTTATGTTCTTTGTCGAAAAATAAAGAGTGTTAACAAAGTAAATGGATCCAAGAAAGTTTTTATCGATTGGGATGGCTGTAAAGATACCATCTCATCAGATCAAGTTATTACTGAGGTACGAGGACAAGAAACTTTTGAGATTGAATTTAAAGAACTAGCAGATGGTAAAAAAGTTGCAAGTTACATTGAAGGTCAGACAACACCAGGTTTTAATTTAAGACTTTCTAAGAAGCTTGGAAGAAGTACTGACAGGGGTTATCGCGGAGACCTTAGAGAAGATCGAAATGTCTTTTTTCGTTTAGTAGACGAAGAAAAGAGAATCTATGATTTCACTTATAGAGCGACTACAACCCATGATATTCAAGCTAGTGCTGTTAAGTATACTGGATACAATGATACGGGTGAGATTCAGGCCATTGCAGAAGGAAAGTTTCAAGTTAAAGAACTCTCTAGTGGAGAACTTGTTGTTACGAAGTATATTCAGCAAAGAAAAGATTCAGTCTCTCTTACAATCAAGGGAACTCGATCTGACATTGAAGAAAAAATTGAAGATAAATTCTATATCTTGATTTCAAATGTAAACCTAGACATGGGTAAAGATGATCATAAGGCCGATACGATGATGAATCAGCCAGGTAGAACATCTACAATTCAAGTACAGACAGGTACAGCTGATGACGGATCACCAACTTATGAAGATCGTGATGTTAAGTTTTGTGGACAGTTTAGAACCAACTTTCGTTTGTCCAATATGTGGTTAACAGGAATCCCGAGAACAATGAATAATAAAAGTCGTGGAGAACTAAACTTCACTGGCGAAGAAATTTCAGTTAACACAGATAAAAGAAAATTTAAGAGATCTTGTATGAAGAGAACGGGAATTGCTCCCCTACTTAATAGAGACAAGCTCTACTTTAAATAACTTAATAGATCATAATTACACGTAGCAAGGTGCATTCTGTCCCTGACTATATGACTCCAGTTCTAAATTGCTTTGCTCTTGCAAAGCATTAAGTCTATGTAATATTTACACACATCTTTGGCATAAAGATTGCTCTAGTTAATCGCAAATTCATAACCTGTAACTGGAGAGAGAGAATGCTTAAGTTCACAATGGTGGCCATTGCCATCTTATCATTATCATCATGTAAAACGATGAAGGGAAATCTTGTTCTTAGTGAAGATACAAGCTTTAAGAGAAAAACAATCTTTGGAAATTTTAAAAAGATTGAAATTCCAAAAGGAAATTTTAAAGCATCACTAAAAGTATCTGGAAAAGATAAAATAAAATTAAAACTAAAAGAAGAAGATAAAACATTCAAAACGATTAAATTTGAAGCAGAAGGTGAAATTGAGCTTCCTAAAACGGAAGGGGAAACGACAATTAGTGTTGATCAATTAGGTACTAACTACGATCTTAAAGTAAAAGTTAACACTGATTTTGATAGTTCAACTTACGATACAACAGAATCTTGTATTTCAGGTTATCGCTCAGAAGAAGTTTGTCGTTGGGTTTCCTCATATACTTCATGTAAGTCAAACAAAGATGTTGTAAGAGACCGTAGAGACGTTAATTGGGACGCTCGTCGAGACAATGATAATGATACAACTGTCTGTCACACTGTTCCTGGTCATACTTCTTGTTCAATAGAATCAATTCCTATTTATGGATCTCAAGAAGTTACTTACGCCCAAGAGACAACGACAAGATATTTAAAAGCAGGATTATTATTAGAAGGAAAGAAAGAAGTGGCGAAATTCTCTCACTCTAAATCTAAGACTGATAGAACAAGGCTTTCTTCAAGCGTGTGTTATTAAGTGTAAAACGTCTCACTCTTTCGATTGAAGAGTGAGGCTTTTTTTATTTTACAAGTTTGTATTTAACAAGTCTTAAGTTAGCAGCCACAGGCAGGTGATCTGAAACCCCATCAGTGCTAGCACCAGAACCAAAGCGAGAAGGCGTAAAGCTATTTGATCTCAATTGATATTTACTATTGTCTGGAGTTCTGATTGAACTAGGGATGAGCTGATATGATGCCTTTTTACTTGTCATATTTTTACTAAAAAATATCATGTCTAGAAATGACCATTTTCCTCGATAGCTATGGGTACCTGAACAATCTTTACAGCCTATCTTGTGAGAGACTTCAAATTTATCAAGTAAGCTTTCTTCAAGTAATTTTTCTCTAATATCTTCAAGCTTTGTGATGTTAAAGTCACCAGCGGCAACGATCATACGATTTTTTGGTAGCTTATCAATAGCATTTCTAAGAGTCTTGAGAACCTTTCTACGGGCCTTGCTTGGGCTTCTCTGTGAAGGTAGGTGTAAGCTAAAAGCTGTGATTAAATCACCGTTAGGAAGCTTAAAAGTGGCCTCTAGGATGGCCCTCGTTGGCGAATGACCTTCAAATTTTGTAATATGAATTTTAGGTTTGCTAGCAAGGTCAAGCTTGCTGATCATGGCAGTATCAATACCTCGTCTGTCTGGACCTTCTATTAAAATGGACTTCTTAGTATAACCAGATTTCGCTAGGTATTTCTTACGTAACATTTCTAATACATTGATATTTTCGACTTCCTGGAGAAAGATAATATGAGGATGAACATCTTCTTGCAGGATGACGTGAGCTAAACGCTCCATTTTTCGATCAAGAATTTTAGGGCTCCAGTCATTGTATAGGCACTCATCTCGCCATCGCTTTACTTTAATTCCCTCACACTCCGCTTGATGAGCAAGGCCTTTTTTATCCTCGATTGGTAGGTAGGAAAGGTCGTTCTTACCTCTGTCGTGAACAGTATCAAATAGGTTCTCTACATTGTATGTAAAGAGAACAATGTCATCTTTTTGAGTGTTGAATTGCCCTGTGGAACAGGATACTAGTAAGATAGCTAGGACATATGTCTGTAAAAACTTCACCTTTTCACCTCTGTTGTTGAGATCATTTCAAATTTCACATAACATCCAACTAATTTTTGAATTAGTAAAGAATATTAAATAACGTTTTTAAAAAGGTTGACCATGAGAGCTCTTAAAATTTCTTTAGTTACATTTGTAATAAGTATGAGCTCGTTTGCTGCAACTTCTCTTTATGATCGAAATAGTGAAGGTGGGGGAAGTAGTTGGAGTCCTTGGAGAACAAGTCTATTTAGTTTAGCAAGCCGGCCAGTAAACAATCCAGATGAGGGTAGAACTCAGATTAGCACATATAATTATTTTAGTGTTGATTACAAATTAGATGGTGGGAGAAAGTACTCAATTCGTCCTGTTTTCTTCTATGAAACTTCAGGTTGGAATGATTATGGTGAATATAAGAAACCAAAAGCAGAAATAGGTGATCTCTATGTTCAGTATGTTGATTATGACCTAGCATATCTTCCAGGTGACGTTGCTTTGTCTGGACAGTTTAGAGTCCATCTTCCAACAAGTAAGCAAAGTAAAAAAATTAATCAAATCGCAAAGCTTGAAGGTGTTTTTACATTTGAAAGACTGCTCGCAAAAATGTGGTCAATAAATTATGAAGTTAGACCAAAGTACTATATCCAAAGTCAGACTAGTTACCTTAATGAGTTTACTTATTCACGAGGTAGTAGAGCTGGTGAGCAAGGTGGTTCTGTTTCTCAAAATAAAGAATATGAAATTGAGCATTCAATCGAATTGGAAAAGAAGTTTAATAAGCTTTTTGGAATGGCCGTTTCTGTTGGTATGGAACATCAGGGTTGGCATGCCAGTTCTGTTAATGAGCGTCCTGAAGCAAGGCACTCTGATGATTTAATTCTTGGAGTAAGTGGCGTTTTTGATGTTCACCATAAAGCAAACTTCATTCTATCGATTCAAAACTCAGCTCCTGTTCACAATGCAAAACAAAATTATAAGGCATTTCGATCAGACGAAGTTGATGTAAGCTTGCTTTCATTCATTAGATTCTAATAATTCATTAAAAAGTTTTCAATACTGCTCTTTCTTGTCACAATATTAGTGGAGGCAAGAATGAGCAAAAAATATGCATTAGTAACTGGAAGTTCTTCAGGTCTAGGTTTTGAAATCGCCCAATATTTACTGGAAGAAAACTTCACCGTCTTTGGTGGCAGTCGAAGAGGCACTGATATCTCCCATCCAAATTTTATTGATCTTGAACTTGATGTAACAAGTGAAGATTCCGTCGTCGATTTTTTTGACGAAGTAGGAAAAGACACTGTTGCTCTCAACTTAATTGTTAATAATGCCGGAATCTTTGAGATGGGCAGTGTGGTTGAAACAGAATCCTCAGTGTTCAATGATCATCTGAAGACTAATGTATTGGGAGTCTTTCATATATTAAAACACAGCTTTGATTTCTTGATTGAGGATAAAACACATATTATCAATATCTCTTCTATTGCTTCAAAAAAAGGATTTCCAAATGTAGCTGCTTATTGTGCTTCTAAGTTTGCACTAAACGGCTTAATCGAAAGTACAAGAGAGGAATGGAAATCAATGGGCATTCGTTTTTCTAACCTCATGCCTGGTGCTATTGATACACCATTATGGGAAACTATTTCAGATGACTTTGAAAGAAGTAAGATGCTTGATCCTGATGATTTTATCCATGTGTTTGATATGATTATTAAGGCCCCGGTGGAAATGCAATTTCCTGAAGTCACCTTTCTTCATAAAAGTGGAGCTCTTGAATAATGGAGACTGTTAATTTAAGAAAGTTTTATCTCTTCAGTTTAGTTCCTATCCTTGTTCTACTTGGAATTATTTCCTTTGTGAGAATTGTCCCTCCGATTGTTATTATTGCTACTCTTGTCGGTTATATTTGGCCTCTTATGTTTATTACTCCAGGAGCAAAAGAAAAATTTCTTGTTAAAAAATATAAGTTTTCTCTCGTTGGTGTTAGCTATCGCTACTATGACAAATGGGGAAATGTTATAGGACACAATAAGGCCAGGGTGATTTTTCCGTTTCTCTTTATTGTTTTTCTTTCAATTCTTATGAGAAATTATTGGGTGTTATTCGGCCTGTTGGGGATTGTTTTCTTTCAGTTAAATTATTTTTTTATTCTTCGGAAGAAATTTTCCCAAGATGATTATAAAATTCTTTTAGAGTCCGAGAACGAAGGAACTGACTACGAAGATCACTCGAGCGTTGAAAGTCATCAAAGAGATAACGACTAAAGGCCTTAAATCTTCTCAGGAGCGCATCCTCAGATATCTCTCTTCTATTATAATGTTTTTCCAATGTATAAAAATATAAATCAAGGTTATTCTTTCTAATGGTGAGAAGTTCTTCTTCACTTATATTTCCTAATCGATGAAGATTTTCTTTATAGATACTTGCTAGCCAAGGGGTTTTTAAAGCACCTCTACCAAGCATGACACCGTGACAACCAGTCTCTTGAAAAATTTTTTGAACATCTTGAGGAGTCCATATGTCACCGTTTCCAATAATCGGAAGATTAGAGTGAGTAACAGCTTTTTTGATATACTTCCAATCAGCAACACCATCATACATTTGGTCTCGCGTTCTTCCATGAAGAGTAATGGCCTCAACTCCTTCATCTTCAAAAAGTTTTAAAAGATCGAGAAAGTTTTTATCATCTCGATAGCCAATGCGAATTTTTACAGTGAATAGACCTTTGAAGTTTTCTCTAATGATCATGAGAATTTCTTTAAGAGCAGGCAGATCACTTAAAAGATAAGCTCCACCTTTGTGACCATTTACTTTCTTGCTTGGACAACCAAGATTTAAGTCGAGGTAATCAAAGCCAAGTGCTTTGATTTTTTCGATATGTTCTTTCGTTTGAGCTCGGTGGGAAGTAAGGATCTGAAAACCGGTTTTCTTTTTTAGAGCATTATTTTTAAAGATGTTTTCACCAAAGTGATCAGAGATTTTTGAATTTTGATACATTCCAACAGATGGAATTCTTAAAAAATCTGTATAGTAATGATCCCACTCAGGAAAAGCTTCATTGAGTGCTAAGCGGTAAGGCTCATCAGTGATTCCTTCCATTGGGGCAAAAAGTAAGCTCCCTTCAGGGATTCTTTCTAAAAATCGAGTCATTGCGTCCTAACCTATTGGGTGGGAGTATAAGACATAGGGTGTTAATCCGTCCAGCCTTTATCAATAATGTCACTCATGCTATCAGAGGTTAAAGGAAAATTATGCTTATCCCAGTTTCTATAGTCATTCCAATTTGTAGAAAAGAAGATCAAACAATGGTCTGGATGCAACTTCGTCAAGAGGATGGTCACTTAGATGGTAAATGGGAATTTCCTGGTGGAAAGTGGGAAGCCAATGAGCTGCCTGAGGACTGTGCTAAGCGAGAGTTCTTGGAAGAAGTTGGGGTAGAAATAAAACAAATTGATTATTTTAAAACTTATCCTTTTCAATACTCAGATAGATCGGTAAGTATTTTTAGTTATGTTTTTTTGTGTAAAGAAGCTGAGCTTAAATCTGGAAGCTGGACTTTGTTAAATGAAGTTGATCTTAGTAAGATCCCAGAGGCCAATCACCAATTGATTGAAGATTTAAAAAGAACTTTTAATTAGGGGAACAATTTGTTTTCTAATGTGATTCAATTTTACTTACTTACCCTGGCCCTTGGTTTAGGTTTCTTCTGTTTTTTAGCAAATACTAAAGAGACCGGTGCAGGTTTTATGAGAGTCGTCATGAGCCTTTGCGGAGTAAGTACTGGAATTGCTCTTGCTTTTCATATTGTATCAAACAAAGCTTTTTCTCTTGAGACAGGCCTGTACATTGTATCTCTTCTTTCTTTTATCCTCGTTTATTTAAAGCATGAGGATGGTAAATCTCCTGCGATGTGGATTCTTTATGCTCTTCATAACCTTTCTTTGTTGGTCGCTTTTTATCTCTTTATGGATCAGGATTTAGTAAGAACTTTATTTGCTTACGCAACAACAGGTTTTGTTGGAAGTGTTACTTATGCAATGGTCATGGGTCATTGGTATCTTGTAACTCCTAAATTAAGTGAAAAGCCGTTGATCATTGCTTCTATGTTTATTTGGCTAACAATTCTCATCAAAATGATTTGGACGGGGACAGAATACTTTCAGCATTTAGATATGTTTGAGCAAGGAACCACTAAGGCCGCGGGCTATATGTTCAATTGGGTTATGTTGACGATGCGTGTCGGTTGGGTGTATTTAGGAGTCGGAATCATGAGTGTTTTTGGTTGGCGATTGGTGAAAATGAGATCAATCCAATCAGCAACCGGTATATTTTATGCCATGACTTTTTTTGTTTTTGGAGGGGAGCTCTTTAGCATATACTTCTTCTTTAAATACGGACTTTATTTATGATGGAAATAACTTTTACTTGCCCAGAGTGTGGATCAGGAATTCATGTCACTCCAAGCCTTGAAGCAAATATTGCTAATTGTGATATCTGTGAACACAAGCTACCGGTAAAGTTTAATGAAGATCATGTGAATTCAAATATTAAAGATTGCCCATGTTGTGAGCGTAAAGACTTTTATCAGCAAAAAGATTTTAATCGTAAGCTTGGGGTTCTACTTTTTGTCATCGCGGCCATCTTGAGTATTTGGACATACGGAATAAGTTTCATCGTTCTCTATATCTTTGATCTCGTTTTATACAAGCTACTTGGCAACGTGGTTGTTTGTTATAAATGTAATACTTTGTTTAGAAATGTGAATAATATTAGTGAGATACCACCATTTGACCATGAAATGAATGACAGAATTGTCTATTCAGATCATGACTTTGAAGGGAAACCACTTACTCACTAAGTATATAAAATTACAGCAAGAACGTCCTAGCTATGGACACTATTTGCGTTGCATTGTAAAATAAGATAAGAAAGCTCAAGTAGTAATTAAATATTTTTTAATTATACTTAATAAAGAGCTTAACGTTTAAAAAGGACTATTAAAATAGAACCTCCGTCATTCACCGGCCTGTTCAAGTTTAGAACAAAAAAAATGGCCACCCTTTCTCATAAATTTCTTTTTAAAAACTGGATGAATAAAAATGCCTGCTGATATTCCTGTATCTACACTGGAGATAGTTTCTCTTATAACTTGTTTTGTTCTCTCTGGATTTTTCTCAGGATCTGAAGCCGTTCTTATGTCTTTAGGTGTTGATAGAGCTCAGCAATTAATTGAAGAAGGTGGTTCTAAGTCTAAGGCCATGCTCTTTATGGTTGAGCAGCCAAATGAATTACTCGCTACAATTCTTGTGGGTAATAATGTTGTTAATATTCTTGCAGCTTCCTTAACAACAACAATCACAACTCGTATTGTTCAAAGTGATGCTATTGGAATATCCACCGGTATCACAACACTTATCATTTTATTCTTTGGAGAAATTCTTCCAAAAACTTTTGCAAGAACTCACGCTGAAAAGCTTTCTGTTTTTATTATCTATGTCTTGAGACTTAAGTACTACATTCTTTACCCAATCATTAAGGGTATGGTTGTTATGATAAGAGCGATCCTAGGAGGAAGTGCTGAACTTTCGGGAAGGCTTGTTACTAAAAATGATATTGAATATATGATCAATAAAGCTGAACAAGATAAGACCATGGATTCTAAACAGCTAGATCTGTTGAACTCTATTCTGGAATTTCCAACCATTAAAGTAAAAGATATTATGATCCCTCGTCTTGAAGTTAAGTATATTCAAGAGAAGTGGAGCTTTCATGAGATCATCAAGTTTGTAGAAGAAGATGGATACTCTCGCTACCCTGTTTGTTCTGGTGAGCTTGAGAATACCGTTGGTTTTATGCATGTAAAAGATTTGGCCTTTGTAAGAGGTGCTGAAAAAGGTTCATTTGATATTAATCCAATTTTGAAGGAACCATTCTTTGTCTATGAGCATATGAAAATTCAAGCTGTATTTGATCACATGAACAGAAAGAAAGTTCACCTTGCTTTAGTTAAAGATGAAAACGGTTTAGTTGTTGGTATTGTTACTCTTGAAGATATTGTTGAAGAAATTTTTGGTGAAATTCAAGATGAGCATGATGAAGATGAAATTGTAACTTCAAAAGAAGCTATTCATGCTGAACTTGAAGAAGGTATTTTTATTGAAGGGACACTTTCATTAAGAGACTTATATAACGAATTTGATATTAAAATCCCTTTGAATGATAATTACTCAACTGTTGCTGGTTTTATTTTAGACATGCTAGGAAATACATTTCCAGAGCAAGGTCAAATGATTGTTTGGGAAGGTTTTAGTTTTGAATTAACAACAGTAGAAGACTACGAAATCAAGGGTGTAAAAGTAAAGGACCTTGATGGTGAAAAGCATCTTTACTCGAAGAGTGGAGTTAATGATAAAAACGAAAACTCTGAGAAGAAAGAAAGAAAAATCGATACAAGTTTAACGGCAGATTTTAACTCAACCAAATAGTGAGTCTTTCACTATTTGGTATTTCAAGACCTATTTCAATTTAGCAATTTTAACATTTCCATCTTGCATAATTTTGGCCCGACATGAGAGCCTGATGGTTTTTCCTGCTAAAAACTCGTCACCAAAATTTTCTTTATAAGTTTTTTCTATGTGACTCAGGGTGTCTTTTTCGATGGCTGAAGGGCTTGAAAGATGCTCTTCCCCTTCGATTACAAGGATACGACATGAGCCACAAGAACCCGCTAAACAGCCATGTGGGAGCTCCTGACCGCCATTATCGACTTCATCATAGATGGTAGAACCTTCGGTGGCAGAGACCTCAAATTCAGTTTCGTCGGTAGATTCTCCATTCAAATTTGTTTTCATTAGTGACACGGTGGGCATACAGATTTCATCCTTGATTACATAGTTTAAGCTAATTTTAAATGAAACGAATTCGGTTGTCTTTATAGCGATTTTTTCCGGCTCGTTTTTTGGTGAAAATACTTAGTAAATCTCAAGGAGATAAGAATGTTAACATTTGATAAACTATACTCTGAAGGTCATGAAGAAGTTGTATTCTTTAGTGATCCATCTTGTAACCTTAAGGCCATCATTGCAATTCACGACACAACTTTAGGACCAGCTCTTGGTGGAACTAGAATGTGGCCTTACGCTAGCATCGATGATGCTATTGAAGATGTTCTTCGTTTATCAAAAGGTATGACATATAAAGCTGCTGTTTCAGGATTAAACCTTGGTGGTGGTAAAGCTGTTATTATCGGTGATCCAAAAGTTGATAAGTCTGAAGCACTATTTAGATCTTACGGCCGTTACTTAGAATCTCTTAACGGAAGATATATTACTGCTGAAGATGTAAACATTGGAGTAGAAGATATTGAGCATGTGTTCACTGAGACTTCTAATGTTGTTGGTGTTGCTCAAATTCATGGTGGTTCAGGTAACCCATCTCCTTATACTGCTCGTGGAGTTTTTAAAGGAATAGAAGCAAGTTGTACTAAAGTTTATGGAGACCGTTCTTTAAAAGGAAAGGTTGTTGCTCTTCAAGGTGCAGGATCTGTTGGTAGACACCTCGGATCTTTCTTAGAAAAATCTGGAGCCAAAGTTCTATTCACTGATATTAATGAAAGTAATATTGATCTTTTTAAAGAGCAAGTGCCTTCGTCAGAATTTGTTGGAGTAGATGATATTTATGATGTTAATTGTGACATCTATGCTCCTTGTGCTCTAGGTGCAACAGTTAATGATAAAACAATTGATAGATTAAAATGCAAGATTGTCGCTGGTGCAGCCAATAATCAATTAGCAGAACCAAGACATGGAGATATTTTAAAAGAAAAAAATATTCTCTATGCTCCAGATTATTTAATTAATGCTGGTGGTTTAATGAATGTTTCAATTGAGTTTGAAGGTTGGTCAGATGATAAGGCCACCAGAATGGTTGATACTATTTATGATACAACCATGAATGTATTTAAAATTTCTGATGAAGAAAATGTTCCTGTTTATAAGGCAACAGATCTTCTTGCTGAGAAAAGAATTGAGGCCATTAGAGGTATTCAAGGTGGATACCTTGGTCATCTTCCACATCGATTCCCAGGACGTAAGATTAGATAAGTAAAAACTATAAATGAAGTTAGTTGAAACCCCGTCTAGTACGGGGTTTTTTCGTTGTGCCGGCAATATTTGCCTACCTCTCAGGCAAATGGTGCTGACTTAAATTTCCCACTCAAAAAACGTAAAATAGAGGCGTGAAAGCTTTTAATTTTTATATATTCATCTTCACCCTTCTGCTTAGTACAAACAAAGCGTACGGGTTAATTTCTTTTGAGGACGCTACTTTTCCTGAGCTTGCCGTTTCAGGAAGAGCACTTGCTATGGGAAATGCCTATATTGCAAAAGTGGATGACAGTGCTGCCGTTTTTTATAACCCAGCAGGACTAGGAACTGTTAGGTATCCTCACCTTCATATTAGTAATCTTCATTTTGAAGTAAATAAAGATTGGCTCGATCTCGGAACCGGCGGAACAATTTCAAATGCAGGTTCAAACTTTATGAAAGGTTTCAAGGTTGATGGAACGAGACAGTTACTAAAGGATTCACCAGGAAAGTTTTCTCATTCAAGATTTCAAATTATGCCAAACTTTACAGCAAGGTATATTTCAATTGGATATCTTTTTTCCACTCAGACGAGAGGTCACATTGGTGAGAATACAACAGACCTTTTTGAATATGCCACTCGAAGAGATCATGGCCCTTACGCTGCTCTAAATATTTCACTCTTCGGAGGAATATTTAAAGTTGGAGCTTCTGCCATTATGTTACTTAGAAAAGAAGTTTTTGGAGAGAGTGATCGTAATACAACAATTGATTTAAAAGATTCTGATTATAGTGAGGGCTCTGGGGTTATTATTACAACAGGTGGGAAAATAACTTTACCTGTTACTGCCTTACCTACCTTTGCTGTTAAAATTAATAATTCTGCTAGCCAAGATTTTTCTAAAACAGGTGGAGCTGCAGCAGCACCTGATAAAATAAAACCATCTGTAGACTTTGGGTTTTCACTAACTCCTCAAGTTGGAAAAATTGTGAGACTGCACCTTGAAGCAAACTATAAGGACGCAACTCAAAAATATGAAGGAGTTGGATCTGCAAGACGCCTTTCACTTGGTATGGAGTTAGATATTGCGAGAACTTTCTTTATTCGAGGTGGATATGGAGATGGTTTTGGTTCTGGTGGAATTGGGATTAGAACAAGAAAACTCGAATTTGATCTAACCACCTATGCAATTGATACCACAACGAGTCAATTTCGAGGAAAAGAGGATCGTCGCTTTGCTTTGACTCTCTCAAGTGGATTCTAGTAAAAAATCATAATAACTAATTAAAATCACATGAAATTTTTGAGCACTGTCTATAGACCTCAGGCCTTGATTTATGTAATCTGAATCCGAAAAATTAGGGATTTAGCTAAGGAAATCATATGTTGGAAAAAACTCGTTCCACAAAGAAAGAAACAAAAGGGAAGAGCGAAGTGAGTGAAAAATCATTAGAGAAAAAACTTAAACTTGCCAAGAAACATGATCTAAAAAAAGAAGACCTTATTTGGATGCTTAGGAATATTTTTGTTTCAAGAAAACTTGATGACACTGAAATTTCTATGAAGAAACAGTCGAAAGCTTATTTTCAAATAAGTGGTGCTGGCCATGAAGGAATCCTAACAGCTGCCGCTAAAGCAATGAAGCCAGCTTATGATTGGTTTGTTCCTTACTATCGAGACAGAGCACTATGTACCGGTTTGGGAGTTACTCCTTATGAAATGCTTTGCCAAGCAAATGGTAACGTAGGTGATACGGCATCTCATGGGCGTCAAATGCCAGCTCACTGGGGTAACGTTAAGCTTAATATATATAACAAGTCTTCATGTACTGGAACACAGTTTTTACAAGCTTGTGGTCTTGCTGAAGGTGGAATGTATTTAAATGATTTAAAAAATGATGGAGAAAAAGTTCCAAATGTTCCTTATGAAAAAGACGAAGTTGTTTATGTTTCAACAGGAGATGGGACAACTTCTCAAGGTGAGTTTTGGGAAGGAATAACGACAGCTTGTGTAAATAAATTACCAGTAATTTTTGTTGTAGAAGATAATGGTTATGCTATTTCTGTTCCTGTAAAAGTTCAAACTCCAGGAGGCTCAATTTCTAAGGCCCTTAATGACTTTCCAGGTCTTAAAGTATTGAAGACAAATGGAAGTTGTCCTATTGAATCTTACGCAACGATGACGGAAGCTGTAGAGCATGCAAGAAAGAGAAAGGGGCCTGTTTTAGTTCATGCCTCAACAACAAGACCATACTCTCATTCAATGTCTGATGATCAATCAATGTATAGAACAAAAGAAGAACTTGAAATTGAAAAAGAAGAAGATGTATTCAAGTCATACCCTAAGTTCCTCGTTGATTCAGGAATTATGAAACAAGAAGAAGTTGACTCTTTATATGACGAAGTTTCTAAAGAAGTAAGACAGGCAATGAATGAAGCGATTGAAACACCATGGCCAAAACCTGAAGAATCACTTGATCATATTTATAGTGAAGATGTAGATATAACTTCTGATGATTTTTCTACTGATGCGAATTTTTCTGGTAAAGAAGATGTGCCAATGGCCGGTGCTATCAACAAAGTCCTTAAAGACGAATTCAAAAAGAATCCTCTCTTAAGAATGTTTGGTGAAGATGTCGCTGATTTTTCTCAATTAGAAAAACTTGATAACCCTGATCTTAAAGGAAAGGGCGGAGTATTTAAAATTACTTCTGGAGTTCAAAAAGTTTCAAGGAAAGGACAAGTTTTCAACTCACCACTAGCGGAAGCAAATGTTATTGGACGAGCAATTGGAATGGCCTCAAGAGGGCTTAAGCCAGTAGTTGAAATTCAATTCTTTGATTACATATGGACTGCTTATATGCAGTTAAAAAATGAAATGGCGACACTTAGATATAGAAGTGGCGGTGATTATACTTGCCCAATGGTGGTAAGAGTTCCAATTGGTGGATACCTAAGAGGCGGATCAATGTATCACTCTCAAAGTGGGGAAACGCTTTTTACTCATATTCCAGGGATTCGAGTTGCTTACCCTTCAAATGCTACTGATGCAGCTGGCTTATTAAAAACAGCAATTAGAGCAGATGATCCAGTTCTCTTTTTAGAGCATAAGCACCTTTATTATCAAGGTTACAATAGAAGTGGTACGGCTGATGATGAATTTATGATTCCATTTGGAAAAGCCCGAACAGCAGTTGAAGGGACAGACCTAACCGTTGTTAGTTGGGGAGCTCTTGTTCAAAAATCTATAGATGCAGCTAAGAGAATTCAGCAGGACCTAGGAAAGTCAGTTGAAGTAATTGACCTAAGAACACTTGCTCCATTTGATATGGATGCTATTGTTAGCTCATTAAAGAAAACAAATAGACTCCTCATTGCTCATGAAGATGTTAAGACTTGTGGTTTTGCAGGTGAAATCGCGGCCAGAGTTAATGAAGAATGTTTTGAAGCATTAGATGCTCCGATCTTAAGAGTAGCAGCTAAAGACTCACACATTGCTTACTGTCCATCTTCTGAGGAATACATACTTCCTCAAGTTGATGATGTTTATGAGCAAATGAAAAAGGTTCTTGAGTACTAATTTTGCTTACAATGGGTAGACCATCCATTACCAACAAATCGATTACTACATTTAATATTAAAAGGGTGATAAGAAATCACCCTTTTTTTATGGTGCTCTAGCCTAATATATTCTTTTGGCGGTGGGGAGGAGAATCCCCAAGCTAACTTTTCACGATCATAATTATAGATGGGTTTAGGCCATAGGATCAAAGTTGAAATCACTAAACTTACTAAATATAAATTCCATTTAAATATTCGAAGTAGAAAAACGATCGTTACGAAAATGAGTAGTGATGACAGAGTAACTTTAAAAGAGATGATATCTTGTGAAGAAAGAAAAATTAAAGTTTTTGAGAATAATTGTTCAAGACCAGGAAGAAACAGACTTGGAAAAATGAAAGCAGATAAGGGGGTGAGTAAGAAATTGAAGGCACTTCCAATAGGATTGAAATGACCTTTAAAAGTAAGTTGAACAATCATTTGAAGAAAGTATAAACGAAAAAAATTAGAGTAGCTGTAGTGTTTACTAAAAATAAAAATACTTAAGAATGTATAGCTAAGAAAATAAGAAATTGGAGATGAGTAAAAGTTACCATTTAACAAGCATATAACACTGCTGAGGTAGAAAGATTTTCTTACGTTTTTTAATTTACATTGAAAAAGGTAAAACCATGCCATTCGTTCAATTGATGAAAAAGAATCAAAGAAAAAAAGCAGTAGGCAAATCAAAATAGAAAGATAGAATTTTATTTTTCTATTCTTTAAAAAAATACCAACCAGGAAAAAAAGTATGGCGAGATGGATTCCCGAAGGGGTTAGCCAATGAGAAATACCTAAGACTTCATGAGCCTTTCTTAAATCTCTTGAAAGAAGACTTTTATCGCCTGTTATATAGCTATTCAGTAATGGCATTTTGGGGGTTATGACTATCCTCTCTTGTTCTTTATAGCTTGGGTCAGTAAAAGCACAGGTTAAGAGAAAACAACTTAGAAAGAAAAATGTTACACGACTAAATCCCATAAAATTAGATAGTTAGCAAGGAGAATGGAACTGATAAAGACTTAACTTATTGATTTATTTTAGATAAAAGTATTCATATTAAATATGTGACTCAGAGTTGGTAAAAATGATTCAAAATTCTATCTCAAATGATATTGCAAATTTTTTTACAGAAGATGATCTTCAACGAAATCCTTACTATATTTCAAAACTGCCAGAAGATATTGTTAAGTGTAAATTAAAGTTTAAAGATGACCTGACTGTATCCGGACTGCCTTGGTTTATAGAGGCCTTCAATTACTTAGGAGCATCTCTAGATTATAAAGATTTTAAGGAATATGAAGGAAGTAAAATTCTTAAAAAAAATAAAACTGAAGTGACATTTGATTTACCATTTAATATTGCTTTAACGGGTGAGAGAATTGCCCTTAATCTTCTTCAACATTCAAGCTCGATTGCAACCTTCACAAATCTATTTGTAGAAAAAGCAAAAGCTAAAAAAATAAAAATTTTAGATACTCGAAAAACAACTCCAGGGCTTCGGGCATTAGAAAAATATTCCGTGAGAATGGGAGGTGGTTTTAATCATCGTCTCGGGCAAACAGATATGTGGATGGTTAAGGATAATCACAAAAGCTTCTTTGGAGGAGTCGAGCAAGCAATTAACTTCTTTAAAGATCAAGGGAGTTTTTATAACCCAATCGAGTTGGAAGTTCATGATCTTGATGAACTTATTGAGGCCCAAGAATTAAATATTAAGCATGTGATGTTAGATAACTTTTCACCAGAAGATATTCGTAAGGCAGTGAGCGTAAAGAATGAGTCTATGACTTATGAAGTTTCTGGCGGTGTTAATCTAGAGAACCTAGAGAGTTATTTAATCGATGGAGTTGATGCTATTAGTGTGGGGAAACTTACCTATGGTGCTCCTCCAGTGGATATCTCTTTAAAATATGAGAAAAAAGTATGAGTGTTGCCCAGTTTGATACATTAATTATTGGCTGCGGTATTGCAGGCTTGGCAGCAGGAATAAAACTTGCTGAAGCTGGAACGAAAGTAGGAATTGTTACAAGAGAAGTTGATCCAAATGTTTCCAATACCTTTTGGGCGCAGGGAGGAATCATCTTTCCAAATAAAGATGAAGTTGAATCTGAGTCTTTGCAATCAGATATCGCTAAGGCAAGCTCCCATACCTCATCACCTGAAGCTGCTGATATGTTAGTTTCTGAAGGTGAAAGGATAATTAAAGAATTACTTCTTGATAAAGTTCCTACTGATTTTGAAAGATCAAATACAGGGGAGCTACTTTTTACGAAAGAGGCTGCCCATAGTAGCTCTCGAATATTATTTAAAGGTGATTACACTGGAAAAGAAATTCAAATAGCTATGTTAAATTATCTTAAGGATAAAAAACGATTTCCAAATGTTTCTTTTTTAACAGGACATACAGCTGTTGATTTACTAACTCCTTTTCATCATGGAGTTTCTCTACAGCAACGATATGAAAGTCCACAAGTTATTGGTGCTTATGTTTTTAATCAGGCCAAGGGAACGATTGGTAAGGTTATCGCTAAGAAAACAATTCTTGCCACAGGTGGAATTGGGGCACTCTATCTTCATCATTCTAATAATGAAGGAGCAAGAGGAGATGGTCATGCCATGGCCAAAAGAGCAGGTGCCTTCTTAACAAATATGGAGTTTATCCAATTTCATCCAACGACTTTCTACGATAAAAGTTCCCATCGTCGCTTCCTCATTTCTGAGGCCATTAGAGGAGAGGGCGGTGTCCTTCTTAATTGTCATGGCGAAGCTTTCATGGAGATGTATCATCCGGATCGTGAATTAGCTCCCCGTGATATTGTAGCAAGAAGTATTGATGAAGAAATGATTAGAACAAAACATGATTGTGTTTATCTTGATATTAGTTTTAAAGATTCAACATGGATTCAAGAAAGATTTCCAACAATATATGAGCACTGTCTTGCCAAGAATGTTGATATTACAAAAACTCCCATCCCTGTTGTGCCAGCAGCTCACTATACTTGTGGTGGAGTCAAAACAGATCTTAAAGGTAAAACAAATTTAGAAAACTTATACGCTGTAGGGGAAGTTGCTTGCACTGGTTTACATGGAGCTAATCGCTTGGCCAGTACTTCACTACTAGAAGGACTTACTTGGGGAGCCCTCGCTGCAGAAGAGATTCTTCGAAGTGAAGATACAAATTTTTACGAGTCTCACTTAATTAAAGATTGGATTGAGGGGAATGAGCCTGTGGATCCGGCCTTGATACATCAAGATTTAATTACTTTAAAGCATACGATGTGGAATTATGTTGGACTCACTCGAAATAGAAATCGTCTCAAAAGAGCTGAGGCCATGTTTCGAGAGTTATATGATGAGATTCAGCGATTTTATCGTAATGCTCAGTTAGTTGATGAACTTATCGGCTTAAGAAATGCCGTTGAAGTCAGCTACCAAGTTCTCGCTGCTAGTAGAAGAAATAAGCAATCTGTTGGTTGCTTTTATCGCAAGTAGAATCTACAAGCGTACAAACTTTACCTCCATTTTCTCTCTAAAAGTAAAATGATCAAAAGTTTGATTAGAACTCATACCAGTATTGTTAAGAGTTTGGGATTCTCCTTTATCATTAATATAGAAGTTAATACTAAAGAGACCAAAACCATTTTCTATTAATTCTGGTCTAGAGAAAGTAAGGGCCTGATCAGAAATGAGACCTTTGTAGTTTTTAAACTCGATGATTACTTCATTTGAAACAATACAAGTTTTTAAAACTCTATTTACTCCGCTGCCTTTAACAACTTCGTAGTTATATAATCCTGTATGACCTTCAATTTTAGCGATAGAGACAATTTTAGTTAAAGCATACTTACCATTAGTATGTTCTAACTGTTTAAAGACACCAGTAACTGGTAAATCGACTAAATTTCTAGAAGTGCAAATTGAGTCCTGATAAGTACCCACACAACTAGTCATCATTATTGTTAAGACCATTAATAAGAAAACATTTTTCATGTTTACTCCTATGTTGATCCGCACACCCATGCACACATTATCAGGTTTCAAGTTTGGAGCAAGAAAGATGGAAATATTACAATTTGACCATGTTAACAGGCACCCCAGGGCTGCGTAATATACTGAAATAAGGTACCAGATCAAAAAGCTCAGGTTTTGCAGGTAAATAGCCGATAATATAAGTATGAAGATTACTTTATTGCTTACTATTCTTATTTCTTTTCAACAGTTCGCCTTAGCGGCCGCGGGTACTCCTGCAGCAGTTGAAGGGGGCGCGGAAGTAGAGTCCGTTGGTGTTATTGAAGAAGATAGTAATGATAAGATTGAAAAACTTTTATCGATTCCAGCAGTTGCTGCCAAAAAAGTAGAGTGCGAAAATAAAGGTGTTTCTAATTTAGATAAATGTATTTGGGACGGAGATCCTACAAATAATATTGCTCCCCTAAGTGATAAGGTTAAGGAAGAGGTTTCAAAAAAATTAACGATGGGTGAAGATGAAGATGAAGCATCAAACTTTCAGTCCGTTGATATTGATAATACAAAACAGAAGAAAACAAACACGCAACAAAAGCTAGAAGAGTATTTAAAAAAGAGGCTAGAGGGCTATCTTTATAAAGACAAGGCTGATGGGAAAGTTCGGGATATCGCTGATCATCAGATCTTTCATAGAATTCAACAATCAGAAATTTCTAAAAGTATTATTAATTCCATCTCTTCATATTGTATGGATGCAAAGTTCTCTACTGTTACAAATGCACAAGGAAAGCAGGAAATACAGATAAATATGGATGAAGCCGATGTGAAAGATAATCGAGTCAACAATATTAAAGCACTTTCACAAGCGAATGGTGCTCAAAACATGGAGAAGTATTGGTCAAGCTGTGCTTCTCAAATACCAAACTTTTGTCAGAAAGGTAGCGCCGATAGTTCTCAATCTTATAAGTCTCAAAGAGCGTGTGAAGTTGTGTCCTATCTAAAAGGAAAAAGACAGGAGTTAAAGATTAATGAAGAGATTAATAAGCAGTGGGATAAGATTGCAGATAGGGCAAGTAGTGATGGAATCGCTGTAGGAAATCTAAACGCGATGGAAGATGTGAAAGTAGATGATATTGTTAATATAACTTCTAATGAAGCTACTGGTAACGATGAATACAAAGATGCCATAGGTGAAGAAGGTAAGATACTGGCAGAGTGTAAGACTAATTACGCAGCAAAAAAAGCAGAGTGCGATAGGTACTTAATAGACTCTAAAGAAAGTGAAAAACTAGCAACAGAATACGCTCTAAGAATGCGTGGTATGGAAGATAAAATTGAAAAAAATACTCAAAGCGATGAAGGTCTTAAGGACTATTTAAAAGAAGAGGGATACTCACAGGAAAAAATTGAGAGCTTAACCTCAGACCAAAATAAGATTCAAGCACTAAGAGATAAAATTAAAAAACGTTATGCAAATGAAAGAGAAGCGATGATACAGAGTATGAAAGATAAGCTGAATAAGAGATCTGTTTCTCAAGCCGATAAAGCAGACCCAACGATCATGCAGGGTAAGTTTGATTCTCTGGAAAAAGAATTAAAAGAAGAGAGTACTCATTATAAGCAACTCCTACACTTCTCTAATATTGTTTCGGGTTATTTAAGTGTTGGCAGTGGAGCCAATGCTGGCAAAAATACAATTGCCCTTAGAAGAGAGTTAGGGGATTCTGCTATCACAAGTTCTGGTGGAAGAGGCACTGCTTCAGGACCTAGTGGCCCAGATTATGGAGCTACTTATTTAGATGATTTAAAAGATAATACCAAGGCTGAAACAGGTGGATCACAACCAACTGATTCAAATGGTGCAAATAGTGCAACAAACCTTGAGCTAGATACCCTAAATGATCAAATTCTGAATTACGATTAGACTAAATTTCAAGTAAGAGTTAAACTTACTAAGTATTAATTATCTTTAGAAAATGGAGATTCTAAGATGACTCTTTTTGACTATGTTCAGCGCGGTGGCCCAATCATGTATATCTTGATTTTGGGCAATATTATTAGTTTCACCATTATTATTTGGAAATACCTAGTATTTAACTCAGAAAAGAAAAGAGTTAACGACTTAGCGGATAGTCTTTTTCAAGCCATTCGTAATGAGAGTAAAGGGAATATTTCCTTAGAGTATGCAAAAGAAAAAATTGAACAACATGTTTATTCTTTAGAAAAGGGAATGAATATAATTAAAATTACAGCAACGACTTCACCACTACTAGGGTTACTTGGTACGGTATTGGGGATTTTATTTGCCTTTGAAACTATTTCAGAACAAGGTCTTGGGCGTCCAGAGTTATTCGCTAGTGGAATCGCCATGGCCCTTATTACAACTGCTGGTGGGCTTCTTGTGGCGATACCAAATAATATTTTCTACAACTTCTTAAATTCATCTCTTAATAATATTCAAATGAAGCTTGAAGAAGTTTTAATTCCTAAAATAAATAATTCAGGAAATTAATGTGAGAGGCTCTAGAAGAAAAAGAAGAGAATTTTTAGAAACAGAATTAACATCATTAATTGATGTGGTTTTTCTCTTACTCATATTCTTTATGGCCACAAGTGTATTTAAAAAAGACGAGCTATCGCTTTCTTTAACTTTACCAGCTGCAGGTAAGGGTGAGACCATAAATAAACAAGCTGAGTTTATAAGACTAGAGGTAACAAAAGAAAAAATCTCTATGAATGGTCAAGAAATATCCCTTGAAGATTTAAAGACAAAGATCACCACAATAAAAAATAAGAAAATTCCAATAGAGCTCAGAATCGATAAAGTTGTTGAGTATCAAAGAGTTGTGGATATCCTGAATATCTTTAAAGAATCTGGGTTTTACAATCTTGATTTAATTACTCAAAAACAATAATTTCAACCAATTAGAACCTTATAGTTTTCCCCAAATATACCGATAAATAAGAGGTATGAGTAAGGTGTGGTTCGGAGTTTTAACAAGCTTCATGATATTATTAAATGTCCAATCAGCAAGTTTGCCAACTTGCCAGTGGGAATCTCCATCTGATGCCTTAAAAAATTCTATATGCGAAACTCAACGTTCTGAAAATTTACTAAAATATAATAGTTGTTATGAAAGTCTACAAGTTTTCAAGGACTCCCTTGGAAGAATTAAGTATACGAAATTTACTTCACCACTTGGATCAGCCGATTCCGAGAGTGTGGAAGAGGCATGCTCTAGTGAAACAAATGTCCAAAGAAAAAGAGCGTGTATGAGAATGACTAAATGTACTTTAAAAGTAGATGATGGCGAGCTTGTTAAAAACTGCTTAGTACCTTCGAGTATATCAGAAGAAAATCTTTCTCTTTTAGGAATGCCTTTTGACTCGAACTTACCAGTTGCTTTTGTTAACGATAAAGGACTAATGGGAGCCGATGCAATTAAAGAAGAACTTTGCCAAGGTAAAGATGAAACTTGCAAAGGCCTTACGAGTGTTGAAATGAATGAAGATGGTTTTGTTATTGGATCATCACTGCTTGAGAAAGGAACTCCTGATATGCCTCAGGTATCAAAAGCAAAATCAGAATGTCGAACAAAGTATGACGAAAATTCTTTTAATTATAACTACTGTGTAAGAATGTTAAAATGTCCTGACCAAGGAGAGTGTGTTTTTCCAGCAGTTATTTCTCCAGAAGATGATACAAATGCTCTAGGTGAACCTTTGGCCGTAAGCTGTCTTGATGAAGGTGATGAGCAAGGTGAAGTGGTTTCTGAAGAAAGAGATGAAAGACCAGCATCAACTCAAGTTCTACCTACGGGTCACAGAGCTACCGCTCCTGAACAAGCTTTTGAATCTTGTCAGCTTAAAAAAGGTAGAGAAAAATTTCTTTGTTACATGGGATCTCTTGGGCAGCGACCAGAAAAATTAATCGAAGCTTGTAGCATTTCTCAAGAAAGATACGAGGATTTCTTAGAATCTCTAGATCGTCGTGATGGTGCAGCTTCTCAAAATAAGTAATTTCAAAAAACATTAAGCAACACACAAAGTCATTATGAGTTATGTTACTGAAATGAGGAATTTCATATCTGAAATGACCATTGACCTAACGTGTTCAGTTTAGAAAAATAGTAATTATTTATTTTTTTGAACTGGAACATTCTATGAAGAAGATTTTCTTTCTATTTATTACTGTATTTGCCTTTCATGCTTCTTGTGACGACATGATTACCTTTGATGTTGATAGGCTCTTTGTCCAAAACTCGACGGCTGATTTACCTGCGGGAAAACTTTTGGCCAGAAGCCTTAAAGTAATAACAGGGGAAGACTTAGTAAGTGTTTCACCAGACCAAGGTCCTTTTCGTTCAGAACTCATTTTAAAAAATAAAAAACTACTTCTTAAGGGAGAGACATTTAGTTTAGCTACTGACTGGGACTTTTTTCCTCAAGGAGATTTTTCATTTACTCTAAGTGACTCTGAATTCATCAAGAAGCCAACATTATTTCAACTTGATGGGGGACAAGCTGTCGCTCAAGTTGGAACGCTGTATGCCAGCATATTAAGTCCAAATTTAAGATGTAATTTTATTGAAAGCACCGGTATCGGTTGTGGAGATGGCAGTTATCTGATTTTTGATTCTCTATTTTCTAAAACTGAATCAAGTGAGTTTACCATTCAAAATGGGAGAGTTACTTTTCTAAAAAACCTCATCAAGGTTAATAGTGGAGATATTGTTTTCAATGTTGGGGATACAACAATTGTAAAGGGTCCTCATATTGAATGTGCAGTGAATACTGAAAATGAAATAAATGAACAAGCAATCATTGAAGGTTGCATGAAGCATGCTTTTTCAACTTTTAAGGAAGTTCAATCTAAGCACAAAGCTCTCTTTATAGAATCCCAAAAAGGCTTTGTAGACGTGGATGATTTAAAAGAAGTTGAATTTAAAATGAAGGATGGTGCTTACTCTCTAACTGGAAAAGTAAAATTGCTTTTTAATTTATCGTTTAAGGTAAATGGTATTGCAGAGGTTGGGGAAGAGTGGGCTTCTGTTCATGTAGAGAAAGCAAGTATTGGAGGAATCATTCCTGCCAGAAGATTTCTCATCTACTTTCTTAAGAAATTTCTTAAATCAGACTCAGTCAGAGTTCAAGATAATACAATTCAAGTAAAAATATAGAAAACTAGGGAGGAGACGGCACTTCCCCTCCCTAAGCGTAGTCCCATTCTAGGTCTCGCCAAAGAGACTCTAATCAAAGAAATGACGTCCTCTTTTAGAGTTACTTAAATTTTCAACTATTTAACTTAATATTTCAACTGAAAAGCTCGGATATAATTATCAAATAATACATTCTTAATAAAAGAAGTGAGGCCCCGCTAAAGCGAGGCCCTTGAGATGTGATTGGTGAAGGCCCAGTGTTATCCATTTCATTTACCTGGGAGTCGGTAGGTATATCGTCGTCTCACATAAAGACAAGGTTTAAGAAAGATAAATCCTTGAGACGACTGTGTTCATCGTAATCTTAAGCTGCTTTAGAAAACCTTTGAACAAGCTCTTCAAAGAATGAAGTTGGCTTACGTTCCTCTTCAGTTGCATTCAATGAAGAAGCTTGTTTTGAGGCAAGGGCCACTTCCCAACTTGAGGGAGTTGGTGGAAGTGTTTCCCAGAAAAAATTAGTAGTAGAGTCGATAAATTGGTAGGCCATTTCATCGATCTGACAAAAACTTAGTTTATTTCTTTTAAAGGTTGAGTAACTCCATCTTGTTAATTCGAAGTTACAGTTATTAAAATTGCAATGCGAAACTGTTGAAAATTCAAACTTGCAATTTTTAAAAGTACATCCAATGAATGTGCAATTCTCAATTTTCGATCCATAAAAGACACAGTCCTCGAAAGAAACATGATCGAAGGTTGTGAGAGAAAACAAAGAGCCAGATACTGTTAAGTCTCTAAAATCACAGCCTTTCAAAGTTTCATTTTCGATAACTTCATACTCAGCGTGGTCCAAAGACTCAATAATCTTAACTTCAAGGTGTGAGTCGGTGTGGGTGAAGTTTTTAAAGTTAAGATCCAGAAATTTGGTTAATGAGTTCATATATCCTCCGAGAACAGTGCCCGTTTTGAGCAAGAGTTGTTTATGTCTCAGGCTCAATTTCATATTACAATACCTGACTCGTTGCGTCAAGAAATAAAATTGCATAAAGAAATATTTTTTCAATCCGATAATAATATTGAGGACTTAATTTGCAATTTATGCAATTTAAGTAGGACTAAGTGACTGTAATTACAATAACAGTCAAAAAGGAGAGGCTTATGTCTCAATTCGATCGTGCAAATTTAGACGTTTTTTTAGGTGCTGTGCGCAAGTATATGCAAATGAGAGGCGGAATGAGCCAAAAAGATCTGGCCGAGATTACTGATACAGGGGTGTCTACAATGAGTAGATTCCTAAATCAGCAAACTAAAGACCTAAATCCCCAATTAATTGCTCAAATAACGGCAAAACTCAATATTCCCCTTCATGAGATCATCGATTTTGTCGAAGAGGGTTATACAGAGCAGTTTGTAAGGCTGGTGAAGTTTTACAAAGGGGAGAACCCTAATGCTCAAATGTCTAATGAGGAACCTCCTGCGGCTCAAGAGAAGCCTGCTGGGGATGATGAAGATGAAAGCTTCGTAGAGGCGTTAGATGGCGGAGCAGGCGGTGGTGCTGCAAGAAAAACCACAACGGCTTCGATCACCTCTGGAGGAAGAACACGTAATGTGGCTTTTATGTCTGAAGGACAAAGAAGTGGAGATATGAGTGTAAGAGATAAAATGAAAAACTTAACTGCTAGGCAGAGGGCCTTTCTAAATGATTTTTTAAATTTAGATACTGATGGGCGAGATCTTGTTGTTGATATTGGAAAAAATATAATTAGTTACTTAAGACAAAAGGGAATTGATTTTTGATTAAGAAGAAAATACTTTTCGTATTCTTATTTTCGCTAGTGGGAATTATTTCTTCCTATGCTGATGTGGATAAGGTTGAAGTATATTTCTTATCAAGACCAAAAGTTACTCACATAAATAATCTCATTGATAAATATATAAACTCATCAACAGTTTTTTCAGAGATAGCTCAAAGTAAAGCCTATGAATGTGTTCCTATGGGAGAGGGGTGTTTTCATCCTCAACTAGGAATGATTCCTCTTGAAGAGGCAAACTCTGAAAAGGTGAGCAAAGGTAAAGTTAAGCCAATAAAGAATTTTAAAAATTTTCATTCAGATGAAGTTGATCTGATTGACTGTAAGGATGGAAACTACTTTGATATTTTTTGTGGAAAGGCAAAAAAAGAAAAACAAGTTTCTGTTAATGATTCAGACTATCAATTATGGATTGATACTTCTTCAAGCATGAAGCAAATGGATTACAATAAAGATATGCAATACTGTGAAAGAAGATTCTTAGTTTCTCAGTTAATGAATGCTTGTGGTGATAATCTGCAGGTCTTTACATTCGACACAGCTATCAAGTCATTGGGTGATATTTCAAATGTCTGCATGAACTATGGAATGAATGACGGCAAGCGAATGGTTGACTGGCTTAAGCGCTCGAAGGCCAAGAAAGTAATTATCATAACGGATGTGGATGAATACACAGGTGAGTTTAGAGATTACCTGAATCTTATTGGTGCTAAAGTTCATGGTATTGGTACTAAAATGGTATATGCTTCAGAGATGCCAACTCTAACACCTAAGCTCGAAAAATTTTGTCAATAGCCTCCCTCTGAGTTATTAATTAAAAATGTATTCAAAGTTAATCAATTGGTCATTGAATGAGTTCTCAAGTTTACCGTGGCGTAAGAAAAGAAATTTATATACTACTTTAGTCAGTGAAATAATGTTGCAACAAACAACTGTCTCCACTGTTCTAAATCATTATCCAGTCTTTATAAAAAAATATCCAAACATTAAATCTCTTTCAAAAATTTCGGAAGAAGAAATTTGTATAGCTTGGAAAGGACTCGGTTATTATCGTAGAGCGAGAAACCTATTGAAAGCAGCAAAAACAATCGATGAGCTTGGTTCTTTTCCTAAAGAAAAATCTGAACTCATAAAGATTCCAGGTATTGGTGAATATACAGCGAGTGCCCTTATTTCCATTGGGGGTGATCGACCAGAGCTTGCAATTGATGCCAACATCGAAAGAGTTGTTTCGAGACTCTATGGGGTCAAAGAACAAAAAGGTCTTAAGCTTCAAAAAAAAATAAGAACAGAACTTTATCCTAAAATCGAAAAGCTATTTAAAACTTATTCATCTAGGGAGTTAAATGAAGCTTTAATGGATTTAGGGAGAGTTTACTGTCAGGCCAGAAAAGCCGATTGTGCGATCTGTCCTATGAAATCTCGCTGTATTGCTTTCAAAAAAGGTAAGCCCCTCGACTTTCCAGAAAAGCCGAAAGAGAAAGGTTCTAAAAAATACTATGATTTAAAACTTGCTAGGTTCGTTGTGCTTCACCAAGGTAAAGTTCTCGGGTATGTGAAAAATGAACAAAGTTGGTTATCAGGACAGGTGGAAATTCCTACCTTCATTATTAAAAGTGAAGATTCTTCATTAGTTCAATACCCAAAAGTCCGAAAAGTAATAAAAGAAAAGGCAAATGGGAAGATCAAGAGCTCAATTACGAAATATAGAATAGAAAACCACTACTGGGTGGTCTCAAAAGCTGATTTTGAAAGAATTTCAGGTATTTCAAAGGGCTATAAATATTTCAAGTTTGATCGCCAAATGGGTAACTTTTCAACTACAACACTTAAGATTCTAAATAAAGTCATAGGAGACTAAATAATGCTGAAGACTATTGCGACATTTTTACTTATTACACTTTCTCTGTGTGTAAGTGCAAAAGATAGTCTGAAGGTTGTAACTTATAATCTAGGCTTGGCCCATACCTTCGTACCTCTTGCTGAAGAAAGACTACCAGAACTTGGAAAAGCTTTAGCAAATTCTGATGCCGATATTCTATGTTTGCAAGAAGTTTGGGAAAAGAAAGATCGTAAGAAAATAGCGAAAGCGGTTGAGAAGACATTCCCAAATGTTTACTTTGAAAAAATTAAAAATATAAAGTCTGAAAGAATTCCTACATGTAAAATAAGTGAGCTTTTTGGAGAAGGAAAGTTTGTTGGTTGTATGCAAAAGAATTGTAGTGGTAAGGAAGGCGATGACTTTACTAACTGTATCATTGAAACTTGTGGCCCGGCACTAAGAGAATTAAAAGACTCTAATAGAGAATGTGCAACCAGCCTAATGGCACAAGTTGGGAAGAGTACGATTGGGGCCATGGTCACAATATTAAATCCATTTAAAAGAGCAGGTCTCTTTGCCTACAAAGGTTCTGATGGATTGATGCTCTTATCAAGGTATCCATTAGAAAACCAAAGGTATTTAGACTTATCAAAGATTTCAACTTTAAATAGAAGAGGTGCTTTGATTGCCGATGTAACGGTTAATGGACAAAAACATAAGGTTGGCTGCGCCCACATTTCTTCGGATTTAGAAGCAACCGTTCCTTATACTGGAAAGTTTAAGAATTGGGGCGAAGAAAATAAAGTACAGTTGGGAAAACTATTAGAAGAGATGGATCACTTTGAAGAGCGCTCCATTTTAATGGGAGATCTTAATTGTGGTTTTGCTAATAGCGATCTAGGTATTGCAGGCGAACTAGAAGAGTCTTGTGAACAAATTTCAGATCATCAATTCTCTAATGCCTTACTAGAAGGAAATAATGAAGAATGTACATTTTGCTCTGATAATAAGCTAAACGATGGTCAAGAACTTAATCTTATTATTGATCATGTCCTGCTAAAGGGCGTTACATTTCAGTCTAGTAGAGTTACTTACAAGAAGCTCGTGACAGTTAAGAAAAGTAAAAACGAAAAGGTTACGACAAATCTATCTGATCATTATGGGATTGAAGTGGTAATTCCGCTGAAATCACAAGAATAAAGCCTTTATTCACTCTCAAACATTGACATTATTTTTTTAATTTCAGAAACTTATAGTACTCGGAGGTTTCATGAAATCTATTTACTTATGTGGTATTTTATCACTTCTTTTCTTTACTTCATGTTCATCAATTAATAAGTCCCATATGAATAGTTCAGTTCAGATATCAATTGCTAGTCCTATGAAGGCAAAGGTTGATGTTGATATGACTCGAAAACTAACAGGTTATGCTTCTGGAGGTTACTTATTACATTTATTAAAGATCTCTGGTGATAATAAATACGCTGATGGAATTGCATTTAACGGTAATGAACCTTCTGTTTTTTCAATGTTAAGTAAGGTTAATGCTGTAAAAGCGGCAGCTTCATACAATGCCATTAGAACGAGTGAAGCTGATGTTCTTGTTAATCCTCAGTATGTAGTAGAGGAAAGTAATTGGAACCCGTTCTATAAAATGATAAAAGTAAAAGTTACTGGATACCCAGGAAAAGTAGTTAGCATAAGAAATGTACAATAAAATAGTTGTTCTCACATTATTCATTTCAGGCCTATCTGCAATGGAGATAGATAGAAAATTTGTATCTAGTATTATAGGAATGAGTGATACCCAAAAAACTATTCTTGTATCAAAAGGTGAAGAGTCTGGTTTAAAGCTAGGGGATCATGCAAAAATCTCTAATAATAATGGAATGATTGCTAGGGCAGTTGTTTCTAAGTTAAGTCCCTCTCGTTCAATATGGTCAGTGTATAGATTCTTTGAAAAAAGTGCACTGAGGTCCCAGTCTTCTTATATGTTTAAGATTGCTTCTCCCGTTGTTCTTACAAAAGATGAGTCAAAGGCATTAGGTTCTTTAGCTGAGAAGTATGGCAAGTCAGATAAGGAAGTTATTGAGGTTCCAACCAAAGAAGTGATTAAGCAAAAAAGATTAAGAAATAATTTTATTAAAAAAGATAGAGTTGTTTCCCAATTCGATAAAGAAGATTACTCGACCTTAGAAGATGACGGAAGAGATAAAAAGCTTGATCCAGATGTTGATTGGTCAGGATTAAATGGAACGAATGATTTAGAAAATTATGATTCAAATGTGGATTACTCTACTCTTAAATAAACTCAATATCCATTACAGGTATACTCCACTTATTTGAAATTTTTTTCATAATTTCTCTAGGGGCTAAGGCCAAGATAAAACCACCACCACCGCTTCCAAGAAGCTTGGCCCCAAAAATATTTTCTTTTTTGAGCATGGTAATGATTTGATCCACAGATTCATTACTTATGTGCGGATTTATTCCTTTCTTTGCCTTCCAAGTTTCGTCTAATAGCTTGCCGATCGCTTCAATACTTGCATTATCACTAGAAAGAACCTTGAAGGCCTCTTTAGTAATATCAGAAATATTCTTTATGCTTGCTTCACCAGAGTCATGACGAATACTTTGGCTCGTAATGTTAGGAAAATTTCTAGCGACATTTGTATCAATGAGAAAAAGAGAATCATTTAACTCTTGTCTAAAGTCATCAGTGAGTGGGAAGACGTCAGATTTCCAAAGTCCATCATTGAGAAACTCAACCCAGCGAAAACCAGGTGTATTCACAAGAATTTGATCTTGATCACCACTATCTTTTCCAAGGTAGTTTCGTTCAAAATTAGTAACCTTTTGAATAATTTCTTCATCGGAGAATTGATCTTTGGTAAGTAGTTTGATTAGGCTAGAAAACGAAGCTGAGCTTGCTCCTAGGCCTTTACCAATGAATAAGTGAGCGTTATTTTCGTAATAGAAGTAAGTGTCTGAGTAGCCAAGAAAGCTTTTAAGTTTTTGAATAATCTCAACTTCATCATGGGTACACTGATTCTCAGAAATACCCATTTGCCATCTCACAAAGAAATTGATGGCACCACCAATAGTCATCCCTCCATGATCCTTATACCATGCAGGATAATCGGTCCCTCCTCCAAAAAGGGAGACTCTGAGAGGTGTTTTATATTCATTCATTATTTAAATCTAACATAGAAACAATTTATTTGATAAAATTAAGTGAAATATTAGAAGGAAAATATGGCCAACGTACTAATAACTGGTGGTGCTGGATACATTGGAACAAAGCTAACAGAATATCTCTTAGCACAAAATCACAATGTAACAGTGCTCGATAATTTAAGATTTGAAACTTCATCGATTGATGCATTTCAAAGGAATGACCTTTTTCAATTCATTCAAGGTGACGCTCGTGATGAAGAACTGCTCTCAAAACTATTGAAGAGCAATGAATACATCTTTCCATTAGCCGCTCTAGTTGGTGCACCTCTTTGCGATAAGTTTCCCGAAGAAGCTGTTGAGGTAAACGAAGGAAGCATTGAGATTCTTTTAAAGAATTTAACAGATGAAAATAAAATTATATATCCCACCACCAATAGTGGCTATGGAACCAAGTCTGGGGATGTTCACTGCACTGAAGAAACACCTCTTGAACCAATAAGCTTATATGGAAATACAAAAGTAAATGCTGAAAAAAAGATTATTCAGTCTGGGAGAGGAATTACTTTAAGACTAGCCACGATTTTTGGAACATCCTATCGGACAAGATTTGATTTAATGGTGAATAATTTTGTCTATCGTGCCTTAAAAGATAGTAAATTAGAGATCTATGAGGGTTCTTTTAAAAGGAACTTTATTCATATTAATGATGTGTGTGAGTGCTTTCTCTTTATGATGAAAAACTTTAAAAAGCTAAAGGGTGAAACTTTTAATCTAGGTCAAGATAATGCAAATATGAGTAAGCTAGATTTGGCCTACAAGATAAAAGAGCAACTTCCAGCAATAGAGATTGAGGAGAGTGACTCGGGTAATGATATAGATAAGAGAAATTATATCGTCTCAAGTGAAAAACTTAGAGGGTATGGTTTTGAGGCAAGTGTTTCAATTGAAGATGGTATCTGTGAAATGATTGAAGCGGCTAAAGAAGTGATTGCTAACGATGAAGAGCCAAAGAGGAATTATTAATATGAATAGCGTACCTTTTATTATACTGGCAGGAGGAGAGGGAACGCGCTTTAAAGAAGTTGATCAGAATATTTCTAAAATAATTTATGATATCAATAATAAGCCTTTTGTCGGTTATCTTATCGAACATATCTATGAGTATGAAAAAAATGCTGAAATTTTTATTTCTATTCATGAACAAATGATTGAAGAAAAGAATATTATATTAAAGCACTATCCAAAGGTTAAATTTCTAGAAGAGAGTCTTCGTTTGGGAACTGGTGGAGCTGTCGAGGTTGCTTTTAAAGAAACGAAGGCCGATGAACTTGTTATTCTAAATGGTGACTCATATATAAAATTAGAATGGGAATCTTTTCTTAACAGAGGACAGACCTCAGTATGCCTCTGTCATCATAGTAAAGCATCGCAGGTGTGCGAGAAAGGAAATGTGGAAGTTAGAGATGATAGAATTATATCCTTTCATGAAAAGAGTGACGTTGAAGGTGAGTATATAAACGCAGGAATCTATCATATTAAAAAAGAAGATATTCTCGACTTTTTTAAAGAGTCGAAATGGTCACTAGAGAAAGATTTTTTAATGAAAAAGAAAAACCTAAAGGCCTATCTTTCTAATGAATCCTTATTCGATATCGGAACAGTAGAGGGACTAGCAGAATTTCAGAATTATTTAAGATGATTTATTATATCTGATGTGCTGAGATTATAAAAACCTTGAAGTTCCTCTCTACCACCGTAGCTATAGCAATAATTCTCTATGCCTGCATCGAGTCTCTTAATGATTTTGTTAAAATTCTTGTCATTAAAGGTTTCTAAAAGAGAAGAGCCTAATCCACCAGGGCTAAAATGTTCTTCGATAGAATAGAAATTTTCATAGTCTTTAATGTCATTAATTAATTTATCGCCATTATATGGAAACTTATATACATCGATAATATCAATTGGAAGGTTTTTTTCTTTTATTAAGCTTTGCACCTTCAATGTCATATATCCAGTAGTAAAGACAACCGATTTATTAGTTTTTCCAAACTGAGTATAACCATCCTTGAAGTTGAACTGCTCTTTTTCATAAAGAGAACCATTAGGCTGTCGCTCGAGACGAAAGTAATTTGGTGTTTTACTTTCAATACTTTCATTAACTAAAGCGTGGGCCATATAACTATCTGAACAATTATAAATATTAAAATGAGGAAGTGCTCTCATGATAGAAAGATCTTCAAGAAGGTGATGGGTTGGTCCACTATCGGGATAGCTTAAACCTCCACCAACTCCAATGAGATTGATAGGTATTTCCATCATGGAATTCTGTACTCTTATCTTTTCAATACAGTTTAGAATTAAAAAACTTGCAATGGCGTAGACATAAACCGTCTTTCCTTCTCTCGCTAATCCTGAAGCAACAAGAATAGAGTTTTGTTCTGCAATCCCAGTATTGATAAATTGACTTGGAAGATCTGTTCTAATTTTATCCAAGCTTGGAGCACCCATATCAGCTGAAATGATGACAATGTCTCGATTATCTTTTGCTCTTAGGTAAAGTTCGTCCCAGAAGGCATCTCGCTGAGTGACCTTATCTAATTGATGACTCATAGCTTAAGCTCCTTCTTGGCCTTTTCAATATTTTCTTCCCCTTTTGGAGGAACGCCATGAAAGAGAGGATCATAGCTCATGGACTGGAGTCCCTTGCCTTTAGTTGTTTCTGCAATGATCATTGTTGGTCTACGATGCTTTCTATTTCGTAAATCCTTTAATGCTTCATCAATCTCTTTAAGGTTATGGCCATCAATCTTTAATACATTCCAACCAAAACTTTTTATCTTTTCATCAAGTGGCTCAAGTGCAATTAGATTTTCAGTAAAGTCGGTTGTACATAGAAAGTTGCGATCAATAATGCCAACCAAGTTATTTAAATGATGATGGGATGCAAACTTCATGCTCTCCCAAATACTGCCTTCATAAAGCTCACCATCACCTAAGATTGTATATGTTAAAAACAATTTCCTATCCATTCTTGCTCTTAAGGCAATACCACAAGCAAGGCCAAGTCCGTGACCTAAAGCACCTGCTGTTGTTTCAACACCTTTGACAGTGTTTTGAAGATGAACTCCAAAGGGTCCACCTTTTTGAGCAAAGAGATCGAGATCTTTTTTATCGTAATAACCTAGGTCAGCAAGAATTGCATAAAGCAGAGGACTTGCTTGTGCCTTGGATAGAATGAGTCTATCTCTGTCGTCCCACTCTGGATTTTTGGGATCGTGGTTAATAAAATCACGGTAATAAAGGCTTGCAAGAAGTTCAACAACAGAGAAAGAACTTGTGACATGTCCTGTGTTTGCCTTAAGGCACATAGACAAAACGGTTTGTCTTAATTTAAAACATTTGTTTTCAAGTTCATCAAAGTTGAGCAAAAAAGTCTCCTATGAGAGAGTTCTTATTTTTAAATTCTTTATCTTTATGATTTAATCAAATAATCAACAACTTATCTATAGGGCAAAAAAATGACGAAGCTTGTGACGATTAAAGAAATGGCAGAAAAAATAGAGTCATTAAAGAGACAAGATCAAGTTGTAGGATTAGCTCACGGGTGTTTTGACTTTATTCATTTTGGTCATATTTTACATTTTAAAAGTGCTAAAAAGTTATGTGATATTTTAGTAGTTTCTTTAACATCGGAAGAATTTATATCAAAAGGTGAGAATCGACCTTTTTACAATAACAAACAAAGAGTTGAATTCTTATCAGAAATATCAAGTATAGATTATCTAATCATTAATCAGGACAGCGACGCCGTTGAATTATTAGAGAAACTAAAACCATCTCTCTATATTAAAGGACAAGATTATAAGAATTTTGAGGATGATAAGACAGGAAAAATAAAACTAGAAAAACAATCAGTTGAAAAAAATAATGGGAAACTAGTTTTTACTGAAGATAAGAAGTTAAGTAGTAGTGAGATTTTGAAAAAGTTTAATCTTTCTTAAGGTACTGAAACCAACTCTTTGTTTCCTTTTCAATACTTTCCTTATCCCATAGTGGAGCATCTTTCCAAAAGTCTTTATTTTCAAGAACCATTTTTATTCCATCTTCAAAGCTTATTTCAGGCCTCCACCCTAGTTCAGAAATTTGCTTATTACCAGACCAAGTACACAGCGGTTCTCCTGGTCGAGAAGGAAGAGAGACTTTCTCTCCGCCAATGATACTTGCTAGATGATTTACTGACTGAGGATTATTTGCTCCGAGATTATAAATATTATTTTTACTGCCTTTAAGGGCCACTTTTAAAAAACCCTTGGCAACATCGGTGACGTAGATAAAGTCTCGCTTTTGTTCACCATCCCCCACAATAGTAAGAGGTTTATTTTCGAGGTGCTGCTTGATGAATACACCAATGACAGCACCATATGCTTTATTTGTTCTACTTCTTGTTCCGTAAGCATTAAAAATACGAACAGAGTTTACAGGTAGGTCATAAACTTTTCCCCAATGTAAAACTTCACATTCTCCTAAAAATTTAGATAGAGCGTAAGGGTATTGAGGTGAGATATCATCGTGCTCATTTGTTGGGAGTGGTGGATGATCACCATAACAAGAAGAGCTTGCAGCATATACAAACTTCTTTAGCTGTTTAGAGGATCTTGCGGCCTCAAGAATAACAGAGGTGCCAAACACATTGGTATATATATAAGGACTTGGTTTATCAATACTTGGAACAATGTCCCCAATACCAGCAAAGTGAAAAACATAGTCAGTATTTTCAAATTCTTTTAAGAGCTCTGAGTTGTCATTGGTAAGGCAAATGTCTTGCTTGTAGAATTTGAAGGAGTCACTTTTATTGGCATGTTCTAGGTTATCTAAGCTGCCTCTTGATAAGTTATCAATCGCAATAACTTCATGTCCCTGTGTAAGAAGAAGATCAACCATATGAGATCCGATGAAGCCGGCAGCTCCGGTAACAATGGATTTAGGCATCGAAGTTCTCCTGCATTTTCTTTATGTTAAAGTAATTTGAATTAGTAAAAGAGTTCTGAACTTCACCCTTTTGGAACTTTAAGCTTAACTCTTTCACCGCATCTTCAATAGATTTCTTTGGCCGAAAATTAAGCATCGACTTAATTTTTTTTGAACAAATGTGATAAGAGCGAATATCATCTGAAGGAGTGTATTCAAGCTGAATATCTTCTTTTTTAATTTCAGCAACGATTTTTGCAACTGCTTTTGAAACTTCTTCAACCGATTGGTTATCATAACCGGCATTAAAAATTTCACCACTTAGTTCTGGCCAGTCTTCTTTAATGAGTTTTAGATATAGATCTGTGATGTCATCAATATGAATATGAGGGCGTAATTGTTTGCCTCCAAAGATTAAGATTTTACCATTGTGAAATGCATGATTTGTTAAAATGTTGACTGTTAAGTCTAATCTTAAGCGCGGTGAGTAACCACACACTGTAGCTGGACGAATTGTCATGACCTGAAAATTATCATCCTTGTAATTATTTAGAATAGGTTCACACATTCCCTTAAATTTATTGTAGTCGGTAATGGGAAGAAGGGGATGATCTTCTGTTACTTCTTTTTGGTCACTTATTCCATAGACACTAGAAGTGGAAGCATAAATGAACTTCTTAATGCCATTATTTTTAGCGGCCCTAACCAAAGGTTCAAAGGCATCAAAATTGATTTGCTTACTAAGCTTTGGATCTAACTCAAAACTAGGGTCATTAGAAATACAGGCTAAATGGATAACAGCATCATGATTCTTTAATGACTTATCTAAAAGATCAACATCTCTAATGTCGCCTTGGATAACTTTCAAATTTTCGTGAGGAGCTAAGTGGCTTCCAAAATAGAGAATGTCGAAAACACTAACTTTATAGCCTGCATTAAGTAATTTTGGAACAAGTACAGAGCCTACATAACCAGCACCACCTGTGATGAAGATATTTTCCATGAAGACTCCTTACCTTGGTATAATATACACAAAATCAAAGATTCATACAAACAATAGGTGCTCAACTGAAAATAGGATTTGATTTAGATCACACGGTTTTTGACTATAGTCGTGCAATTACTAAGCTTGCTGAGGATCACTTCTCTTACATTCTAGAGAAGAAGTTCTATTCTAAAGATGAATTTAAGCAGGCACTGACAATAAAAGGTGGCGATGAGCTATGGCAAAAAGCTCAGTCCATGCTTTATTCAGATTACGTAAAGTACGCTGTGGTTGATAAAGAGCTTGTAGAGCTATTAACTTCTCTAAAAGAAAAGGGAAATCTCTTATATTTGATATCTCATAAAAGTAAAAAATCTCACTTTGATTCATCAAAAGAGTTTCATAAGCAGGCCGAAAAAAAACTAGCTGATGAAAAAATGCTTAACTTATTTGAAGAGGTATTCTTTTGCGAGACAGCACAGCTAAAAATTGAAAAGATAAAAGAGTTATCAGTCGATTATTTTATAGATGACCTCGATATCATTATATCTAATCTAAGAAAAGAAAACATAAAAGTCCTGAAATATACAAATAAGCCAATATTGTGGAAAACCCTCGAAAATATATTATCTCTGGATTGTGATGAGATTATGAGTAACTACTCATCAAATAGCTCCGAGATTTTGATCGTTAAAAGAAAAGGCGAAGAAAAATTTATAAAAGTTAATTCTCGTTTAGATCGCTATAAAAGAGAATTAGCTTTCTATCAGATAGAGTTATTTCAAAACTCTAATTATAGATTTGAATATTTTGAATACATAGAAGAAGAGAATATTCTAATTTTTCCACATCATATCTTTGAAAAAAGAGAGGTTACAAGCGAAGAAAGAATAGGTTTTTTGAAAGAAATTCAAGCCTATAAAGAACAAGTGACTCACTTAAGTGAAAGAAGTCGATGTCAGAAAAGTAAAAATCGAGACTATTGTTTCGAAAGACTAGAATCCCTAAAAGGATCTCTTTATTATGAAAGTTTAGATGAACTAGCTAAAAGTTATCTTAAGAAAATTGAAAAATTAAATCTCATTGATGAAGTAAATGATGAATTAAATAAAGATGAGATTATCTTATCTCCCGGAGATTTTGGATTTCAAAACTGTGCTGTTGTCGATGGTCGACCATATTTTCATGATTTCGAATGCAGTGGTCTTGATCATTATTCAAAACTACTTTGTGATTACCTACTACACCCTCAAGAAAATTGGAGTTCAAGAGAACCTGTAGAGGAGGTCGCTGATTTTATCTCTGCGTTAAAGCTGAATGATTTAATCAATTATGACCTACTGAGTATATGGTTTCGAATGATTTATATTGAGTGGATTTCTATCATTTATACCGGAAGTGATAAAAAAAGGAATGAAAGCTTAAAAAGGTACTATGAATCTTTGCTGTCTGATGAGTTACCTTTTAAAATAAAGGGAATGAAAATTAAAATAGATGAGTTTTTTAATCAGATAGAGAAAGAATTAAATGACAAAAAATAATCATGAAATATTAAGAGCGAAAAAGCTTATCTTGGATGGTTTCTACTTTGGGCAAAGAGGACATGTACCATCAGCGTTTTCTATTGTAGAAATATTAATTGCTTCTTACTTTAATATATTAAATATTAACAAAGAGAATATAGATTCAAATGATAGAGATATCTTTATTCTGTCTAAGGGGCATGGCTGTTTAGCTCTATATGCCATTTTGATGATGAAAGAAATTATTGCAGAAGAAGAAATGAAAAACTTTTGTAAATTTGATTCTCTTCTTGGGGGTCATCCCAATGCAGAAGATATTCCAGGTGTTGAATATAGCTCAGGTTCATTAGGCCATGGTCTTAGTTTTTCTGTTGGAATAGCAAAGGCCCTGAAAATAAAAAACTCAAATCAAAAAGTTCACTGTCTTATTGGGGATGGAGAAATTAATGAGGGAACAATTTGGGAAGCTTTATTAAGTATGAACTCAAATAAGTTAGATAATCTTACAATTATAATGGATTACAATAAAGTTCAATCCTTCGGCCCTACAGAAGAAGTTTATCCCCTTGAACCACTGAAAGATAAAATTGAGGCCTTTAATTGTGATGTTTATGAAGTAAAGGACGTCACAATAGAAAAGGTGACAGATGTGATAAAGATAGAAAGCAGTAGACCCAAATTTATTATATGTCATACCATCAAAGGTAATGGCATAGATGAGATGGAAAAAGATTTGAGTTGGCATCATAGAGGAAAAATTTCCGAAGAGGTATATAAGGCCTTTTCCTCAGAATTGGAGAAACGTTATGCGTAGCCAGTTCTATCAGTCCATGCAAGAGCTCTTACCAAAAGATGAAGAAAGTATTTTTCTAGGCAGTGATCTGGGAGCGGGGACTCTTAATGACTTAAAAGAAGCAATTGGTGATCGTTTTATTATGGAAGGTGTTAGTGAGGCCCATATGGTAACCATGGCTTCAGGACTTTCTTCACAGGGCTTCAAGGTATATTGCTCAACCATTACTTCTTTCTTGTTAAGAAGAGCTTATGAGCAGATATATTTAGATATCGGATGTCGTGAAGCCAATGTTAAATTAATGGGTAATGGTGGAGGACTTGTGTATGCACCACTAGGTTCAACACATCTGGCGATAGAGGATATTTCACTCATTAAAAATATTCCGAATATTACAATTTATACTCCCCTTGATAAAAAACAATTAAAAGAAATGATTGAATTTGAGCATCAAAGAATTGGGCCAGCTTATTTTCGATTAATAAAAGGGGCAAAGAAAGAATATTTTAAAGAAAATTATAAGTTTAAGTTAAATGAAATTGATGTCTTAATTGAAAACGATGATCGGTATATCTTCTCTTATGGTGAAACTTGTCACGAAGCCTATCAGTTTATTAAAGCAAATAATTTAGATGTAGGTCTTGTGAATATTCCTGTCTTGAGACCATTGGCACTAGAACCAATCGTGAAAATTATGGAGAGCTCTAAAAAAATTCTTTCCATTGAGGAACATATTATAAATGGTTCATTGTATGGAGATTTATTAGATATTAAGGAGAAAAGAAGTCTTAATACTAAAATTTACCAATGGAACCTACCGAATAAGAAGCTAGATCACTATGGTAACCAAAGAGATATTATCAATAATTATAAAATGTCTGAAACCGTTTTGAATTTTGTGGGTAGGTTATGACATTGAATGAAAAAGAATTTATCCAGAAAGGATATACAATATTTAAACTTGATAATTATAGTGAACTCAAAGAGAAGATGTCTAAAGTTGTAGGCATTGAGAACTTTAATTTATTACATACAAGTATTGATGAAAAAGATTTGAACAGCAAACGATTGTCTTTTATTAATGAATTAAAAAAAGAAAAAATTAATATTTGTATTGCACAGGAGTTGAAAGAAGGACTGTCCAAATTGCTAGGTCCTGATATGGCAATACAGAAGAATGTTAATCTAACAATTCAAGTGCCAAATTCGACTGAAGGAATATTGGATTTTCATACCGATACCTGGTGTGGGAATTCTCATTTTGAAATTGGGATATGGATTCCTTTTACAAATTGCTATGAAAGTAAATCCATGTATATTGTTGATAAGAAAGAGTCATTAGAGATATGGGATAATTATATAAATAAAGGTTTAAAGTTAAGTGACATTGTCCTTAAAGATAAGAATTATTTGGATATTAAAGAGGGCGAGGTATTGCTCTTTTCACCAAACCTGATACATGGCAGTGATGTTAACAAAACTTCTGAAACTCGAGTATCTCTAAATTTTAGGGCAAAATCATTGTTTACACCTTTTGAAGAAAAGCGAATGGCGGAATATTTTGAAGTGTTTTCAATGGGAAGTGTTTCAAAGCTGGCCTACGAGTTTAAAGAGAGGGCTAGATGAAACATATTCCAGTCATAGGTACATCTAAAAAACTGCCCCCTCAAAAAGTTCAGAATATCTTCCTAAAGAATTATTTTGAGGTGAAGAAGATGGTTTTTGAATTGCCCAAGACCATTTTTAATGTTGGAAACCTCAATCAACAATTAGATTTTAATACTGATGAGAAATATCATTTCTACCTATATTCATCTGAAATAAAATTTAAAGATCCATACTGGGCAGAAATTTTGAATAATGGACATGTCATTACATTTGCTCTGGAAGATAAGGAAGTGGATAGTCCAGATAAGTTAAATCAATTCTATCAACTAAAAGATATTGCAAGTGATGGCCATAGTGCAGGAAACCCTACGAGAGAAGTCGAATTCACAACACAACTTCATAATAGTGCAAAAAGAGATTATGTGGCGAGAGTAACGGATTTTGACAAAGCTGCATGCTCCATTGTGGCAAAGAAGTTTGAATCTGATTACTGGGATGGAGACAGACAGTATGGATATGGTGGTTATCAATATGATGGCAGATGGAAGAATATTGCTGAGAAAATGATAGCTCATTATAGTTTAGAAGGTGATGCAAGAATCCTCGATATTGGATGTGGAAAAGGATATTTGCTCTATGAATTTAAAAAACTACTTCCAAATAGTAAAATTTGCGGTCTCGATATTTCAAAGTATGCAATAGACAATGCTCATCCTGAAATTAAAGAGAACTTGATTAAAGGAAATGCTAATGATTTACCTTTCTCAGATAATAGCTTTGATTTAGTTATTAGTAATACAACTCTACATAATCTAAAAATTTATGATTTAGTGACTTCATTGAATGAAATAAATAGAGTCATGAAAAAGAAGGCTTGGATCTGTGTAGAATCTTATCGTAACGAAGTAGAGAAGATGAATCTACTTTATTGGCAACTCACTTGTGAGTCATTTTACAGTACTGACGAGTGGAAATGGATTTATGAAAAGAATCACTATAAAGGTGATTATCAATTTATATATTTCGAGTAATTATGAAAATACCATATTTAGATTTAAAAATTGAAAAGAATGAAAAAGAAGCGTTATTAGAAATACTGTCTGACTTCTTTGATCGTGGTCGCTTTGTAGGTGGTCGTGACATTGAAGAATATGAGCAAAGGTTATCGAATTATTTTGAAACAAGTTATATTCATGGCGTAGCAAGTGGAAATAGTGCTCTTTATTTAGCATTGAAAACATTGGATTTGAAAAATGATGATGAAGTCATTGTTCCAAACATTAGTTGGGTTGCTACAGCACATGCCGTAGAAATATCTGGTGGTCATTGTGTTTTTGCCGATGTGAATGACATGCTTTGTGTTTCAGTTGAATCTATAAAAAAACAAATAACGAATAAAACAAAGGCCATCATCGTTGTTCATTTTATGGGGATACCTTGTGAAATGGATAAAATTATTGAACTGGCTGAATTAAATAATATAAAGGTAATTGAGGATTGTTCACAAGCGTTTGGAGCAAGTTATAAAGATCAAAAGGTTGGAACCTTCGGTGACTTTGGATGCTTTAGTACGAATTGTATGAAAGTCTTAGCCGGAGTTGGTGATAGTGGTTTTCTGATCAGTAAGAGCGAAGATGCTCATAAACAAATACAACCGTGGTTATATAACGGAGTTAATGAAAAAAAAGAAATCATAGATATAGAGCTATGTCATCGACTTGATCCGATACAAGCAGTTATCCTTAGCAGAAGAATAGATGTGATCGATAAAGTTATTCTTCAAAGAGAAGTAAATGGTAAAGCCTATCTTGAGAAAATAAAAAATCTAGAAATAGAATTCATTCCTTTTGATATTCAAGGGGAGAGAGTTTTTTATGGATTTACTCTTGTTTTAAGCTCACCGAAGAAAAGAGAATTATTTATTAAATATATGATGAATAATGGAATTGAGTTAAAAGTTGAACATGAGCCTTGTTTGAGTGCTCTTGCCATGTATCAATCACACCGCTGTGAAAGTGCCAATGCCCAGGATTATTGTAAGAGAATCGTGAATTTACCTGTATCTGAAGTTTTAAGTATTGAGAATTTGGACTATATTATCAAAACCATAAATGATTGGAATTAAAGAACTATGTTAATATAATGTATGGAAAAGATTTATAAATTAGACCCAAAGCAAATCAGCTTCTACCAAGAAAATGGATATTTAATCATTAAGAATTTCTTATCTAAAGAAGAGGTTTCAGGGTTAGTTAAAGAGGCTCATGATTTTGCTGGAGATAATATCCATAACTACCTTTCTTTTCATCGTGATTTAAATAATTTTAATAAAACCATTTTGAGAAATGACTTACACGATATTTGTGATCAATTAAATGATTTTAGAATGATTCCAATCGGTAGTGTTTTCTTTTTTTGCAAGCCAAACAATCCGCTTGAAAATGGAAGTCACCCTCATCAAGATAACTATGTTGCTAAAGCTCCTTTTGGTAGCTACTTCGTTGCTTCAATTGCATTAGATGATGCAGATGAATCAAATGGAGCTCTTCAAGTTTGGCCAAAAAGTCATAAAGTAGGAGAATTGCCATTTGAAGATACTAAAAATTTTGAATTTGATAATGAAGGTCATGTAACAAAGGCATATCCTATTGGCAGTAGGGTCTTAGATATCCCTAACGAATTCGATAAACTGACACTAAATTATGAAGCAGGGGATCTGATTCTATTGCATTCTCATATCATTCACGCTGCTGATAAAAACTGTTCCGATGAAGATCGCTGGAGAAGACAAGTATATTTTCACTTTGTAAGAGACGGAGATCCATTTTGGCCTGGCTGGAATGCTAAACGCCAAATAATGGATAGAGGCCCGAGGAGGGTTTAATATAAAACAGTTAGTACAAAGAACAAGAAAAAATTTCTTTACCCTGCGGGTGCAATTGATACTAACGGCATCAATAGGCTTTCTTATCGGCTTTTTTCACGTTGGTGCCATACAAGACATCGTTGAGAATGCACAAGTAATAGCTGGGATTGTTCAGTTTGATGTTTTAACTCCTCAGTTATACTTTCAAAAAAACTTGTGGAGTCTTCCCCCTCAGCTCTGTGCTATTTTTTTAAAACTTGGTGTTTCTGAAACTTATCTAAGTTTCTTTGTTACCGGAATATTAGGCTCACTTTCCTTTAGTGCAATATTGTTGTTTCTTTCATCCTTGAAGAAAAGTAATGATTGGTATGACTTTTTAATTCCTTTTTTTATATTTTCATTACGTTTATTTAATTTTGCACCAACATACGATATCGCTTTGATGGATACCTTTAGTACCTCTGGTGCCATAGGCTTTTCCTTTTCGATTATTACCTTGTCATTTTTACTCTTAAGAAAATATTCATTAGGACTCGTATGTCTTGGGCTACTTCCTTCTGTGCATGTGGTTTGGTCATTCTGGATAGGAGTGATTTCATTAATTATTTTTGTAAATAATAGGCAGGAATACATTGGTATTTTAAAAGAAAAGTATCATTACTTATTGATAGGACTTTCTATTAGTATAATAAGCTTCGTGCTCTTTATTACTTATCAATCAGTGAGTAGCCCATGGACTGTAGAGAATAGTTACCAACTGGTAGAAATATTTAAAAAAAGCTGGGACGTCCATCGACAAAGTATTGAGCTTCTCTCATACTTTTCTGCGATATTGATTTTTACAGTGGTCAGTCTTTTACTAGATGGGGTTTCTAAGAAACAAACTCGACGGTTACTTCAAATCGTAACGTATTTTAGCATCACTTGCTTTGTGGCCATTTCTCTTTCAAGTAGTGTTTTAGAAAATACAATTATGGTTCAAAGGTTTTTCAACTTAAATATATTACTTGGTATAGTACTGATGATCTATACAGTGTTTTCATCCAGAGTAATAAGCATTGTCTTTCTTTGTGGTGTGACAGCTCTTCTTATTCGTTACGATACGTTTAAAATGTATGAAAATGTAGAGGAAATTTACCGATTTAATATTTTTATATTTCTACTTACAGTTTCATTGATAGCATTGGTTTTAAACTACAAAAAACTTATCTTCAAATTTGAAGATTTTAAAAAAACAAAGATAATTCAAAGTGGTGTAATTATTGTAACAATATTCTTTAGTTATCATCTGGAACTTGGCCATTCTCTTGATGCATATGATTACAATTTAGGAAATGCTGCCAGTTATAAAATAAGCAAAAAATATCAAAAAATTAGTATGGATGATGGTCCATTATTAACCTGTCCTGAATGTCGACACTTTCAATATCGAACAGGGCGACCAGTACTTTTAGAGATAGATACAATGGACGACCTTACATATTTCCCAACAATAGCTCATCAGTATAATATTTTATTAAAAAAACTATATGGATTCAGCTTTAAGGAAAGGCCAGCGAATTGGAGTGAAAGTATTCATTTACCAAACAAAGCTGTAAAGAAGCTTTGGGAAGATAGGTCTATAGATGAATGGAAAAACTTAGCAAGAGAACACGGTTTTAAGGGGATAATTACGCCTCTCAATTGGTCATTAAAGCTAGATAAAGTTAATATTAACGAGTTTAATTACTATAAGGTTTTAAATTGAAAAGATCAGTACTTTTAGCAGTATATAATGAAGGGCCAACAGTGAGAGCAATGATAACAGGACTCCATAAAGAACTGGGAGATTCTTGTGAGATTGTTGTTGTGGATGATGGCAGTAAAGATGATACCGTATCTCAGATACCATTGGAGATCTGTAAATTAATTAAACATGAAGTGAATCTAGGAAAAGGTGCCGCTATTAAAACAGGCATTGAAAATTGCACTGGTGATGTCATCGGTTTTATCGATGGAGATGGCCAAGATGATCCAAAAGATTTAGTTGAGGTATTTCAAAAAGTAGAAGAGGGGAATGATTTTGTCATTGGATCAAGGTTCATAGAAGGTAGTGAGAGTCGTTACAATGATGAAGCTGTTCAACCAATTAATGAATTTGGTAATAAAGGTCTTACAAGATTAATAAATTTTCTTTTTGAAGGCCGATTAACAGATACACAGGCGTCTATTAAAGCAATTAAAAAATGCCATATAACAAAATTCAATCTTATTAGTGAGAGATATGAAATTGAGACAGAAATAGTCATAAGAAGCTTATGTAATAACTTAAAAATAAGCGAGGTGCCAGTATATCGCTTTAAAAGAGAGCATGGAATATCCAACTTATTTGATATTCCTCTCGGTAGATTAAAATTTGCTATGCGAGCTCTCAAAATTATCGGAATGGGGTTTTTCTATTGGAAACAAATATAGGGCACAATGAAAAATTACTAAGGTCATTTCATGACATGAGATTTTGTTGTGAAAATGCAGGTATTTATGATTTCTATAACGAAGAGAATGTTCCTAATGCTATTTACCCTGAAATTATTGGCTACTATTTAACTTATATATCCTATTTAAAGTCTCTTCAAATCTCTATTCCAAATGAAATCGTTGAACATGCTAAAAGAACAATAACGTTATTGGGTGAAAGTATCCATAACTCCGGTATTCCTGTGAAGATATATAGCAATATGGTTATTGAGAAGTATTATGGTTTTGATTTAGCGATGATTGGTAATGGTTTACTTTCGTTTAAAGAGGTATTTAATAATTCAGAATTCGATGAAACTATTATTAAAGTTTATACTAAGTTAGTAGATAACTTTTTTGAGAATAATTTACTAAAGTGTGCCGTTATTACAGAAGATACATTAGAGGAAAACTGGTCTCATCACTTGGGCCAGTACCATCTAAAACTAATTCTTTTCTTACATAAGATGAATGAAAATTTTAAAGTAGAAAATAAGAACCTCATAGAAAGTTTGAAAAAACAAATTATTGAGAATTACTTACATCAAGACCTGCTTATTAATGATATTACAAGAAAGGGTTATCATCTGCATCCTTATTGTTATGGAGTTGAGGGGTTATTGTATCATTATCATTTTTTTAAAAAGAATGAAGATAGAGATGAGTTGAGAAGAATCGTTAAGAAGATGTTTTCTCATCAATTTCCACTCAGATATGTAGAAAATGGTATCGCTAACAAAACTATTCGTAACGATATAACTGCCCAGTTGTTAAGAATTCATAAATATTCCAATTTCTTACTTGGGGATTTAAATACTAATAAAGAGACAATTGAATTACTTAATAAAATTCTTGAAGAATATGAACTTGAGTGCGGAAGCTATTCTTTTGGACAAAATTCTAAAGGTCTAGAATTAAAGCATCCTAACTCGTGGGTTACTTTTATGAGCCACCAGACTTATCTCATGAGTTCTGAAAATATGAATTTATCGTTGAGATATATGATATGAAGATTCTATTGTGTAGTCCTCCAACATTATCAGGTGAAAAAGTTATAAGAGAAGGTCGATGTACTCAAAAAACTGACTTTTGGTCACTTAACTATCCCCCCCTAACGTTGGCCCAATGTACTTCTGTTTTAAATGAAGTCTCTGGAGTGGAGGTTCGCTCATTTGATTTTGGAACGGGTTACACATTTCAAGAATCATTGGACTGTATTCCAAAGGATATAGATTTAGGGATAGTGAATGTAGGTAGCCCTACCTTCGTTAACGACATCTCCTTTTGTAAAAAACTAAAAGAGACCTATGAGATAAAGATAGTCTTGATCGGTACCCATAGTGGCTCAACATATAGGACGGTTCTAGAAAGATATCACTTTATTGATTATATTGTTTTAGCAGAACCAGAATTTGTTCTAAAGGAACTTGTTTCTTGTTTGATGAGCAATGAAAGTCTTGAAAATATATCTGGGCTAGCGGGAAAGAACTTTTGTAATAAAGAGTCATACCCTGTAAGTGACTTAGATATTCTACCTTATCCTGATTGGTCTCAATTTGATCTCGATAAATATATCATACCTACTAGTGGTGAAAAGTTTCTCATGATTAATCCTCAAAGAGGTTGCCCTTGGAAATGTACATTTTGTACCGCACCTAGTTTCTATGGGAAAAAAATTAGAAGTAAAAGTATAAAGTATATTATCGATGAGATTGAGTACAATATGAGCCATTATCAAATAGAAAATTTTCTCTTTTGGAGCGATACTTTTACAGCAAATAAAAAATTTGTTCACGAACTTTGTCTTGAACTTAAAAAACTAAATATCAAATGGGTTTCAAACTCAAGGGTCGATACAATTACTGTTGATTTGGCAAAAAGCATGAAAGAGGCTGGGTGTTGGCTTTTAACATTCGGTATTGAGTCACACAATGACAAGACGCTGGAACGAATTCAAAAAGGGTTTAGTAATGATCAAATTAATGGTGGAATCGAGGCAGCTCATAAGGCAGGGATTTTAACTGTAGGGCATTATATTTTAGGACTTCCTGGTGAGGATGCTAACGATATGAAGCGAACCTTTGAGAGAAGCAAATTTACAGCTCTCGATTATTCTCAGTTTTATTACGCAACCCCTTTTCCCGGAACAGAGATGTTTGAGGAAATGAAGAGGGATAATGACTTGGAGTGTGTTGGGAATTTTTCACAAGAGGAAGCTTATTCAAATGGTTTAGTTACCCCACTAGCACTGAAGGAGCTTAAGAAAGAGTTTGCCTATAAAACACTCTTTACACTTAAGACATTTATCTTTTTTATTAAAACAATAAAGTTCAATAATTTATTTTATATATTGAAGAATATGGTGAAGCACGTTAAATCGCTTTAGATTTTTTAGACAATATCTCGTTTATCTTTCCGCCATAAAGTACAGTTAACACAAAGTGGAAATTTTTCTCTTTGATTCAGCAGTTGTGCCTCACGTGCTGCTTTAAAGCTAGCAGAATTCCATATTTCAGAAATTGTTTGGTTGCCGATATTACCCATTTTATATTCTGTTTCACTGTCGATACAACATAGTGGAATGTCGCCATTTGAGTGAATAACTAAAGTACCAAAAGGAGCAATACAGGATGTTTGATTTATGCTTTCCTCATCTCCCCATTCTTTTACATTTACTTTCTTCCCCCAATTATGACTATATTGAGTCACGATTTCATCACTAGGGTCTAGATACCTTTTCCAATAATCTACAAAGCTATCTTTTTCATGGATATTCAACTCTTGTAAAATAATTTGCATTCTTATTTTTAAATTTGATTTTCTTTCATTTCTTCTTTTAATAAGAAGATGACTGTTTTCCATTACTTGATTGAAACTAAGCCTTTTTCTTATTTGTTCAAAGATTTTTGGCTCTAGAGAGTCAATGGTTATGTAGATTTCATCCAAGCCTGAATCAAGTAACTCATTTATTTTAGTCTCTGTTAAGAGACTTGCATTTGTTGAAATGTTAACGATAGGAACGTTAATCTCTTTTAGCATTTTGATCCTTTTGAAAATGTAAGGATCAATTAATGGTTCGCCATCTAGATAAGGCATTACTTTTCTAACATGCTCTATGTTTTGATGTAGATCTTGGCAGACTTTGATAAAGAGCTCGTCGCTCATGATGAGCTTTTCTTTTTTATCAAAATCAATCCCGCACATGATACATCGTGCGTTACAAGAGTTCGTTGTTTCGATATGAAAATACTTTGGAAATAAGCTTAGTTCTTCAAGACTTGCTGATAGTTGATCTTCAATATGTTTAATATTTTTCTTCACACGAACCCAAGGTTATAGCAATCTGAGTAAGAAGCTTATGACTCCCCAAACATTACGGAACTTAAAAGCTTTTGTTGCACGTTTGTTTGAAAAATCGTCAATCACACCTACTTCTTTATATTCTACACCAAGTTCTAGTAGTTTTAAGACTACTTCTGCTTGGAAGGCGTAACTATTTGTATTGATTTGCATGTTGTCTAAAAGCGACTTTTTTATAAGAACATAATGGTTGTAATACTTTAGATTGTTATTTGTCGTAACATTTATGTATCGAACAAATATCTTTGAAATAATTTGTCTTAGGAGTGGTCTTTCTTGGATATTTTCTTGAAAAGGGATGACGAGATTACTACGGGTAGAGAAGATTTTCTCCAAACTTTCGATGGAGATATCATTTTGGCCATGAATCATCATATAATAATCCATGCCTGAGTTCTTTAAACCATCCTTATAAATGTAACCAATATTCTTTGGTTTTTTGTGATGAATGACTTTAATATTGCTATGGTTTTGTTTCAAGTCTTCTGCAATAATGCCTGTTTGGTCTTTACTTCCATCATTATAGATAATAATTTCAACTTGTGAGAAAAACTGGGGGGAAACTTTTAGAATGTTTTCTACGGTTGGCCTTAAACCTAATTCTTCATTAAGAGCAGGAACTACAAATGTAATTGAAGTGCTCTTACTCATCTGAGAGTTCCTTACTTTTCTTTTTAAACCAATTTATTAAAAAAAGCTGATCTTTTTCATTAAACTTTAGGTTTGAATGAAAAATGGAAAAATAATTTGGTGGCATCCTCTTGGATTCTATACTCTTAGCTATTGACCAGTAAATATCTGATTGTGAACCTTTCGACTTGAAAAAGCTATCATCTCTCATATCCAAATGTTTTTTAGCATCTTGAATATGATAATTTATAATTTGCTTGGCTATAGGAAGCTCTCTGTACCACGTTTCTAGATAGTAGTTACCATGGCAAGAGAGACAATTTTTTTGAATTAAGGGTTTCACTTTGTCCTGATACTCTGTCATAGAGTAGACATTACTAATTGAAACGAAAAGTGAGAATAACATTAGTTTGCTAATCATCTACTTGAAAATCCTTATTGTAATAAAGAGGAGAGTTAACTATATCATAAGATAGATTAAGAAGGCTCTGATGTTTTTTTAGTTTTTTACCCTCTGAAATAATTAAACTTTTTAAATAATTTTGAGTTTTATTGTCACTGACCGTAAATAAGTTATTAATAGATACTTGATGGCCTGTGAAGCTTTCTATATACCTTTTACTAAGACAATAGTAGAAATCGTCAAGGCCAGAAATATACTTTGCAAGTTGATCGATATTTTCAAAATCTTTTTCATGGAGTTTCCCATAAATATCTCTAAAGCGTAATGTTGATTTATCTTCTTCTTTCAAGTATTTATTTAGTTTCGATTTATCAAGAAAATCTTTTGTAGATAGTGGAACAAGAGTTTGAAGTGGGAATGTCTTATTGTCATCAGGATCAACAGCTTCCGAGATCAGATTATTCAAGCCTACTGTAAAATGTCTTGTGGCACCAGCAAGTGGATCTATTGATGCATGACAAGTCATACAGCTTACCGATCTTTGAAAGCTTATCTTTGATTTTTGATTTACAAGCTCTACGGCATCACTACCATTTATGACAGGTAAATCTCTGCAAAGAAGATTTTTGAAAATTGATTTTGACCAAGAACGTGTTACTTTCTGTGCACCATCCATGAGAAGCCCTGGAGAATGTCCAAAGGTTAAGGCAAGGTAAGTTTTATCTCCAAGTATGCCACCTCCAAAACCATTGAAGTAGTCAGTATTTACGAGAACAGGTTCTCTTTCGAGGTCATTTTTAAAATAACTATTAATCTTTGAGATATTTCTATTCCAGAAAGTTATATCAGTTAATTTACCATTACTAATTCTTGCAGGTTTCGGGTCCCATGGGATTGGTTTTTCAGGATCATTACCGAGTAAGTACTTTACTCTTGAGCTATTGATCTTAATATTTTCATTTGGTCTAAAGAAAAGAAAGGGAGATTCTTTTCCCTTACGAACGGCTTTTGGTGACAGATTACCTTTGAATATATTTGAAACTTTTTTCTGGTGGATTAAAACTTCCGTAAAATAGTATCCAGCAGTATTAGGGTCCATGATTTCAAATGTTCCCCAGTTCTCATTATTAGTATGAAAGTTATAGCTATTGAACCATGAGTTGTGAATATTCTGATACGTTCTCAAAATATCAGATTTGTGATCACCACCTGTTGCCACTTCATTTAAAAGGGCCTGGCAAGGTGATTTTTCATTAAGCTTTTTATATTTATTAAAAACGATGTTTGAGTATGGACGTTTTGTAAAGTATTCGAAGCAGCGTTGAAAAACCATTTTATCGTTAAAATCTTTATTGATGGAGTACTTTTGGTCTTGTTGTATTTGTTTTTTAGCAGTTGAGCCTTCTTTCATAGAAGAGATCCAGAGAAAGAGTGTATCGATCTCTTCGCTAGAAAGAGGGGGCTGAGGCTTTGGTGGCATGTTTCTTTTGCCAGTGTGTGAAAACCCACGTAGTGATCTCAAAAGAATACTATCATTTGGCTTTTCTATATTGATGAGCCCAGATTTAATCCACTCATCGTTAGATGTGTAATTATAGTTTTTATGACAATTAAGGCATCTGTTTTGAATAATTTCAACTGGGTCTTTCTTGTTGTAGTTTTGAGGGACTGTGGTTTCAAAGGGAGACTTAATACACCCAGATAAAACGACAAATAAGAATGAAATTATTAGTATTTTTTCCATTTCTCACTCATGCAAAGGGTGTAACTTATATCCTTAATTTCTATTTTGTCTCCAAATATCTTAGCTGGGGGTATTTCTTCTAGGGGATAGTACCTTTTATATAATGCCCTCCATTTTATCTTCTTTAGGCTTTTCAATTGACTCAGTTCATTACAGATCTGGTGGAAATAGTAATTTTTCAAATTGCTATTACTTGAGTTGATATTGGATCTCATCTCATGAATACCGCTGTTGCAATCTTTAATTTTTGAAGATGAGTCACTAGGTGTGAATTCGTAAGGATCGCAAGGTCCTCCAAAAATAGTTGCGTTAATTGAAAAGTATTTTTCTAAAATGCTTTTGCTGCTCTTTCCATAAACGGCAAAAAGTTTATTGTAAAAAAAATAGCGATTATGATAATTGTTGGCCACTTTCGCGTATGGTTGATTGAGTGATAAAGAAAGTAAAATTATTAGAGTTAACTTTCCCATGATATATTCTCTGCTTTAATAGTAGGAAACCACTTATTATTCTTTCTGTAGACCAAACTTGTGTCAGATTTACTTAAACTGGGAATGGATAGCAGATCGGTAATGGTATTTAAAACATTTCTATAGCTTACTTTACGATCTTTAAGAATTGCATGAGGTGCTCCCATACCCCATGTACCATTATTATTATTAAGAACTTCTTCAGAGGTAGAGTTGGTATAAATATTTCCTGCTATATGAAGAGAATCAAACTTTCCACTTATCAGCGTTGAGGTATGCCCTTGAAAGCCGTGATCACTACCTGCTAGATTGTGCTTTGGTGTTCTTTCAAACTCACTTACAATATGGATTAATGAATCGTTATAGAGCTTCTCTTTTATTAGAAATTGTTTTAACTCATGGATACAGTGAGACAGGGTGTAAAAGTAGGCATTGTTAACAACAAAGTCTATAAGAAGTCCTTCTTCGTGAGTATCAAATGTAAATTCAAAATTCTTAGCAAAAGGTTTAGCTTTCGTTTTAATGATTTTGTTATCATGATCTATATTTAAATTATCTTGAGAATAAAGTTTATTTAATTTGATGTCGTAAGGTGGGATCATCATTAGAACAAAGGTATTCGAAATCTTATGCTTTGTTAGAAGCTCACTCATGGCAAACTGCTCAGCCAGTTTTGGGAATTTAATATTCTTTAAGCACTTTAAAAGATTTTCATCGGCAATGAAATTATCTTGTATATAATATGCACCTAAGTAATCAAGACTATTTGGATACTTTGATAAACTTGGTATCAATTGATTAGTTTTAAGACCAGAAATCGTTTTTTGAAAGCAATCCATATTTGAATAGCTTTTGGTCGTTTCTCTAATGATTGATTGGTATCTCTTTACATTGTTCAGATATTCTTTTTTTAACTTTCTAATATCTTTATTTGTTAAATTTTCCAAGAATTTAAGGTCAACTTTTTTAATATTAAGAAATTTGTTAATACGATCAATTGCCGAGATTTCTTTCTTGCTTAGCTTCTTAGCCATTTTTTCAGAGAACATAAAGTCAAAATAGTCTACACGTTCAAATAAGTTTATGGGAGAAAGGCTTTTCTTAGAATTAAAGGCACCTGGGGTAGAACTTAGTGGTGATGAAGCTTGCAAAAACTGAACAGTGGGAAAAGGTAGCCTCGAATAATCGGTAAGTCTCCCTGTTAAACTTTCTCCCCCTAAAAAAGGTGTCACAAGTTTTCGACTGATGGCCTCGTGTCCATCTAGTATCATGTCACATCCTCTGATAATAAGGGCCTGATCAAAAAGATTACCTATGCGCAGCTCTTTATTTTGAATAATTTTTTCGTTCCATAAAAGTGGAGCATTTATATTATTAAATTTTACAGTTTGATACTCGGCTTTTAGTTCTGTTGTCGTGGTATCAATCTTTGTTGATACCATTTTGTTCTTATGAATGAATTCAGAGTGAGCATGAGGCTTCAAAATAGAATCAAAATACCATCTACTTGGAGATCCAAACATATTGATTTGAAAATAAAACTGATCTTTTGGTGTTGTGGATACAGCATTAGCTATAGCTCCAGCAGAACTTAAAAGCCCAAGTGTTGATACTGTAGTAAATTTGTTAAATACTCGCCGATTACATTTCATTAAGTGATTTTAACATTTTATGAATCCTGAACAAGTTAAAGCAGTAGACAAGAAAGCATAAAAAGTTGGCACGGGCGAGATGTGTAAAAAACATGATCTTTGTCAAAATCCTTTAATTACATAACCTTATTGGTTGGTTAATGGTAAAATATCTTTCTAGCTAGTAAAATATTTAAATAGGAAATAGTATTAATATATTGTTATTTAAGAAGTTTTCAGGAGAAATGAAGTGAAATCTAAAAATTATAGAATTTTTACGTTGCTGTTAATGATGGCAGGACTCTTATTCAACTCTTGCTCAAAGAAGAGTGAAGAAGAATTGTTTCACGCCCAGTCACCTGAAGAGGGCCTTGAGCTATTGAAACATGTTCAAAATAAACTAGCTCCTCACGAGACTGATCCATCTAAGGTATCAAAGTACTTTGGTGGAACAATGACAAAGCACCTCGAGAGCTACGAAGAAGTAAATAATCTATGTGTTGTTGATGAAACAGACTTTGAAGTTATTCGAAGAGATGTTCTCTATCCATTCCAAGAGAATATTAGACTCACTAAAAAAGTTTCTCTAGCAGCTCTTACAAAAGACGGTAATTCAAAAATTATTAATATTGATGGTCTTATCTCACCAAATGTAAAAAGCTTTAAAGAGGGAATCTCTGAGTTCTCATGGATTAAGTTAAAAGATTTTGAAAATGTTGCAAATGGGCAAAAATCATTTGATTCATATCTTTCACAGTTTGATAAGCTTGAAGACTTTCAACTATCAACGATTAAGTTTTTATCTACTCCTAGAGATAGAGATAAAAAGTTAAGAATGAAAAGAGCAAAGCTCGTTACTCGTTTTGATTTAAGAGGTTATGAGAAAGGTGTTAGAAGAAATGACAGAGGTATCTTCACTATTGATGTTGTAAAAACTGACAATGGTTGGAAAATTGAAGAATTAGATGTAGTGACAGGTGAGTCACTAAAGAAGAAAAAACCTACTTATAGAGAGATAACTAGTACATCAGTTGGTGATCAAATACCTGTATATCAAAGAAAAGAAGCTATCAGAAGAGGCGGGTACGCCGTTTCAGTTAGTGACTTTGATAATGATGGAAACAATGACCTTTATGTTGGAACCATGGGTGATGGTGTCCTACTAAGAGGTGACAATAATGGGAACTTTCGAAAAATAAAAGGGCTTGGACCAGAGAAAAATAGGCTTGTTAAAACGGCTATCTTTGGAGACTTCTTCAATACAGGTAGACAAGATTTAGTACTTGTTCGTTTTGTTCCAAATCACTTGAAAATTAGTAAGAGTGAGATGAAAGATGAGTTCAGTTTTTCTGATGTTATCTTTTATGAAAATATTGGTGATGGAAGATTCAAAAAAATTGATGATTTGATTGCGAATAGACAAATCTCAGGTAATGCCATGCCTGCGGCAGTTGCCGACTTTAATGGCGACAATAAGCTCGACTTTTATATTGGGTTTCCTGGTCCACTAGACTTTACCTTCTTAGGTGCAAATTCAGGGATACAACAAGGAGCTCAGGTACAAGGTTTATATATAAACGATGGAATAAAGAAAAAGTTTATTGATAGAACTAAAGATAATATTTCATACACTGAAAATGAGTTTCTTTTTGCTCACTCAAGTATGTCAGCTGATTTAGATATGGACGGAGATATGGACCTTATCGTTTTAGACGATAGAGGAAACTTGAGTCCGGTTTATCTTAATGATGGTAAGGGAAAGTTTACAGAGTCTGCCAAAAAGACAGGGATGACAAATAGTGACTTATCAATGGGTGTTGCTGGTGGCGATATTGATAATGATGGTGTTCTTGATTTTGCCATTTCAAATGTTAATTATGTTGCAAGTGAGAGATGGTCAGAGTCTTGTGCCTCAAACTGGAGAAGTGATTTTAAAGAATACGCTCGAGTGGGATTAAGATTATTCCAAGGTGTAAAAGCTAAGAAAGGAAAATTTCTTGAGACAACTGATATTGCTGGACTTAATTGGGTTGGTGAAGGTGTCGCAGGAGTTGAGTTTATTGATTATAACAATGATGGGCTTTTAGATATTTATGTTGCCAATGGTCTTTGGTCTGGAACATCTAGAACTCAGGATATTTCTAGTCTCTTTATAAAGGCACTGCAATCTGAAAAGTATCACTTTAATGTAGAGATGACTGAAGAAGGAACAGCTTCAGATTTTATGAAAGTGTTAAATTCATTTGTGGGAGATATTCATAATCCTGATCAAAAGCAGGATGAAGTTTTAAGACCACACATGGCAGGGTTTCAAAGAAATAGATTATTTAGAAATAATGGTAATGGCGGCTTTACAGAAGTTGGATTCCTAGAGGGATTAGATAGTATTGCCGATGGTTACGTTATGGCCAAGACAGATATTAATAAAGACGGAAAGATGGATTTAGTTTTAAGAAATGGTGATCCAGGTGTTAAGGAAGTTACATTCAAGCCAGTTCAAGTCTTTTTAAATGAAAGTGAAGAAACGGCAAAAAGTTTAGTTGTAAAACTAAAAGGTAAAGTTTCTAATCGTGATGCTATTGGATCATTTGTAAGAGCAAAAATTGGAAATGAAACAATCGTAAGGCATTTAATCGCCAATAATGGTACTGCTCAAAGTGAAAAAATTCTTCACTTTGGTATGGGCAATGCTAGCAAGGTTGATCGTTTAGAAGTTACTTGGCCAAATGGTAATAAACAAGTATTAGAAAATATTAAGCCGGGTCGGATCTTAATCGAAGAAAAAATCTCAAAAGGTAAGTTTGCTAAGAACTAATTTTTAAGACTTTTTTCAGAATCAATTAATAACTCTAACTTACAAACTGGAATGAACTTCATGGAATCAGGAAGTTCTTTCAGTTTGAAGATTTCTTGCCCACCAAGCTTTCCTTTGAAGTAGTCAGCTTTATTCCACGAATCAAATGCACAGTAAGTATCAATTCCATTAGAAAAGTAAAGGGTACTATCAACCGTAAATAGTCCTCTGACAACTATTGAAATATTTTCGTTATTGGGTTCGGTGTCTTTTGGCTCAGGCTTTTTAACAAGACAGCCTGTTGCAAGAAGGAGAATTAATATAGCGTTTAAAAGTCTCATAGTATTCCTTGATTTTTTCTGTCAACTTTTTGAGTCATATGTACTTATCCATTTAACCTAATATTAGCCGTTTAAGCTAGGAAATATAGATCACCTTTTTTAACTGCCGAAAAAGAGGGGTCTTATGTTAAAATATTTATAGTTATTATAATGACATAAAAACCAATGATTTTGGAGAGTTAAAATGAAATTTTCTATCGCTTTATTACTAGCATTATCACCATTAAGTCTACTCGCACTTGACCATGGACAAGAAGAAGGGACAAAACGTCTTCGTTCAATAGTTGAAAGTGTAAAAGTTAAAGAAAAGATTAGTCCTAATAAGGTCTTTGAATTCTTTGGTGGAACAAATAAAAATATAAAAGACTCAATTGACCCACAAAAAATGTGTCATGTGGATGAGGCTGACTTTGTTGAGATAAGAAGACAAACAATCTTCCCACTTACTGACATTATTAAAAATAATAAAGTAAGCTCATTAAAAAATATTACGAATGAAAGCTTTTCGATTACAAACTTACAAAAGTTAAAAATGGAAAAAGCGATTAATGCCTTTGGTTCAGTGAAGCAGTACCCATGGAAAACAGCGAATCAGGCCCTTAATGGTGATAAAGCATATAAGTCATTATCAAAGTACTTATCAAGTTATTCAAAAATTGATGATGTCGAATTTAGAACTATCAAATATCTTTCTTATAAAAAAGATAGAAATCCAGCAAATTTTAAAATGAATAATGCAGTACTCTTAACTCGTTTTGACTTAAGAGCTGAGAGTAAAAAAGGTCATAAAGTTAACGATAGAGGTTTTGCTAAAATCGCAGTTTCAAAAACAGGTAGCGATTGGAAGATTAATAATATTGAATTTCTAAGTGGTGAAACACTAACTTCTGCAAAGCCTACATTTAAAGAAATGACAATCAACTCGGGACTAGCTTCTATTCCAGTCTATACAAGAAATGAAGCAATCAGAAGAGGTGGTTATGCGGTTGCCGTTGGAGACTATAACGGAGATAGCCATCAAGATATTTATGTTGGTTCATGGGGAGCAGGTCATTTACTAAAAGGTAATGGAAAAGGAAACTTCACTGAAGTTAAGAATAGTGGTCTTGAAAAAGAAACTCTGGTAAAGACAGCTATCTTTGGTGACTTCTTTAATAGTGGAAACCAAGATTTATTACTCGTAAGGTTTGTTCCTACAAATACAGATGGAACGAAGAGCTCATCAGAAAAGTTTTCGGATATAGTATTTTATAAGAACAATGGTAAGGGTAAATTTAAGAAAATGCCTTCACCTGTAACAAATAGAGTAGTAGCTTCTAATGCTATGCCTGGTGCCGCAGGTGACTTTAATGGAGATGGACTTCTCGATTTTTATGTAGGTTTCCCAGGTAGTTTAGATTTTACTTTTATTGGTGACGCTTCAAAAATTATGCAAGGAGCGAAAACTCAGGGTCTTTTCATGAATAATGGAAAGGGAAGTTTTACAGATACAACAAATCATAGCCTCTATAAAAATACGACAGAGGGACAAGGCTTGTTCCCGCATAGTGCTCTTTCTTATGACTATGATCAAGATGGTGACATGGATATTGTTGTTCTTGATGATAGAGGAAATTTATCACCAGTTTATAAAAATACAGGTGAGGGAAAGTTTGTTGAGGTCGCAGATAATACTGGGATGACTAATAATGACCTAGCAATGGGAGCTTCAGGTGGAGACATCGATAATGACGGTATTGTTGATTTTGCTATGACAAACGTAAACTTTGTTGCAGCTGAAAGATGGCAAGAGTCATGTGCTTCAAACTGGCATGTTAAAAAGATCACAATGGGTAATAACGGATTAAGACTTTATAAGGGACACGGAGCAGGAAACTTTGTTGAGATGACAAAGATTGCTGGTCTTGATTGGGCCGGTGAAGGTATGGCCGGTGTTGAGTTTATTGATTATGACAATGACGGTTTACTGGATGTTTATGTAGCAAACGGCTTATGGTCAGGAACTAGTAAAGAACAAGATCTTTCAAGTGTTTTCTTTAGATCTCTAGTTGAGAATCATAAGTACTTAATTGATGAAATGTACTTTGGAGAAACAGAATCTGACTTTATGAGAGTTTTAAACTCATATAAAGGTGATATCTATGGAAAGAATTTAGTAGAAAGACCTTCTATGGCAGGTTTCCAAAGAAATAGACTCTTCAGAAATATGGGAAGTGGTAAGTTTCTTGAGGTGGGGTATCTTGAAGGTGTAGATAGTATCGCCGATGGTTATGTAATTTCAAAAGCTGATATTAATGAAGATGGAAGAATGGATTTAGTTTTAAGAAATGGTGATCCAGGGATTAAAGAAGTTCATTACCCAGCAGTACAGTTATTTATTAATAACTCTAAAAATGAAAACTCACTTTTAGTTGAATTAGAGGGAACGAAGTCTAATAAAGACGGAATTGGAGCTTTCGTAGAGGCCACTATTGGTAAAACTAAAGTTATCAGACATATGATTGCTAACAATGGTACAGCACAGTCTCAAAAAGCGTTACATTTTGGTTTAGGAAAAGCTAAGAAAGTGAACAAGCTTGTTGTAAGTTGGCCATCAGGTGAGAAGCAAATTTTAAAGAATATCAAGAAAGGTAAGATTAGAATTAAAGAAAGTAAAAAATCTACTTTTGCAGCAAAATAAATTAGATAAAAGGCTTGTAGAGAAGGTTGGTTTCAACCTGGCAATTCCAAAAGCACTCTCTACAAGTTTTTATTTTAACTCTTTCAATATTTAACTCACCAGAATTCCAAAAACTCTTAAGACCATTATGCTTCTCAATATTCCCCCAACTTTTTTTCATTTCATAGAATGAAAAACAAGGAAAAACTTCACCGTAGCAATCTACAATAAGTGTTGTAAAACCGGCCATACAAGGGATTGGTAGTTTCTTATTTTGGTAAAAGTCTTTAAACATTGATAGATATTCAAACGATGTTTCTATGAAGTGATCTTTTTTCTTCAAAGAGATAAGTTGATCAACAGTAGAAATCAATTCACTAATATCAGTACTATCTAGATTTGCATAATCATGAGTATCAAAATCCGGTGCAATGGCATGAACAGGCATAAAGCCTATATAGTCTGCTCCAAGATTTTTTGAAAGCTCAACTAACTGAATTGCTTCTCGATAATTATTCTTTCCTAGTGTGCTAGAAATATTAAGCTTGATAGAGTTTTTTTCAATTTTTCTTAATTTATGAATGAGAGAAATGGCATTCGTTGCTTTTTCAAAAGATTTCTCATTTCTCCTAATCTTATTATGTGTTTGAGCACTGGCCCCATCAAGAGAAATCGAAATAGTATTTAACCCTGCTTCAAATAGCTTTAAAACTGTTTCTTCATTAATAAACCAGCCATTAGTAGTCATCTGAACAACAAGTTCTCTTTTTCTTGCATACTTAATAATCTCATATAAATCTGGATGAAGCATTGGCTCACCACCCGATAGGGCGAGACCAGAGGTACCTATAGCGGCAAAATCATCAATTACTTTTTGATAATCTTTAAGCGTAAGAGCTTTCTTATTTGTATTCTTTTCAAAATCTAAATGCCTTAGTGGTAGGTCACACATTTCGCATCGTAAATTACAATTATATGTTAGACAAAGTGTCCCTTGAATTGGACCTGAAAGTGACTTGTCGAGCTTATAGCCCATAAGAGTGCCAATATAACGAACAGGGTACTTAAGAGTCGTCCCTAGACGATTTTGTTTAAATCCCTGAAATATATAAGATATGTAGCTTTTTCTAATGATCATAATATCAATGAGTTATATAATATAATTAACAACATAGAGGAATATGAAATATAAAAGAAGAGATCTATTAAAGTTATCAATTATAAGTTCAATTCTTGGACCTAGCTCTCTATTTTCATACACTCCTAAGAAATCATATCACACAAACTTAAAATACGTTCATTTGAATATTGCAGGAGGACCAGCTCGCTGGTTATTTGATAATCCTATCGCTCCTCATAAAAATTCTAAATGGGAAGCTCACCCCATGATCGTGAATAGCTTTGAAAATAGTGGCACGGTTGCGGATGTAAACTCTCTCAAATATATGAGAACAAAAGTGAATGACTTCTATATGCCAAGTTTTTGGAAGGGACATTTATTTAGTGATAGTGGAAAGGTTGATGCTAGTCAATTGCTAGATCAATGTTTGATTGTGCGTGGTTGTCATATGGGAATTGATGGTCATAGCTTAAATAACAGAAGGCTGCTTGCTCCAATTCCTGGAAGAGCAAATATAACAGGCTTGATTGCAGAGAAATCCAATAAAATATTTCAATCTGTAAATCTCGTTGCAGATTCTGGAATTGCTGGGGTTGCGGGAGGCACATTTCAATCAAATAATAATAGTGAACAAATTAATGTTCCACAAAATGAAAAAGAACCAATTAGTTTTCTTTTAAATCCTTTTCTTTCAATAAAAAAATATGGAAAAGATAAGTCAATGAGAGAGTTGATAACAGGTTATTTAAAGTCAGAATCAAAACTATCAAAAGTACTGACAAAAGATTTAGAGAAAATTAATTCAGATTTTTATAAGGCTCAAGAAAAGTACCAAAGTATAATAACAAAATCTATTCTCTCAATGGATATTGAAAAGCTAACAGATCGAATGATTCCAGGGATTAGTTTGAAAACTCTTAAGCTAGGAAAGCAAAATCAAGAGATTGGTAAATATATCAATAATGACTTCTTAATTGGAAATAATGATTTGAGATCTCTTCTAAGAGAAGCAGTGATTGAGAATTTGGCCAATGAGTTTGCAGCCACAGAACTCTTGCTGGTAAATGATTTAGTAAGTGTTGTTAATATTAACATTAATACTTTGTCACATTTAAATTATGAAAACTCAATGAAGAGTGAAAACTTGGAAAGAGTCATTTCGAAAGCAAAAGAAACAAATTTTTATCTAAGAAGTTTTAAGGGATATGAAAAGAATGTTGATAGGCTGCATGAGTTCCAGTTGGATAGTCATGAAACAGGACTTCTTCCAAATATGCTGCTGACAACATACTTCTATCGAGCTATTGCGAGCTGTATTTTTCAATTGAAGAAAGAACTAATAAAAGCAAAAGAATGGGATAATACTTTACTTCACCTTGCTTCTGAATTTGATAGAGATCCTCGACCAGATTGTTCTGGAAGTGAACATGGCTGGAATGGACATGTGAGTTCGTTTTATAGTGGAATGATCGACGGGCTTCAGGTTGTAGGAAATACTCAAGTCAACTCTACAGGGGATAGTTATTATAAAAATAATGGCACTTGGGGGCAAGGAGATAAGTTAAAGAGTCTCAATGGACGAGAAATCGTTTATGGGAATATAGCATCGGGAATATGTGCTATTTTTGGAGTCGATAGTCCTACTCCAAATGATAAACCTTTATTTTATAAATATGCAGGAAAGATTAAATTAGTAACAAGTGAGTGTGTAAATGTTAAGACTTAGAACATTTACATTCTTTTCGATAATACTTATTTCGATGCAAATCAATATTGCATCTCCTACAGGTACTCTTGGGAATCGTTTCTATGTGAAAAACTTCTTGATAGAAAAATTTGGTAACCATCTTGAAGAAACCATTGATAGAAATATCATAGAAAACCCTCGAGTGTTTAATGGTCCATGTGATATTTATGGACAAGTTATGCATGAAGGACCTGATGGGGAAGTCGTACACAAAAATTTAGAGGCAAAGTGCCACGGTGATATATCGGATTCTAAGATTTCATTGTTAGGCTCAAATAGCTCGTTAAGAAAATCATGGCTGTTAAAAACCTGTTTGGAGATTTCAAATAGTTCTCAAACAATGGACTTAATTAAAGAAAAAGAGGTGTTTGTAAAAAACTATTTTAATTATCAATTAGATTATAAAAAATTTATTAAAAATAATGATCTAACAAAGATTAATAAAAAGGAGATGGTGTTTAAACTGTGTACATCAGATACTTGGCAATATATTTAATTCTTCTCGTTTGTGGATGTTCTGGGAGTCATCAGGAAGGTCATCATACTAAAAGAAACTGGTTTGAAAGAAAGTTAGGGCTTTCATATAACCCACAGACAGCTAGTGATGTCTTTCAAGATAAGTGTATCCATTGTCACAGCTATCTTAATCAAAGTATGCCAGAATTAATTTCACAAGGGTATGTAAAACCTGGAGACCCTGAGAAAAGTCTGATCTACCGCTATCTTAAAGGGGCTGATGTAAATGGTCCCGAATCTATGCCTCCCAAAGAAAATATATCACAAGCAGAGTTAACAATTATCAAGAGCTGGATTAAGAATGCAGCAGTTGAGAAAGAAGAAAGTAAATTAATAACGGATGTTATTGCTATCGATAAGCTATCTGAAGAAGAAGTCTTAAAGCGATGTTATCTGAAAATGACAAATAGACCGATTCCTAGTGATCATCCAAGGTTAATTTCGGTTCAGGAATCTGTCATGAGTGGGGCAAGTGCATGCTTGTCACTTATTAACTCGGCCATGAGTCTTCAATCAAAAAATAAAATTATGGCCAATGGAAAAGAAGGGCGTGAAGTTTTAAAAACATTTCAAATGCTCCACTCTGGTTGGTTTCAGGAGTGGAACTTCTTTACAGCAATGAGCACGTGGGGGACATTCGAAGTTCTTGACCCAACAAGAATGGGCTTTTATTTCACGAACTCCTTATTCAATGATGGATATCATCTTAAGGATGCCTTGAGAGGTACGAAGTCATTTGAAGGAATAAGAGTATCAAAGAAGAAGTCAGAGTATTTAGTCTATAAGTTTAAAAATGAACCTCGCTATAAGAGAAAAGATTATAAATTTATTTATGGTTTATCTGAAAAAGGAAAAGATTATAAAGAGTGGTTTCCTACGAGAGTTCAAACTGGTGAGTTGGTAGGGATAAAGGTTATTGATAGTAAGGAAGATATTTTACCAGTCGTTGTTGATTCTAAAGATAATCAAAAAGAAATTAATCCTGCTAATGAGATTAGTTTTAATCAGAGTATTCACACAGGGCATGGAGGAGGAGTTTTAGGGGATGAGGCCTATGTCTCTTTAAACTTAGGTCAAGACCTTGGAAAGAAGATGAATGGTGGTCGTATTCTGCCAAGAAGATGGTCAAATGCTTTAGTGAAGGAAATGCTTTGTCGAGATTTACCAGTATTAAAAAGAGAAGATGTCGTTCAGTACCTTCAGCCTAAGAGCTCATTACCTTTTAGGCAAAAAGAATCTTGCATGCAATGCCATGTCACCATGGATAACATGGCCGGACTGTTAAAGAATGTAGAACAAACTTATAGTGCTGATGCTGGTGGTGATGGGTGGATTCACTCAACTCATCTCTACCGTCATGGGCGTGATTTAAATTTGAAGCAATTAGAAGAGGCTCCAGATAATGACCCGCTTTTTTATAAGAGACCTCTTACTTCACAATTCTTTTATCGAGATATTCACAATAAGCTAATTGTTAAATCACTGAAGAACTTGGATGAGCTTGGTGAAACTCTTTTAGAGCTTGATGATTTTTACTACTGCCAAAGTTCAAAATACCTTCGCTACTTTACCGGATTAAAAATTCCGATTTCACTTATCTCGTCGAGTAACTTAACGAAGGACGAGCAAGTTAGAAAAAAATTATTGATTGATGTGGCCGAGGCATTTAAAAGTAAGCAATCACAAAAAGATCTCTTACTCGCGATCTTTCAATCACCCCAGTTTCGTGCTCGAAACTATCTTGTAAAAAGCCAGTTAAAATAAGGTATAAATGAAAGGTGCAATGACACTTCCTTTTCCACCAAAAAAAATAAGAGAAAATAATCCTAAGAAGATAATAAAGATAGGAATGAAGATTCTCTTCTTCCTTGATTTTATATAGGCCCAATAGTCTTTTAAGAATTCGATCATATAATCATCATATTCGATTATTTGAGTGCCAACAATAATTGCTTTTAAGCTTAGGGGCTTATTTTGATGAACAAATCTTGATATTGGGGAAATAACCAATGATTTTAGTGGGTTATATGGGTAAATAAGCAACTTTTTAATAGGAAAATAAGACTATTTGGTGACTCAAGTTTGGTTTCAAATTATAATGATTATACATATGTATTGAAAATTAGAACCTTTTTAACCTAGGTAAAGATAGTGAAAAAGAAGTATCCTCCATTTTGGAAAACACTCTTAAAACTCGTTAGTCGTGGTGAGCGCGGTTTCTCTTTAGCAGAAGTCATGGTTGCTGCCGGTCTATTGGGTGTCGTCTCCCTTGGTGTTATGCAGGTAATGCAAAACATCTCAAAAGGTTCCAAGAAAATGGAACAAGATGCTGAGAAAAGCTCGGTAAGTTTGACGTTAAACTCTGTTTTAAAAAATCAAGACAACTGTGCGGCTTGGCTTGGGGGCTTAACCGTCACCACTGCTGGTACGGCCATTCCAGAGATAAGAACGACTCCCACTGCTGCAACTCCTTTTATGACAGTAGGGACTGTATATGGGCAAGGAACAAAGGCAGCTCAAAGAGTAACAGCATTACAGCTTTTTGGATTTAAAACAGGTGCTGGTGTTGCTGATAACTCTATTGCACCTGCTGGATATACTCAGTATCAATATACTGATGGTGCCGGATTACAAACCAGAAGAAGAGGTACTGTTGAAGTAAGAGTTACTTTAAATAAAGGCCACGCTGGAGCAAGTGCAGACGGTGTTGCGAGATCAAGTTTTGGTGGAGCACAAAGTGTCATTAGAATGAATCTTGAAGTTGTGACTACAACTGCCAATGTTATTGAATCTTGCTTTGGTGATAGTGATCAATTCTCTACGGCAGCCTGTAATGCTCTTGGTGGGTCCCTTGCTAACGATGGTACATGTCGAAATATCGTGATTCAAAATGATTCCAGTAGAGCGATTCCTGCTACGGCAGCTTCCGTCTCAGAATCTAATAGGTTTGCCATGACTGTAAAAGGTCCGGTGGTTTTCTTTGGAGAAGATGATAACTTAACAACTGGTGCGGCTGATGATGGTCTAGAAGATGGTGGTGTGATTATTGCCATTGATCAAGGTGACCTTGGTGATACCAATGCAACCGCTCCAACGGGAACTGGACCTAGTGGCACAATTGTTGTTACTGACGATAGAGACTCTGGTGATTTGGATGTTCAGGGTCGTGTTCGAATTGGTTTTGGTGGAGTAACCGCTGATCAAAACTTAGTTGGTAATGGTGAATTACAAGTACAAAGAAATACAATCCTACAAGGTAATGTTTCCATTGGTAATGTGGCCGTTCCTGCATATGCAACCACAAATAATGAAGCAACTGATCTTACAAATGGATTTCTTGTTGTTGAAGCAAATACGACAACTTCAAATCTTGGTGTTGGTGAACCTGCGAGACCTTTCCCTGCTAATAGTGGTTACTTAGATGTCGCTTTAGATGCAGATATAAACCAAGACCTTATGGTTCACAGAAATGCAACTATTGATCAAAATACTCGCTCTGAAAATATCGGAGTTGGTAAGGCTGCACAAGCTTATGCAGCTGGAAATGATGGTTACCTTGATGTTCTTAGAGACATTCGAACTGATAGAGATATTTTTGTCACAAGAGATGGATCAATTGGACAAGACTTAACGGTTACGCGAAATGCAACAGTTGTAAATGGAAACCTCACTGTTTCTGGTGGAGATGGTAATGGTAATATTGTCGTCAGTAATGGAAATATTAACTTAACAAATGCAAACAATGCTCTTTCATATATTAGATTAAGAGCAACACCTCCTTATACGGGTTTGACGACAGAACAAACTTACCGCGTACCAAATATTCAATGGGTAAGAAACTATGTTGTTGAAGAGATTGCCAAGACATTTACAACTAATGGAACAGACTTAAATGCTTTAAGAGCCGATATATTAAATGTTGCGGACTCAAATGCAGGTATTGAAACAATTAAGGCCTATACTTGTGATGGAATTTCCCTAAGAGATAAAGATGGAAATGTTATTGGCGAGTCAGGAACATGTAGCTTTCCATCAAACGATACTCGATGTGATAGTAATGGAAAGTGTACCAATGTTTATGCTGGTACAACGGGGGCGAATTCAGGAACCCTTTATGGTTGGAGAATTTGTATTGGTACCAATAGAACGGACTGTAAAACATCTTTCGGTGGTTCACTAAACTTAACTGGTTGTGCAACTGGAAGTACTTATATCTGGTCTCACGCTAATTATAATCCTGATGACTCTACTGCTGGTAGTAGTGGGTATTATAACTACTTATGCCCAGCTGGAAAGTTAATGGCAGGGTTACAGAGGCGTTACCTACTAATCTCGAGTGGATATCACCAGTGGAGATCTTATATTTACTGTTGTAGTGCATCTCTATAATAAAAATATAACAAAATACTTATTATTTTGCCTTATCTTTTGGGGAAGCTGGTTGGCTTCCCCTTTTATTTCAAGCGATAGTCTACATGGTGTTCTCGACTTTAAGCCAAATGTTGTTTTGGAGGTTAAGAACGGAGAGTTTCAATACTCTAGAAAAGCAGAGGCTTCTTCTCAAGATAAAAAGACGAAGGGATTTTTTCGTGAGAATACATTATCCCCAACCTTAATGTTTAATAATTTTCCGTTACTATTATCTGAAAGGCATACTGCTGTGAGTTTATGGCCATACTTGCTCTTTCAAAAAATCTTTCCTAATGGTGTTCTCTTTGTGTTTTGGCATTTTATTATTTCTCTTGCAGCTCTCATTTATTTCTATAAATGGGCTGATTTCCCAAAGCATTCGATAACGAGTTGGCTTCCCGTTGTTTCTCCACTAGTAATCTGGCACTACGGCATTTTTGTAACAGAAGTGTTGATGTCATTGCTACTATTCTTTACCCTCTATAAAATGAAAAACAATAAGAATCCCTATTTTATAGGGCTTTTATTAGGTTTAGGTTTGCTGATAAGACCTAACTACCTTTGGTGTTTTCCTATCTTTCTTATCTATGAATATAACTTTATTACAAAAAAATGGATAAAGCTTTTACCAGGTATTTTTGCATCACTACTATGTTACTTCTTACTTATAGATACGGGACAATTTGTAAAAGAGGTTTCTCTTTATCGAAATAAGATATTGTTTGAGCCTCTGATTGCTGAAATTCTATCCCTTTTCACGTTTGACCCATTGTCTATACACCATATGGTGAAAGTGGATTTTGATGTCTATTATAGAAATATAAACTTTTTAAAGATGTCATTAGCTTCATTACCAATTTTTATAATCTTTTCATATTCTATTTTAAAATTTAAAAACACTCGAACACATCTCTATGCAATATTTAGTTTTATAGTTTTATTACTATTATCAATTCAAGCAGAACAAGGGTACAGTAACTATTTATTTCCACTCTCTTTTTTTGCAACACTTTTTTGGAGTCAAGCGGAAGGTAGCTTAAATAAGTATGCTAAGTTTATTCTTATGGCCTGTATTGGAATCAACATCGGACTGTCATACAATGAGGTATTGACGAAAGGACCCGTTCATCAACATTCCTACAGTTTAGTAAAAAAAGTCTTAGATAAGTTAGATAGTGAAAAAAAGGTATATACCTTAGGAGTTGCAGATATTGGAAAGTATGAATACCTATCTGAAAATAAGGTATATCCAATACACTTGAACAGACTCATACTTAATAAGACAATATTGGATTTTAAGACAGTTCTTGATTTAACAAAGAAAGGAACTCTGGTCATTCCAAAATCTGATAGTTGGAGTGCGTGGCCCAAATTGTTGGGAGATGTTGAGGACAAGCTTATTAATAACAGAGAAATACTAAAAGAATATAAACTATCTATTGAATCTGTAATAGAAAAAAAGAATATGGTGTATATTATTAATTATGAAAAAAAATAATATGATTGATAGAAGAGAATTTGCAAAGATCCTTACTTCGGCCACAATGCTGTTAAGTGTCCCTTCTTGCCAAAAAGCCAGTCATGAAAAATTTCTTTTAGGCTGGAGTAATCATCTCTATACCTTTAACCCTAATGATTCATTTGTAAATATTTTTGGACTTAATATTGGTTCAATTGAGCTTGGCTCTATTCCCCATGATTTTCTAGAACTTCCAGATAAAAAAATTATAACTATACCAAAGTGGGGAAAAATCATTGATGTTATTGATAATGTGAACCTTACAAAAATAAAAGAAATTAAATGTAGAGGCAATGAAGAGTTCATGGGACACGGGGTTGTCATTAATTCCCAAAATAAGCTTTTTATTAGTGCTATTAGAATGGCAACAGGGGAATATGGAATTGATAGCAGTGGAATTATTAAAGTATATGACTTAGAAAAATTAAAGCTGATAGAAGAGTTTTCAACACACGGATCTCAGCCACATGAGCTTGCCGTTATAAATAATAAACTATTTGTTCTAAACCCTTCTCTTGATCAGAACAGACAGGCCACAGGTGCAAATATAGCCATTTTTGATATTTCTAAAAATAAATTAATTGAGATAAAAGAGTTTGATGATAAATCCCTCTTATTTTCTCATCTTGATAAGCTTAATGATAAAGAAATTGTTTTTATTAATGAAAGAGCTGAGGGAGATGATGATAATAAAATTAAGCCTTGTTTCTATGATGAAGAGAAGGGTTTTTACTTTGGAGAAGAGACAAAAGAAGAGTTTAGTTCTGGAGGCCTATTAAGTGTTTCTCACGGTAAAAAGATTATCGCTATTACAGCACCACAAGATAATGCTGTTTTATTTTGGGATTTAAAATCGAAGAAATATCTAAGTAAAATTATGGTTAAAAATCCTAAGGCCATCTCCTTTAATCATCTTTCAAATAAATTCATAGTCGGTTGTGATGAAGGAATTGTAGCCATTAATGAAAAAGATTATAAAATAAATTATCTATATAAAATTGACTTTGCGAACGCATCAAGTAGTCACGGGATATATCTTTGAAGAAAATCATCGAAATATTTCCAAAGTTCCACGAAGTATACTTCTTAAAAGGACGTATGGCCTTGGAGTCATACCTCTCTCATTATAAAGATGAAATTAATACAGTTTATATACCGAGTTTAACTTGTAAGGCGATACCAAATGCTATGCTGAAAATAGATATTCCCTTTGAATACTATGACGTAAAACGTAAGGATCTAATAGGTGACCTTGAATCTTTAGAATACGGTACTGTCATTATTCAAGGAACTCTTGGCATATTACCGAAGTATTCAAAAGTAGATCAGTTGATGTCTAAAGGATTAAAGGTCATCTTAGACTTATCTCAATGTCTATATATTGATAGTGATTATTTCGCTAATATTCAAAAATTTGAGTTTATTTTCACTTCTTTTCAAAAGAACAAACCACTAGGAAAGTCGCAAGGTTTTGGAGGTGTTGGTCTTTTTAAGAATGAGATACCAATCCTCAAGGAAAAACCTACGAGCTCAGTTTTCTCTGTTATACAAAACAATCTTATAGATATATTACCTAGCTTTGTTAGTAGAGCAGTTAATCATTACATTTTTAAAGATGATTTCTATATTGATAGGGATAAGGTAAAGAGAATTGATGAACTAAAGATTCATTCAGAGGATAGTTTTGATCTAAAATTTTTCAAAGAGTTTTATAGATGTTTAGAATCATCTGAGTTGAAAATAGATAGCACTCTATGGAGTGGATACTATCTTCCGATCTATGTAAAAGATAAGAAAAATTTTTTAAAAAAATCTTCTAGTTTTCAATCCTATAATTGGCCAATTCGAATTCTTTCTCCATTTCATGGTGATTTAAAAGATTTAATGTTTCCAGATTCGCAAATAGAAAACGCTCGTTATTTTGCAGAACACCTTATGGCCATGATTGTTCCGAAGAAGGATCTGGATAAAAAAAATCTACTGGAATTTATTCAAAAAAATAAGAATTTGTTTTTATAAATAACTTGTTTGATCAGGTCTAAAAGGGCCTGGAGCATTTTCCAAAAAGAGACAGAGGTCACTTTCGGCCTGTATTTCATGCCAAGTACTTTTTAATATGAGAATTCCATTCCCATTTTTTAAAATTTTCTCATTTCCCATTTTTTCTCTTTGATCGTTATAGAAGGTTACTCTAAGAGAGCCCTCAAGGACATAGAGAAATTCATCTTTATCTTGATGTTTATGAATTTGAACAGCGTGATTATTTTTCATCGCGATAAGCATTGTGTGAAAATGACTTTCTAAGTTTTGATGATAATTGATTCTTGCAATGGTGCTTTCATGATCCACGAGCATATTTTTCACATCTTCATAGTCACTTGTCTCAAGCATTAAGTTCTCTTTAAATTTAAAAGGACTTTTTTTAGTCATTTAAAACCTTCATAAGAACATCTTTAAGAGTCTCTCCAATATAGTTCCAGTCCTGCTCTTTTAAGTTTAAACCTGAGGGGATATAGAAGCCACAGTGGCCAGCGTGTTCAGAAATAGGAAAACTCTCAGCATGATCTATGATTTCTTTGTAGAGAGGTTGCTGGTGAAGGGGATAGAAAAATGGTCTTGTCCCAATACCTTTTTCTCTCAGTTGTTCCTGGGCTTTAAGTGCAAGCTCGGGGGTATCGAGGATGAGTCCGTAGATCCAATAGATATTTTGGCAGTATTCTGTACTTCGAGGAGCGATTTTTACATTTTTAAGATTATTTAAGTAAGAATCATATACCTCGGCCATGGATTGTTTTATTTGAATAAACTCTTCAAGTCGTTCTAATTGAGCGACACCTACTGCAGCTTGTAAATTGGTCATACGCATATTGAAGCCAATTTCATTGTGCTTAAATCTTCTTTCTTTTTCAAAGGCCTGATCTTTAAGAAAGTTAATCCTATTAAATAAAGCATCATCATTGGTTAGGGCCATTCCACCTTCTCCACAACTGACAAGCTTATTAGCATAAAAACTGAAAATACTAATATCTCCAAAAGAGCCACAAGGTTTCCCTTTGTATTTAAGTCCGTGTGCTTCAGCAGCATCTTCAATAACTTTAAGGTTATGTTTTTTTGCAATTTCTAAAATAGGGTCAACATCACATGCTAGTCCATAGAGATGAACGATCATAATGGCTTTAGTTTTGGTAGTGATCTTTGCTTCTATCTGTTGAGGATCTAAACAAAGTGTTTCGGGACAAACGTCAACAAAGACAGGTTTTGCTCCTGCTTTAACAACAGCATTGCTACAAGAAATAATCGTTAGGTTAGGAATGATCACTTCATCACTTTCTTTTATATCTAGAGCTAGGCAAGCAAGTTCAAGGGCACTTGTTCCTGAAGAAAGTGCTATTGCATACTGACGCTGACAAAGTTGTGCCATTTGGTTTTGAAATTTTTTAACAAAAGGTCCCTCTGATGAAATCCAGTTGGAATCAATACATTCATTTAAGTATTTTTTTTCATTACCATCAAGGAGTGGTTCATTTACTGGATAAAACTTTTTCATTTTCCACCGTTTTTAATAAAATTATATATATCAAAAACGAGGTTCATGCTTTTAATATTTCTCATTAAGATACTTTGGCGCATTTCCTTGGGGATATTTGTGATTTCCTTAATTTCATTCTCTAATGAGTAACTACTTTTAAGATTTATCGTATTCTCACTTCCGTCTTTATTAAAGGTTTTAATTTGATCCGATGTAATTTCTGCTTCAATTCTTTTTCCATTTTTAAAGAAAATTTGAAAATTGGCATAACCATCTTTCTTTTTCCATGAACTATTAAATGTAACTCTACACCCATTACCTGAGTTAAGGTGGATGTTGGCCGTTTCCTCGACACCTTGTTCACAGAGGTTAAAAGAAGCGTCCGAAATTTCTAGATTCTCAAAAATGGAATAGAGGAAGTTTAAAACATGAATACCGTTATCTATTAAAGTACCGCCTCCAGACTTTTGCTTATCTAGATTCCACGAATTTAGTAATTGTTGTGAGTTGTGACCAATGGAGACCTTTAATTCTCTGACTTCTTGATAATCAACTTCATGGCGAAGATATTCGACAACTGGAAAATAAAGAAAGTTCTCACCCATGAGGAGCTCATTCTTTAAGTGAATAGAATCTAATTTTTTTAACTGATCTTTAGAGGTCACAACTGGTTTTTCGCAAAGAATAAGAGTGTTGAGTTGCTTATCAACTTCTAAAATATGATCAAGATGAAGGTAGTTTGGAGTTGATAAAATGGTGAGATCGAAGTCTTTGCTAGGTAGATCTTCAATTTTTTCAAATACCCTCATTTTGGAAGAATCGTTATATTCGTTTTTAAGCTCTTTTCTGCGATCAGGGCATATTTCTACCACATAGGTCTTAAAACCTAAGTTGGAGGCCACTTTGAGCCTCTTAGAGCCGAATTTACCTGCACCAATGATCAGTATTTTCAAGTACTTACCTTGTTTTCCATTTTGTATATCTCTACCTTTATCATATAATAGATTCAGATATTTACTAAACTTTTTTAGCAAAAACTTTGACCAAGGTAACTCTTTGATTAGCATTATATATTCTTTCTATAACGAAGAGCTGGTCTTAAAAGAGCTTCTTTCTCGTACTGTTCTAGCACTTGATTCTTTGGATACGGATTACGAAATTCTCTTTATAAACGATTCATCTACAGATAAATCGCTAGATATTTTAAAAAATGCCGCTAGTGAAAATAACAAGATTAAAGTGATTAATATGTCCGGAAATTTTGGTCAAACTCAGTGCATTGTTGCGGGTTTTCAATTCGCGAGTGGTGACTGCTGTGTTTACTTGGATAGCGACCTTCAAGATCCGCCAGAGCTTATCCCTCGCTTGATTGAAAAATGGAAAGAAGGTCATGAAGTCGTTCTTACCAAGAGAATAAAGCGAAGAGGTGAGAACCCACTAAAAATGTTATTAACAAAACTCGGTTATATTTTTTGGTCAAAAGCTTCGAAAGTAAAAATGAATATAGAATGTGGAGACTTTGTTCTTCTTGATAAAAAAGTTTATAAGAAATTATCTGAAACCACCGAAGAGGAACCTTTTCTAAGAGGACTGGTGGCATGGCTTGGTTATCACCAGACGATCGTAGAGTATGAAAGAGATAAACGCTTTGCTGGTCAGACGCATTTTTCTTTTTGGGGAGGTAACCCCATCGAGACCTTCTTTATTGGACTTAGCTCTTTTAGCATTTTTCCACTCTACCTTTCTTTCTTTGCTTCCATTCTCTTTTTCTTTATGAGTGTAACAGGGTTAATTTTCTTTTTTCCGGAGTCCGTGATGTTTAGTGCAATGATGTTTGGCTTTAGTACGGTTTTATTTTGTCTGGGCGTTATTGGCATTTATCTAGCACGAGTCCACTTTCAAACCCGTAATAGAAAACTCTACCATGTTGATTCAACAATTAATATTTCTTAAGCTCTTCTTCAATGAGTTTTAGTACTAATGCTTTACCTTTAATCTTAGGTAGATAGTCGAGAATCTCTTGAGCTTTTGAGATATCACCTCTTAGTAGTCCCATCTTTCCAGGTCTTTCAAATTTTTTGTCATAAGTAATATGATCTTCATAGTTCATATTAAAATGATCAAAAGAGGTTTTGCAAACTTCTCGTAAACTTATAGTTTCACCTGTTGAAATAATAAAATCATCGGCTTTTTCTAGATTTAAAATTTTATCAAAATAAGTAACATACTCAGGAGCATAGCCATAATCAACTTCTATGTCGATCGGTCCAAGTGTTAGTTTGTCCTGAAGACCTTTAGAAATTCTAATTGCACCATTTACAATTTTATTGAGAACGTAATCCTCATCTTTTCTGATAGATGTATGGTTGTATAAAATTCCTGTTGAAACAAAAAGTCCGTGAGCATCTCGATAATAATGAGAGATACACTTAGCAAAAACTTTTGCCGCAGCGTAGGGGCTTTGAGGATTGTAGCCGGTATCTTCATTTTGAGGTGTTACCGATGTTTTTCCAAACATATGACTTGAGAGAGGCTGGAAGAACTTACAGCTTGGGTGACATTGTTTGAGGATCTCTAAAAGGTCGGCCACTGCTTTTCCAGTCACATCACACGAATATCCAGAAGTATTATAGCTCCATCCTACATGGTCTTGATCTGCTTCATTAAAAACTTTATGGGGTTTTAAATTGTTAATCACTCGGTATAAAGAAACAGGATCAGCCAAATCACCTTGGTGAAGTGTTATTTTGTCTAAAATCCCTTCAATATTTTTAAGGTTGCCAGTAGAAGTTCTGCGATAAAGGCCATGAACATCATAACCTTTTTCGAGTAAGTGCTCTGCTAAGTAGCTACCATCTTGGCCAGTTATTCCTAAAATGAGAATTTTTTCTTTCATGCTAATACCTTAAATTCGGGAAGAGGAATTAAAAATTTTCCTCCCTTGTTTCTCCACTCTACTTCTCTATCATACATCTCATCAATAAAAGTGTAAGGGAGAACGAGGAAATAGTCTGGACTTTCTAAACGTGCCTCTTCTTCTGAGACGATGGGAATGGCCGTTCCAACAGTATATTTGCCATATTTTTCAGGGCTTCTTTCAGCTGCTTTATCTATAAGCTGATTATTGAGCCCGTAGTATTGAAGTATGGTGTTTCCTTTTGTGGAAGCCCCGTAAACCCAGACGCTTTTGTTTTTTGCCTTTTCTTCTTTGATAAAACTAAGACAGTCTCTTTTCGCTTTATCGACTTGTTCAAAAAACCTCTTAAAGGAATGGATAGAGTTATATTTCCGATCATCCTCAAATGCCAACGCTACTCTTTCTTCCGCCCCACTTCTTGGATTGAAAGTCCCATTCTTCTTTTTAACAGTAATACGATAGCTTTCATTATTTACAGGCTGAGTAGTAATATCAATAATTTCAAGAGAATGTTTTTCAAATAAAAATTTAAGAGAGTCTAGAGAATAATATTCTAAATGCTCATGATTAATATTTCCTAGATCGAGTGTTTTGATCATATTTTTATTACACATTAATTGTGCAATAAAAACTCCATCATCACTTAGAGCTTTTTCAATATCGGCAATAAAGTCATTAGGATCATCGAGATCATAAAACATTCCTATGGCCGTTATCACTTTTGCTTTTTGCTGGCAGTGTTGGAGTAGTGTTTTGTAGTTCCAGAAATCATTAATAAGAAGATCAATTCCTTTCTCTCCTTCGTCTTTTAGATTCTTAGCGGGTTCAATTCCGATCGTTCGAATAGATTTTTGTTGGTAGCTTCTTAGTAAAGTACCATCATTGCTTCCAATATCAATAACCACATCATCTTCTTGTAGGAGATTATAGTCTTCAATCTCTTGAGTGATATCTCGAAGGGCTGCTTTCATACTTTCAGTAACGCCACTTCTATACCAATAGAACTGGCTATAAAGAATTTCTTGTGGAGCAGTATGTTTTAGCTGTAGTAGTTGACAGTGATCACAAAAGACGAGAACCAGAGGAGCTTTTGGATATTCAGCATGATCTTTTGTAGAAGGGAAATTACTAACAAAATGTATACCAAGATCTTTAATTAACTCCAGCTTCTCATTGTGACATGATCGGCATTTCTCTATGGTTTGATGACCTTTTGGTATACTCATTTATTCCTTCAATAATTGATTCTATGTTAAGCTAGTATACAAGGAAAATTCACTTTATTAAAATATCAATATGAACATAAAAGCTAGAAAAATACTTTTTATTAATCCTGGCGGTAAGCAAGAAACTTATCAGGAATTAAATCGTACTTTGACAGCAAAAGAACCACCTTTATGGGCCTTGCTTTTTGCTGCCTATGTAAGAAAGTTCGAAGTTGATACCAAAGTAATTGACTCTAATATCTTAAATCTTAACGAAGAAGAAGTTTCAGTATTAGCAAAAGAGTATCAACCTTCACTTATTTGTATTCCTGTGTATGGCCACAATCCATCAGCTTCAACTCAAACAATGCCTGCTGTAAGAAAATTACTTGAAAGCTTAAAAGCACAGGGATTAGAAGAAATACTTCTGATAGGAACTCATCCCGCAGCTTTACCAGAGAGAACACTTCGAGAAGAAAAAATAAAGTATGTATGTACAGGGGAGGGTTTTGTTACTCTATATGACTTTATACATGAAGAGCAATTATCAAATATTAGAGGTATTGCTTTTTTAAAAGAAGATAAATACTTAAGAACATTACCAGCTCCATTACTCGATAATTTAGATGAAAACATTCCAGTTCCTGCATGGGATCTCGTACCCATAGAGAAGTATCGTTGCCATAATTGGCATGGCTTTGGAGGTTTAGATCGATCTCCCTATGTTTCTATTCTTACAACTCTAGGTTGTCCTTACCATTGCAGTTTCTGTAATATTCAAGCCCCTTTTCGTGAAGGAGAGGCCTTAAATAAAAATGAGAATAATAGTTACAGATACTGGAGCCCTGCTGTCATTGGAGAGCAATTAGAAGAGCTTTCATCTAAATATAAAATAACCAACATCAAGTTCATGGATGAGATGTTTGTTCTGAATAAAACTCATGTGATTGGTATTTGTGATGAGATTATAAAAAGAGAATTGAAATTAAATATTTGGGCCTACTCTCGTGTTGATACAGTAAGCGATGAAGTTGCTAAAAAACTATATAAAGCTGGAATACGCTGGATCTGCCTCGGTATTGAAACTCCTAATGAAGATATAGCTGTGGGAATAAGCAAAAAAACGAATTCTGAAAAAATTGAAAAGGCGATTGAAGTCTTGAAGAATAACAATATTAATATTATTGGAAACTTTATCTTTGGTCTGCCAGACGATAATATGGAACGATTAGAGAGCACTTTGAATTTTTCCAAAAAACTCAAGCTCGACTATGTGAATTTCTACTGTGCCATGGCCTTACCTGGCTCTCAACTTTACCAAGAAAATATAGATAGAAAAGAAGATTGGGAAAAGTACGGTCAGCTTGGGTTCTCTACTGAACCTATGGCAACGAAAGATTTGAGTGCAGCACAAATCTTAAACTTTAGAGATAAGGCCTTTCATGATTTCTTTAAAGACCCTCAATATCAAAACTATGTAAGAGAAAAATTTGGTCAGCACTCACTAGATGAAATAAGAGAGATGATCAAAATACCACTTAAAAGAAAAATTACTTCTTCTGAAAATTAAAGAAAAAATCTGGTTTATCTGCCCAAGTATCACATTTCTTACAAATCTCACAAAGACTTGTGAAGTTATTAGATAAGTGTTCATTTCTCATTTGATTAATTTTTTTACCAGTCCAAAGCTCATAGACACTACTTTCTTTAATATTTCCAATTTTAAGTGAGTGATTGGCATCAACACAGCACACGGTTACATCACCTTGAACTGTAACAGTTAAAGTTAAAAAAGGGTGATAGCAAGGATGTCTCTTTGATTTTACTTCCACCTCACTCCAGCCTTCAATAAAGTTTGCACTATTGTCATAAACTTCTTCTTCAATACTATAACCAAGGTTTTCTAGTTCTTTTAATTTACTTGCATCATTTTCAGGCTGATCCTTTGTTCTAAAAAGACGAACAATTTTTGAGATGTTTAGATTATTTTCTTTTTGATAAGTAGAAAGGTTTTTCAAATTTTTAAGAACCTTATTTACATCAATGTCTTTTCCCACACGTAGCTTATATTCTTCGGGGTCTAAAGTATGGAGACTGATAATAATTTGAGAGAGACCACTGGCAAATATTTTTTCAATATTACCTTCATTTAGTAAGTATCCATTTGTGGTCATGGTTGTACCATGATCAACAGGCTGACTTGAAATAAATTCAACAATCTCACCCCAATGAGGGTTTATTAAAGGCTCACCCCACATGTGAAGTGCAAATGTGGTTGGTCCAAATTTATTTGCTTCAAGAATAACTTTTTGAGCATAATCAAAGGGGATATGTTTACCTTCTGGGGCATCTTTTCGTGCACAAAAAGGGCAATCGTAATTACAAGATCGACTTACTTCTAAGTTAATTTGGATGGGAAAATTTTTGTCAGTTAAAAGTTGAGTCCCAGCTTTGTAAAAGAAGCTTTTTATTGGAGACTCAAAGGCAGAGTCATATATATGTGAAGGAGCTTCTTTTAGGATTAGGTGTTTAAAGAGCTTCCGCTTCGTTTTATTCATTCCTTATTTTAACCCGAAATAGAAACTGTGTACATTCAGATAGTTAGACTACTATAAGGGCGTGAGCCTGCCCTGAAGGTGATGATCTATAAGGTATTGCACAACTTCGCTCTTTGACTTTTTTGGTAGGTCGATATGGTAAGAAATATGTCCTAGTTTTGATAATCTACTTTGTATAAGATTAATATTTTTTTTAAACTCTTCTTTGTTTTCATCTTCTTGATAAAACATCAAATAGATATAAGATTTTTGAGGAAGCTCAAAGAGTGACATTAGTTGAGTAAAACTTTGAGAACTAATTCCCGAGTGATTGATATGAATAACTTTTTCACTGCTAAAAGTGTGATCACTTTTCATCATCTTAACTGTTTCTTCTGCTATTTTTGCATAAGGAGTGTCAGCTTTTGAAATAAAATAAACATTAATTTTGTCACCATATTGAAAATACTTTCCACGAAGGTTTTGCATTTCTTTTGCTGAAAAAGTCGTCTCTTTCTTAACTGGCTTGATACTTTCTTTTTGAAAACAACTAGTAAGAATGAATAAGAAGAAAAAGTATTTCATAGGATGATTATACAATAAAAACCGAGATGGGGGATAAGCCGGATTCTGTCATTGAAGTATCATTCATCTACGAATGAGATTACCCCCATTCTTTAGCATCCTACCCGCCTGCTCAGACTGGCCGCCTTTTGATCAAAGATCGACGCAGGCCTATTTGGATTTGCACCACGTAGAGTTTACCTGGTTTCACTACAGCGAGCCCGAAGACCCCGTACTTGCTTTCTGTTGCACTTGTCCTCACCTCACGGTGGACGGGCATTACCCGCTACGTTGCCATGCAGTGTCCGGACTTTCCTCCCGAAGAACCGAAGTTCTTCCGGCGATACTTTCCCCATCTCGGTGTCTATGTTTTGCAACACACAAAAAGGTTAGTCAATTAAAATTCAAAGTGCTATAAAACCAACAATTTCTAGTGATTACGGTGGGAGGACCCTTGAAAAATCTCTTATATCTATTTACAGCAGTATTTCTTTCAAACTCTTGGTCAGCTTTGCCTGATTTATCAAAAGAGTTTTTAGCAAAAAACTCAGGTGTCTTTCAGGAAAAAGTAAAAACGGAAATTTCAAATATCGAAAAAGATATTATTCTAGCTCAAAGCACATGGGGCTTAAGTTATGACTATTTTAACAACGATAATAATCTAGAAAACTCTTCTACAACATTTACAGTAACAGGCCTAAAAACAACGGGACATTCGTTAGGACTTTCCAAAAAGTTCGGTTGGGGTGGAGAACTAAGCTTAACAAATAATGCTTACTCATATGAATCAACATCAAAGAGTTATCAATTCAATCAAAAAATTGCTTATGAACAAAATTTAGGAAAGGACCTTTTTGGCCGTCAGTTTCGTTCAACGGTAAATCAGTATCAGCATCTGGCCAATCAACAAAAGTTTTCAAGTAAAAATAGTATTCAAGGAAAACTAAAAACCTTTGCTCTTGTTTATACTCAGGCTCAGTTACAAAAAAGCCTTTATGATCTCCAACTAGAAGCTCAGAAAAGAGCCGAAAGAAGACTTAGTCTCATTAAGAAAAAAGTGAGAGATGGCTTAAGAGAGAAAGTTGACCTACTTCAATCTCAAACAGATCTTCTTAACCAAAAAGAGCAAGTTCAATCAGCTGCCATTAGCTTTAATAACCAATTAGAGTCCCTTGTCAGTTACCTCGAACGTCCTGTTACAGATGCAGAAGTAAAGACACTGGCTTTAGAAAGTTGGGAAAAGCTACCAGAAGGTGATTTGGAAAATAACCTTTCTAAGAAAAGCTTAAGTGCTTTCTATAAGGCCAATCAAAATGCTTATGAAAGTGCAGAACTTGATTATCTTCCTGCAGTGACATTGTCAGGATCAGTAAAGAATAATGACTACAATGCTACTCAAGGAGAGACTTTCTCTGAAGGTAAACTGGGAGGAGATAAGAAAGAAGTTACTATCGGGTTAAATTTGACGTGGGCACTAGGTCTAGAGAAAGAAAAACTAGAGAAAGCAAAAGCTAGATTGAATTTAGAATCGTCAAAAAAACTTCTAGATGGAACTGACAATACACTTATTAAAACAGAAGATATTTTTAAAAAGAAATTAGAACAACTTAATAAGAATATTGAATTTTCTAAATCTAGACTTGTTCTTGCTGAGAATACTTTAAAAGAATATACAAAGCTCTATAACAGAGGACGTTCAGACCTTGATCAGGTTATTAGAGCAGAAGAGTCATTAATCAATACTCAAGTAAGTCACTTAAGATATATTGCCAATAGAAGAGAAGTTTTATTCGATCTCTCTTCATTATATGGAACTCTTGAAGATTATATTACAGGCAAGTAATGAAGAAAGTTATTGAATATTTCATAGATAAAAGTCTCATCGTAAATTTACTAACGTTGATGATTATATTGATCGGCCTTTTTTCATTAACAACAATCCAAAAAGAAACTTTTCCTCAAGTAGAGTTTGATGTGATTATTGTTACGACGATTTATCCAGGGAGCTCAGCGGAAGATGTTGAAAAATTAGTGACTATTCCACTCGAGAGAAAAGTAAAAGGTGTTTCAGGTATTAAAGAGCTAAATGCTCTTTCAGCAGAATCTTCTAGTATTATGTATATGGAGGTTGATCCAGATGCGAATTTGAAAGATGTCCTTGATGACATCAAAAACGCAGTTGATTCAGTGAATGATTTACCAGCTGATGCAGAAGTTCCTATCATTCGATCTATTGATAATAAACAAAGAGGGGTTATTAAAATATCTCTCACAGGCATTGAGTATTCTCAATTAGTTAAGGCCAGTAAAAAACTAAGGGATGAATTGGAGAGAATTCCTGAGATGGCCAATATTAACCTCTTAGGGCATTTGCCTGATGAAATTAGAATTAAGCTTGATCCTGATTCAATGAAAAAATATGAGGTCACCATTGGTGAAGTGGCTAAAGCAATTCGAGAGAGGAATTTAAATCTTTCTTCTGGTTCCATTATTCCTGAAGATGGTGAAGTCTTTGTTCGTACAGTTAGTGAATTTAAAAACTTAAATGAAATTCGTGAGCTAGTCATTGTATCCAATGAATCTGGTCGTAAAGTTCTTATCTCTGATATCGGCATGGTTGAAAGAGGTCCTGATCCAGATGGTATAAGGCAGAGAAGTAACTCAGTGCCCGCAATATTTTTGGATATTAAAATTAAAGAAAAAGCGGATGTTTTAAATACTACTGCCAAAATAAAATCGAGAATAGAAGATTTTAAAAATGAATTTGGCCAAGATTTTAAAGAAAGTTTAAAAATTGGGTATGTTGATGATTCTAGTTATTACGTTAAGAGAAGATTAAATATTCTTAAAGACAATGGAATAATGGGAATGGTCCTCGTTTTTGGTTGTCTCATGTTCTTTCTCAATTTTAGAACCTCTCTCATTACTTCCATGGGAGCTCCCATCGCGTTTATGGTTAGTTTCGCTGTTATGGAAATGATGGGAATCAGTTTGAATTTGATTTCAATGTTTGCTCTTATCTTAGTTTTAGGAATGTTGGTTGATGACTCAATCATTGTGGCCGAACAATTCTATCAGCATCTAGAAAAAGGGAAAAAGCCTCGTGAAGCTGCTCGCTTAGCGAGCCTCGAAACCATCAAGCCAATAACAGCGACAATCCTTACAACCATGGTGGCCTTCGGTTCCTTATTTTTTATGGGAGGGATTATGGGGAAATTCCTCTGGCCAGTCCCTGCTGTTGTTATCATTTGTTTAATCGCTAGCTTGTTTGAATGTTTTATTATTCTCCCTTCCCACCTTTCGGATTTTTGTAAACTCACAAAGGAGAGTGGTAAGAGATGGTATGACAAAGCTACTGATCTTTATGAAAAGGTTTTAAGAATTTCTCTTACACATCATATTGCACCTTCAGTTATTTTCTTCATAATACTGATTGTTTCAATTGTAACAGCGAAAAGAATGAATTTTGAGCTATTCCCAGGTGATGATGTGAGGACGGTTTTTATCCAGCTAAAAGGAAAAGTTGGAACACCTCTTACTAAAACAGACCAAGTCACAATGAATATTGAAAAAATGATTTTAGAGAGCCTTAAGAAAGAAGAAATGGAACAAATAAAATCTGAGGTAGGTGCTTTGGTAGGCGATCAAGCAAGAAAGACAGGGCATCACTACTCTTCCATTATTGTTTATTTGACTCCGCCAAACGATAGAGAACGATCTACAGATGAAATCTTAAATTCAATTACACAAAAAGCAAAAGCTCTATCAGAAGGTTATGTTATTACAACAAAGAAAGTTCAAGGTGGTCCTCCTAAAGGAAAGCCTGTTGATATTGAACTTCTAAGTGATTCTCTTGATGAGCTTAAGATTGTTAGTGCTAAGGTTGAAGAGGCTTTAAAAAATGAAGAAGGAATTGTTTCTACAGAGATCGATTTTGAGTCAGGTAAGAAGCAGATCTTGGTTTCAGTGAATGATTTTGAGGCAAAAAGACTTGGTCTCAATACGAGACAAATTGCCATTGAGTTAAGAACTCTTTTAAGTGGAGATTCACTAACTGAAATTCGAGAGTCCGATGAAGATATTGAAATTAAATTACTTATGCAAAATGATGCGAGAAAGAGCTTAGATTCAATTAAGAAACTAAGTATTCAAAACAATAGAGGGAATCAGATTCCATTAATGAAGGTTGTTGAGTTCAAAGAACAGCCTGGAGCTTTCATTATCAGAAGAAAGGATCGAAAAAGAATTATTTCTGTTTCTGCTGAAATTGATAAAAGTAAAACGACTCCTGTCAAAGTAGCGTCAACCTTTAATAAAAAAGTTAGAGAAATAGTTAAGGACCATCCTAGTGTACGTTTTCAATTTGGTGGAGAGAATAAGGATACAAAAGAATCAATGACCAGGTTATTAAAATCATTCTTTATTGCCCTTTCTACAATTTTTCTTATTTTAGTGATTATGTTTAATAGTATTATTCATCCATTCGTTATTATGTCGGCTATTCCTCTAGGCTTGATAGGTGTGATTTGGACCTTCTTTGTTTCTGGTACGGCACTTGGTTTTATGGCCATGATGGGAGTTGTTGCTCTAGTAGGCGTTGTTGTAAACGATTCCATCGTCCTTGTTAGTTTTATCAATAATAATTTAAAGAAAGATAGTGATGTCTTAGAAGTTGTTATTGCTGCGAGTAGAAGTCGTTTTAGACCAATTATCCTGACTACCTTTACTACTGTTGCAGGCTTACTTCCTATTGCTCACCCAAGTGTTTCATATGTACTTTCTTTTGGAACAAATACTGATAGTGACCCTTTCTTACAGCCTATGGCCATGAGTTTTGCATGGGGATTACTCTTTGCGAGTTTAGTAACTTTATTTTTTATCCCTTCTTGTTATCTAACTGCTGAGGCAATCAAGAAATTTTTCAAGAAAAAATTAAATTCCATGGGATGGGGAAATCAGACGGTGACAACCACTACAGGTGAGAACTAACTTTCCTTGCTCAACTTGTTGAGCATTATATTCATCAATATGAAGGAAACACTCACGACACTTATTGCCTTGAATGAATGTAATTGGCCGTTTGAATCGAAGCTTAGATCTGACCTCTAAAAAGACTGCTTTTAATTTTTCGTCTACATCCTCTAGTAAAAAATCAATTTGTTGCTCTCGCGTCGTAATAGCTTCTTTAAGCTCAATTATTTTGATATCGACTTCTTGTTGAATTTCTTCAATTGTTTTATCAATACCCTCTAGAAAACCATCAATTTCATTAATAAACTTTTGAGTTTCTTCTACTTTTTCTAGTGTTGATAAAATATCGTTTTGAATATTGTCAGACTTTTCAATGAGAGCGTTTTTTTCTTCCTCGATCTTTAAGGTTTGTTGTTCATTGAAAGTTGCTAAGTCGTAGCCATCAATTTGTTCAAGCCTTTTTTCTGTATTCATTAACTCATTTTCAAAATTGTTAATAACCTTATTAAGCGAGGCAATATCATTTAATAGATTATCTTTCTCATCAATCTTTTGATTTTTTGTTTTATCAAGAAAACTTACTCTATTGTTTTCATCAGCTATTTCGTTGTTAATAGTAAGGATTTCTTTATCAACTGACTGAATCTGTAAGAGGTTTGAATAAAATTGTCGCATAATTGCTAACCTTATAGTTCTATGATGATCTTTTCAAGTGTATAATGAGTACGGACATTATAAGGATATAGAATGCGTGGCAATACATTTGGTAAATTATTTTCGATAACATCATTTGGTGAGTCTCATGGTGCTGGAATCGGTGTTGTCATTGATGGAATGCCAGGCAATATGGACTTTTCATTAGAAGACTTACAAAAAGAATTAGACCGTAGAGCACCTGGGAAACTGAAGGGAACAACTGCAAGAAAAGAAGCAGACAAGGCAAATGTTCTATCAGGTATTTATGATGGAAAAACATTAGGTGCACCTATAACGATCTTTATTGAAAATACTAATCAAAGAAGTGAAGACTATAAAAAGTTAAAAACAGACTTTAGACCAGGTCATGCTGATGAAACAACCATTTTAAAATATGGTATACGAGATCATCGTGGTGGTGGAAGATCTTCTGGAAGAGAAACTATCGCTAGAGTTATCGGTGGATATTTTGCTGGTCTTATTTTAGGTGAAAAACTCAAATGCAGAGCTTTCATAAGTAAACTAGGTCCATTTGAGTATAAAGATTTACCTTCTAATATATCAGATGACTTTGGACCTTACTCTTTTCCCATGAAGGGTAGTGATGAAAAGATTGCAGATTACTTAGAGGACCTAAAGAAAAATGGTGACTCAATAGGTGGAAGAGTGAGAGTTGTTGTTGAAAATTGCGAAAAAGGTCTTGGTGAACCGGCCTTTGATAAATTGAAAGCAGATTTAGCAAAAGCAATTATGTCTATTGGAGCTGTTGTTTCTTTTAGTTACGGCTTAGGCGAAGAGATGGCGAATATGTCTGGTAAAGAAGTAAGTCAATCTAGAGAAAACTTTGGTGGTATTGAAGGTGGAATTAGCAACGGGCATAAAATAATTCTAAATTTAACAATTAAGCCAACGACTACAATTGGAGAAAAGGCCAAGGAGGGAAGACACGACCCTTGCATAATTCCAAGGGCCATTCCTGTTATTGAATCAATGGTGAAAATTGTATTGGCCGACCACCTTCTTAGACAAAAAGCGTATCAGGTATAGAATGACAAAATTAATATTCAAAGAAATAAAAGAAATAAATGAAGCAGTTTTAAAAATTAAATCTGATCAGTTATTAATTATTATTGATCAAAGTTTATGGACGCTATATAAATCGAAACTATCATTTCTTACTGCAAATACAACTGATAAGAAAATAATTGTATGGAAGGCACCTAGTGGAGAAGATACAAAGAACCTCGATGAATACGCAAAAGCACAGGAATACTTTATTGAAAAAGGTATTCACCGAAAGTCACACCTTCTTGCTATTGGTGGTGGTGCAACCAGTGACTTTGCTGGTTTTGTAGCGGCTACAATACTTAGAGGTATTAGCTGGTCTATCATTCCGACCACACTACTATCGCAAGTGGATGCTTCGATAGGAGGTAAGGTTGCTGTTAATACAAATAATTATAAAAACTTAATTGGGGCCTTTCACATACCTGAAAATGTCTTTATTTCATCAGAGTTTTTCAAAACACTTCCTGAAAGTGAGTTTAATAGTGGGCTTGGAGAAGTTATTAAATACGCTTTTCTTAGTGATGGAGTTAAAGACTTTATTCTAAAAGGGAGTGGTTTAGACAAAGTCATTAAGAAATGCTCTGAGTATAAGTTAGAGTTAACTCAACGTGACCTTAAAGAAAGTGGTGAGAGAAAGTTATTAAACCTTGGCCATACTTTTGGACATGGTCTCGAAAAGATATACAACTTACCCCATGGGGTTGCGGTCTATTGGGGAATGGCCCTCATTTTTAAAGTTTTTGATAAGAATGAATGCCTTGATCTTTTAAGAACTCTTTCAGCAAAGTTAGAGGTTGAATTTGGGGAAGAACCTTGGCTAAATAGAACCTTTCCTGTCAAAAAAATTATGAGTCATATTTCTAAAGATAAAAAAGTATTATCTACGACCAAAATAGAATTATTATTACCAGAAAAAAATAATGAAATAACTATTCAACCCTTTGAGCTATCAGAATTAGAAGAAAAGCTAGAGATTCAAAAAAATGAGCTTAGAAAATTCAAATTATAATGTAAAACCTAAGGCTTTTGAAAAAGAAATAGAAGTTCCTTATTCTAAAAGTTATGGTAATCGAATCCTAATCTTGGCGAGTCTTAAAAAAGAAGCGGTAACAATTGAAAATTTACCTACCTCTTCAGATGTTGATAAAATGATCTCATGTCTGGAGAAACTCGGCCTTGAGGTTCTCGTTGATAAGAATACTATTGAAATCACAAACAGCTTTCCTGCATGCGAAGTTTTAACAAACAAGCCCGTTGTTTTAGAGACTGGCGATGGCGGTACAACAAATCGATTCCTAAGCGCTTTGCTTTCACTTGGACAGAATGAATATCATCTTAGACCTACTGAAAAAATGATAGAAAGACCAATGGATGAAATGTGGAGAGTTTTAGCACTAGGAAATGTTAAAGTTCAAAAAAAATCTGATTATTGGTCAATTAAAGGTCCCTTCCAATTCGAAGGAGTTATTGAAGTAGACTGTTCTGAAACAACTCAAATCTTGTCGGGGCTTCATATGGCCTTCTCAAATAATAAGAAGGTTTCAATAAAGCCTCTCGATTTAAGTGCTTCAAAAAAATACTATGAAATGACAGAGGTATTAATTAATAAAATTAATGAGTCTTCTCACTTCGCGGTTCCTATTGATTTTTCATCTCTAGGATATCCCCTCGCTCTTGCTGCTGTTTTAGGAAATGTTAAGGTGACGAACTTTCTTGAAATTGATCATTTTCAACCAGATTCGATATTGATTTCTATTTTAAGAAGTATGGGAGCTAATGTGAAAATGAGTGAACGGGAAATTAGTGTTACAAAGCCTGATCACTTCTTAAATTCCATTTCTATGGACTGTTCTCCATGCCCTGATTTAGTACCTACACTTGCTTTTGTCTGTAGTTACGCTAATGGAGTAAGTGAACTATCTGGCTTAGAGATTTTAAAACATAAAGAGAGTGATCGAGTGCAAGGGATTCTTGAGTGTCTAACTGATTTTAAAATTCCTCATAAGTACGATGAACAAAATCATATATTAACGATACAAGGTCTCGCTCATAGTAAAAAAGCGGAGTTTATTGAATGTACTCCCAAGAGGGATCACAGAATGATCATGATGACTTATATGTTTATGAGGGCCAATTCTGGAGGACTCTTACATAATGCCGATTGTGTTGATAAATCCTTTTCAAAATTTTACGAAGTTATCGACTGAGAAATTCTGTAATCCTATCCTCAGTCCATAGAGGAGCATTTTCCCAAGAATCTATTTCAAGAAGTGAAAACTCAATTCCTTTTTCTAGGCTAAAGTGCGGTGCCCAGTTAGTATCATATTGTATCTTGCTTAAATCTGCCCAAGTATTATAGAAAGTATGCTGTAGATTATTTAGATAGTTTGGGTGGCCCTTAAGAAGAGACATAAGCTCATTAAGAGTTCTTGGCTTACCACTGCCAACATTATAGCATTCCGTATTTTTACCTTCTAAAGCAGCAAGATAGAATGCTCGGCAAACGTCTTCGCAGTATACAAAGTCTCTTTTTTGTTCACCATCACCTGGCATGATAAAAGGTTGGTCCAAGATTTTTTGTTTCATCCAAATTCCAAATAAATTATTAAAACTATTTTTAGAATAACAACGAGGCCCGTAGGCATCAAAAATTCTTAAACTACAAGACTCAATTTTATAAACATGTGACCAATGAAAAACAGCTTGTTCTCCTTGGATTTTACTTAAAGCACTAGGACTAACAGGAATTAAAGAATCATTTTCTAAAGTAGGAACTCTTGGGACTCCATAACAGGTTGCGGAAGCAGCATAAACAAACTTTTTTAGATTTGTCTTATCGATGGCCTGAAGAACTTTTACTGTACCGATAACATTTGTTTCGAAAAAGTGAGTTGGAGCAGCAATTGATGAATGCTCTCCTTCAATAGCTGCGAGATGAAAAACATAATCAATATTTTTTAAAGAACTACAATCTTCTTCTAATTCAAAAATATCCTTCTTTTCAAAGTGAAAAGCAGGGTTATCTATAACTTGATCCAAGTTGGTCAAACTTCCACTAGAGAGATTATCTAGGCAAAGAACTTCCCAATCTTTCTTTAGAAGATATTCACAAAGATGGCTGCCCAGAAATCCAGCACCACCAGTTACTAAAGCTTTAATTTTAGTCATATATATATATTCTAAGTGAGGTCTAAAAAAATTGCTCCTTTTTTATGCAAATATTAGACATTTTATGTAATTTCTCCATGTTCGCCTTTATTTGCTCTACCTTTGACTGAAAACTTGCTACTAAAAGGCATGAAAAAATTTGGCATATTAATCTACTTTCTAGTGGTGTCCATAGGGGCAACCGAATACTATCCTTCTAGCATCAAAGAATATCGTGCAATGGGAGAGACTGTTTATAAGAAAGATAAATCTAAAAATAAATATAATGTCTATAAACTTGAAAAGAAGATTCTTGAAGGTCCATACCTACTAACGGTTAATTACCTCTACTATCAAACTAAAATATCTGTTAAAAGAGAGCTGATCGTCTTAACTCCAACTATCTCTGGGGTCAGTAGCCTAGAGAAAACAGTGGCCCGTTATTTTTCAAAGAGGGGTTATGACGTCATCATTCCAATTGCCTTTGAAACACAAATTGAATTTAATGAGCAAACAGTTAAGTACATGGATCGTGGATTTTTTCGACCTGTGGCCCAGGCCAAGCTGATGATTGAAGAACTAAGAAGCAAAAATAACTATGAGAAAACATTCTTACTAGGGGCTAGCCAAGGTGGAATAAGATCGACGATGTTACTTGGTGAAAATTTAAATATAGATAAGGCCTTTACTTTTGTTGCAGGTGGAGATTTTCCTAAGCTCTACGCAGAAACTACAGTTAAGCAGTTAATCGAATTTAGGCAGAAGCATATGGCGGCACTCGGTATAACTAAAACTTCAGATTATGAAGACTATCTAAGAGAGAACCTAACTTTTGATCCTAAACAGGCATGTGTAAAAAGTAACGTTGAAATGAAAATGCTTATTGCTACGGAAGACACCTCTGTTCCAACTGAGACTCAATATGATCTTTGGAAAGCATGTGGAGAGCCTGAACTTATTAAAGTTAAAGGCGGACATGTTAAAGGTGTTCTTAAAATGTATTGGATGAGAAAAGAGATCTTAAATTTTTTCAAAAATTAGTCTTATTTTACAAAGAAAATTGGCAATATTAAAAATAAGTATTCAAAAGTGTATACAGGTATCCCTTCAATATTAAAGAGTTTAGTGGCCTTGACGTATATCTACCCCCATTTTCGATAAAGTACTCATAAGAACTCCTAGGGGGACTTATGGGACCACTAATAAAGTCAGCAAAGATAGCAATGATGTCAGTTGGCATGCTCCTTTTTTCATGTAATCTACAGGATGACAACTCAGTGCCAACAACATCACTAAGCTCGTTTTCTAAATCGGGATATAATTTTTCATTACATTTAACAGATGCCCCTAATGATAATTTATTAGAAGTCGTGGTGAATATTAAACGAGTTCTTTTAAAGGTAAATGATGAGTTCGGTGGAGGAGAGATTGATCTTGCGATGGATGTAGGTCAAGTAGACTTACTCACCTTACAAAATGGGAAGCTTTTAGGACTAACGGAACTTGACCTTCCTATAGGTAGTAAAATTAATCAAATTAAGTTAGAACTCTATGAAAATGGAAATTATATAACTTACGATGATGGAAGTTTTTGTGATTTACAAACTCCATCTGCTCAACAGTCAGGACTAAAGTTAATATCACCAGATGTAGAAATTAAAGAAGACCAACAATTGTCATTTGTGGTTGACTTTGATGCCAAAAAATCAATTGTTCATAAAGGTAATGGTGGTTGCTTACTAAAGCCAGTTCTTAGGTGGGGTGGAATTACTTCAAAAGATGTAGAAAGTGAAGATGAAGAAGTCATTGTCGAAAACGGTGATGATGGAACGGGTGATAATTTTGGTGATGTAGACTAGTTTGACTTATACGATTCAGCTACCTGGCCAGTAGATTTTGTGTGGGAAAACTACAGTAATTGTTACTAAGTATTTGATTTTAAATAAAAGAAAAAGGTGCCTATTTGAGTAGAAATTTTGGGATTTGATGTAGAATAGATAGGTGAAGTTTTTAATAATTATACTAACAATTAGTAACCTATTTTCCCATGAAGCCCCAGTCAATATCAGAAACTCAAGCTCTGATGACTGTGGCTCATCTACTCATTCTGGCATGGGCTCTATTTATACCAATGCTTATGAAGCAGAAAGAAAACTTCGAAAACAATGCCTACAAAAAAATTCACCTGAAGCTATTGGTGAATATTGCCAATATGTAATAGATGAAAAAGGTTATGATCGAGACGCTACCATTAGTAATGTTGTCGCTGGCTCAACCCATCTTTATTTTAAATCATATACTGCGGATGTTTTAGTTTCAGAAATCGAATTAGCTGGAATAAATCCCAAACCATTACCTGGTTGTATAAAAAGATTTTATCAAAAAAGTGAACCTCATAAAGATGCAAGAAGTAGTGCCATGGAGCCTAAGAATATGGTTTCTGCGGGAGTACTGATGGAGATCTACGATGGGGGCTTTCTAAGCTTTAATTACAAAAACTATACCACAAGACTAAATGAAACATTCCCTGCCATGTTTAGTCCTAGTAGTCGAAGCGAAAGCCTAAGGTCATTTGTAGAGGATAAGCTTGGGGATGACTTTGATTATAGCAATAATGATGGACGAGGGCATGCAAATATTATGGATGCTTTTAATGCTCTTTATAATAATGATTCGGGCTTTAAGTCTGATGTTGACACAAAAGTTGATCAAATCAAGAAATCATACGGTAAAAGTTTAAAAGATAAACTTGCAGGTCTATGCTCGAAGGATCCGCTGAAGATTCAAGATGAATACCCCGCTATATTTAAACAAGCAATTCTTGATATGAATGAGAATGAAAGAATCGGCTCTAATGAATACTTATGTAAATTTCCAAAATATTATGATCCAGCAAAATATGATTCAGATTGTGATGGAGAGAGTGACAAAGAAGATCCATCACCTAATGATCCTTTCACTCCTGATAGTGAACAAAGTCATTCAGGACGAAATGTTTCTGATCCTCCTTATGGAAGTGAATACGATTATGAAGTAAAAAGAAATTCAAATGGAGTTGTTGATTTAAAAACAACACTTTACTTTGAAACTCATGGAATGAATGAAACAGAGAGAACTGCATTTATTAATAAGGTAAAGACCTGTAATAGTGGTCTTGAAAAAGATATGAATGATTCTTTTGAGGATCTTAAAAAATCCAACCCAAGTTACAATGGAAAACTCAATACAAAAATTAAAATTGAATTTGGAGATTACTTTTCACCATCTTTTGATGTTCATAAATGTTATTGCTCTGATTGTAACAATAGAGTGAAAGATCCTGAATCTACTTTGGGTATGTTCTATCTCGATCATACTAAGTGCTGGGATGATTTAACTGACAAACAAAAAGAAGCAGTAAAGAAGGTATTTCCTGGTGGTTCAAGTCGTTGGAGAAATAGGGCCAATGCCGCAAATCTAAATACTGATGTAACATGCCGAACGATCAAGCACGAAATATTACATCGCTTTGGTTTACCTGATGAGTATTCAGATAGAAATAGTTATCCTTATAATAGAATCGCTTGTAGTATTATGGGGGTATATAATTATAATGACCCTGATGAAATCAAAGGGAGACATCTCGAATCGATTTTATCTCCGGAGAGTTGTCAGTGAAAAAAGTAATATTTTTAGCCAGTATATTTATTAGTTACTCTATATTTTCTGCAGGCTTAGTTTTTAGTTTTAATAAAGTTGTTGAATATGATGAGTTTAAAACGTCCTCTACCTTTGTGTTATTAGATAATGGAAGATTCTCTTTTAAAACCTCGACTGGTGGTTTTCATCTTTGCTCTGGTGAAAGAGTCGGGGAATTTAACGGTCAACTTAATAATGATGATTATAAGAAGCTATTAGCTGACTTTTTAAAAGTAGAAAAAAGCTGTGCAGAGATTGATAGCTGTGACTCTGACAGTAAGAAGCGCTCAAGTGATAGCTTTGATTGGTCTATTTTTGGCTGGGGGAAATACTCAAAAAAGAAGTATTTTTTCACAGGAGGAACTCAGAGACCTCAACTTTTTGATACGATCTTCAAGCTTGAAAAGAAATTCTACCAAAACCCAGAAGTTTCTCTTAAATTAACAAAAATAAAAGAAACAAAAAAAGAAGTTAAATTACATCTCCACTATTTAGGTAAGAAATCAATTGATGTTATTAAAAATGAAGGGATGTTTGTTAAAGTTGATAAGAATTCACAAACGAGACTTATTGGTAAGTCATCTGGTGTGAAAAACTTAAAGAATGATGATTCAATATATTTTAGTTTTGATAAAGAAAAGTATAAATTAGAAAAAGGTGATTATTTAGTTTATAGTCCACCTTCTAAGAATAATCTAAATCCTTGTATTGTCATTTCAAATTAATTTTACATATTTGGATATAAATCTGAATTAGCACATCTAGAATTTTTTGTATCAAGAACATAGAGCTGTCCTTGGTTTAATAAGTTGAATATAAGGCTTTCAAACTTTCTTTTATTAATGATAATTTTCTTTAGGTAAAGTTTTGGACTCAATTTCACCTTTATAACAGTGTGAAACTTTCCATTTTGAATACCTACTTCATTATTTTTAAGATCCATTCTATTTTCATCAGTATAAGTATCGCTTCTTCTTTCATGAGCGGTTAGAAGATCTCGAGTAAAAGTTGGACCATAATAGGCACTTAGAATAGAGGCCCCGATAAAGTGTCTTACTGCATCGACTTCATCTCTCGTTCTTCTTGATTGATTTTTAACATCACAGAAGTTCACAGAATATTTATTGGCCAAATCATTAGCTTCTTTAAGATAGACTATACTCATAGGCTTCTTAGCAAGAACATCGGCCATTTCCTGATTCACTCTTCCGCCGGAAAGCTGCTTAATTAACTTGGCAATGATCTTGCGATCAATGGCTTGATCAGCGGCAAAGAGGTTTTGTGCAAAAACGAGGAGTGATATAAAGATGATTTTTTTCATGTCCGTATCATAGGAAATAAAAGTTCAATATGTCATACTTGTAAGTGAATATTAGAATTACTAAGCAGGGCGTTAATGAAGAAAGTATTAGTAATGGGTGGAAATCACTTCTTTGGAATAAAGCTTGTTCAAGTTTTGCTCGATCATGGGCACGATGTAACGATTTTAAATCGTGGAAATCTCGATGATGGTTTTGGAGAAAGAGTTAAGAGAATAAAGTGTGATCGCCATAACTATGAACAATTAAATCAAGCTATTGATGAGAACTTTGACATTGTCTTTGATCAATCTTGCTTTGATTACGATCAAGCTCAAATAGCATGTGAAATTTTCAATGGAAGAGTGAGTAAGTATATTTTTACATCTAGTATCTCTGCTTACAATGAATTAGGTGCCAATATCAAAGAAGAACTTTTTGATCCTTATACCTTTAAGTTCTCTAAAAAAGAAACCATGACGAGCAATTATGGAGAAGCAAAACGACAAGCGGAAGTTTCCTTTTTTAAACATGGGAAATTTCCTGTAACTGCAGTAAGATTTCCTATAGTGCTTGATGCAAAAGATGCTACTGAGCGATTACAATTTCATGTAAATAGAATTAAGAATAAAGAAGAAATTTTCTTTCCAAATATTGAAGCAAGGATGAGTTTTATTAGTGCTGATGATGCCGCAAAAGCTCTCTATGCATTGGCCCTCAATGATTACGAAGGACCTATTAATGTGGCCAGCTCTGATCCAATTTCACTAAAGGATTTTGTAGAGCTAATTGAAAAGAAAACAGGGGAAAAAATAATTAAGGCCGATAACGGCGATTCACATAATCAATCCCCCTATGGAATTCCAGATGATTGGTATGTTGATTGTTCAAAATTGGAAAGCCTTGGAATAAAAACTCAATCCATAAAGGACTACTTACCTAAGATGATTGAAGAGATCGTAAATGAATAAATTATTTGCTTCGTTTGTAAGGAGATATATGAAATTACTACTTATACTAATGACGTTAATACTGGTTTCTTGTTCCCATCATGGAAGAAGTACTCCAGAAAAAACGAATGTAGAAATTACTAAGAATTTAACGGCAAATTCATGGGGAGATATTTATTTTTCTGCTCAACCCAGCAATAGTGATTTTAAAGAACTACAAAAGGAAGGCTTTAAAACAATCATTAACCTTCGAGGAAAAGTTGAAGGAGATTACAAAGAGTCTAGAGAAAGAAAGATCATCAAGAAACTTGGTATGAACTATTACAATGTACCATTTAATAAAAATGATAAAATGACTGACGAATATGTAGAGCAAGTAACTTCTAAAGTGATGGAAAACCGTCAAGAAGGAAAGGTTTTGATCCATTGTAGTTCCGGTAATAGAGTTGCTTTATGGCTTGGGTCCCACTTTAAAAAAGATCATGGCTTTTCAAATGAGAGATCACTTGAACTTGCAAAAAAGTTGGGGTTAACCAATATAGGTGTACAAAAGAAATTGGAAGCTTACCTGAATAAGTAGGATGATTGTGGTGCGTTAGCTTTTGTGCATGGTGCAGTAAGGCCTTAAAGGTTGATATTGATCATGTACATCTAAAAAGATTCGTACGATAATTTTCAAAATTATTTAGGAGTATGACTATGGCAAGCAAAGAAAAATTAGCCGGACAAATGGAATTCCCACCTGAGACACCTCAGCCAAATGTTTACCCACTCAGTTGGGTGAGTAAAACTAAGAAGATGGAAGAAATTTACAGTGCTTCTCAAAGAGAGTTTTGGGATCCTGAAAGTCTTCCTTGGGATACTCTTGATGTTGATTCATACTCATGGGAAGAAAGAGAATCGATTGCTTATTGGTGGACAATACTTTCTGTGTTTGATGCCTCAGCTCCTCCTGTTTTTGCAGCTGCCATGATTAAAACTTATGAAGCCCACGAAGAAGATGCTGTTAGAAGATGTTTCTTTTCAGTGACACGTGATGAACAAAATCATGAGCATTTCTGTGGTCTTGCTATTACAAAATTTCTAGGACATCCAGATCCTCTTACATACGAACCAAAAACCGAACTAGGTAAGAAGCTTCAAAAAAATACGAAGTGGCTCTATTTTAATGGTGGTCGATATTGGGAAGGTTATAAGAAAGCCGTTCCTAAATACAGCCTTGCCGTTTTATTTTCTTCTTTTCTTATGGGAGAAATCGCAGCCGCTACTATCTTTCATCAAATGGCCAATGGTTGTACTGAGCCTGTTTTCAAAGAAGGCTTTGCCAATATTGGAAGAGATGAAGGTCGCCACATGGCAATCTGCATGAGCTTAATGGAACGTGATTATCCAAATCTTAAAGTAGAAGATAAGAAGACTATTACTAAGCAAATTAAGGCAGGATATTTATTTTTGTCAGCTGTTCTCTTTGAACCACCAATGGAGTTTTGGGATATTCCAGAAGATTTTATTGCGAATCAACGTGAAGGTGAAGAAGTTGCAAGAAAAGCTGGATTTCACATTCCAACTTACGATGCTAAGAAAGAAAATTGGAAAAACGCCATGCTTAATCTGAAAGGTGTGCTTGATAAGTATGATATTCCATTCCCTGCTATTCCAGAAGTTGGTATCTCTGGGGAAGAAGTCACTGATATTGATATGGAAGATATCATTCCCGTTTTTTAGTATATGAAAAAGATAATCTTAAAACCATCAGGTAAAGAAATTGAAATCGAAGAAGGGCAAACAATTTTGTCTGCCCTTGAAGTTTCAGGTTACGCACTTCCAAATAATTGTCGAGCTGGTGCTTGCGGAGAATGTAAGGCCAAAATTTGCTCAGGTGAGATTGATCAAGGCTTCGTGCTTGATATGGCACTTCCTCAATCAGAGAGAGCAGAGGGAATGGCCCTCACTTGTATGGCCAAGGTTCAAAGTGATGTTGTTGAAATTGAGTATGCAACTGAAAATGCACTTCCAAAACTTTTTCCACCTGCAGAAAACTTAAGATACATGCTTACAGAAAAAATCAATGTAACTCCTTCAATTGTAAAACTTAGAATGAGAACACTTGGCTCTGTCATGAAGTTTTGGCCGGGACAGCATATTACTCTAGGAGATGAGTCTGCAGGAATTCCAAATAGACCTTATTCAATTGTGAACACTCCTAATCTTGATGGAGAAATAATTCTCTACATAACAAAGAAAGACGGTGGAAAAACCAGCACATGGATTCACGAAAAAGTTAAAATCGGGGATATGCTTAAGGTGAATGGCCCCTACGGAACTTTCATTGGAGACCCATCAATTGAAAGACCAGTTCTGTGTTTAGCCGCCGGCTCTGGACTTGCTCCCATACAGTCTCTTGCCACTGCCGCCATGTTAAGAGGTGGATTTAAGCAACCTGCAACAATTCTATTTTCAGCAAGAACAAACGAAGATCTTATAGATCTAGGACATTATAAATTCCTAGATGCTAAGTTTAGAAACTTCTCTTTTAAATATACTTTAACAAAAGATCAGAATGAAGATGGTCTACAGGGAAGAATTCCTGAAATACTTCCATCACTTTATAACGATCTTTCTGAGTTCAGTGTTTATATTGCAGGTTCACCTGACTTTGTTGATAACTGTGTCGGAGCTGTTAAAAAGCTAGGAACACCAGAAGAGTTTATCAACACTGAAAGTTATGTTTAGTTTAAAGTGGATTTGGCAGACAATCGCTCCTGCTCATGTCTGCATTCCTCGCATCCGGCTCGTCAAACCAGCTTCGCTGATTAAAACAATATGCCAAAATAAAAAACCCACTATGACCTAAAGGCCCTAGTGGGTTTTATATGGTGGTCTATCCTTGTCACTAATTGAACCATTTGTTCACACAATTGAAGTCTCTGAAATCATTAAATTTAGTCACCCAAAACCATGGGATGATTCGAGTTTCCTCACCAGCTTATACGTGAACAAAGGTTGGAGTCTACGACGAATTTCTAAAGAGTTAGGTTGCTCTAAAAGTGTAGTGAGGAAAAAGTTATTAGAGGCTGGAATCATCTGTTTTAAGCAGATTGGAAACGTTGATTTTACATTGAAAAAGAAGATTAACACGATGAGAGAGAAAGGAATGAGCTATCAAAAAATAACAGATTTATTGAATCTGTGGCGTATTGAAACTAGGTCCAAAGATGGCAGGTGGCATGTAAAGACAATTCGTGACTTATGTGATTAAATTTCAGTATGAAACTCTTTTTAATTATTTTTGCTTTTCCCTTTTTTGCAGTGGATGCCAGTGATCCAGACTATACTAAGTTGTACAAAGAGATGAGGAAAGGCATTCTTGCTAAAGGTTATGGAAGTATTCCAGCTAAGCTTTGGGAAGAGGTGTCTAACTTTAACAAAGCAGGTGAGAAATGGTGTTTTGTCGGTGATTCTGGTGTTGCTACTAAAGCTCAACAGAAAGTAAAGGGTGAACTAATTGATGGCGAAAAGTGTAACAGGATTTTTCACCTAGGTGACTTAGTGTATCCAATTGGAATTAAGTCAATTCGTGACCCTGCCCTAAAGACGAGGTTTCTGGACTATCATTCACCATTCAAAGTTCCATACTATATAGTTATGGGTGATCACGAATACTATGCACAGCTAGTATCTCCATGGCTAAAAGTAGCTCAAGAAAATCAGAACCTTGAGTTTCCATTCTATTTTTATGGTAAGAAGTTTGGCGGGGGATGTGTAATCGCTGCAGACACTACAATATTTTATAGAGGTAAGCCTGGAGACCCAAAGATCAAGGAGCAGCTAGATTGGTTTAAAAACTATATTCAACCTCGCTTGAATAATTGCAAAACTAAAATATTAATTGCGCATCATTCTTATGCAACTATGAATGAGAAAAGAAGACCTCCTAAAAAAGAATATAAAAAGCAATTAAGAAATTTTTTTGAAAAATTCGTTTTGGGAAAATTTGATCTAATACTCTCAGGTCATGACCATGCACTTGCGTACGTTGGAAATTTTAAGGGAACTGAACAATATATTACTGGTGCTGGTGGTAAGTATACAAAAGCAAGTGATATGAGAATGGATTTTAAAAATCATATAGGGCATAAGGGACCTGGTTTGATAACTCTAGATATTTCAAAATTTGATTCCTTAAAAATGAATTTGAGTATTTTGGCCCTGGAAGGTGATAATCTAGATAAAAAGAGAATTATATTTTCTAAGAAGTATTAAGCATAAAAAAAACGTGGCAGACAATCGCTCCTGTGTTTTTTGCATGCTGTCCTCGTAAACCGAAAGCAAAATCATTTGCTTTCTCTTACTCGGATGAACAACGACCTACGGTCACTGATTCTATTCAAGATACACAATATAATAAAAAAGCCACCGCAAGGGTGGCTTTTATATTATGGTGGGGCATGCTGCCGTCGTTAACCGAATATGCCACTGGCATATTCTCTAACTCCGGTGAACCAGCTTCGCTGATTAAAACAATATACCAAAATAAAAAACCCACTATGACCTAAAGGCCCTAGTGGGTTTTATATGGTGGGGCATGCTGGATTTGAACCAGCGACCGTGAGGTTATGAGCCCCAAGCTCTAACCAACTGAGCTAATGCCCCCGATATTTGGTAAATTGCTTTAACGGTAGAGAAGTTATAACTTTTAGGTGAGTTTTTGTCCATATCTCAATAATTGTGCGGAGTGTTTATGGAATATCCATATGTCCATTATAGTGCAACAGGAAATACCTTCTTGGCCTTTGATAATCGGCAGGAAGAGATTTCTCTCACTGATAAAATTACTTTAAATAAGATCGCTGTGGAAAATAATGTAGACGGGCTGATCTTTGTGGAAAAGTCCGATGTCGCTGATTTTAAATTCCGCTATATTAACCTAGATGGCGGAGAGGTTGAAATGTGTGGCAATGGTCTTCGTGCGATTAGTCAGTTTGCCGATAAGGAATTAGGAATTTCTCATCAAGGACATTATAAAATTCAAACCATGAATTCAATCTATACAACAAAACCATCAGAAGATCTCCCTTCTGTTTTGATGGGAGAATTTTGTGATGAAAATAAAGTAAACGGGAAAGACTTATATAAATGCATTAGCTCCTACTATGCCAACACGGGAGTTCCACATATTGTTTTTGAAGTGGAAGATGTAGAAAAAGTTGATCTTGAAAACTTAGGGATAAAAGTTAGAGAAGATGGACGATTTATGGATGGAGTGAATACCAATGTCTTTGATCGAAGCGAAAATAATATTAGGGTGAGAACATTTGAACGAGGTGTCGAGGGAGAGACCGGTTCTTGTGGAACTGGAATAACGGCCATTGCTCATTACTTATTTCGTCATGAAAAACTAGCAGGTGAGCTAGCAGTACAAGCAAAGGCCGGCAGGCTAAGTGCCATAAAAGAAAATGAATCCATTTGGTTAACGGGTCCCGTTACTCTTGTAGCAAAGGGATCTTTAGAAATTTAAAGAGATAGTGTCCTAAGAGGACTCCACTAGAGTTTGCTAAGATATCGTAAAACTCAAAGCTTCGATAGCCAGTCATTGGCTGAATCAGTTCAATGGCTAGTCCATAGACAATGAGAAGAGTTATTGTTTTAAAAGAATTTAAGCAATGACCAGCAAGCCAAGAAAGCCAAATATAAACTGATAAATGGATTACTTTATCAAAGTTATTGATATCTGGAGTTGCTTTCTCAGGAATAGGTATTAAACAAATAATGGCCACCAAGACTAATTGAGAGATTAAAAACCAAAAGATTGTTCTTTTTTTAAGTTTCACAGGCACTACAGGTTACAATGTTTATAATATATTTTAGGATTTATATATGACCAATACAATGAAAATACTCTTTTTTCTTCTTTTCACACAAGCTGTAAGTGCAAAGCTTTATCTCAATGTAAGTATCTTGGTTAAAAAAGGTGTGAATCTGGGAATTACTTTAGCCAGTGAGCTCCAATCTGTTGAGGAAATAAGACCTGAGGTTCCCGTTATTATTAAAATGAAAAATGGGGTTATTATTGAAATTCAGGCAAGTTTTGAAAATATTAAATCTTCATCAGAGCACTACGGCCCAAGTGAAAACATTCTCGTCATTGGAAAAATTATTAATGAAAAGGGTGAGATCATTCGTGACTTTAGTAAAGAGAAGATTTTGATTCCATTGAATGAACAGCATTTAATCAGCCAAGAAAAAGATAATCAAAAAATTGAATTAAGAATTCAACCAGAGATTCGATAATTGAAAAAAAGATTGGATCAATATTTAGTTGAACTAGGTCTTAGTGAAACTCGCTCAAAAGCAACATCTTTAATAAAAGATGGAAAAGTACTTCTCGCTGGAGAAATCGTCAAAAAAGGTTCAATTAAAATTTCTGAAGAAGAAGCCCAACAGGTTACAGTTTCATCCCATGATGTTTTCGTGGGAAGAGGTGCGAAGAAACTTTTAGGGGCAATTGAAAACTTTCAACTAAATGTTGAAGGGCTTGTCTGTACAGATATTGGGGCCAGTACCGGAGGCTTTACTGAAGTCTTATTAAATCATGGTGCCGCGAGAGTTTATGCCATTGATGTGGGTAGAGATCAATTGGCCAAAAAGTTAAGAGAAGATGAAAGAGTGATTAACTTTGAAGGCGTTAATATTAGGCATGGAATTGAACTGGATGAAAAAACGGACTTCTTAGTGGCCGATCTTTCCTATATTAGTTTGAGATTAGTACTAAAAGAAATGCTTTCGTTATTAAAAGAAAATGGTCGCGGCGTAATTTTAGTAAAACCACAATTTGAAGTGGGAAAGAGTTTTGTAGGTAAAGGTGGGATTGTCAAAGACATGGATAAAGTTCGTGAAACTCTTAATGAAATCTACGACTTATTTGAAGAGCACGGTGCCTTTCTAAAAGACTTAATGAAAAGTACGATTACTGGAAAAACTGGTAACCAAGAATATTTATTTTACTTTGATTTAGGTTTAAAAGAGTCGTTAAAAAGTAAAAACCATTTGGAGAGTTTATGAAAAAATTATGTGTTTTTTGCGGATCCTCTGCAGGAAATGATCCAAAATATGTTAGCGAAGCCAAAGATCTAGGTGCTTTTATGGCCGAAAATCAGTTAGGGCTCGTTTATGGTGGGGCCAGTATTGGAGTCATGGGAGCTGTGGCCGATGGAGTTTTAGATAAGAAAGGGACTGTGGTTGGTGTGATTCCTCAATCAATAATTGACCTAGAAGTAGGTCATCAGCACTTAACAAATCTCTATATTGTAGACTCAATGCACGAAAGAAAACAAAAAATGTATGATCTCTCAGATGCCTTTTTGGCCATTCCTGGGGGGATAGGGACTCTGGATGAGTTATGTGAGATCTTTACTTGGGCCCAGCTTGAATACCACAAGAAGCCAATATACATCGTCAATCAGGACGGATTCTTTGATCATCTGCTGAATCATTTTCAAAGCTGCGTAGATAAAGGTTTTGTAAAGAAAGAACATTTAGATTTATTTTGCACTGTTGCAAATCCAAAAGAAGCTGCCATGGATTTTCTTTCAAAGTCGTAGTCACTAGATTTACAAAAGAAGAGCAATCTCATATACTTTGACGTAATTATACCTATATAACTAACTGTTTTTAGAAGCGTAGCCTTGGAGCTTAGATGACTCGAGTTTTAGTATTTTTGGCATTTGTTGTTGGTCTTGTGGCCATTATGAATTTAAGAAATTTTGAAGATATCAAAATTGATAATACAAAATTTGATTTTGAAAAAAGAAAAGCGACTAATCTAAAAAAGAAAAAAGAAATTGCTGATCTAATGGCACCTAAAGAAGAAGAGGTTGTTGTTGAAGTTAAAAAAGAAGGACCTCTGGTTGTTCTTTCTACTGAGCAACTGGTTCGTGGAGAAGCACTTTATAAAAAATGTATCGTTTGTCATGGCAAAAGAGGTAACGGTAAGAAAAGTCAGAAGTCACCAGCAATCGGCGGACAACACGATTGGTATATTGAGTCTCAAATCAACAATATGATTTCAGGAGTAAGGGTTAATAAAATAATGAATCCTTATATCAGAAAATTATCTCCTCAGGATGTTAAGGATCTTTCTGTTTATATCAGTATGCTTCCTGCTATGGGGAAATAGTTTTAGTGGCCATCTATTCACTAGAAGAAAATATTCCAAAGATTAAAAATAACTGTTTTATCGCCGACTCAGCTCAAGTGATTGGTAGAGTTTCTATTGGCGAACACTCGAGTCTTTGGTTTAATGTGGTTGCTCGTGGTGACGTTAATCAAATTACTATTGGTAAGAATACAAATATTCAAGACCTGACCATGCTTCATGTTATTGAAGATATACCTCTTATTATAGGGGATGGAGTTAGTGTTGGTCACAATGCTATTTTACACGCTTGTACCGTTGAAGATAATTGTCTCATTGGTATGGGGGCCATTGTTCTTGATGGAGCAGTGATTGGTAAAAACTCTGTAGTTGCTGGCGGTAGCGTCGTTCCTCCAGGTAAAAGCTTTCCCGCAAATTCGATGATTATGGGTTCACCTGCAAAAGTCGTTCGACCTCTTAGGGAAGACGAAATCAAACAATACGGTCAACACTATCTTTCTTATGTGGAAACTAAGAATGCGTACCTAAAAGATGGTGCTCTTAAGCGGCTTGATTAAAAAAGACAAAAAAAAAGAGTACAAGATCTCTCCTGTACTCTTTATTTACTAAGCACTTTCGTACTTATTAATTCTCTTACATGTTTTGGCCATTAAAGAAAAGACTGTTAACAGACTTTCCGTCCATGCTTCTAACATGAAGAAGAACTTTATCGCTTTTCAGTTTACTTGGGATTTCAACTTCAAAGCTAAATGGAACCATCTTCATTGGGCAAATGTCATAGATTTGCTTCATCTTAGGTAGAATTGAATAAACGTCTTTCCCGTTGTCTACAACTTGAATTTCATCAAGAACAAAACAATCACTTGGGTTATAACCTTTAAGCTCTACAACACGACTTCCTTCTTTTTTTGCAACATACTCAACATTTGCGTAAACAAACTCGTCAACTGCATCACTCGAAGCTTCATCAACACTGATAACACTTTCTTTTGCATAAATTGATTTACCATTTACTCTAATGTCATAAACACCTTTATCAAGTACTCCAACATCAACTGCTTCAATAAATGGAACAATCATTTCAGGGCAAAATGGATTATCTGATTCATACTTTAATGACTTCATCTTAATGTCGATAACATTACCTTTAACAACTACTTCACTTTTTGGACTCTTGTGACATAGATTAGGTAGGTAACCTTCAACAATAATCTCTGCATTATCATTTGAATCAAAACCATTCGGTGAATAAATTTGATCGATTGGTACCATTACTTCTACTGGAGTAGAGGCACTAGCAAAACCAACTAAGCTTGCTAAAACTGCGATCATTTTAAATAAATTTCTCATAAGATCCTCCGTGTGCGGAAAAATTAATTTCCTGTTTATTTCCTTTCGAGATAAATATATTCCTACCGACATGCTTTGTTACTGATGGCAAATCTGTTTAATTAAAATAAAACGCAACCTTAAAAATGATCTAGGTCATGTAATAATTGCGTTACTTCTGACACATTCCATAGGGTTATTACTGATAACAAGGAGAGGGTATGAAGTACATATTTATAGCTTTAATTTTTATATACCAACTATCTAATTATGCTCAAGATTGCTTTCCTGAGAATCATTTACGCTTTTCTGCTAAAAATAAAGGTTTAGATTCTATAAGTGAGTTCAATGCAAAGAGGCTGATCGAAAACTTTACCAAGGTGATGGCCCCAGATGTAATGAAGCAAATGAATAAGAAACTCATTGTAGAATTAGATTGGGATAATGAGAGAGTTAATGCTTCTGCAACCCGCGACGATGATAATAATCCAGTGATTAGAATTTTAGGGGGAATGGCACGACACCCAAGAATGACCAGAGATGGGTTATTGGTTATACTTTGCCATGAACTAGGGCATCATTTGGGCGGTGCCCCGAAGAAGTTAAGAGGAAGAAGTACTAAAAGAAGTTGGTCAAGTGCTGAAGGACAAGCGGATTACTTTGCAACCTCAAAGTGCTTTCCAAAAATTGTTAGTATGAAAACAGAGACAACAAATCCGTTTAAAAACTTAAAGGAAGGTCAGTCCAAGGCAGCCAACCTTAAATGCGAGAATGATGAAGTGTGTTTACGAATTGCCGCCGCGTCATTAAGTGTGACAGAAGTATTTGCTTCCATTAAAGGCTCAAGACAATTCCCTGTTTTAGACAAAAGAGATTTTACTGAAGTGGGGGTAACAAATTATGGACACCCTCAATCACAATGTCGATTAGACACTCTTATGGCGGGTTCTTACTGTCGTAAGTACCTTGATGATCCATTTGATAATATAGACCCGATGATTGGTGCATGCGTCTCGCTAGAGGGAGACAAAAATAATCAAGAAGCAATGCGCCCAAGATGTTGGTATTACCCTCAGCAACTTTTTAAATAGTGATAAAAGTCATATATTAGTAGTTGAACACTCAGCTCATAAAAGTAAAAAAGCTGAGATGATTAGTAAAACGGAGGTCATATGAATTTAGAAATAACATTTAGACATTTAGAGCATACAGAAGCCATTGATGAAAAAATAAAAGATAAGGTTTCAAAGCTTAAGGAAAGACACTTTACTGATGCAGTTACTTTTCAGTGGACTTCTTGGATTGAGCACGATGATCATATTACTACTCTGAAAGCTCACGATAAGGGTAAGGATTTTTTTGTAAAAGCTTCGGCTGATAATCTATACAAAACTATTGATATGATTATTAACAAAATGACTGCACAAGTTGAGCATCACGGAGTACACTCTAAACACTAGAATTTAAAATTATTGGAGAAAAGAATGAAAGGAATCTATCTTTGTCTGTGTTTGCTGGTGATGCTCGCTACAGCAGCTGACACAAAAAAAGCCCCTACAACTACTAAAAATGTCATGGGGGATGTCTTTCAGTCTTTTCTCAATCTAATTCCATATATGAATAACGAAATGAAATTTCGAGATTCAAAAAATGAAACCCTCATTAGAAATAATCTCCATAAACTAACCAATGCCTTTGAACATGCAAAACACTTAAAGAAAATTAATTCTCCAGGATTTCGTCCAAGCTACGATGTTATTGTTGAGCACTTAAAGCATACAAAAGAAACTTTTGACTCTGGAAATAAAGTTTTTGCACGTACGAGGCTTAAGGCCACAACGCAGATTTGTATGACTTGTCACTCTCAGCTTGAAAGAGGTGCTTCTCGAAATATTAAGAAAAAACTTGAAAGTGTAACTAGAGGTTCATTCTCATCTGATTTCGATTATGCTGACTTTCTTTACCTAACAAGAAACTTTAATAAAGCTGAAGTTTACTACCGTAATGAGATAAGAAATAGAATTGAGAAAAATAAAAGGCTTAGAAAAATACAGAAATCAAAAGAAGCACACTTTCTTGACTATACAATTGAAAAAAGTATTAAAAGGCTCATCACTCTTCATACAAAGATAAATTATAATCCGCAGAAAGCTATTGATGTAATGAAAGATTATAAAAATAATAAGAACCTTGCAAAAAAACTTAGAGAAGACATCGAAGAATGGGAAGTTGCTTTAAAAGAGTGGTCTAAGAACGACTATAGAGGCAAGTTTACATCACGGAAACAAGTTGAGAGCTTTTTAACGAAGAACTTAAGAAGCCTTGATGTATCATCACTTTCAGATGGTTCAGAAGATATGACTCTTCTTGTGGCATCTGGAGCTCTTTATCGTTATCTAAATCGTTACCCTAAATCCGATATCGCTCCTGAGCTTCTCTATTGGATTTCGGTAGTAGATCAGCAACTAAACTTTAACTACCTTTACAGTCTTTCTGGAATGTATCTTAAAGAGTGTATTACGCAGTACTCGAAGTCACCATTTGCTAAGAAGTGTCTGGCCAAATATAAAGACGATATAGAATTTGGTTATAGTGGAAGCGGCGGAACTTTTATTCCAAAAGAAGAGCGTGATGAGATTAAAAGACTCGAATCAGTCATAAAATAATTATAAGTTTGAGTAATAGAGTATTGCTATCGCACTTCCAATTGGCATGATAACGATAGCAAGGGCCATAATAAAGAAAACATAGTTTTCATCAATGGCCTTTAATATTTTTTTAGTGGCAGTTAACTGCTTGTTGTCCATAGACATGATAAATCCTTATTGAAATTGTGAGTATACCGATTGTTAAAAAAGAGATGGGTACCATCCTAGGATATTTAATTGAAATCGGCTTCAATACTTTTTTAATAATATTTGGAGCAAAGACTAATCCAGGTAAAGTACCAAGCCAAAATAAGGCCATGGCAAGAGAACTTAAAATTGGATTTTGTAAGGCACCTACAGCAATTGTTACTCCATAGAGAAATCCACATGGTAGAAGAATACTAAGAAAGCCTACGCTGAAGGCCTTTAAATTTTGAGATTTAAGAAATATCACTTTAGAAAATACTTTCTGTGTTTTAAAAGAGGGGAGACTAATTTTAAAGCTTGGAAAGATACTTTTTAAAGCATGAAAAATAAAGATAAGTCCAATAGCTAAAGCAGGTAAGATGAGAGATAACTTTTCTCCAATAAGTCCTTTGAGAATACTACCAATACTTCCTGCAAAAAATCCTAGAATGACATAGCCTATGAGCCTTCCCACTTGATAAATGAAATTAGATTTTGGGCCACTGGTCGATGCAACCACTAGTCCGCCACACATGCCTATGCAATGAGCACTTCCAGTTAAGCCTGTCATAAAAAGAAGAAAAATGGCCATTAAAATAGATTGGCTTTCTAGGTTACTTAATTGGGCCAACAAGATTGATCTCCTTTTTAAGTAATATTGTATTGTCTGAAGTATCTCTGAAAAGAACTGTTACCTTTCTATTTCCATTTTTTAATATAGTAGTAGGAAATCTAAAAAAGATATTAGTTTTCTTTTGGGTATCTTTAAGTTCGATAGGGTTCTTTGAGGTTTTTATCTCAATTTTTTGATTATCAACAGGGTTTAAGAACTCAATCTTAGCAAGCCGGTGATCATTATCCTTATAATCAATTCTAAGTTTATAAAAATTAAGAACCCCTTCTGATTTGTCTGAGAGAGTGACTTGTTGAAAAGGAGTTTTACTTGCTCTAACAAAAGTCGCTTTGAGGTTAAAACTATTAAGTAAAGAGGTAACAAAAAGAACTGAAACCACCACGATTGCTGTTGCATAGATAAGTGGTCTAATTCTAATCTTTCTAGGTTCTTTGCCCTTAAGCTTACTTTCCGTTGTATAGCCAACAAGACCTGTAGGTTTTCCAACCTTTATCATTATTTCATCGCAAGCATCAATGCAGTTGGTACAGGAAATACATTCGAGTTGAGTTCCTCGACGTATATCAATCCCAGTGGGGCAGACTTTTACACAGTGATAACAATTAATGCAATCACCTTCTTTCTCTGGGTCCGTGCCTCTTCTTGGTTCACCTCTTTGCTCTTTGTAAGCAACGACTAAACTATCCTCATCCATCATGACCGATTGAAATCTTCCATAAGGGCAGGCAATGATACAGAACTGCTCTCTAAACCAACCAAAATCAAAAAGAAAGAGGCCAGTGAGAAATAGCATAGTGATGAAAAGATCCATATGCTCTGTTGGAGGGCTCATGGAGATAGATAACAACTTGTGAGTTCCGACAAAGTAGCCCAGAAAAGAGTGACTAATATGAAGAGAAACTAATAAAAAAAGAATCCACTTGAGTCCCTTCTTGAAAAACTTTTCAAGGTCCCATTTTTGTAAGGATAATTTTTTTCTCTGTCTTGCACCACCTTCAATAATACGCTCTATTTTACTATAAATAGCATCAATGAAGACTGTTTGGGGGCAGGCCCAACCACACCAAGCTCTTCCGTAAAGAGATGTTATTAAGCCCATTAAAAAAATGAAAGCAAATAACAATAAACTAAGAATGGGAGCGTCGTGACCATAGAAAATATGACCAAAGAAATGAAACTTTCTCGCCGGTAGATCAAATAATAGAACTTGTTCTCCATTGAAATAAATCCAAGGAAGAACAAGGTAAAAAATTATAAGAAACCAAAAAAAGTAGGTTCTTAAATTTCTCCACTTTCCTTTTACATTTTCAGGATAGAGATAGACTCTGTGACCTTCACTGTCAGTGGTGGCGAGCCTTTCTTCATGGAGTTCGTTTTTATTTTTACTCATCTATTCTATAACCTCACCTTGGGGCTCTTTTCCTTCAGCTACATTTGTATTTCTTAAAGATAGAACATAGGCAACTGATGCATATAATTCTTCTTTACTTAGGATATCTCCCCAAGCTGGCATACCGTTATCTTCATTACCTTTTACAACAAATTGATAAATACTAGCTTCGTTAACTTCTTTTAGGTTAAGCCAATACTTGTCCGTTAAATTTGGACCAATATCACCTTTACCGTTTGCTTCATGACAACTTAAGCAATTCTCTTCGTAAACTTCGAAGCCTTGCTTCTTGTGATCATTTGAAGCAAACCATGCTTGATACTCTTCAATTTGAAAATTACCAGTTAGCTTTGCTTGCTCAGCTCTTAGCTCATTCATTTTTGTCATTTTCATTTCAAAGTTATCTCTTAAGCTAGGTCCACCTGCAAAGGAGTAATAGAGTATGTAGAGAACTGCAAAAACAATCCCTCCAATAAATGTTCCTTTCCACCAGTCAGGTAGAGGATAATCAAATTCTTCTATTCCATCATAATCATGATTTAAGAGAAGAGACTTTTCTTCATCATTCATAATGACATTTTTATTATTATCATTGCTCATACATCACCTCGAGCTTGTTTTTTTAAAAGAGGAGCTTCTTCTAGTGGAAGCTGCTCAACTGATTGATAGAGTTTCTTACTTCCGTTTCTAAATACCCAGTAGAGCATAGTGAGAAAGAAAGTTAAGAAAATAACAAAGGCCACGACTGTTAAATCAGTCCACGCAAAATTACTCAGCACTTGTGACTTCATCTTGACCTCCCATATCGGTACCTAGTCTTTGTAGGTATGCGATTAATGCAATAATTTCTTTATTAACCATCTTTGGATCAACACCATCTTTTTCAAGTCGCCCAATAATTGATTGAGCTTGAGCTTTAGCATTTGAAATAGACATCTTTATTTCTTCTTCAGAATATGGAGTTCCTAATGCCTTAAGAACATTCATTTTCTTTGGAATGGATGAGTACTTAGTTTTATTTTTAAATAACCAAGTATAAACAGGCATGATCGAACCTGGAGTTACTTTTCGTGGATCTAACATATGTCTGTAATGCCACATATCTGAATATTTTCCACCCACTCTATGAAGATCTGGACCAATTCTTCTTGAGCCCCACTGGAATGGTCGATCGTAAATGAACTCTGCTGCTTGCGATGGTTTTCCATATCTTAGGGCCTCATCAACCATTGGGCGAACCATTTGAGAGTGACAAACATAACAACCTTCTTTTACGTAGATATCACGTCCTACAATTTCTAAAGGAGTATATGGCTTAACTCTTGAGTCTTTAACCACAAACTCGTTAGACATGATTGAAGGAAGAAGTTCAATCATTGAACCGATGATGATCGCAAGAAAAGCTAAAACACTAAAAACAAGCGGAAGACCCTCTAGTTTTCTGTGTAAGCTTCCATGGGCCTCAACAGGTTGAGCACTAAGTGGTGCTGCTGAGTAAACATCTTCTTCATTTGAACAGTTTGATAATCGAATAGTTTTATAGAGGTTATAAACCATTGCTATAAAACCTAGTAGAATAAGTGTTCCACCAAATGCTCTTACCCAATACATTGGAACTATTTTGACAACAGTTTCAACAAAGTTTGGATACACGAGCTTTCCAGATTCATCAATTGCACGCCACATAAGACCTTGAGTAATACCGGCTACCCACATGGAAACAATGTACATAAGAAGGCCAATCGTTGCGGTCCAGAATTGAAAATTTGCTAGCTTCACACTATATAGTTCTGTTTTCCAAATTTTAGGAACCATATAGTATAAGATCCCAGCGACCATCATATAGTTCCAACCGATTGTTCCGGAGTGAACATGTCCTACGATCCAGTCAGTATAATGAGCTAAACCATTAACCGATTTAATTGAAAGCAGCGGACCTTCAAATGTGGCCATCCCGTAAAATGTTACTGCCGTGGCAAGAAATTTTAGAATTGGTTCTCTTCGAACTCTATCCCAAGCTCCTCTTAGCGTAAGTAGACCGTTGATCATCCCACCCCAGCTTGGTGCCCAAAGAGCAACAGAGAAAGCCATCCCTAAAGTCTGAACCCATTCAGGTAGAGCAGAGTATAGAAGATGGTGAGGTCCTGCCCAGATATAGACAAAGATTAAAGACCAGAAGTGAATAATAGAAAGTCTATAACTATAGACCGGTCTATTAACCGCTTTAGGAATAAAGTAATACATTAAACCTAGAAAAGGAGTCGTTAGGAAAAAAGCCACAGCATTATGTCCGTACCACCACTGAACAAGTGCATCTTGAACACCAGCATAGACAGAATATGACTTCATTAAATCAACTGGAATTTCTAAGTTATTTACAATGTAAAGAATGGCAACAGTGATTACCGTTGCAATATAAAACCAGATGGCGACATAAATATGACGTTCACGACGTCTCTTTATTGTCATAAAAAAGTTAATGGCAAAGACAACCCAAATACCGGCGACCATTATATCAATTGGCCATTCAAGCTCAGCATATTCTTTAGCCGAACTAATCCCGAGAGGAAGAGTAACCGCGGCTAGGACAATGATAATTTGCCAACCCCAAAAGTGAATCTTGGTTAAGAGATCACTGAAGAGGCGGGCTTTTAAAAGTCTTTGGATAGAGAAATAAATACCTGCAAAAACAGCATTACCTACAAAAGCAAAAATCGCTGCATTTGTGTGCAGTGGTCTAAGTCGACCAAATGTTGTCCATGGGAGTCCAAAGTTAAATTCCCAACTTGCTAATTGAAAGGCAATTGTAACTCCTAAAAAGAGAGCGACAACTCCCCAGATTAGGGTCGCATAAATAAACAACTTTACGTTGTTGTCATCATACGAAAATTGCTCGAGCGTACCTTGCTCGGGGTTTTCTTGATTCATTTTTTTACCTCACTGTTTTTAATATTTACTTTCGTATCGTCTAATAAAATTCTACTTGCGGGAGTCTTTAAATCTTCAAACTGATGATCTCGAGTTGCCCAAATGAATAAGCCGAGAAAAATCGCACCTAATATGAGGGCCAATGGAATAAGCATGACTATAACTTCCATGCACTAACTTCCTTATTTAAATGATTTAAATACTTTGTTGCTACAAGACAACTTAATGTCACTGTAATGCTACTCAGGGGCATAAAGATAGCGGCAAAAAGTGGAGTAATATACCCAAAAGCTGCTAGCCCAGCACCAAAGAAATTATAAATAAAACTAAATACTAAGTTTCTTTTTATAACACTCATTGTTTGTTTTGATAATTCAATACTTTTATTAACTAATTCTAAATCAGGTTTACTAAAATATATATCGGAAGCATTTAATCCTACTTCCATGCTCCCATTAATCGTGGCACTAACACTTGCTTTAGAGAAGGCCAACGTATCGTTAATTCCATCTCCAATCATGTAGGAATGATCAGTGGCCGCAACTAAGTCTTCTTTATCTTTTGGAGATAATCCTCCTAGAAATTTTTTAAAAGGAAGGTGATACTTTGTGACTAAGGAATGAATCTTTGAATCAGTATCTCCGCTTAGTAAATATAGCTGATAGTTCTGATCAGACAACTCACGAAGGTTATTCATCGCATCTTCTTTGAGTGGATCAGATAAAGTAATGTGAGAAAGTATTAAATTATTCTCCATGAGATATAATTCATGCTCGTTAACATCTCGCCCTTCAATACTTTTGAAATAATACTTTTGCTCGTTGATTTTACCAATAGGGCTGGTGTTTGCATTATTTTCAAAGTCTAAAGAAATTACCTCTACACTATGGTTAAGGTTACCAATATATTGTTGAATACCACTTGCTATAGGATGAGTTGATTTTGATTGAAGCCAATTTGCGAGATCAAAGTTTGAATAATCTGTTGAGGATTGATTTAAATCTGTCCAGCGTAATACTTGAAAGTCACCCTTGGTAATAGTTCCTGTTTTATCAAAGAAGACATTGTTAACCTTGCTAAGTGCTTCAAGGGTCTTTTGATCTTTCATCATAATGCCATTTTTAGAAGCGATACTTAAGCCTTTCGCTAACATGAGAGGAGTTGCCAGTCCAAGAGCACAAGGGCAGGTAATAACTATAATGGCCAAAAATCGATTAAGTCCTTGTTGGTATTGACCATTAAAAGAAAAATAAAGAAGAATTGCCGTTGCTAGTATAAGGCTAATTGAAACAAGGTACTTTGCGGCTTTATCAGTAAGCATTGTAATCGGAGATCTTTTCTGCCAATTCTCTTTTACTTTAGTGAACATAGAAAAAAGATATGAGTTTTCACGATTTGATAGACACTCTAATTTACACTCAGATTGTGCAATATAACCAGAAGGAAGGTTTTCACCTTGTTGAAATGTTTTTGGATAAGCCTCGCCTGTAATGGCAGCAGTCTGAAACTTTGTATTACTTGTAAGTAGTCGTGCATCTACTGGCAAACTCTGGCCGCTGAGAATTTTGATTTTATCTCCTGCCTCAATGCCCTCACTTGGGATTGGTTCATAGTCTCCAGTATTTAAGTTGTACTTTAAGATTGATTGATTTTGGATAATGGACTTTAAATTATTTTCTTGATGAGTGAAGGATTGGACCTTTCTTAAGATATAGCGAGAAAATAAAACAAAGAACACAAGAGAGGCTATAGTATCAAAATATGTAATATTATTTCCGGCTGAAACATTATAAACACTAATCGAAAAAGCCGCGATGATAGCAAAGGCAATAGGAACATCGATGTTGATCATTTTGTTTCGAATTCCTGCAAGAGCACTCTTGTAAAAAGGAATGGAACTATAAAGGACAACAGGTAATGATAGAAAGATATTTATCAGATTAAACTTTTGGCTATAGATTTCAGAGGCACCTGAATAGATGGAAACACTGTAGAGCATGATATTCATAGCACAAGCAGCAGCAACTCCTGTTTTAATGAGTAGTGCCTTATCTTCTTCTCTCTGCTTTGTTTTAAGTTCGTCATTATTATTAAGGGGATGAGGAGGATACCCTAATCTTTGGATAAGTTTTGCTACATCACTCCACTTTGTATTTCTTTTAGCAATTAAGGTGAGGGTAGAATCTTCAAAGCAAAGACGACTACTGACGATCTCTGGCATTATCTGATTAATTTTTTCGAGAATCCATAAGCATGCAATACAGTGAACTCCTTCAACAAAGAAGACCGCTTGTTCGGTGTGCTCTGTTTTAGTAATCCATTTTTCTTGATAGCTTTTATTATCTAAAAACTCATAAGGTTTTTCTTTGATATTTTTAATAGAGTTTGCTTTTTGATTATCTTGAAACTGGGAGTAGAAATCCTCTAATTTATTTTTCTTTAAAAGGTCATAAACGAAAGCACAGCCTTTACAACAGAAGAAATGCTGATTTTTTTCAAAACATTTTTTTGAAGACTCACCACAGTGATCACATTTTATAAGATCATTAGAACTTAGCTCTAACTTTTGAATTTCCATATACTTAATATATTTCTTTTAGGTACCAAATTACATGACTTGGGTCATGTTTTAGGGAGATTATCGTTCTTCGCAAATTTTATTTATAAAGCTTTTTCGAGTAATTGTTCTTTAAAAAAGTTTGAGAAATTTATGTCATCTTCAGTTTCTACAGACTCCATAATTTCAAGGATTGCAGATCGATCCAAATAACAGACTTTAGTGTCAGGGTATACTCTTGCAGCGATAGTGCTAGGAGTATGAAAGTATAATTCTTTAAAGCCAATCAGGCTTCCTGCACCGGCAGTACCCTTATTTCTTCGATTTTTACTAAAGTGAACTTTTCCCTCAATGATAAGATAGGCAACAAAAGGTATTTGACCCTCATAGAATAAATCTGATTCAACTGGAAAGGTATGAACATGACCAAAGCTAATAAGCATTTTTGCTGTTTCATCAGACACTTGAATAACTTCCGCGTTTTTACTTCTCATTACGTCACTATATTGAAGTTTAAGGGAATAAAAAATGTTCTAGATCATGTTTTTAAAAGTTTTTTAATAGGAAAGGTTCGCCCAATCGATTAGAGCTTCTTCATCATTAATCACTAGAAACTTGCCGTCTTGAGATATTAGGCCCTCATCTTTAAATTCTGAAATAAAGCGAATAAGGGTTTCATTGGCCGTTCCGATCATGGTGGCCATTTCTTCTCTTGTGAGTTTGATGTTGATTTTAATTTTATTGTCTTCTATGACTTCACCGTGACTTTCTTTTAGAAGTAAAAGTAATTCAGCCAGTCTTTCTCTCACATTTTTTTGATGAAAGCTTGATACTTTATTTTCAGCAGCACCCATATCTCGACTTAATTTGTTAATGATATTTAGAGAAACAGTTGGCTCATCTTGAATGACTTTCATAATAAATTTCTTATCAAGAAAGCATACTCTGCTGTCTTCCATAGCTGTTGCGGTTGCTTTGTAATATTCTTCTGTGAAAAGACTTCTATGTCCTAAGACATCTCCACCAGTCACAATTCTTACGATGGACTCTTTACCGTCAGGTCCAACCTTAGTTACCTTAATATTTCCACTTGAAATACAGTATAGGCCAAAAGGATGGTTGCCTTGAACAAAGAGCGTTTGTCCTTTTTTATAAAGATTTGTTACTTTGTGTTGGCTTACGTTATGAAGGTCTTCACCTTGAAGGCCACAAAAGACTCCGCCACTTCTAGAAGGGCAGTCTGCACAAGCTACATTTCCTTTTTTTGACATCATTCTAAACCTATCCCGCAGGGTGTTATATGTATATTAAATATCACAAATTACATTTTTAGTAACATTAATAACACGATTTAGAAAATATTTAAGGAGTTTTTTCAGACGAAAAGTGCCTCTAGTATTGGTTTTGGTTGAATTGAAACTTAATATTAACAACTCTTTTTCGGTTGACCCCTAAGTCGCTATAACCTGTTCTAGAAGCAGATCTAAAGTGGACTTGGTCAGGAAGAGCAAAGGAGAGCTCTACATCATCTACAAACCTAAAAATAGCACTCTCAAACTCATACCTGAGATAATCTTCAGTTTCCTCAATTAATGTTGCTCTCGGCATATTTTCAACTATCTTCTTAATTTTTACCTTTATTTCCTCTTTAGGAATATTTGTCTTTATGGGAGCAATATAGAAATCACTATCTGGCTTCTCGAAAGAAGAGACACAGTTTTTCTTGTCAGGACATGGTTTAAACCTTTGAGTGGTTTTACTCAGCCCGAGATCCTTTGGTGCTTTTGAAGTACAGCCAAGTATAAAAATCGATATTAAGATAATGGTCAGAGAAGATAGTTTATTCATTATTTTATTCTTTGAGCAAATAAGAATGGTTCGGTCTTAATTGTTCTAAAGTCCATGTTTTCATTAGTGTTAAAGAAGCGAATTTCTTCTTTTGTTGGAGGAGCAATGAGGCCATTACTTAAATAATTATTGATTGTATTGTGATCATTCTTAATAGCAAAATTTGCGATTTGGGTAAGCTCAAGTTGTTCTACCAAAAGGTAGAGATGGCCAGCTTCATTTAATGTTCTGATGTCAGCCCACTTTAAAATTTTAATATGATTTTCTAATTCCATAAGTTCTGAAGTTTCAGATGCTGCCTCCAAAAAAAAAGCCGGCTGAGCCGGCTCTCAATTAGAAGTCAGTTGCTTTAACTGTTTTTCTTCCGTTAGCTACACATCTTTCTTGTGCTTCTTTCACTAGTGTGTGAACTTTTTCGTTTAACTTATCAAGTGCTTCACCTGATACGTTAAGTCCTGTGCTCTTAAGAGCTTCTTTAGTTTTTGAACCTACAAGTAGCATTTCCTTAGACATATTATTCTCCTGTTTGTGGAAAGTTAGTTTCCATTATTCTAGTAAAGATTAACGACGTTTCAATCAAATTCTGCACTTATTTAGCACTTTCTTGCTATATTTGAGCATTACGCATCGCTCAGGTATTGGTTTACCACGGTTTTTTCGCACTCAGTAAGGCGTTCTATCAATTGCTTAGATGCATTATCGTATGAATCTTCTTTGTCTTTATCAGTTAAGAAAATTGGTTCGCCGTAGTAAATAAACAACTTAGTAAAAGGTTTTGGAATTCTAAATTGATCCCAACTTTTCCGTATTGACCAAAAGCTTTTTGGATAAACAAGAAAGGGAACAACTGGAATTCCAGCAACTCTGGCCAACTCAAAAATACCCTTCTTGGGAACATGGGCGGGACCTTTTGGACCATCGACTGTAATGGCTCCTGGATAACCTTCCTTAAGAAGCCTTGCCATTTCCATTGATGCTTTTTTCCCACCTCTATTTGAACTCCCTCTGGCCGTTTTGTATCCTAGCTTCTCACAGGTAGTGGCCACAAGCTGGCCATCTTTAGAAGCACTAACAATGACTACATAATCTTTACCTACTTGAGAGAAAATTCCCCCAAGGAGATTTTGGTGCCAAATACCAAAGAGATAATTTCCTTTCTCAGTTTTTTTCTTAGCTTCTTCTAAGACTTCTTCATTGAGAGGAATATATCGATAGGTAAAATTTAATACTTTTACAAAGAGATAAACAAGATTGGATAGAATGATGGCCTTCATTTTTTCTGCTTTAGATCTTGCTCTAACATGATCATAGATTCTTCTTTGGTAAGACCTTTTCTCTCTCCAATAATATAGGCAAGAGTTTCAAGGCGTTCTTTATCTGAGCTGTTTGTGTATCCGAGAATTGCTTCTGCATATTCACCCTCTAGAGTACTAAACTTTTTCTCCCTAGGAGCAAAGAATTTAGCAAAGATAATTAGGGCACCTAAGATCGCAAGCATAGCGATGGCGATATAATGTATTTTCAAGAGAACCTCCGGTGTTAAAAAAATAGTCGTTTGCTCACGAAATATCAACTAAAGAGCTTATAAATAGTGGTTTTTCCATCATTATTTTGGACAGAAACTTGCTTATAGAGGTGTAGGTCGTTCGACCTGTGTGAGTCTTAGGAGTTTCAAGCATGTTTATTCAAATTGGACCAAGAATGGTCGGTCGCTGTCATTTCTCTTTAAAGAGTTGCTCTGCTCGTAAATTCAACATTGTCTGCAAGGTCATGAGTGCTAAGGAGGGGATTGTTCTAAGCTGTAATAGCTGTCTGAATGAAAAAGTTCGTCGAGATACCCTAGAGTATGAGCGTAAGAGGACTACTTTTGTTAATAGCTGTAATTAGGTTGTCTATTTTTTAGACAATGAGACTGCTGTAAGTAGCTAATTTAAGGAATTAAAATTGGTATGAAAAATGCACTTATTAACTCATATAAATTTAATAGGAGTTAATAATGATGAAATCTATCTTTAAAGCATTACCAGTTTTAATGATTGCAGCAATGCCATTTTCAAGTGTGAGTGCAAACTCAGAAGCCTGTGAATATATTTTGAGAGATCTCAATGGAGATAATTCAAAGGGATACACGGAAGCAAACTACCAAACGTGTATTGCTCAATTTGGTAAATCTAAAAAAATTAAAACCTATGAAGAGTATAAGGCAGATCTTGAAAAATGGGAAAAAGAGGTTGAAGAAGCTCTTGCTAAAAAGAAAGATAAATTAGAAGAGGAAGCTTCAAAAGTTGTAAGAGTTGAATTTAAAAAAGAAGATTTAATGTCACACCCTGATAACTTTTTAAAGATGCCATACGTGGCAAGTTTTGTAACATATAAGAATGGAAAAGCTGAAAAAGAAGAAGTAGATAAGGATCTTATCTGTAAGCAACTTGGTTTTGAAACATCTCTATCTCATAGTGCTAGCCGTATTTTTGATGATGGAAGAAAAGCAGATAGAGACAATGCACCAAAAGCAGTTAGAGTTTATGAAAAAGGATTCTTTGGTAAGAAAGAAAAAGCAGATGTTTTTGACTTAAAAGACTTTAATTCAAGAGATCACGGCTTAGCTTTTAATGTTTTAGAAAGTATTAAATGTGAGAGAAAAAGAAAGAAAGGCGAAGAAGTATCAGAATTTGAAATTGATATGGACGAGTTAAAAAGAATTATTGAGCAAGAAATGAAGGCACCTGAACTTGATGAAGATGTAGCTCTTGCTTTAAATATTTCTAGAAGAGCAAGTAAGCAGGTTGGGGAAGATAAAGAAGACATCGCAAGAGAAGAAAGCGATGATCGTTATAGAGATAATTTTGACTCTGACAGCCTAATGAAATACGGACGATCAAACGTAAAATAACAAAAATCAATATCATGTACCCATCAACTTTTGGTGGGTACATTCTAAGTATCCGAAATCCTGTAGTGAAAAAACACCTTTATACTCAACTTAATCATCTAAATAGCCGAAAAGTAGCATAATACACAATTCATTTGGTGTGAAAATGAGTGAAGAACAATATGTAGATGATGACTTTTCATTAATTATTCTTTCTAAGGTAGATCCTGAGAAGCCTTTGCCTGCCGAAGTATTTTTAAAAGTTGATGGTAAGTATATTCTCTTTAGAAATAAAGGGGATTCAATTTCCTCTGAGAAGTTCGATCTCTTTATGTCAAAAGGTATTAAAAATATCTATGTGAAAAATGATGATATTATGGATTTTCTTGATTGGATTGCAGACTCTAGTGAAGAGGAAGTGGATCAGTTAGTTCAAGAAAGTGATGAAGCGAGTAGAGGCTTCTTTGAACGAACTGTTCAAACAAAAGAGAAAGTTTATGAGGTTTATTTTGAAGAAGAGATCAATGATGAAATTGTCGATTCCCTTCAGCAAAATGTAGCCGACTTCATAGAGGATATTTCAAAAAATCCTATTACAGCTCAGGCCATTGCGGCCCTGGCCCAAAGAAATAATACTGTGGCTGAACATAGTGTGAATGTGGCCAACCTTGCTGTTTATCTTGGAATGGTGGCAGGACATTCTCATCAATTTGTTCTCGAAAATTTATACATGGGTTCAATCTTTCATGATTATGGTAAAGCAAAAATTCCAGCTCATATTTTAGAAAATACAAATAACAATATGTACTCCCATGCTATTCAAGAACATCCCATTGAGGGAGCGAAGATTCTTCGAAAAACAAATGGTATTCCTGAGCAGGTGATGCAAATTATTACTCAACATCATGAGCAGTTTAATGGACATGGTTTTCCGAAAGGTCTTTCTGGAGATCAGATCTATGACCTTGCTCAAATCGTCTCTATTGCTAATGTTTTTGATAATACTCTTTATGAAAATAGAAACCTTTCTAAGGCAGAAAAGTATAAGAAGGCCATTAAGGTGATTCAATATGATAATGGAAAAAACTGGAATCCCAAATTTATTCCACGTATTATTGAGGCCTTAACCCTTGCATTTACTGAGAAAAAGCTAGCAAGCTAGTAATATTTTCTCAGATCTTGAAAATTCCAAAAAGAAATTGCTAATATTCCCTCCTGTACTATTTTTAGGAGAGTATTATGAAAGCTATTGGTATTTTGGCAACAGAAAGAACCTTTGCTACGGGAACTGGTTCTCGTCGAATTCAAATACCCAAAAATAGAGTTTCTCGTCTCGTTCGAAGAAAGCAGTCTGAACTATATCAAAAGATTGGTTTTACTATTGATGGAAGCGCTAAAAAGTTAAAGCCTAGTCAAAAGAAAAAAATAGGAGAACTTATTAAAGAAAAAAATAAGCTCTCAGATAAAGAATAAAAGATTAATCGGCATATTTCTCAGCGAGACTCTCTGGAATACGACCTAAGTTTTGCATTTTTCTTAAAGCATCAACAGTCGCTGGGTCTCTATTCTTACTAAACTCATCATTATCACTAGTCGGTGAAACAAAATTATTTAACCGAGAAAGATATTTTTCAGAGTGACAGCTAATCAGCGGCGGAAACTTGGTAATAGCGTACTCTAATTTTCCTTTTGATGGCTCATTAAGATTTCTCGTTTGAGTCATTAAGTTAACGGCCAGTAGTTTTTGTATGTCTTCGAATCGATCAAGATTGAGGCCTGTTTGCTCATAAAGAGGCTTGAGATATTTATTCTTCATGATGGTATCTTGATGAACAAAACCCTTCTTCCGTTTCCAATTACAATTATCAACAGTGGTTAACTTCATTTCACTAATTTTTTTAGCAATCTTATAGGCATGCTCTTTTTTCATGGCCCTAGAAGAACCTTTCTCCGGTAGGGTAGGCATTAGGTTTTCTTCTTGAAGGGAGTTTGCCTCAGCAATATACATTGGAAACTCTTCATAGCTATCTTTTTGAATGCCAAGATTATTAAGGTAGGCAGTGTCACCATAAAGAGGCTTACCATCAATAAGTACTAAATTGATATCTTCTGCAAAAGCTCTTCTGACGAGGTTTGTATATGGGTCCTTGTCTTTTTTAGAGACAACAATAAGAGAACCCATGGCCCCAACTCTCAGTTGGCCAATTCCATGTTCTTTTTTCTCAATATTAATATCATAGTGATTAATTAGTTTGGCTGGATTTTCCGTTACCATCAAAAATAATTCTTCGTCAGTAAATAATTTCTTTAGACCTTGCTTATTAGGATCTTTATCAACATAGTTAGCGGCAAGTTTTAATTCTTCGAGGATTCCTCTTGTCCCTGTTGGAAGCCAATCACTTCCAAGAGACATAATGATTCCCGCTTTTTTTGCTTCATAAATATCTAAAGTTTGCCCATAAAGAAGGAGGTTAGAGTAGAGTGACCAAATGAGTCCCATTTGTCTTTTTGCCATGTGAGCAAAATCATCTTTAGATATACCAACCCCATGAACAAAGTTTACATTAGGCTTATCAAGGCCAAGTAACTTTACTACTTCAAATTCTTTTTGATTATAGTGATCATCTCTTCGCCCTTCAGCAAGGTGAGCAATGATGGCTGATCGATTCTCAGATTCAATATATCTTTTCTTGCCTGCGATGGAAGGATGAACCCAGTAAACATATCGTAAAAATTTGCTATGAAGCTTTGTCTTCTTACAGTTTTCAACTAAGTATTTCTTGTCCCTTAACACACTTAAGGCAGAATCAAGAACAGTCTCAGCTGTAATGTTTGGAATTTCACAAGCTTCATTAATTTTTATAGCAAGTGCTTCTTCGTAAGACTTTCCACTCTTAATAAGAGGACGTAATTCATCCCATACATAAGTCATGTCATTTGGGATAACGAGGTCAGTTGGTGCCTGAACTCTCTCTTTATTGGTAATATAACTGTCATTGTCTTCTACTTGATGGATAGAAAATCCATCAATACATGAGCTTGGACCTTGAAGGTAGGTAATACCTAAGACCATGGCCTGCATTTCTGACCAACGAAAAGTTGCACATGAAATAGAATTATCATAACCAATCCATGGGTTCATATTTCCTGATACTGAATATTTATATGGTGTCCAACCTCGCCATTCAAACCTATTCTTAAATTGGCCCTGAGCTAAGTCCCACACCCCAAGATTATTTTGTTTTGTATGGTTATGAAGATCTATCATTCCTGGATAAATATAATCGTATCCAAGAGAATAACCTTTGGCTCCTTTCGGATGAGCTTGAATAACTTTGATATCTTTAAATTTATCTTTAACACTTTTGAGTTCTCTACTGTTTCGAATTCTTTGAACATCTTGAATCACGCGATTTTTAATATGGACATATCCAAGTTGAAATCTTCTATTCTTTGAGTTCGGTTCAACGTAACGATCTGGGATGTTCCCAATAACAACAATTTCACTTCCGCTAGCGTCTTTACCCATAATGGTTAAGACACATAGAAAAGTTATAACAATTAAATTTTTAATGCTCATGTTGGCCTCTAGTTAAATTTATTTGTAGCAAGAAAATCTATCAGTTCAATTCCGAATTGAAATGATAGAACTTTTTCATATGAGTCCGCTGCACCATCAACAGTTGAGCTCTCTGGCATCGTTAGTGAGTTTGCGTACTTCATTACTCTTTTGTAATATTTATAATTTCTAAAATTGTGTAGTTGTTTACTAAGCGGTGCTCTCTTGTTGCTTGAGAAGTTTCTTATTTTCTTTAAAAAACTTCTGATATTTCTTTTTTGGTAATACTTAGGAGAAAAATCCTCGTAATAGGCCTCTATTCTTCTTGCCAGGTATTGAAGCAAGGCCAGATTTTGGTCTGACTCTGCTTTTTCAAAATCCTCTACTTTAATTATGTTGCTCGTTTCTTGAATATTTTTTAAGCTTTTGTAGTAGTGATTCATTGAGCGATCTAAATTAGTTAGGTTCTCTGTCACATTCTTTGGATCTTCTGGTGAAAATTGATTAAAGTTCACAAAGATACCTGCATGGCTCATTGCTTTATGTGCAGATATTATCTGTAGATATTTCTTTGCGATAGCTCTATCTTTTGGAATAAAAACTTGTTCTTCCATTTGAGAAGGGTAGGAATCTTTTATTGATTCAATGATTTGATGAACCTGTTCTTTGAAATTTTCAAAAATATAAAAGCGCGGATTTCCCTTTTGAGGAAGAGAATCATACGTTGCTTGAATATGTTTTTCAATGGTTTCAAGTCTTCCCAAAGCACTCAATTCATCAATTTGCTCACTAGAGACAGATCTTGATAGTGGTGAACTGGTGATGTCTTTTTCTAGAACATACGTGTTAGTAGAGCAACCTACTAAGAAAGAAAAAGTTAAAAGTAATGACCAATATTTCACAACAACTCCTATTTTGTTTGCTGTTAGTTACAATCTAATTCATATTCAAGTTCACCAGCGTTTTCTCTTTTAAAAGTATCTTTTTCTGAGTCACTTAAAGTGACACCTTTTAAGCTTCCATCGATAGAATCAAAATTAGTCTGACTTACGAAGTAACCAAGGTATGCTTTAAAGCCGCTTCTTTTTTTACCTTTGAAAAAAGCTTTTGGAACAGAGAATCTAATATAGGTTGGAATCCATTCGTTGGATTTCGACTGAGCAGGGGTTTTATTATGAAACTTAACGTAGCTATATTTTTTCTCTTGAGGTCTATTTGAATTATAAACTTTAAAGGTTTGTTGCTTAAGAGCACCGAACATATAGTCACTTGAAACTTTAATAGTTCCACCTTCTGACATGTCGAGTTTGGCCTTAACCTCTACAAGTTTACTCTTACGAAACTTAATTTTTTTACCTGATTGATATTGATATCTTTCATAGTAAGTACACTTTACTCTCTTTGCATGAGTAGTAAGTGTTAGACCAAGCAGTAAAAGTGCTAATAAAATAGTCCTCATATTTTTTCCTTTTATAATTCGTTATACCAATTTTCAAAAAACTCTAATGAACTCTTTTCACTTGAATCTAGTTTTCCACTCTTCCATCTAGTCGCCCAATAAGGTGCATAGACTTTGTAGTAGTTCCCAGAGTAAACCTTTTCTTTTCCAACTTTTTTGTAAGCTCTTGCCGCTCTATCACCAGAGGTTCCCATCCACCATCTTGTATGGGCCGGAAGATCTTTTCTTGGAATGATCCCAAGAGTGAGTTTCTTTACTTGTGCTTCTGAATAGTTTGTAACTTTAACTTTATAGTCCTTAGCAAATGCTTTACCTATTTCTTCAGCATACTTACCAACCGTGATAACTTCGTTAATACTTCCGTTTTCCATGACATATTTGAAAACTTCATTTCTTAAATCATTAACATCTTTATTAAGAAGAACTGCTTTTCTCTGATTATCATCAAGATCAAGGGTGTCTACTGGTGCTGTTCTCACAACCACATAGTCACCACGCTTTTTGTTAAGGACACTTTGGAGTCTTTGTCCAACTTCTCCTGAAAGAGCACGTCCACTAAAGAAATCGTCATGAGCAAACTGATCTGCGATTACTAGTTTTGAAGCGCCTTCTGCGCGTCCTCTGTAAAAACCATTTGGTCCAAAAGACATGTGTTGGGTTACTCCTAGGGCACTCCAGTTAACACCTTCAAAAAAGCTTAATAAAACTTTTCCAAATTCTTCACTTGGTCCTTTATCAAATTCTTTGTACTTATCTGTACAAGCTTTTGGTGACTCATAAGGTACATCACACTCGGCCATTTCTGCTGGTGCTGATTTAATAAGTGAAGGAGGATTTGAATATGAAATTTTTTCAGTAGCAGTTCCGCATCTACCAGTTTCAGGGTCTAGGACTGTGTTGTTATAACAGCCACCAGAAGAGAACACTTGAATTGTGTGAGATCCTCTTCTATTAGACGTCGTTCCCCAATCTCCCATTCTCCAGTTAGTTCCAAAAGGGAAATCTTTGTGAGGGATGGATGCGTTTCCGTATCTATATCTTGAACTTGAGCTTTGTCTTTTTCCTTCAGGATCTTCTTTTAATTCTAGCTTTCCACTTTCAACTGCTTCAAGTACAGTTTTTGCTTTTTTATCGAATGCTCCAACAAGTCTAGCATATGCACTTTCCCCACCATTACGTGGAGAGGCACCACCTGGATGAGGGACGCCAATGAAAAGAACATCTTTTCCTTTGTACTTTACCCAACACCCATTGCGTCCAACTTTATAACTACTACATTTTGATTTTGGATCAAGGTAGTTGGCATAGGTCGCTGCACTATCTTTACCTGCGGTCCCAACACCAATGACAAGTCTCATATCTTTATTTGTCTCAAAAGCGTAATCAAATAATCGGTGACGATGATCTACAACGGCACTATTTTCATTTTGTGCCAACCATAAAAGTCTTTTTTGAGCATCCAGTTTCGCTGCATTCTCTCTGTCTTCTCCGAAGAGTGAGTACTGACCAGTAATCGTATAAACAAAAGTATTCATGAAAAGGTATGAATCATAAATCCCTAGATGGTTAAGGAATTTTTGCATCTTAGTTCCAGTTGAACCTGTGAAAGATCTATTAGAAACATTTTCATCTTGAGCACCTTCTTGGCCAATTACAAAAACTTTTGCTCTATTTTTTTCAAGCCTACCTCGGTACCACATTGGCCCAAATTTCCATCTAAATTTCTCGCCACGTCCACCAATAACTTCTTGGCCGTAGGCTCTGTAGTTAGGAGTTTCTGCAAAGAGTTTTGCCCACTGACTATCCTCTGGTGGACCAGCATCATGTTCGTGAGTATATCCACGGTCAGTCTTAGAACTAAACCATCTTCCAATAACACTATTTGAACTTGAACAAGAAGCCAGCATGGCCAAGACAACCATGATTGCAGGTAAAGTAATTTTCTTCATTTTGTTTTCTCCTAAATTGAGCGAAAGCTCATAATCTTCACAGCTCTATTGTCTTAATGAATGAGAATTATTTAAAGGTCGGCATATTTTACGCATAGAGCTCATGGCAATAATTTAAAGTATTTACATTGAAACTACCTTCAATTAATTTTAAATAAATTTTTTAATAAAACTGGAGTTTATATGTCAGATATGGCGAAACATTTAGAGGAACGAATTCAGTCTTCTATTACAAAAGTAACAAAAGCAATCTTTCCAAATACAACCAACCATTATGATACGTTATTTGGTGGTACGGCCATGCAGTGGATGGATGAAGTGGCCTTTATTACTGCAACTCGATTTTGCCATAAGAAAGTTGTAACGGTCTCTAGCGATCAAATAGATTTCAAAAAGCCTATTCCAGCAGGAACAATAGTTGAGTTGGTTGGTCAGATAGTAAAGGTTGGTAATACCAGTGCTACCGTCAGAATCGATGTTTTCCTAGAGGAAATGTATAAAGAAGGCAGGGAGTTAGCACTGCAAGGTAGTTTTACCTTTGTTGCAGTAGATGAAAGTAAGTCACCTGTAAGTATTTTGTAAGCCTAAGTAAGTCGTTTTTCATAGGCATTCCTTAGATAATTTGTTCTTCTATTACCATCTTAAAAAAAGGGAGATTATTGTGAAAAAGTTAATCGTACTTATGCTAACACTAGCATCTGTAAATATTCTAAGTTCGAACGTAACAAACCTTATTGCTGATTATGAAATTAATAAAATGATCACAGGTCAAGACAACCAAAAACATCAAGATCCGAATTGTCGTGATTACGAAACAGGAGCCTGTATAAAAGTTGCCTGTAGTAAAATGTCATCATTTGAATGTGATTCAAGAGATGAATTAAGAGATGTCACTTTGGCCTGCCGTGGAAATTATGATGGTAGCTGTGTTCAATTTGTGACTAGTAAACTTAGTAGTTTTGAATATGACAAGTTTGAAGAGATGCAACCAATTATAAATTCTTGTAAAAATGTATGGCGAACTAGTTGTCTACAGGTGAGCACATCTTTATTAAGAACTTTTGAATATCGTGAAAAAGAAGACCTTCTTTCTATAGTTAATTCTTGTAAAAACAATTATGACGGAGAGTGTACTCGCTATGTTTGTTCAAAGCTTGGACGTTTTGAGTGTGATGATAAGGAAGAAGTGATTTCTATAAATAGACAGTGTGCTGGTCAAGATTAGTAAATGACTGAACAGTTTAATAGAAAAACAGTTTTCTTTGCCGTCTTCTTTGCTGCGATCACTTATTTGGTTTGGTTAATGGCCAGACCAATGATCGGACCAATTATTTTTGGTGCCATCATGGCAGGAATTTTCTATCCCTTAAAAAATAAAATAGAGACGAAATATAAAGTTGGTAAAGTTACTTCCTCAAGTCTTGTGACGACGATTATTGTTTTGGGGGTTCTACTTCCAACCATTTTTGTTTCTATTAGTGTGAGTAAGGAAGCTATAGGACTTTATCAAAAAATAGTGAGTGGGCTCTCTCAAAAAGAAGTACATGATTTTTTATTCGGTAAAGGCTTCATTGCACAGATGATTACTGAAGTATCTGAGTTGTTATCAATTGATATTGACCTTGGTTTAATAAAAGAAAAACTTTTAGCTGGTATTAAAGGTATTTCAGGAACATTGTTACTTGGAATTAATGGGATTGTTGGAAATGTTGCAGGTTTTCTTTTTGATCTGACCATCATGCTCATTGTCTCTTTTGGACTTTTAATAGAAGGCGAATATTTAAAAAAATATATTTTTGAGCTTTCACCACTTCCTTCAAATCAAGAAGAGTTGATACTTTCTACTTTTAATCAAATGAATTACGTAACCCTTGTTTGTAACGGGGTTGGTGGTGTGATCCAAGGGATTTTGGCCGGACTAGCTTTCCTGGTCGTTGGAATTGATTCAGTCGTATTATGGACTGTGATCATGATCTTTTTAGCTTTTATACCTTTAGTGGGAATATCTATTGTTACCATTCCTGCAAGTCTTTATCTCATTCTTACAGGTAGTATTGGAGCAGGGATTTTTCTTCTGGTCTTTACTTCGTTGGTCGCAGTAATTGTTGAAAATTGGTTTAAACCAAAATTTATAGGGGATAGAATTAAAATAAATTCTACTTTTGTTCTTCTTACTATCATCGGTGGAATGAGTGCATTTGGTATGGGGGGAATTTTTTATGGCCCTATCATCGGAATCTTATTTTTAACTATTGTTGAGTTATATCATTCTGACTATGGTTCAGCTGAGAGCTAGTCGCTATTACTTCTTTAACTTCATACAATGTTTAATAAACATAAAGAAACTAAGGGCTACTAGTGTAAGTCCGAAGACAGAAGAGCGCATTATATTGTAAAGAGCAGGATCGACTCCAAAAAGATTATAATCAAATAATTCTAAATAAGCAGCAAAGCCACAAATTAATTCATAGGCCACAGCAAAAGCTAGCAATACTTTTGTTTTAGTTAAATTCTTAAGAAGTCCGTCCTTCATAACAAGAAGAGCAATAACAAATCTAAGGGCCTCTATAAAAGGAAGGAGTATAGTACTCATGACAATGCCGTTGAAGCTCGCAAAAGCTTGGGTAATGGCATAGAAGTGTTCATTAGTAGAGGCACCATCTTTAATAAAGAGCAGAGTACTATAAGTAAACATTGGTGCTAAGGCATAAAAAAGAATATTAAAAATTGCGATTGAAATTGTGATATTGAAAAAGAAGTTCACATACTTCTTGTTATCCACAGATGGATAAAGCTTTTGATGAAGTAAAGTTATTACATAGTAAAAACAAAAAGGCAGTGGAATCCTTAATATAAGCATATAGAGGAGTTCAAACGGGTCGATTGGTGCAAGGTTTTTAATATCTTCAACATCAAAAAAGATAACCTTGTCTTGAGTAGAGTCTGGACTAAAAAATTGATATAAAATACATACTAATAGTAAGAGATTGATGATTTCAAACTTGTAATTAAGTACCTTTTTCAAACCGATGACTCCAACTAAAATGACGGTATAAAGAGAATTATATCATAAGAATAAATTTTTAAGAGCAATTTTGAGCTTATAAGTTGGCTTTTTCATGTTTAATAACATCTTCAAGAGTCATATGATGAAGCTTAATGACACCAGCTTCAAGTTTAATAGCAAGCTCTTTATTGTGTTCTTTAGAAAGTCCTTTGCGATCAAAAGTTAAATGAGGATGTTCCTCTATAAAGTGATCAAAAGAAGTATCGATAACAAGCTCAATATGCTCAAAGCCTTCAGGAGTTTCTTTACCAACTTTTGGTGCAGGAACTTCTACAACATCAACGCTATAATTTTCAAAATGAATTGGCTCTAAGAGTTTATAAGTTGCGATAGGGCGTCCTGAAATAGGGCCCTCAATTAATAGATGACCAATGGTAGAGAAAAACTTCTTACTTTTCTCATAACATTCAAGACTATCTGTGCGGTAACAAAGATGATCAATTGGAAAATTTTTCAAGTTCAGAGAACTTTCTGCTGCATTTGCTAGAATCTTTTTTAGAAAAACTTTCGCTTGGTTATAAATATCAGATTTATTCATCACTTAATCCTTTTAAGAAGGAATCAATTTCTTTTCTAGAGCGAAGTCTAATGAAATTTATATGAGAAAACTCTTCTAGCTCCATCGCTTTTAAATATCTTTTCCTATTTTTCTTGTATGTTTTTAATAACCAAAGAATGATAGATTCTTTAGAGAACATCCGAGAAAATGATTCTTTGTTACCGGTATTTGGCCAAAGTTCTTCTTGAGAAATGGCTCTTTTTACAGATCGTGAGACATTTTGATAGATGGTTTTCCAAAATGGTAGGTCAATCCAAATAATAGTATCTGCCTTTGGCCAAGTTAAATGCCTAGTTCTAGAGTAATTACCATCAACTATCCAAGTGTCTCCTTGAGTCGCATTTTCTATTTTGGAGAAAAACTCTGGGTCATCACAATAGGTCCAGTTTTCTTTCCAAAAAAGCAGGTCAAGCTGAATATTTGGTATCCCTAATTGCAAAGAAAGCTTTTTGGCTAAAGTAGATTTCCCGCTTCCTGTAGTTCCCAAGATAATTATCTTTTTCATCATAAATAGTTTCTGTTTCTGAGTTGAGGCCATAGGTAATTTGCTGTAGTATGGGCAACTTCACATACTTATCATTAGGATTATAAAATGCCCATTCTAAGAATACAAAACTACATAAAAAGATCTGACTTTAAGATTGAAATACTCTCTGGTCTGACTGTCGCCCTTGCCTTAGTTCCAGAAGCTGTAGCTTTCTCATTCGTGGCCAACGTTGATCCTCTTGTGGGTTTGTACGCCGCTTTTATCGTTTGCTTGATCACCTCACTTTTTGGAGGTCGCCCTGGAATGATTTCTGGTGCAACTGGTGCCTTGGCCGTTGTGATGGTTACTCTTGTTAATCAGCACGGAGTTGAATATCTCTTTGCGACAGTAGTCTTAATGGGCCTTATTCAAATTACACTAGGTATTTTAAAAATGGGTAAGTTCATTCGTCTTGTCCCAGAACCCGTTATCCTAGGTTTTGTGAATGGACTTGCCATCGTCATTTTCATGGCCCAGTTATCACAATTTAAAATAACTAATTCAGCAGGAGATCTTGAGTGGATTACAGGCAGCTCTCTTGCCATTATGCTGGCCTTGATTACGCTGACAATGCTCATCATTTATTTCTTACCAAAATTAACTAAAAAAATTCCATCATCACTAGTTGCGATTCTTGTGGTTTCTGGAATCGCGATCTTTTTTGAACTTCCAACGAAGACTGTAGGTGATCTGGCTTCTATAAAGGGTGGTTTTCCCATTTTTAGTATTCCGGAAGTCCCTTTTTCTCTCGAAACTTTTAAAATCATCCTACCTTATTCTTTGATTTTAGCGGGGATTGGATTGATTGAATCTCTTCTAACTCTTACCTTGGTTGATGAACTAACAGAGACCAGAGGAAGCGGAAATAAGGAATGTATTGCTCAAGGAACTGCAAATGTTGTTACTGGGTTCTTTGGCGGAATGGGTGGTTGTGCCATGATTGGGCAATCTATTATTAACGTTTCAAGTGGTGCTAGGGAGAGAATTTCAGGAGTGTTTGCTGCTATTTGCTTAATCAGCTTTATTCTTTTTGGTTCATCCCTGATTGAAATGATACCTGTTGCCGCTCTTGTTGGGGTTATGTTCATGGTTTGTATCGGAACTTTTGAATGGACCAGCTTACGAATCCTTCATAAAATTCCAAAGTCAGATGCCTTTGTTATTTTACTTGTAACAGTAGTGACCGTTTTCTTTGATTTGGCCATTGCGGTTATCGCTGGTGTAATTGCTTCTGCCCTTGTTTTCGCTTGGCAAAGTGCTACTCGAATTAGAGCGAGAAAGACTACAACTGAAGAAGGGCATAAGCTCTACGAGATTTGGGGACCATTATTCTTTGCTTCAACGGCTCTTTTTCAAGAGAAGTTTGATCCTGCAGGTGATCCTGAAAATGTAATTGTAGATTTTGCTGATTCAAAAATCGTCGATCACTCTGGTATTGAGGCACTTCAGAAGTTGAGCCATAGATACTCAAAAGTTGGAAAGCAAGTTCGATATCGTCACTTAAGTCCAGATTGTCGAAGACTTTTAGATAGAGCTGGTACTATGATTGAAGTAAATATTATTGAAGATCCACACTACGCTGTGGCCACTGACGCACTTGAGTAGATCTTTAACTTGTCGTTAGAATGTAGCTAATTGTGCATGGCGTGTATTGAAAATAATTGAATTAATGCATGTTGTAGCGTTAAGATGCCAAAATAATGATTCAAATGGGGAAGTACCGTGCAAATTAAGTCAGAAGTAAGTAAAGAACTAGAAATTATTAACATCGCAGAACATATCGATCAGGAAGTAACTCTGAAAGGTATTGTTTATAAAGTTCGTGCCTTGTCAGGGTTTGGATTTGTTCTATTACAAAATTGTGATTCATTAATTCAATTAGTATTTAGCGAAGATATTGCAAAATCAGGTATCAGGGAAAATGGAGCTCTTGAGATCAAGGGTAAAGTTGTCGCCGCTACTATTAAAGACAAATTTGTTCATCCTAATACTTGTGAAGTTCAAGTCTCAGAATTTAAAGTTTTAAGTACTCCAAAAGAAGTTATGCCATTTGATATCACAAAGAAAAAATTAGATATTAATAATGATGTGAAATTTGATTTTAGATATCTTTCAATGAGACATCCAAAAGAAAAAGCAATCTTTAGAATTCAGTCCGCTCTTGTTCAAGGGATGAGAGAATTTCTTATCAATAATAAATTTACTGAAATTCGTTCACCAAAACTTGTAAAAGAAGGTGCTGAAGGCGGAGCAAATATTTTCTCTCTTGAGTACTTCGGACAGCAGGCCTACTTAACTCAATCTCCTCAGTTCTATAAAGAATACTGTGCTGGAGTTTTCGAAAGAGTCTTTGAAATGGCCCCTGTTTTTAGAGCAGAAAAGCATAATACAAATCGACACATTAACGAATATACTTCATGTGATTTTGAGTTTTCAAATATTGACTCGTTCTATGACATTTTAAATATGGAAGCGAGTATGTTGAGACATACTTTTGAGTATTGTAAAAAGAATGTCGCTTACGATCTTGATCTTTTAGAAGTTGATGTTCCTCAGATAAATGAAATTCCTGTTTTGAGATTTCATGAAGTTAAGAAAATTGTAGAAGAAGAATATAAAATTAAGCCAAAAGACTCAGATGATCTTGCTCCAATTGAAGAGCAAAAAATTTCTGAATATATTAAGAAGAAGTACGATTCCGACTTTGTCTTTATTACTCACTACCCAGCTGAAAAAAGACCTTTCTATGCCATGAATGATCCTGAAGATAAGAATCTTACAGTTAGTTTTGATCTCCTTTTTAGAGGTGTTGAAATTACAACTGGTGGTCAAAGAATACATGACTACGATGAGTTAATCGCAAAAATGGAAGCTAGAGGAATGGAGCCAAAGAACTTTGAGTTTTTTACCAATGCTCATAAATATGGTTTACCACCACATGGTGGTCTGGGAATGGGTCTTGAAAGACTAACTCAAAGACTTATTGGCCTTGATAATGTAAAATCGGCCACAATGTTCCCAAGAGATATTTCAAGGCTGTCACCATAAGTTTTAAGATATACATTGATGCAGATGCTTGTCCAAAACCAGTTAAAGAAGTTGTCTTTAAGGCGTCTGCTCGAGTTCAAGTCCCTGTTATTCTAGTGGCAAATAGCTACCTCAGTATTCCTCATTCTCCACTCATTCGCTTAATACAAGTTGAAAAAGGGGCAGATGTCGCAGACTTTTATATCGTTGATAATGTTGAAAAAGGTGACTTAGTTATCACCGCAGATATTCCTTTAGCTGATCACGTGGTTAAAAAAGAGGCCACTGCAATAAACCCAAGGGGAGAAGTTTATACTGAAGAAAATATCAGTGAAAGACTTTCCATGCGTGACTTCATGCAAGATTTAAGGGATGGTGGCATGCAAACTGGTGGACCTCCTCCATATGGAGTTAAAGACAAGGCCAACTTCGCAAACTCTTTTAATAAAATTTTAACTCAATTAATGAATTGAGAAAGTAGACTGAATGATTACCTTTGAAAATTTTGACCTTCTACCTGAAATCTTTCAGGCCTTAAAAAAGAAAGGTTATACCAAGCCAACTCCAATACAAGAAAAATCAATTCCAATTTTATTAAAAGGAAAAGATCTTATCGGTATTGCTCAAACTGGAACAGGAAAGACCGCTTCTTTCTCTCTTCCGATTATTAATAGACTTGCTAAAGATAAGAAGAAAGCAAAACCGGCAAGAGTGAGAGCTTTAATTCTTACTCCCACCAGAGAGCTGGCTTCGCAAATTGAAGAGAATGTTAAAGATTATGGAAAAGGACTCGCCCTTTCTAGCTGTGTTGTTTTTGGTGGTGTGAATATCAAATCACAAATCAAGAATATGCAAAAAGGTCAGCAGATCTTAATCGCTACTCCTGGGAGATTACTTGATCTCATGGGCGACGGACATGTTCTCTTTGATCAACTGGAAGTTTTTGTTCTTGATGAAGCTGACCGAATGCTTGATATGGGCTTTATTCATGACATTAAAAGAATAATAAAGAAGCTTCCGCCTAAAAGACAAACGGTGATGTTTTCAGCAACGATGTCTAAAGATATTGAAAAAATTGCAAATGGGCTTTTACACAAGCCTGAGAAGGTTGAAGTCACACCACCAGCTACTACAGTTGAACGAATTGTTCAGTCCGTTGTGATTGTGGATAAGAAGAAAAAGCCATTACTGCTTAAAGAAATTATTAACTCACAAAAAATTAAAACAGCTCTTGTTTTCTCAAGAACAAAGCATGGGTGTGATCGAATTGTTCGTAACCTTGAAAAATATAAAATATCTGCCGCGGCCATTCATGGTAATAAATCACAAAATGCTAGAGAAAGAGCGTTAAGTAATTTTAAGAGTGGAGATATTCAGATTTTAGTGGCAACAGATATTGCGGCGAGAGGAATCGATATTCCAAGCGTTGAATTTGTCTTTAATTACGATATTCCTAACGACCCTAATAGTTACGTGCATCGAATCGGTCGTACTGCTAGGGCAGGACGAGAGGGTGTGGCCATTGCTTTTTGTGATAGTGAAGAAGAAAAGCTTCTTCGAGCTGTTGAAAAACTTATTAAATACACAATCCCAACAGATAAAGAATTAACGGCCTTTGCTCAAAAAATTACTCTTCCAAGACCACCACTTCCTGGTGCTAAAAAAGCTGGTGCAGTTAAACCAGCGGGAAGACAAAATATGAATAAAAACAGTGGTAGTAGCAGGCGATCACCAAGAAGAAAGAAAAAGCCTAGTAAGGCTTAATGCTTTATTTGGAATTTAGGCGAAAAAAAAGCCGAGTGGGTTAACTCGGCTTAGTTATGCTTCACTCCGAAGAGTTAGGCACAAATGGAACTTATCCTTTTATTTTTTAAATTACAAGTTATTTAAGTATCTATTTGCTCTTCTTTCATACTTTGTCTTGTCATCTAGACGATCAATAGCACCGGCTAATTGCCTTAGAGTGGCCGCTCCAGTGTATTCTCCTAGATATTTACCTTCTTTAAAAATATAAGTTACAGGGTAGCCTTTCACTCCAAGGGACTTGGCAAACTCATCAGATACTTCGATAGTATTTAGGGTCACTTCTCTGTTAAAGATCTTTCCAATAAAGGTAAGGGCGTTTAGGGCCTCATCTGTGTTTATTACATCTTCATAGAAGCTGTAGAGCTTACATGGGCCACATTCCCAATAAGGATTTAAAACAACAATATCAATATCATCAGTAGCGCTTAGCTGCTCAATTGCTTCTTTATTTGAATTTTTAGTAGTGATTTCAATAGCATAACTGCTAGATAGTGTGATCATTGCTAAAAATAAAATCTTCCAACTCTTCATATAACCCCCAAAAAATTAACTAGATACTTATTAACAAAATATAAACAAATTGTTTATGGTGGATGTAATTTATTCATGAAAGGAAAGACTATGAGATATCTACACACAATGGTGAGAGTTAAGAATTTAGATGAAAGTTTAGACTTCTATATTAATAAACTTGGACTAGTGGAATTTAGCCGTAAAGAAAGTCAGGGAGGAAAGTTCACCCTTATTTTTTTAGTGGCACCTGATGACGTAGAGTTAGCAAAAGAGCGTAGAGCACCAATGGTAGAGCTCACTTACAACTGGCCTAATGAAGATGGCACAACTGAGGATTATACTGGCGGAAGAAATTTTGGACATCTTGCTTATAGAGTTTCAAATATCTATGAAACTTGTGAAAAGTTAATGAATAGTGGTGTTGAAATATTAAGACCACCAAGAGACGGGTATATGGCCTTTATTAAATCTCCTGATGGGATCTCAATTGAGTTACTCCAAGAAGGTGATAGCCTCACTCCTCAAGAGCCGTGGAGCTCCATGGTAAACAAAGGTTCTTGGTAATTCCCATTGATTCTTTCCTATAGTATGTAGGGTAAATGGAAATTAAAAATAACAAATTACTAATATTGATTTTAGGGCTGCTAACGGCATTTGGGCCTATCTCAATTGATTTATATCTGCCCGGTTTTATTGAAATGGCAGAGGATCTGAAGGTACCTGTTTCTAGTATTCAATATACTCTTTCTTCTTTCTTTATTGGTCTTTCAATTGGCCAGCTAATCTATGGTCCTATTTCTGATCGTATTGGAAGAAAGAAGCCGCTTCTTTTTGGAATCGCTCTTTTTATTATCACTTCCTTTCTAATCGCCGTTGTTAAAGATCTTAATTCTTTTGTGGCCCTTCGTTTTGTTCAAGCTCTCGGTTCTTGTGTTGGTATGGTGATTACGAGAGCGATTATTAGGGATTCATTTCGTACTAAAGATATAGCAAAAGTTTTCTCTCTCATTATTCTCATCATGGGAGTCACTCCTATTTTTGCACCCATTATTGGAAGTCAAATTCTAGTATTCTTTAACTGGAGAGTGATGTTTGTGCTTCTTGGATCATTTGGAATACTCGCTTTTTTGGCCAGTGCCTTTTTTATCAAAGAAACTTTAGTTGAGCCTGTGGCCTATAGAAAAAGCTTTCAAAATTATATAAATCTATTCTCTGATAAGTCATTTATTATTGCTTCACTGGTAACGGGTACGGCCATGGCCGCTATGTTTAGCTACATATCAAGTTCTTCCTTTGTTTTCTTAGAACTACTTGGTGCAACTAAAAATCAATACCCACTATTTTTTGGTCTCAATGCCATGGGATTTATCATTTTATCTCAGGTAAATATCAAGCTATTAAATCATTATTCAATAGACCAGATTTTAAAAGTGGCAATGGGCCTTTTCTTTTTCTACTCCCTGCTACTTTGTTCTATTACCTATTTTAATTTAGGTCTTTACTTCTTTGAAGCAGGACTCTTTCTACAAATATCGTGTATCGGTTTGATCATGCCAAATATGACAACCAAGGCCCTTGAGTTTCAAACTCATCGTGCCGGTGTCGCCTCAGCTCTCATGGGAAGCTTACAATTCTTAATCGCTTCTACCGGAACTATGATGGTGGCCGCTCTTTCAAGTTTTGGAATTTGGTCAATGGTACTGAGTATCTTAATTTTTGTTAGTATCAGTGCTTGTTTATTTTTATACTATCATTGGACTAATGAAAAAATGGAATTGGCAACACTATGAATATTCTTAAAGTTTTAAATATAAATGAAATTACCTCTTTTGCTGAAGCTGCATTTAATACTTTTGATACATCAAAGTTAAGTATTGATCCTCAAGTGGCCATGGAAGAATTAAAAGAGGATATTGTTTCTGAACTTGAGGATTTAAATTCAGAGCAAACAAAGAAAGCTAGACTTGATCACTTTCAAGTAGAGGGAACAAGTCCTGATGATTATTCTGAGCGTCTTCTTGACCTAGATAATAACCGTAAAGTGATCTATGGTATTCGTCATAAGGGTGGAAATAAAGAGATACCCTTTATTCAGTTTACACCTAATTTTAAAATTAATTCTAAAAGTGAAGTTCTTGAAATATATGAACAGATAAAGACTGAGTTTAAAGTATTCAATCCTTTGTATGTGAGTTTATTTAGTCGTGAGAAAGTAGATGCAGACCTGTTTGGTTCGGTCTATATGGTTTCTACAGCTGAAAAGTTTAAAGAGTTAGCTCCATGGAAAGAAGAAGCTCAAGTGAAAATAGAGCTGATAACGAATGATTCTTACTATGATTGGTATAAGAGTGGTTATGATCAATTTCACGCCGATTATCCGCAACTAAAAAATAAAGTCACTGTTAATAGTAAAGAGCTAATGAGGGAATCTTTAGATGAAGGGCTTTTAAAACTCTTCACCATCGATGGTGAAAAAGTGGGACTCATTGGAGCAGAAAAAAGTAAATTCCTAGGACATGATGGCCTTTACTTCAATGAAATCTATATTGAAAAGAATTGGAAAGGGAAAGGTCTTGCCAAGGCCATGCAACGGATTTTTGTCGCTTCAAGTACAAAAGGTCATGAGCTCATTTGGGGAACAATTAACGACTCCAATATCCCGTCATATAAAACGGCTTATTCTAATGGAAGACGAGCTGTACGCTTTGAATGCTTCTTTTCTTTGAGGTTGTGATTCTGAACTTGATTGCTATCTTTTAGTTCTAAGCATTTACAGACTTCAGTCATTAAAGACTCAATGACAGGAGTACTGACAGAATTTCCAAGTAATTTATAAGCAATATTTTTACTTACAGGCATGAGAAAGTCTTCGGGAAAGCCTTGCATTCTTAAACATTCATTAGGAGTTAATTTTCTCACTTTCTTATTGATAAGGTAGGCACCTGTTTTTGCCGCCGCTCCACCACCATGAGCGGAGAGGGTTATTCCTGAGGAGTGAATAGAATATATACGTTCACCTTGACCACCTTTATTTATTTTTCCAATTTGATGAGGAGAGTAGGGATCTTTTATATTCTTTTCGTCTTTATAAAATTGCATATCTTCTCGTTCAATGAAGAACTCTTTGTTAACTCTTTTGTCTAAAATTTCCTTGATTGCAATGGCTGGCTTTTTCTCTTCGCTAAATCGAAATTCACGGTGAGTTTCTACATCTGATCTGATGCAAACAATATAAACTCTTTCTCTTGCTTGAGGGACACCAAAGTGGGAAGACTTTAAGACCTTATGATGAGTCTTATATCCAAGTTCTTTCATAGTGTTTAGTACAACGGTAATGGTTTTTCCATCATCATGACGAGTGAAGTTTTTTACATTTTCTAAAATGACGACTTTTGGTTGATGGTATTTAACAATTCTGGCCACATCAAAGAAAAGCGTTCCTCTTGTATCTTTAAAACCAAGTTGCTTTCCTGAAATACTAAATGCTTGGCATGGAAAACCTGCACAGAGAATGTCGTGTTTAGGAATGGCCTGCTCATTAACCTTTGTAATATCACCACTTGGTTTCATTCCGAAGTTTAGCTCATATACATTGGACGCGTTCTTTTCCCATTCACTAGCAAAAACACATTGTCCCCCTGCCTTAGAAAGAGCAATATGAAATCCGCCAATACCTGCGAATAAATCGATAAATTTCCACTTTGTTTTTGGCATTAGTTTCTCATTGTTTCCTTAATTGTAAATTATGAAGAGTCATGAGTATAGCCAATATATTAAGAAAAGGGCGACACATGGGTGTTATCAAAATTACTTTTCACTTACATATTAAGGTTTGATGGTTATAATAAGTTATGGAGATAATATTATTACTTGGTGCCATTCTTGTTATTGGTTACTTCTTTGGACTTGTTGCTGAAAGATTTGGCTTTCCTCGTGTAACTTCTTATCTACTGGCAGGTATTCTTTTTTCACAAGACCTTTTAGGCCATCAACTTTCTTTAAATATTGAATTATGGTCTGATATTTTTTCAAAAATATGCTTAGGATTTATTGCTTATATTGTTGGAAGCGAGATTCACTTAGATAAACTCGTTCAACATAAGAAAGTCACAATACTTGCCACACTCTTTTCATCTATACTTCCTGTTGTCTTTGTCTTCTGTTCATTTTATTTCTTATCATTGTCCTTAGGTTTTTCAAATTATATGGCCATCGTTCTCTCGGCAGTGGCCTCAACAACCGATCCTGCAGCTACCTTTGCTGTTATCGACCAATACAATATAAAAGGAGAGGTAGCAGACACGGCCATTAAAATAGTTGCAATAGATGATGCTCTAGGGATTATCATTTTTGCCATTATCTCAATATTTTTCTTACCGAATGGTTCAGGTAGTACCCTAGAACTCGTCGTCAGAGAAATTGGTGGTTCTGTATTATTGGGTATTATTCTTGGTTATTTCCTGAGTCGATTTGCAAAACTATCAATATCAAATGACTTTTTGTTACCGCTTCTTACTGGACTTGTATTAATTGCCGTGAGTGTTTCAGAACTCTATCATTTATCTGGTCTTATGGTTTGTATTGCCCTGGGTTTTGTGGCCAACATTCAAAATAAAAGCGATTCGAAAGTTTCTCTCTTACTACCAATTAAGCATATTAAAGAACTTATTTTTATTACATTTTTTACAATTGCGGGAACTCATTTTTCTATTAAACATTTTAGTACTGGATTTCTTTTAATTTTAGTCTACATCGTGGCGAGAGGATTAGGTAAATATGTGGGTGCTTATATTGGAAGTAAGATTGGTAAGACCTCAAATCCAAATGTTCCAAAGTATTTAGGGCTAACACTTCTACCGCAAGCAGGTGTTGCTATTGGACTTGTGATACAGGTTGTGCAGCTCCCAGAAATTGCACCGTTCAAAGATCTTATATTTAATATTATTTTAGGAAGCACAGTTGTCTATGAGGTACTTGGTCCTTTCGTGGCCAAAATAGCTTTTAAAAAAGCTGGAGAAATGTAAAAGTTTTGATGATCTAGAAAGAGTAGGCGCTCATGAAAGTTGCAGACTTTAAATCAGCATTAGGTAATATTGTGAGAAAAAAGGGAGATTTCTTTTTACGATGATTTAAATAAACTCCCCAACCAAAGCTTGCTCCGATTGTGGCACCAGCAAGAACATCATGACTCCAATGTCGTCCATCATTAACTCTTGAAACTGATATAAAACTAGCTATTACATAAGCTGGTAATCCCAAATATAGGCCATGCTCAGCAGTTACAACTGAGGCAAAAGCAAAGGACATTGAGGCATGCCCAGAGGGAAAGGAATCATTTTCTTCTGGATATTCAGGTCTTCTCGCTTTTACTGCTGTTTTAATCGCCGCGGTTGTTAAGAGCGTATAAAAAGAAGCATCGGCCATCATTTCTGCTCTTTGAAGAGACTTATCTTTCTTATAGAAGTAGCCATGAATGAGATGGCCCATTGTATAAATAGCGTTTAAATATCCCCAGCCTAGCGCCTCTCCTATATAGCCATAATTTCCAAGTGGAGGATCGTGAGCAACTCTATTCGCTGCTTTTTCACTAAAGTCTTCTTTGTTTAAAGCAATATATGTTGTTATTAGAGTTCCCCCTAGAAGAATATATTTAGCATCCGTTGTAAAAGGAGAAGCGAGATCAGATAAGATGATGTCGGTTTTACTCTGCTCTATCTCTTCTGCCATAACATTATGAGAAAAAAATAAGATACAAATTAAAAAAAATACATTTCGCATGAAGTTATTTTGTATGATTTGAATTAAAAAAGATATATGTTTCTAGTAATTTCTTGGAGATATTTTGAAAAAATTATTATTGTTTATATCTATAAGTAGCATGGTTTTAGCTCAAGAGCTTCCAACTCTTTATGAATCGAAAGAAGACGACCTCCTTTTTCCTGTTACTTATTATTTTAATTCTGCTTTTGATGTTATTCAGAACCCATATTATTTTTCACAAAGTGATTTTAGAAGTAAGCATAAAACACTTTTTAAACGAATCGGTTCACCTGACCATTCAATAAAAAGGGATGGTGGATATAAAAAATTTTTTAAAGATGAGTTTTTAACCTCTAGAGTTGTTCCTAACCTTGGACTTCATATGATTGGTGGAGCTTACGACAATCTTTACTTGTATCAATACTTTAAAGAAAAGAATTATTCAAATCCTATGGTCTATACCATTGCTCTTTCTTATTTAGGACATTTTGGTAATGAAGCACTAGAACTTACTAACTCAAATATAACCAGCCATGATAATATTGCTGACTTATTTGTTTTTGATGTCCTTTCTTTTTATCTTGCCTTCAATCCTAAAGTTATGAATTTCTTAGTGGATGATCTTCAGATGAAAGCATGGCATTTGCAACCGATGTATCTCCCTAATGAGAGTGATATGACCAATGCAGGTTTGAACTATATATTTAGACCTGATCTTTTTAAAAGTAAGCTCAAACCATTTGTTTTCATGGGAATGCAAAATCTTTTGGGTTTAAGTTATGAGTTTAGACAAAAACAATTTATAACAGGTGCTTTTGGAATGGCATTAACAGATCCGCTAGAGCAAAAAGGAAAGTTTGTAACAGCACTTTTTTATGACAAGGATGATTTTTTATCAACCTCACTCTATCTTAATGGCACAGAAGATTATCGCGTACGCCTCAATATTTATCCGGAACTATTTAACTTCGAGACTTTCAAGTTAGGACTTCTTGTCGGCCAAAAAAGAAGCCACGACGAAGTCGTCGGCGTTAATTTGAATTTACCTATCGGCCTCGCTCACGCGTTCTAAACTTCAGCCGAGCTCGGGCTCTTCTCGCCCGAACAACTACCAAAATATTAAGGAAAAATAAGCAGCTCCGGCAACGACACTTTTGGAACTAAGGTATAACACAGTAGCTTTGATAATCTGGTTTTACCTTTGACTTTAGTTCTTCGCATAATGCTTTATTAATTTTAGCTAGTGCTTCATGGGCAAAAAACTTTTCAAATGGATCAGCATTATTCTCTTTGCATATTCTTTCACAAATTCTTGCATGTTCTAATGCTTCATTTAATTGTCCTGCTTGAAGATGACTCATGGCCAAACGGTATTGTGCTCTTTCAACCTCAACCCATCCGCCTGCAATTTCCCAATATTTTCTAGCTGCTTTTGCTGCTGTTAACATGAGTTTCACTTCTTGATCATTTCGATCATTTTTTTCTTCAAGCTCACAAGCAAGATTATTACCACTGATGGCCAGTGCTCTGGCAGCAGGGTTTTCTGTGGTCATATTTTCAGGAGCACAAGAGAGAGCTTTCTCAAATGCTTGAGTGGCCATGATAACTTCACCTTGAGCAGTTAGCTCACTTGCTGCCATGGCATAGATTCTAACATTGCTAGCTTCTTCTGTTGAGAGTTCTAAATACTTATTAAATTCAATTTCATCATTCATACAGTAACTTAGAGTGGCAAGCCCTCTGTATACGGCCTGATTATTTTCAAAGATATCAAGCTCTGTTATTTTCTTAAGTAACTGTCGACCTTCATCCCATTTTCCTAAGTGGCCACCAAAAGTATGAGTGACAATTGAAACATACCCAGGAATATTTTCAGTAGAGTCTATTAGGTTTAGATTTTCTTTAAGGTTGTTTGCTACTTCATCAGACTTCTTATCATGAATAGACCAGCACTCATTGATAAAATCTTTTAAATTATTATTCATGTTATTCTCCTTAGGTAGTTGTTACAAACTCTGTTCTTTTGTTGAGAAGTTTATACAAACCCTACGAAATTATTGTAAGAGACATTAGGGGACATGGGAGACATATTATCATAACTAGCTGAATTTATGGTAATATATACGTACTATGAGTAATGAAGAAAAGATCTTATTAAATTTAGTTTTCTTTGATAATCGCTTCCGAGAGCTTGAATTAAAGCAATGGTGGCTAGCTGTAGAGATCGGTGTAGACCGTAAAACAGTGGGGCGTTGGCTCACTGGACAGACAAAAAGAATCAGGAAAGATAATCTCAAAAAATTATCTGAAATACTTGAGTGCATTGAAGAGGATTTAATCTTAAAAGACGAAGCCTCACAATTTGCATCAGCGAGTGAGCAAAAAGAAGCAGCTAAATTAATTGAACAAGATAATCTTTTAGAGATACTAACTCCCACAGGAAAGTGGCCTTTACTTGCAGGTTTGATCAAAGCAAGTATGGAACCGAATCTTCCTGTATCTCTTCTTGGACAACTTTATAATTTTCTCTGTATCTGTGCTTGGAGACAGAGTGATCTTGATAAAGCAGAACTCTATCTTAAGAAAGCAATTGAAGTTACAAGGAAGACTGAACATAAGAGTGTCATCGCTCGAACAAAACTTAATGAGGCAACTCTGGCAAGCTTTCGTGGAAATAATGATCAAGCGATTGAAGGTTATCTCTACTGCGTTGATAATAAAAAATACTTAGAAGACGAGGGCGTCTATGCTTCAGCACTTTCAAACCTTGGTTGTGTCTATCAAGAAAGCGGGGATCTTGCTAAATCAATTGAATTCCAATTAAGAGCTATTAACGAATTTATAGAACAAGCAAAGCCTCTAAATCTCTCCATTGCCTATATTGGTCTTTGTGATGCTTATCTTGAGAAGAAGGAATTAGATAAAGCATGGCAGGCCTGTGAGCAGTCCTTAGAAAACGTGAAACTCTCACAGATGCAAAGAGGTTATGGAGACTGTTATCTCTTCTTTTCCCTTATTCTTAGTGCAAAAGAAAAATATCAAGAAGCCTATGATCATTACTTAAAGGCCAAAGAAAAATTTCAAGAACTCGACATAGATGAAGGGAGAACTTATCGAACAGGCGGAGTTGCCCTCGCAGGACTTGGTAAAAAAGACGAGGCTTTAAAGCTATTCAATCAAGGCTTAAAAGTCAGTAAACCGTTTCCTCATGAATACAAACTCATTCAGAAGCTAATTAAAGATTGTAAGTAGAGATAATGGTTGTTGATTCAACTGAGTTTGAAAAATGAGTTTCCTTAATTTTCAAATATTCTTTATTCGTAAAAAGCTACGGAAATACTTGCAATTACTGGAATGCTTTAAAAAATCCTTTAGAATATACCTAGATGTCCGATACATAGATATGCGAGGTAATGATGGAGTTTAATAAAGAATTGATTAAGGGAAATCTCATAACGATTATTCTAAGTACACTTAGTGAGGAAGAGAGATATGGTTATGAAATTATAAAAACCTTAGATGAGTCTTCTGAAGGTGTCTTTAGGATGAAAGAGGGGACTTTATATCCGTTACTCCACAGTCTCGAATATGAGGGGCTAATAAAATCAAGTGAAAGAAAAGCTGAAAATGGACGGAAGCGAAAATATTATAAAATTACAAAGTCTGGTCTTAAGCGCTTAGTACAAAAGAAAAAAGAATGGAATGCATTCAAGGGATTAGTTGACCAGCTAGTTGCTAGAGAGGTTTTGGGTGCATAAAAAAACTGATGATTATATTAAAAAGTCATTAAAGGGCATTTGGTCTCCTTTTTTTAGAAAAAGAATACGTAGAGAAATATTGGACCATGTAAATGACCTAGTAAATGAAAGAAAGATTAGCGAGGAAGAAGCCATCACTTGCTTAGGCCAAGCTGAAGAATCAAATACACTCTATAAAAAATTGATGTATAAGAAAATGAGAAGTGACTCGATATTTTATGGTGGGATCTTTAGTGTGTTATTTACTTCAGGAGTATTTTTCATCCATAACAGAATAAGCGAATACAACGAATGGACTCTGAGTAAATACCAAAAAATTGAAAAAAAATATAAAGAAGAAGTTGTGGGAATTAATCACTTCAAAAGAAAGATTGAAAAAAGAAATGCAGCTTCTTTCCTTGATAGTGTATTTGATAAAAAAGACAAACTTATAAGAGAGGATTTTCTTAATGAGCTTCAGAACTATGATTTTTGGGATCCTGTCGTATTAGTTGGAGATAATAAAAAAGAATATTTTAAATATACCGTTGTTCGTACTCGAAGAATAGCACAACTTGCAAAACTTGCTACAAAAAAACTGAATTCAGATAAAACAAATAAAAATACCCAGAGAAATTTCAAGAAAGTTGCAGAGCTTATTTATTCTACGGAAACGATGTCTGGCTATAGAGTGGCCAACAATATGTTAGATGGTAGTCTCTTTGATGATAAGGGAAAGCTTCAATTCTATTTTAAGACAAGAGCCAACAGAGCGAGTGGAACGACTTGGGGTTTATTAAACCTGATGCCCCAAATTGTTTCATTTGAAAAATCTTTTAAAAATGTGAATTATTACACATCTGGGATTTGTCATCATGCCTATGATTTTTGGTATGGCGATTCTCTTTATGAAGGATTCACCAAATCAGCACTTCCTTTTGAGGTCAGTTGGGAAAAAGAACTTACTGCTTATCAAAAAATTAAAAAGAAGATGAAAAAAGATTGTCGTTTGAGTTTTTTAAATATTACGCAACCTCCAAAAGCCATAAGCAGAAAATCAATGTGGGTAACAGGTCCAGATGACAATACTTTGCGGCTCATGTACGAAAATTTAATAGTTTCTGTATCTCAAGTTCCTTACCTTAGAAGTTTGGCCGGTAGATATCTAATCTACCGAACTTCTATTCCAATACAGGGACCTGCTGAAGAATACTATGCACAAAATTAAAAAATCACTAAGAACTTATTAAGAAAACTTTAAAGGTAAAGTCCTATGTTAGAAAAGTATATTTGGATTATTGGTTCAACTATTTTTGCAATCTTAGGTTTTGCACATTTATTCTTTACCTTTTTTTCAAATAAATTTTTATCTAAAAATGAAAATATGATTTTAGAAATGAAATCATCGACTCCAATACTGACTAAAGAAACTACTATGTGGAAGGCATGGATTGGTTTTAATGCTAGTCACAGTAGTGGGGCAATGTTTATAGGTATCATCAATATCTACTTGGTGTATAATTTTTGGCCAGCTTTAAAAGTAGATCTTTTCTTTTTTATTTTCAATATACTAACGATTGGGTTTTATCTATGGTTAGCAAAAAAATACTGGTTCAAGGTACCATTTTTTGGAATTCTAATAACACTCATTTGCTACATAACCACATTTATTATCACTAGATAAAATTGGGTGGTCGGTTTCGGCTCCTGCCTTCTCTGTCGTGAACCGAAAGTGCGTGAAATATATTTCACGCGTTCACTTTCTCTCACTCCAGTTTCCAACATCCTGTTGGTCAGCCGAGCTCGGGCTCTTCTCGCCCGAACAACAACACAGATTTCCCTAAATCAAAATGGATTAGGGAAATGGGGTGAGTTTTTAGACGAATTTGGAACTGCTTGCATTGGAATTAGTTAGTTTTTGACCAAGGTTCCAACTGCGTGTGTAACCATTCAATTTCAGGTTCAGTTAGAGTTGAACCAATTTCAATTCGTTGTAGTTCTTTGTCGAAATAAATACGGGATGGGTTTTTTTCTAGTATGAATTCTAATTCACCGCGTTTCATGCCTTTAATTTGGAATCTTTTTCTGAATGCATCCTTCCAGAATTGAAATGGATTCATTTGGTAGCGCATATTGAACATATAGCCGACTGGCGTGGTCGTTCCAGAATCATAGTCTAGGTCATTTAAATTAAATGTGATTGATTCTGGTTTTTGGGGCCTAAGTATTAAATAAGCAAAATAAGACGCGAATATTCCACCGATAGTCCATCCAATAATCCAAAATGACAAAAAACCTTTTCCTGATGCATCAGTTTTTGGATTGAGTAAAGAACCAGAGGCATGTTGAAACCCTTGAACCCACATTCCAAGCCAAACGATTAAAAAAACTCCAATAAAATACCTGAAAACTCCGCCATTGGGTCTAAACCATGAAAGTCGAGTAGAACCACCATCTAAATTCTCAGATTTAATTTTTGAACCATTTGGTACTAACATGTTTCGCAATCTCTTTGTTTTTTGTTTAATTATAGCATTACTGGTTCAAATTACTAATAAAGTTCGTAATGAGCTCAATAACTTCAAATATTTTTAAAAGGGAACTATTGGATTTCATTTAAAAAAGCTGTTCAAAGTTTTGTCTGAAATGAAGGATTTTGATGGAAAAGAAAAATGGGGTGGCTGTCTAAAGCTATAAAAGTTGCTGGTTCTGCTAGAAAAGTTAGAATATGAAGTAAAAATCAGAATTTTAGTAAGGTTGCGGTCAATTAACTGTAAAAAAATTACTTACTGCTGCGCATTGGCCTGTTCATCATGTTATTTTGTTAATAAGATATTAGTATGACTAAAGAAGCGAAATATACAAATTCACCCATTTTAGAAGCTTTAATCGAAATCAGGGTCTCTTACGGTGATTCATTTGAGAAGTTCATTGATACATTTTATGAAAATATAAAAGAAAGCTATCCTATACGTGAGAAGTTACCTCAATCAAGATTTAGTTTTAAAGTAAAAAATGATGGAAAACCAGAAATGCAAGATGTGAGAGAAGAAAGTTCTCTATACAAATTTATTTCAAGTGATGGTTTAGATATTGTACAGGTTTCAGAAGTCGGAGTAGTTATTACTAGACTTAAGCCATATATTGGATGGGAATATTTTGAAAAAAAAGTAGAGAGTATATTACCTGTTTTTTTTGATAAGTTTAAAATATCTTTTGTTAACAGGTGTGGACTGCGCTTTATAAATAAAATATTTGTTAAAGCGAATGAAATGGGGAAAATGTTCACAATGCTACCATCTATAACTGCAAGCAAGCATACCGTTTTTATCTCAAATAGCCGTAATCAGGTACAAATATATTGCCCTGAAGTTGATCTAACAGCTTTAGTTGCACAGAATATTCAACCAGGCAAAAGTGACGATGATCTCGAAATCACTCTTGATTTTGATATAATAAAAGTAATGAACTTTGAACCTAAGTACAATCTTGTTTCACCATTATTAAAGCCAATGAGGAAACTGAAGAATGATTTGTTTGAATCCAATTTGAAAAATGATTTAAAGAAGAGGTTTGAGTAATGGCTGCAAGAAAAAAGAAATCAGACTATACTAGTTTCTCTAAGAAGCCCTTGTATAATTTAGGTGCAAGTTTTGGGAGAAGTTCCGCATCAAGATTAGTTCAATCCAGTGCATTTATAGATTCTGAAGAAACAATTACGAATAGTTCTTGGTCAACTGAGTCACAATCAAAGATTAAAAAAGTAATTTCTGAAATGAGTAGAGTTATTAAAGAATTCTCTGATGACGGATGGGATGGAAGTGATGCTATAGGAATAAAGGCTGAGTCAGCTGACTTGGCGGTTAGATTTTTACAGTCATTGCCAAATACTGTTCAGGTTCCCGAAATTATCCCTGAGGCAACTGGGAAAATTGGTATTCAATGGGAATCGATGAGTTCTAGTTTAATTATTACTTGCGGATTGAATAATAAAGTTACATTTGGTTATTACAACTCTTTTGGTGATGAGTTTTTTGGAACACTTCAATTTATTGATGAACTTCCTATTAGGCTTAGAGAATTCGTAAATGAGTTCTATGGATAAGATAACTAGATATTTGTTTAGCTCAAGCCAGTACTCAGTAACTAATAAACGAGTTAAGTATAATGCGTTTAAACCACCTCGAAAGTATCCAGATGAAGTTTCTGTTTATGATGTTTCAAACTTGTCAGATGAATCAATCTGGCAAATGGGAATCGAAGGTGTTGAGTCTGTAAGATCAGACAATAAAAAAATTAAAGCGAGGGGAGATATTTCAGTTGAAGAAATCAATAAAATTGCAAATGAGGGAGAACCCCCTGTTTTAAAAGTTGAGCCTGATCCAGAGCCTCATCCTAACCATATGAATATAACTGGATTTACTAGTTTGCATGAAGGACAGGTAAATATTATTGCAAAAAAGGTTGCAGACCTAGCTAAATTAGAAATTAGAAAATAGAAATTAGAAAATATAAGACTATTGGTAGCTCTATTTTCCTCAATATCGGCCATTCAAATATATCTACCCATAGTATTTAACTCTTCCCAAACTACATCTCTTAAAAGATATATTATCAACATAATTTATCAAAAATTGACTACTCTTAAAAATTAATAAAGTGTATTGATATATGCTAAAATAAAAGAAACAGAAAGAGGTTTAGACTTTTGAATCATAAAGATATTGATATTTACCAAATCGATAAAAATATCATTTTGAGAGAATATGAAGTTATTCAAGAGAAAATTGATAAAATTGGTCATTTTAAGTTTGTTATTAAAGGTTGGACTATAACTGTAGTTTCAGGTTTGTTGGTAGGGCTACAAACAATAAAACAGTTTAACTTCTTTTATTATATACCTATACCCGTAATTATAATTTTATTTATGATTTTAGAAGAGAAGCAAGCTATTTTATCAAAAGTATTATGTAATAGAGCTGAGAGGCTTGAATTGCTACTGAATCGAATGTCTGATCCAATCAAAAAAATAAACCCAATAAAGAGAGAAATTTCGATTAGCTTGGCATATGCAAAAGTTAGAAAAACACCTTATATTGCTCATGAATTAAGGTATAAAGCAAAAAATGATCTTAAAGCAGTGGTGGAAGTAGTTCAAGATGTAAACTTTTTTAAAAGATATTTCTTTTATACCGTGGTGTTTTTAATGGTAGCATCTTTTGGGTTCGGTGATTGGTTATTAAACTCAAAATCTACTGTGATTAAAGGTAGTGAGTCCATAAAAGCGAGTTGTTGCCTTGAAAAAATTAAAGGTATTAAGCTTAAGTAAGGAGTTAAATAGAAGTGTCATTAAATAATTTATATAATGACTTTGAAGAAGAGGTATACTCCCTTGTTAGTACTATTGAAATGGGAGACTTCGATAACTTAGACATTTATTTCAATTCTTTGAATAATATTTTCCAAAAGTGTGTTTTTGGGGAAGAAAGAAAGGAATTAGACTTTCCTAGTTCTCTTCGAGAATATTTGAGTGAACAAAATGATCAATGCAAAATAGATTTGATTAAAGATATATTAGCAGTGGTTTCGCAAATTTCCCGTTTAACGGAGGGGAACTCTTCTGGCGAAATATCTGAAAATGCGTACAATGAGACCCAGGATTTGGCAGCAGATTTTGAAAGTATGGCTCTTGAGTTAATTGAAGATGTGGTAGGTTAGATGGTGCTTATCAACTCTTATAAAATTCAAATTAAAGGTGTTCTTAATAAAGTAAACTTTCCTTACAGTTCTTTTTCGAACCTTTATAATCAATCAGAAGAAGTCGTATTATTCGGATCTTGTGCTACAAATTCACAAAATATTCAATCAGATATAGATATTCTTTTTGTATGTGAAGAGGAAAGCATAAGAGCACCAGGAGTTGATTTTATTTGTACTTCAAGAAATAAGATTAATTCAAAAGAGTGGTTAGGGTCTGAAATTGCAAATCATATTGCTAAATATGGTATATGGTTAAAAGGAAAAGGTTCATGGAGGGAGAAAGTTTTCATCTCCTCTTTATCGATAGAAAATAAACAAAAAATAATTGTTAAGAGGGTTTCTCATATTTTAGCAAAAAAAGAGAAACTTAATAGTGATCAGTTGAATAGATTATCTGTTGATGTTTTTTTAAATCTTGGAAGACTTTGGTTTTTGATAAATGGTAAGGCCGTACCTGTTACGAAATCTGTTTCGAAAGAGATGGTAGACTCAGACTCTCTTTGGAACTGGTTCTTTTTAGGAAAACCTTTACGTGGCAATAACAACTCGTTGTTGACTGAGCTGAGAAATCTAGTCGACAAGAAAGAGGTTATTAAAATTCTCAAAACTAAATATTTAGGTGAAGGCAAGGCTTAGAAATACTCTGAAATAATACGAAATATCTAGTCATAAATCGCTGAAATGTATTGAAGTATATAGAAATAAAAAAGCCTAGAGATCATCTAGGCATCAAATACTTCTAAATTTTTGTAAATAAAAAGGGGTGGTCGCTTTCGGCTCCTGCCTTCTCTGTCGTGAACCGAAAGTGCGTGAAATATATTTCACGCGTTCACTTTCTCTCACTCCAGTTTCCAACATCCTGTTGGTCAGCCGACCGGGCGCCTTGATTGAACTCGGTTCTGCATAATTAAGTGTTTTAAGAGTTCTTCAAGAAATAAAAAATGTCCTCGACATTTTTTTCAATCACAGTCGTGAGAGAATAGTTGATGACTAATATCTCTCGACTGTTCACGGCGACTTTGTCACCGCTCCAATCCCGAACAACAACTCAGATTTCCCTAAATCAATTTTGATTTTTATCTAGGAAGAGGGAGCGAGTAGGACTGAAACCAAAGGTTTCAGAATACAAATGGTATGTGACCGACGCCGGAGTCGCGACTCTGACAACGATAAAAACAAAATGGATTAGGGAAATGGGGTGGCCGACCGGGCTCGAACCGGCGACAACCAGAATCACAATCTGGCGCTCTACCAACTGAACTACGGCCACCATAAACTTCAGTGGGATTATTTATAAATGACTTAGGTGCACTCGTCAATGAAATTGAGGAGATGAGAAATGATTACTTGGTGTGTTAAAGAGATTTTTTTTGACGAGTGGCAAGATTTCCGAGTAAAATTTTAATGTTTATTACAGAATCATACAATCCAAGGAAAGGTGTTATGAATCGATTTAAGTCGTTAATTTCTTTAAGTGCAGTTTTATTATCTGGTTCAGCGTTCTCATACGGGACAGGAACAGTTTCTTACCCTTTAATGCCAGAAAAGCGCTTGGTGTCAACTGAGTTCACTGGGATTACTTCAACAGGTGGCGGAATTGGTCTACAGGGTCGATATACTCAAAAGATAAATTCAAGAACAGTTGTAGATGGTGGTCTTGGTATCGGCGGTGGAGAGCGTGATAGTCGTTTCTTTATTGGTGCTGATTACGAGATCATTCCTGATTATATGAAGCAACCGAAAGTTAGCTTAAAGTTAAACTTAGAAAATGCAAAAGAGTTTGATGTAAGAAGAAATATTCTTTCATTAGCTCCTACAGTTTCAAAAGGTTTTAGCTTTTGGGGAAATGAAGCTTACCCATTTGTTTCACTCCCAATTGGTATCAGCTTAGATAGTGATTCAAAAACTTATGAGTCAGTTGTTAATTTAAGTTCAGGTATTACAGGTCACCTTCCATTTGAAGGTTACAGACATCTTGTTGCAACAGCAGAAGCAACAATTGGTGTGAAAGATAGTTACACTGGGGTTTTCCTAGGTGTGTCTTATCCTTTAAATTAATTTTTTATAATGAATAATAAAAGGCCTAAGTTAATTTTCTCAGACTTCGATGGTACATTGACTCTGGGGGATGAACTTGGGCCTTCTTTTTTTACCTTTCTAGAACTCGTTAAAAAACATGATATTCCACTAGTGATAGTCACAGGCCGTTCAAAGTCATGGGGCCATTTCTTTATGACTCATATTTCGCAAATTAAATATGTGATTAGTGAAAATGGAGCTGTTTTAACTGAGAGAGGTGAGCATGACCTTAAAGATACACTATATATTGATGAGAAGCATGTTAAGAAGATTGAATCTTTCACTGAGTATTTAAAAATAGAGTATCCAGATGTTCCTTTGACTGCTGATAGTTGGGGAAGACATGTGGATCGAGCGTTTGACCTTGATGTCCTTGCTTTAAAAGAAGGTCTCAAAGAAGAAATTGAAAAATGTATGGATAATCATGGGATTTGTTATTCAACTTCTAGTGTTCATCTTAATTTTTGGAGTGGTGATATTTCAAAGTCCAATGCTTGTCATCGAATCTTAAAAGATAAGTTTACTGGGACTGGAGTGGAAGATTGTCTCTTCTTTGGAGATAGTCTCAATGATGAATCCATGTTTGGAGATTTTCCATCAGTCGGTGTGAGTAATATTTCGAAAGTCATTGATAAGTTAAAAACAAAACCGGATGTCATTCTTATGGGAAAAGAAAACTGCGGACCTTTAGGGGTTATCAATCATTTAATAAGTGTCTTAAAATAATCTTCAATTAAATCATCACATTGCTTTTGAAAATCATCAAGATCAAGAGTCATCTTGTCGATTAACCAATTTTTTAAATCATGAGGTATAGGAGAGGATTGGGTTCTTCTTTCACCTTTATAAGGAAAGTTTAAAGCAATAGCGTGAAGAGCGTGTCGACTAATTTCCATGAGATCATGATCTTCAGGGGTGGTTAAGTTGTCTTTGAATCTTTGAAAAAGTGGATAGCCTCCAAGGTATTGTTTGTCACCCACAAGAGGAAAGCCATGAACTTGAGCATGCTTTCTGATTTGATGCTGTCTACCTGTTTGAGGAAAGGCCAAGCCTGTAACATAACCATTTTCTTGGTGAAGTATTTTAAAATGAGTATAAGCTCTCTTACCTTCAGTTGAATCTTTAGGGTGAGCATTGATATAAACTCGCATTCGTCCTTCACCACCACCATCAAGTCTTTCATGGGCATCAATGGTTAACTCGCCTTTGAATTCTTCATTAATTTTTCCAATAAAGAAGTAACATTTCTTTACTTGATCTTCTTCAAAAGCAACAGTTAGCTTATTTGAAGCGGCTGGGTTTTTTCCTAAGAGTAAAACTCCTGAAGTTTCACGATCAAGGCGGTGGACGCTATGAACAGTTTTTTGATTTAGAGTTTCTAGATAGACAGTGGCACAGTAGAAGAGATGCTTACCAGTTGGGTGAGTGGCCATATAAGGTGGCTTGGAAAGAATGTAGATATCTTCATCTTCGTATAGAATTTCAGGCTCTTCTACAAACTTAATTTTTTCACCACGCCAGTATTCGTCTTCGTGAATGGTTTTATGAATGGTGAGTTCTACAGTATCGCCATATTGAACCTTGGTGTTTGGGCGATGCTTACCGGGTCTCCCTAAAATAAGGGCATGACCATCTTTGATCTTTTCTTTAATTTGCTCACGAGAAAAACTAGTCATATAGATGAGCAAAAACTGATCAAGCCTCATGCGATCATGTGCCTCTTCAACTGAATAGGTGGCAATATAGCGATCAGGCCTAAATGTTTTACTAATTGTGCTCACGTGAAAACCTAAGGTTTGTTACTAGTACTTTTCTTTAATAACAAACTTCATAACAGAAATCGCACCATTTTGACTATAACCAAATTTGTTGATTAAGTTATCGACAATGGTTTGAATTTGTTGCTTGTTCTCTTGGGAGAGTGGAGTACTCATCTTCTTTTTTGAATCATCAAGTTCTGCTTCAAAGAAAACTAAATTTCTAGCAACAACTTGAAGAACTTTCTTTTGCTCATTTCTAAATGATTCTTGCAAGCGATCCGAGAGATTTGGAAAGACTTTCGTGTAATTAAGATCTTGCCCAGGATTATCTAATGAATAGGCACCAAGTTTGGAAAGAAGGTGTCCTCTAAAAACATCTGCCGATTCTTTTAGATTGATATTATTTTCAAATTCTTCAATAAAGTAAGAATCACTTTCTTCATACTTTCCTGTGATTTGATTTTTAACTTTTTCTTTCTTGATATAAGCGGTGACATTTTCAATATAACGACGAATATATTTTTCATAACTTCTATCATCGACCATGCCTAATGAGTCACGCACTTCTTTATCAGCAATTTTTAAACAATAGTCTTTGATAAGAGCAACAAAGCGAGCAGGGTGGTGATAATCTGCTTGGGGAGTCATATTAAGAAAGTCATATTCATTTTTCTTGGTAATTAACTTTTGAAGATAGTCGACAATCTCTAAGAAGGTCACAGTCTTGTGACGAGAACTCAGTTTATAGATGATATTTTTCATATCTCTTGGAGAGATCCCAAATTTACCTTCGTATAAATTATCCCCTTCAAACTCATTGAGAAGTTCATTCTTGTTTTGTTTAAGGATTTGTCTTCCTTCAGAATCGAGTCTATCAGGAATTGTTGTTCCACTAATAAAGAGAGCTTTATCCATTGGGTTTAGATTTGTAGCAATATTAGCAAGCTTTTTATCACTGTAGTTTTTAACTTGAGGAGCACGTAACCTTGTCATGACGGCAAAAAGACAAAGAGCAGAAAGAGCATGAGGCTCATAGGTATTTCTATCAGATAGTCCTACGATTTGATTCTTATAAATTTTTTCTTCCTCTACGTAATTAAGAAGATAAGGAACTTTTACAAAATTAAATCTTCCTTTAAAACTATTAAAGTCAGGGTGTTGCTTAAACGCAGCTAAATGAACTTCATTAGATGTTCCAATAAAGAAAATATCAAGCTCTGTAAGGATCCCATGGAGGTTTACATTCTTAGTTTCCATGGTCATAAGTAAATACTTATAAGCATCAAGTGGTCTCTTTAAGAGATCTGAGTATTCTAAGATTCCTCTGTTTGCTAAGACTGCTTCCCCTTTCAGTGAAAAAAGATTCAATGATTGTAGACTAGGAGGAAGACTACCAAGTCTCTTATCCATAGTAATTTGTTGCATTTGAGCATCAACATGAACTTGCGGTTCAACAGTAACAGCACCTGTAGAGTAACGTTTACTAATTCTAAAGCGCTCTACGCGAATATATTTTAAAACATCTAGGTGTCGTCCTTTATGATTTTTTAAGAGAGCATCGTAAATCATACGATTTCTTTTTGATAAGTCGCCGTTGTAGAGCCAAGATTTTCTTACTCCATCTAAAACTTCCGGGAAGTCTGCAAGGGCCTCATCGATAATTTCTCTTCTGGCCTCAAGAGGAATGAGAAGAACGGGATGATCTTTTAACTCCGAATTTAAAATAGCTGAAATATCCTTGTCTTCAAGGTAAGCAAATGAGTTTAAATCACTTTTTACGGTCTCATTTGAAAAACCAAGACCACCTTTTACAAAGTTATCAATGGGAAAGATCCAGCTAAAAGTATAGAGAGCACCGTCATCTAATTCACTATAGTCCTCAGTACCTTTCATTAATTTTCTAACAAGGGAACTTTTTGAACTGCCGTTAGGTCCAACAAGTAAAATAAATTTATTATTAAATCCTTCTTCTTGAAAGTTTCTTAAATTTTGAACTAAGCTTTCTTGAACTTTATTTTGTCCAAAGACCGCAGGAGAGTCGTTATGTTCCTGTTGAAAAACTTTGTAAGTGCCATCCTCAGATTTTCCGTAATGTTGAATCATATCTGTGAGGTATTGAAATGTCGGACGTAATTCACGGCGTGGATGCTCTTTCAGAATCTCAGTATAATCTTGAAAGGAGAGGATCTCGTTCTTTTGGGTACTTTCTTCACCCGCTTTTTCAATCCAATCTAACATATATAGCTCCTTAAGCTTTTTTTCATTCTTTTGTTTCAAAAGACGTGTTGTCTCCTCTATAATTTTAATATGTTCCGCTATCTTTTGCATTAGGATGAGACATTTGCCGATAAAGAAAAGTCACATTGTCATACTTTTTTTGTTGATCACAATTTTTGGTCTGATATTGATCAAATATCGAGGCCAAACTGTCCCTAATATCCAAAAAGAAGTGAGTTTTGAAGCAAAGCTTGAGGAGATTAGTAAAGTATGGACTCTTGGAATTGATGCTCTTTCAGCAGAAGAAATTAAGAAATGTAGCGATAACTCTATTTCAAAAATCTTTTATCAATGTAATCCTGAATTTATTAGCTGCGTCTTTGAACAAAGAAAAGAAGAAGGATCAGTTGTTAATTTTCAAAAAGAAAATAAGAAGTATAAAATTTACTCGAAAGCTTATGAGAAGAAGGGCTCTTGGCCCGGTTATTCTCTTTGGGGAGAAATCATCCTTGGCCAACAAAATAAAAAAAATATAGAAAAGAAAGAATTTCTACTAACAGATGAATGTCGCTCCCTGTATCTTCCCCAAAGAGTTTATCAATATGGGCAATCAACATTAAAAAATAAATGGACATGGGATAATATTGATCGACATATTTTTATCGATAAGCATGTGGTTACAAATCGCGATATAAATGAATGGATCGAACAAACAAAGGTGAATCCATCTGAAGAGATTCGTTTCAATAAAGATTCTCCTCACTTACCAGCAGAGTTTTTAAAAGCAGATCAAATGGAAGCTTTTTGTCGTTATCGGGGTAAGAAAGTTCTTCAGGCCCAATACTTTGATGCAATCTCATACTTTCCTTTTGAGATGGATAAAGATAGGCAAGCACAGGTTTTTCAATCCATCGTTCCATGGTCTAGAAAAGAACAATCAATTTTCAAAGTTTGGGATAAGCTAAAGCGAGAGATTAGTGATAAAAGTAAAGATTTCGAAAGAGTTGCTTGTTCTAAGACAGTATCAAATGAATGTTTACTAGGGGAAAAAGAAAATGCTCACTTTAGAGCTCCGTCTTGGTCAGGGCATTTTATGGTGATGGGCGGCTATTTAGAGTATATAAAAAATAATATTCACCCCCGACGTAATTTAAAAGCTAGCTCTCAGTTTTTTAAAAGAACAAGTCCTTGGTTTCGATTGGGAGAGAGGGCCTACTGGGACGGTGATGGTTTTTCTTATCGAAACTTTAACTGGAAAGGGGAAGACCCTTTAAGAGAATATAAAAGTTTTGGTGTCACTTTTCGTTGTATGAAGGAGCAATATACTTATGAAGCTCTTTAGTATAATTTTTAGTCTTTATTTTTTCTTCTCGGTCTCTATTCTTGCCAATATGAACGAGTTTAAAAAAGAAGTGTTGAATTCCATTTCAACCATTACCTCTTTGTCTAAATTAAAAATACTAGAAAAAAGTAATCCTCTTATTATTCCCTATACATGGACTCCTATTCTTGAAGGAAGAACTGAAATCGCAAATAAGAAGAAAAGCTATATTTGTTTGATGTATTACTTTAATAAAGAAGAGAATAAAGAAAGTCTCGCTCTCTATAGTCATAGTATTGCAAAGAAATGCACCCAATTAAATGAGAAAGACTTCAGTGTTAAAGTGACAGACTTAAATCAAGTTCAATTTAAGGTGATAGAACAAGAAAATACAATCGATCTCTCTTTTTTAAAAAATAAAGAATTACAATTATTAAGAATTCCATTTTACAACCTTCCTCTAGATCTTTGGAGTAAGAAGAATTTCTTTGATTCAGAGGTGCTTTCTAGCCAAACTATGAAAAGAAAGTATCCAGGTGTTTTCGTACTACCATCAGAGGTTTCTCTAAGACCCGATACTCTTTATGGTGAGCTTGATGATCTTTACTCAAAAGGTAAAACAAAAGTGTGTCACGACTTTAATTCTAAATGTGAAGAGACTATTGCCTTTGAGTGTGGTCAATGTCGATATGGTTGGTTTTCAACCATTGGTAGAGGTTGTGAAAACGGAACACGAAAATACTGTGGTGTTGATCGCTGTGGTAACAAGGGAGAACCTGCTTGCCCTCGAGGATTTATTCATAAGAGATCTGAATCTAAAGAACAAGTATGTAGTGAAAAATCGCAAAATGCTTTTTGTAAAACAGGACTGCAGCTATTTTGTAATGAGCAAAAAGTATTAGTCTGTCTCTAGAGCTTCTTTTGTTGTTTGTGCGGATACATCATGACCAAGAAATTTAGCACTCACCATTTGATAATTCGTTTTTTGAAACAACTCTTCGCGACGATTGACGATGCTGTGATTTTCTTTTTCGATGTAGCAATCCCATGTTCCAATAAATTGAAGAGTACAGGTTTTAATGAGAGGAAAGAGAATTGTTTTGCTAGGAATGATTTCTTTATTTTTCTTATCAATAAATAAACCCATCAAACCAATATTGCCACCTCGTGGAAAACCGCCGAGGATAGGAATCTTGCCGATGAAACCACTTGTATGTTGTGGGCCTGTACTAATAATCGCGTGGACAGATTTTGGTGGGAGGCGATCGATAAACTTCTTCAAAGGGTCATTCTTAGGGCACTTAAGTTGATTATTTTCCCAGTCTGAACCCATTCGAATAACTTTGTGACTCTTCCCCTTGCACATGGTCTTTAAGTGATTCATGAGGATGATTACATCAACACCTTTTCGATTAAGAGAATTTCTATTCTTCATAAAAGCAAGAATAGGATCTTGAAAATAAACCCCTTTAATTTTATTTCGAATTTCTGAATTAGTAGAACTAAATTCTGTGATTCCAAGAACGCCAACTTTAATATTATTTATTTTCTTAATAAAGTAGGGCTTTATTCCTTCTCTTTCTAAAAACTTATTCTCTTTTATTTCAAAAATATTTGAACCTAGATAGGTAGTATTCTTAAGTGTAGAGTCTTTAAAATCATTTTTTTGATAATGAAGAATCTCTGTCTCAGTAAAGTTAATCACATCATAATCTTGATAATCGTAGAATTGCTCAATTTTATTTCGGTGGGCCTTTGGAAGTTTGTGAGAAAAAATGTCTCCCGTATCAAGAAGGAGTTTATTATCTCCAAATCTCTTATTTAAGATTTTAATATAACCAGAAAGGTTTTTAACTCCACCGTACTCGATAAAAGGTGGAAGTTTATTTAGACTCTTTTTTTGTCGATCAAAGGGAACTTCTGTAATAAGGGGACTTACTCGACCATTGAGACCAAATGTTGCGGCAATAGGAATAAAGTTATGATCATCCTCGACTTTAATTTGATTCCAATGAGGAAGACTTTCGAAGTAGCGTACACCATCTTCTTGGTTACAAGAGAATAGAAGTCCTAATAATAATAATATTAAAACTTGGTTAAAAACTTTTGATTTTAGAAAGCTTCTCATAGGCTGCTATCATAGCATCACCTATAGTTTCATACCACTCTAATGGCGAGCACAAACCTAGACTTATCCTTACTACACCTCGACCAACATCGTCGGTTACTCCCATAGATTTTAAAACTTTAGAAGTGGAAGGTTCGTTGTCGCTACAAGCTGAAGAAGTTGTCACAAAGATACCTTGTGACTCGAGCTCGATCTGTACGGCTTGTCCATGGATTCCGGGTAGCGAAATATAGGTTGTGCTTGCTACTCGTGGAGCATCTTTTGAGATAACAACGGCCTCAGGAAAACTCTTAAGAAGCCGTGCTTCAAACTTATCTCTGGCCTCTCTTAAATTGTGAAGTTTTTCTGACATTTTTTGAAAGTATGTTAAACCAACTGCAATTGTTTCATTTCCTAAATAATTTTGTGTCCCACCACGTAGGTCCTTCTCTTGACCGCCACCAATAATAAGTGGTTTTAGTTTGGTAACATCTTTGGCCATAATAAGACCACTACCTGTTAAGGCCCCTAATTTGTGGCCACTAAGAAAAGCAAAGTCGGCACCTGATTCTTTAAAGCTAAAAGGTTCTTTTCCAATGATCTGTGTTGTATCACAGATAAATGGAATATTATCATCAGTACACAATGCTGAAATTTCTTTAAAAGGTTGAATGGCACCCGTTTCATTATTGGCGGCCATAACGGTAATGGTCGCAATACGCGAGCCGTATTCTTTTACCCATCCCTTTAATGTTTCTAAATCAATAACTCCATTTTCTAATGTTGGAATAATCATTAGTTGAAGATTTCTTTTGTGTGCCCAATGCTTACAAACTTTAACCACGGCCGAATGTTCAATTCCAGAAGTGATAATGATTTGATCTTCTTTGGCGTCAGTTAAAACAGAATAGAAGACATGGCTGATTCCCTCTGTGGAGCCAGAGTTGAAGATAATATTTTTTGGTAAACATCCTAAAAGTTTTGCACTTACCGCTCTAGCATTTTCCATTCCCATTAAAGTTTTTTGCCCTAATTGGTGAATAGAATTTGGATTAGCAAAAGGCCCTGTCTCGAGACGATTGATTAAATATTCTTTGACGTCGGCACAGATGGGAGCACTTCCATTGTAATCAGCATAGATCATGAGATTATCCTTTTATTTAATAGACAACATTCTCTCTAAAGCTACTTTAGAGGACTGTGCTGTTTTCTTATCAACTTTAATAATATTTATAGGTTTATTTTCCTTAATCGCTTTGAAGCTGGCAAGTAGCCATCTTGGTCTCACTCGATACATGGTGGTACATAAACACTGATAAGGAGAGAGTGAGAAAATTTCTTTATCAGGATATTTTTGTGCCAGTCTATTAACTAAATTAATTTCAGTTCCCACTGCCCACTTTGAACCAGCAGGGGAGGCATCAATTTTATTGATAATGTAACTAGTAGATCCTGAATCATGAGCGGCTTGCACTGTTTCGAAGTTACATTCAGGATGTACGATGACTTTAACATCTGGGCGATTCTTTTTTAGGTCTTCCACTTGTGAAGCAGTGAAGCCTTGATGAACTGAGCAGTAGCCATACCATAGAATAACTTTTGCTTTATTAATTTGTTCAGGAGTCAATCCTCCACGATACATATTTGGGTTATAGACCACCATTTCATCTAGTGAAATTCCCATATCAAAACATGTATTTCTTCCTAAGTGTTGATCAGGAAAAAATAAAAGTTTTTCACCTTCTTTAAAGGCCCATGAAATAATTTCTTTTGCATTTGAACTGGTACATATACTTCCGCCATTATCACCAACGAAGGATTTTAATGTGGCGGCACAATTGATGTATGTAATTGGTACTATTTTTTCATTGGTACTTGAGAGCATATATTCCCAAGCTTGATCGATATCGCTTCTGTCGGCCATGTCGGCCATGGAGCAACCGGCACGCAGATCAGGAAGAATAACTTGTTGATCATCTTTGGTTAAGATATCTGCCGTTTCTGCCATAAAGTGGACACCGCAAAACATAATGTAGGGCTTATCAAGTTTGGAAGCATCTCTTGCAAGTTGCAAACTATCACCGGTGTGATCTGCAAACTGAATAACATCATCTTGTTGATAGTGATGCCCAAGAACAACGACTTTATCTTTTAATTCTTCTTTTATTTTGTGAAGTTCAACAAGTACTTGTTCATCACTCAATTCATTTTCAGGAATTGGGGCAAGAGGACTTTCATGTTGGTCGTGCAGATTTAGCATTTTCTATTTTACAGTTTCGTAACCAGCTTCGTTCCAAGCAAGAATTCCACCTTCAAGATTAAAAAGATTTTCAAAGCCTTCACCCATTAAATAAGTTGCAGCAGTCAGTGATCTTTTTCCACTTCTACACTGACAAACAACGACCTTTGTCGGATCTGTAAGCTTCTTTGCTTGCTCTTCAAAAGTACTTAATGGAAGAAATTGTGCTTGTTCAATGTGACCTTCGTCCCATTCTTTTTGTTCACGAACATCAATAAGAATAATGTCTTCTTTGTTTTGAATTTTTTCATGTAACTCTTGAACAGTCATTGAACCAATCATAGAAATCTCCCGTAAATTTTTAATAACCCTTTATCGCAAGAAATGATCAATGCTGTCATGGCACTGCGGTCTGAAAAGATGAAATAACTCACTGGGCCAACGCAAAGAAAAAATATCGGATATATTTTGACGAAGTGTTCAATGATTCTCTACAATTTTTAATAGGTTAATAAACTTCTCCATCACGGAAGAGATGTTCCTCGACGAAAGATCGGGAACTTAAGGAGGGTCCATGGAAGTCATCACTATTGCCAATAATAAGGGTGGTGTAGGCAAAACAACTAACGCGTATCAGCTAGTTTGCCACCTTGCCAACAAAGGTAAAAAGGTTCTTGTAATCGATCTCGATTCACAAGCAAACCTCAGTTCAACATTCGGAGTTCAGATTCAAAGAACGCTCATTCCTGAGTGGCTCATTGGAGATGTGGAGCTTGAAGACGTTTTGGTTAACGCCGAAGGCGAGCAAGAACTCTACGACAATATCTCAGTCATTCCTTCAAGTCGTCATCTAGCGAACTTAAGTAAGTTACTTATTTTAAGCGAGCAAGAGATTAGAAGAAATGCAGGAAGAAAAGAAAGGCTGCTTAAGAAAAGATTAAGTGAAGCAGAAGATTTTTATGACTATGTTGTTATTGATACACCACCAATGTTGGGTGATGAATTAATTATGGCACTAGTTGCTTCAACAAGAATTTTAATTCCTACTCAAGCTCAAGATTTTAGTATCGATGGTCTAGAAGAATTAATGGATACATTTGAAATTATCCGTGAAACTGAAAACCCAGAGTTAGAGTTCGCAATTATTCCTTCAATGGTTAATAAGAGAAGAAGAATTGAAAAGCAAAGATTGGAAGAACTTTCTCAATCATTTCAAATCACTCCACCTGTTAGAAACTTGGTTCAGATGCAAGAGAGTATCTCTATGAAAACACCAATTTTCTTAATGAGTAAAAAATCAGAAGGAATGAAAGATTATGCGGCCCTTTGGGAAGCCTTAAGTCTTTAATTGTGAATTGAAAGGAAGGAATTAGTTATGGCAAAGAAATCATTTGCACCAAGACAATCTAAGAAGTCTAGAAAGACTATTGATTACTCTTCAAAGCTTAAGAAAGATTTTCTAGAAATTTCTAATGAAAAACTTTTAGAAGGTGCTCGACTTGAAGAGGTTAAGCTAAAAGACATTATCGTTAAGGATCAGGTTCGAACTAAGTTTAATGATTCGAGTATCAGAGAACTTGCCAATAATATAAAAGTGAATGGCTTGATCCAGCCACTTGTTTTACATGCAGATGGAAACGGAAGATATGTTCTGATCTGTGGTGAGAGAAGATTTAGAGCGATGAGCTCTATTGAGTTAGAGAAGTGCCCTTGTTTTATTTTGGACGAAAAAACTCCAGAAGAATTAATGGCCATTCAGTTTTCAGAAAACTCAAGTAGGGAAGCCCTTCATTATATAGATAAGGCCGACGGTATTCTTAATTATCAAAAAGCTACTAAGTCTAGTGAGAGAAAAATCACAGCAGCTTTAGGTATTTCTAAATCAGAAGTACATAGAAGTTTGATGATTGCCAAAATGCCAAAGAAGTTTAAAGAAGCAGCAAAGCTTTATAATATTGAAAAATATGTTTTGCTTGAACTTGATGCTTTAGAGAAAGGTCCTTTTAAAAGAAAGGTTGAAAAGAAGGTTCTTGGTGGCGAGGTCACAAAAAGGGCCCAACTTAAGAAACTGATTAATCAAGGCTCTGTTGTTGCCGCCAAAAAAGGTGTTGTTAAGACTAAGAAGAAGGCATCTCTTCCTCATGGATTAACGGCCAATGCCTTTCTAAAGATTATGCAAAATAAGTCTAAGAATATGGATTTGGATAAGGAAACTCTTAGTCAAATCAAGGCTTTAGTTGAGGAAACGAAGCAAGTACTCGATAACTAGCTGATTTTACGCACTGTATAGGGGGCACATTCGTGCCCTTTTTTAATATTTCCTAACTTCCTTGAATTTCGTTGTAATAGGCATAGAATAGATAAGAAAGCCGTGTAAATGTTTCTCAAACGGTGTTGCGTGGTGCGTTAGTTTGGTATGACTATTGCAACATATACCGTGAGATAACATAAAATTCCGTAGATGGGAGATTTAACATGGTAAGTATATGGCAAAATTTTAGACAGGTATGTAAAAAGTTAACAATAGTTAGCTGTGCG
>TARA_R110002072_G_scaffold109160_1_pt1 | contig 166401 bp, 118 predicted proteins | sample TARA_R110002072 | Tara Oceans TARA_R110002072 (sample SAMEA4397118) | marine metagenome | biome: Polar Biome; feature: [SRF] surface water layer (ENVO:00010504); material: water (ENVO:00002006), including particulate matter (ENVO:01000060) such as... | depth 5 m
AAGCTCATCCCCGTCGAGGAGGTGAGTTAAGTTTCAGGTCAGGACCAAAAAGCACATCCTCGCGCTTCGCGCGAGGATGTGCTTTTTGGTCCTGGCACCGTACACACTTCCTGTGAGCAAGCATCAGTTTGTGTTGGAGTTGGGGCGTGCGATGCATGCCTTGGGCAGCCCCGCCTATCGCGTTGAGGACACGATGGTGGCGTGTAGCCGTTCGTTTGGCATGGACGGGAACTTCTTTGCGACGCCGACGGCGATCTTCTTGGCGGTTGGAGAGCCGGGCGAAGAAGTCAAGACGACGTTGTTGCGGGTGTCGCCTGGAGATCATGATCTAGGCCGGTTGGCGGCGTTGTATGCGATTCGTGATGCGGTCGTTCGCGGCGAGATGACGCCCGAAGTCGGCTTGGTCGAAGTGCGGGCGGTGCTGGCGCCGACGAAGGACAGAGTTGTGGCCGATGTGGCTGGACAAACGCTTGTTGGGGGCGGTGCCGCCACCGTGCTTGGCGGCGGTGTCAACGAAGTGGTCGTGGCTGCACTCGCCGGTTTGGTTGCCAGCATGATTGGGCTGTTGGCTCGGCGGCGGCCGGGCCTTGGCGATGTGCAAGCGGCACTGACCTGTGCCGTAGTGGCGTTCTTGATTCGCTGTGCGGCACAGTGGATTCCGGTGCATGTGCCGCTGACGACGCTGGCCGCGATCATTGTGTTGTTGCCGGGCTTGTCGTTCACGACCGCGCTGGCCGAGCTCGCGATCCGCCACCTCGCCGCCGGCAGCGCGCGGTTGATGGGTGCGATGGCTGTGTTCGTGACGATGGCGATCGGCGTCGGGATCGGCGACAAGGCGGCGATCAAGCTGGTCGGCGAAGTGCCCGTCGGCGATCCCGTCAGTCTCGGGCCGGTCTGGCTCGGAGCGGCATTGCTCGCGAATTGGATTGCGTTCACGTTGTTGCTGCGTGGCACCCTGCGGCAGTCTCCGTGGGTTCTGGCTGCAGTCGTTGCCGGCTATGGCGGCGCGCGCGCCGGCAGCTTGATGCTCGGCACCGAACTTGGCGCAGTTGTCGGCGCGATGGCGGTTGCCCTGCTTGGCAACGTCTATTCCCGCTGGTTGCGCCAGCCTGCGGCGATTGTGCGTACGCCAGGACTGCTGTTGCTGGTGCCTGGAAGCCTTGGGCTCAGTGGCTTGACCACCGCGATCTCCGGCGATTTCGCGTCCAGCGCGCCGTTTGCGTTCCGCATGTTGTTGGTCGGCGGCTCCATTGTCGCCGGGCTTTTGTTTGCTGGAGTGCTCTTGCCGCCGCCGCTCGAAGTCGAGCCCGAGTCGCGCACCGCGACAGAGTGAGTCATCTGCGCAAAAAGCGGTAACGGACCCCGGTGCATGCGTCGTATGCTCCTGCGCGGATTTCCTCAATGACACCTCGATTCGACCCCCTCGCCCGTAAGCAGCAGTTTCCGATTCTCAAGGCGCTCAGCGAACGCGTTCTCGTGTTTGACGGTGGTATGGGAACGCAGATTCACGCCGCGAATCTGACTCTCGATGACTTCAACGGTCTGGAAGGCTGCAACGAATTGCTCGTTGAAACGCGTCCCGACGTGATCGAAGCCATCCACGAGCGCTACTACAACGCTGGCGCCGATGTCGTTGAGACCAATACGTTCGGCGGAATGTCGTATGTGCTCGACGAGTTCGATATTGGCCATCGGGCCTTCGAGCTCAACGAGATGGCGGCCAAGCTGGCGCGCCGCGTCGCCGACCGCATGAGCACGGCCGACAAGCCGCGCTTCGTCGCCGGCTCGATGGGGCCGGGCACCAAGCTTGTCACCATCGGCCACATCACGACCGATGAGCTGTTCACGTCCTACAAGGAATACGCGAAGGGTCTGATTGCGGGCGGCGTCGACTGCCTCAACATCGAGACGTGCCAAGACATCTTGCAGGTCAAGTTGGCGATCATTGCATCGCGCGACGCGATGGAAGAGCTCGGCAAGGAAGTGCCGATCTTCTGCACCGTTACGATTGAGACGACGGGCACAATGTTGGTCGGTAGCGATATCGCCGCGGCGGTGACGGTGCTCGAAGCATTGCCGGTGGACGTCATCGGCCTCAACTGCGCGACGGGTCCGGACCTGATGCAGGAGTCCGTTCGCCACCTCGGCAAGACCACGACGCGTTCGATCATGGTCATGCCGAACGCTGGCCTGCCGCGCAACGTTGGCGGCAATGCCGTCTACGACTTGACGCCGAAGGAGCTCGCAACGTTCCAGGCGCGCTTCGTCGAGGACCACGGCATCGCCGTTGTCGGTGGTTGCTGTGGCACGACGCCGGAGCACGTGCAGGCGATGGCCGAAGCCGTCAAGGGTCTGGTGCCTGCTGCGCGCCCGACGTTCTACGAGCCGCAGCTGGCTTCGCTGTTTCACGCGACGCCGCTCGACCAAGAGACGGGTCCGCTGATTGTCGGCGAGCGCACCAATGCTAACGGCAGCAAGAAGTTCCGTCAGCTGATGCTCGACGGTGATGTCGAAGGCATGCTGCACATGGCCAAGGAGCAGGTCAAGGAAGGCTCGCACGTGCTCGACATCTGTTCGGCCTACGTTGGTCGCGACGAAGCCGCCGACATGTTGCTGCTGTTGCAGCCGATGGTGCAGCAAGTGACCGCGCCGGTGATGATCGACAGCACCCAGATCGACGTCGTCGAGAAGGCACTGCATGCCGTTCCTGGTCGCGCGATCATCAACTCGATCAACCTTGAGGATGGCGAAGGCAAGGCCGACGCGCTGTGCAAGCTGGCGCGCCGCTACGGCGCGATGTTCGTGGCGCTGACGATCGACGAAGATGGCATGGCGAAGACGGCCGATGACAAGCTTCGGGTTGCCAAGCGCCTGTATGACATCGTTGTCAATCGCCACGGCATGAACCCGGGCGACCTGATCTTCGACCCGTTGACGTTCACGATCGGCTCGGGCGACGAAGCGTCGCGCGATGCCGGCGAGCAGACGCTCAAAGGCATCAAGCTGATCAAGGACAACCTGCCTGGTGTGCGCACGATCCTTGGCCTCAGCAACATCAGCTTCGGTCTCGACCCGTATCCGCGCCAGATCCTCAACTCGGTCTACATGGCCGAAGCGATCAAGCACGGCCTTGATTCGGCGATTGTGCACGCCAGCAAGATCATTCCGACGCACAAGCTCGATGAGGACGACAAGCAGGTCACGCTCGACCTGATCTACGATCGCCGGACGGAGGGCTACGACCCGTTGTTCAAGTTCATCGAACGCTTCACTGGTGCCAAGCGCATTGAGATGGGCGGCGGCCAGGACGAGATGGAGTTGTCGGTCGAGGAGCGCCTCAAGAAGCGCATTATCGACGGCAACAAGATCAATATTGCCAAACACCTCGACGAGGCGCGCGAGAAGTACACGCCGCTCGAGATCATCAACGACATCTTGCTCGGGGGCATGAAGGTTGTCGGCGAGCTGTTTGGAGCCGGCGAGATGCAATTGCCGTTCGTGCTGCAGAGTGCCGAAGCGATGAAGGCTGCGGTTGCCCACCTCGAGCAGTTCATGGAGAAGGTTGAGGGCGATGAGAAGGGCGTCATGGTGCTCGCGACCGTGCGTGGCGATGTGCACGACATCGGCAAGAACCTGGTCGACATCGTTGTCAGCAACAACGGCTACAAGGTCATCAACCTTGGCATCAAGGTACCTGCCGAGCTCATCCTCGAAGCCGCCAAGGAGCACAATGCCGACGCGATCGGCATGAGTGGCCTGCTCGTCAAGTCGACCGTGGTGATGAAGGAGAACCTCGAGCTGATGAGCTCACGCGGTATTTCGACGCCCGTCATATGTGGCGGTGCTGCACTCAACCGTGCTTACGTCGAGCAGGACCTCAGTTCGGCCTACACCAGTGGCAAGGTGTTCTATGGCAAGGATGCGTTCTCCGGTCTTTACGTCATGGATGAGCTGACCGGTCAGACCGAGCCCAAGTCGGGGTCAGCCACGGGACCTGTTGCCGATGGCGTGTCGGTCGTCGACGATGGCCCGAACAAGCGCATCACCAGTCACCGTCGCATGACGCGCGCCGAGAAGGACGAGATGCTCAAGCACGCCTTCACCGAGTACGCCGACAGCGGTGTCGAGCCGGCTGCTGTGATCCCGGAACCGCCGTTCTGGGGGCCTTCGGTGGTGACGCCGGAAGAGCTAGACCTCGGTACGGTTCTGCAATATGTCAACAAGAAGGCGCTCTATCGCCTGCAGTGGCAATACAAGCAGGGCAAGCGCGAGCAGGCGGCCTACGACAAGTTCATCGAGCAGACCGTCGACCCACGCTTCCGCGAGTTGGTCAAGCAAGTCCGCGGCGACAAGTCGCTCGAGCCTCGCGTCGTCTACGGCTACTGGCCTTGCTACAGCGACCGCAACGCGCTGGTCATCCTCGATCCGAAGGATCGCAAGACTGAGTTGACCCGTTTCGAGTTTCCGCGCCAGCCTGGTGGTCGCCGCATGTGCCTGTCGGACTTCTTCCGCAAGAAGGAGAGCGGCGAACTCGATGTGGTTGGCTTCTCGCTGGTCACCATGGGCGCCGTCGCCACGACCGAGAGTGAGCGCCTGTTCCGCGAGAATCGCTACGACGAGTACCTGCACTTCCATGGCCTGTCGGTCGAAGGTGCTGAGGCGCTGGCCGAATACTGGCACAAGCGCATGCGTCAGCAGCTCGACATCGCGTCGGATGATGCGCCGGACATCAACGACCTGTTCAAGCAGAAGTACCAAGGTAGCCGCTACTCATTCGGCTACCCGGCTTGCCCGAACATCGAAGACCAGGACAAGCTGCTGCCACTGCTCGAAGCGTCGCGCATTGGCGTGTCGTTGAGCGAAGAGTTCCAGTTGGATCCGGAGCAGAGCACGTCGGCCGTCATCTGCCACCACCCGGACGCGAAGTACTTCAACGTCAGCGTGACTCGCTAGTCTGCTAATTTCACCGGCATCCAGGCACTTGCCTGGGTTGCTGGCCAGATATGCCACTAGCGCTTCTCGAGCTCGGTGATGCGCGTTTCCAGTTCGCGCACCTTGCTCTCGAGTCGGCGCACGTCGTTCTTCGTGCTCGTGATCTGGTTGCCGCGGCCGTTGTTGCGCGCCTGGTTGCCGGCGCCCAACGCGACCAGTAGTGCAATGATTGCGATGGCGGTCGTGCCGCAGCCTGCGTTCCCCGTCGATGCAGCTGGTGGCGGTGGATTGTCGCTCATGCCAGCACGTTACCCGGTGGTTGCGCGAACCACCATTTCGCGAGCGGGCGGTGTCAGTCGCCGTCGCGTTCGACGTTGATCACTTCGACCGGGCAATCGTCCGCGGCCTGGTCGATGTCTTCGGCGAGCGGGCCGAAGTGGGGCGCGGCATCGGCCTTGACGATGCAGTCTTCGTCATCGGGCACTTCGAAGACTTGCGGCACAATGTCTTCGCACAGCTTGCATGAGATGCAGCCTTCTTCGATCCAGACTTTCTTGATGGGGGTGTCAGTCACAGCGCGTATTCGGCCGGGCATCGTGGGCCGAAGGGCGGCGGCGGGCAAGAGTCATAACCGGACCTACTTCGAAAACGCGGCGATCGCCGTCTGCAGACTGGCTTTTGGTACGCGTACGGTGACGTTGCGTTCCGTCGGCAGAATCTGGGTGGGCGTCGTGCCGAGCACTTCGACTTTGCGGTTGCCGCGGCCGACAAACAGCCGTAGTCGATGTGCCCCGTCGGCGATCTGCAATGTGATCTTGTCGCCGTCGACATCCCAATCGTGCGCGCCAACTCCGAGGAGTGGTTTGAGGCGGTCTTCCTGGTTTGGGCCATGCCAGACGCCCACAATCGGCTCGACGGCTTCGAGTAGCATGCTCAGGTTGAAGTTCTCGGGCAGCTCTACCGGTGCCGCGAGTTGCACCTCGATCGTTGGCCACGGATATACTCGAACGGCAATTCGGGGTCCGTCGCCACGCACGGGCGCTGGCTGGTGGCCCTCGAGCAACACTTGCAGATCGACGGGACCGGGCGGCAGCAGAAGTCGGGTGGCGCTGCCGAAGACGGGGTGGCCATTCCATTTGCCTTCGGCCATTTGGTCCGGCGAGAACAGGGCGCCGTAGCCATCCGCAGCAGTGCCGTCAGGCTTGCGTAGGTCGACGGTGACAATTTGAACCAGCTTGCGCAGGTCGATGTCGGTCAGCCGTGCGTCGGCATTGTTTGCCGATGGCAGCTGGATGTCGGTCACCCGAACGAGTGGCTCTGGCTGTGCCCAGAGTGCGAGTTCGAGTGTGTAGGATCCAGCTGGCAGGCCGCGCCATTCAAGTGTGCACCGTTCTGCTTGGCCGCGACTGGGGTAGGCCTCGTATTGCTGAGGCTGGGTGCCGGTGTTTTCCGTTGTTGGTAGCCCGGTTGTCGGCGGCGCCGCCGTCGGTAGCAGGCGGCATTGCACCGCTTCTGGATCGATGGATTCCGGCAGTAGGAAGCTGGCTCCGAGCGAATGACCGACGGGTACCTGCACGACCAGGTTGCGATCGCCGACGCGGAACGGCACAGGCTCGACTGGTTGGTTGTGTTCGCCGTGGAAGTGCAGTCGGTGATCGCCGCCAGGCAAGTTGGCGTACACTTTGAAGTGACCGTTCTCGTCGACTGCCCCGACGTGTTGGTGCATAGCACGCCACGATGGCGTGTTTTCTGCCGCGTTGGGCACGAACGTCTGCAAGCTGACGAAGATCTCCTTCGTGTAGGGTTCGGTGCCATCCCGCAGTTGGCCTCCTGCGACGAGTAGGCCGCGTTCGAGCACGATCTCGCCCAGGTCGATGATGCCTGCTTGCAAGATGCGGGGGCCGATGTGGCCCGTTCCGAAGCCAGTATTGGGCAGCAGCATCGACAGTTCACCCGACTCGATTTCGAGAGATCCGTTGTCGCGGATCGGCAAAGAGATCAGTGCCCCGCCGCGTTCGTCCGTTGTGAAATGGCGAATGGTCGGCCAGTCTTGACTGACAAACGTGGCCCGCATGTGCTGCGTCGCGACCGGTTCGCGGTTGTGATCGAGGATGCAAGCGCGCACGAGAATCGAGTCCGTCGGTGCCCGGATGATGACTTCGACGGTGTCTCCAGGAAACGCTGGGCCGTCGAACTCCTGGATGATGTTAGAGGACGCGAGCGAATGCGCGTGGTAGCGCTTGAGGATTGGCACATTGCGAAAGTGCGCCCAGCCGTCGTCGCTTGGCAGTCCAGCGAGGTGGCCGTCGTATCGACTCTTGCCGGCACTCGTGATCACCAGTTCATGACCGGCATGAATGCCTGGGATGTCGATGCGCATCTTGACCGAACCACACCCCTGCAAGTGTATGACGATGGGTTCGGTGGGGACGGCCTGCAAGTCGATCGGTGTGCCCGGATCGTCGATGTGAGGCAGTAACATGTGCACGAACGTGCGCACTTGGATCGCTTCGAGTTCTGCGTTGGATTGCAGCAAGCGTTGCCAGTGTTGCACGTGCGAGAGTTCCGCAATGCCATCGTCTTCGGTGATCGCCATTGCGTAGTGGCCGAACTCACCGACGCACTCCCCGTCGGGATCGACTGCCATGATCGTGATCGGCACGCCCGGACACGGCGAGTCGCTCTCGTCGAGAACCAATACGCGCACCGTGTCGTCAGCTAGTAGCACGAGCCGATGTCCATCGGCCGGCATCGCGGTCGTTGGGGTGATAGTCAATCTGCCGAACAGCCCGTCTGACTTACCGCTGATGTTGGTCGGATCACTAGCGGTGACACGCGCTCGTCCTTCAGCGTCGGCTTGCACGCTCCAGCCATACCGTTCGCTGAGGCGACACGGCTCTCGATACAGGATGCTTCGCTGCGCGCCGGTCAGCAGCTTGTTGGCTTGCAGCAACTCCGCTGCGCCATTGTCGAACCAATACACCATCGCCCCCGGCACTGGCTCGCCGGCTCGATTGACAACTAGAACGTCGACCCAGGTTGCATCTGGAGCGTGCGGTCGTGACCCACTGCTTTGGTCCTTTGCCTCGCGGCCGCCCGCGGAATCCGGGATGACGACGGCCGTCCGGTCGGTGTCGGCCGGAACGGCCTCAGGCCTGGGGTTTTGTGCCTTTGGAGCAGGCGCGGTGCTGCGCGGAAGCGCGGCGGGGTGATGGCCGGTCGATAGCCAGTAGGTCAGTCCGCCGGCAAGCAGCAGGAGCAGGAAGACGAGCAGTGTTGGGGCGCGCATGAGCTGGGCGTGTAGGCAGACTCTATGACATAGACGTCTCTCGTTCCGCCGCGTCAGGCTGCCGGTGTGATGGTCTGGCACAATTTCGCCAAGGCGCGTGGAGCTTGGACCATGCATTTCCCTATGGAGTCATTCTTGCGTGCCCAAGCCATCAGGGGGTGTGCGTTTGCGTTCTGTTACGCAATACTCGTTGTCTCATGACGACACCGGGAACCAGGAGTTTGACGGGAACCAGGAGTTTGACGGGGACCAGGAGCTTGATCGGCGCCTTGCTTCTGGCTGCCATGTCGCTCAGTGCATGCGGCGGTGGCGGTTCGAGTTCCGCGCCGGTGGTTGCGACCATTGTCGCGGTCGATCCTCCAGATGGTGCGGTGGACGTCGAGCCTGATGCGGCGATTCGGTTCTTGCTCTCCGACAGCACCGCTACTCTTGCTGCGAGCGATGTGGTTGTCAGTGATGGTGGCAACGAACTGCCCGGCGCCCTGAGGCAAAACCCCGGCACGAATACGTGGCTGTGGACGCCGCAGTTCGAGCTGCCGCGTGGCTGCGAAATCCGAGTCGCATCGCGCGCAGTCGTGCTTGCCACGTTCTCGGTGCGCGATGGTGGGTTCGATCACGAGTTTGAGATTCTTGGGGAAGTGCCCAGTTTCTCACTCAGTTGGTCGAACGGGCGTCGCGCCGTGATCGCTGCGAGTGGTCGCGTCTTCGAAGTGACGGCCGTCGGGGTGGTCGAGCGATTCGTAGTGGTGACTCCAGGTGCGCGCGCCTTCGGTGACGGCGGCTTCATCTGCGAAGAAGACGTGCAAGGGATCCATTACTGCGTGCGCGGCAATCTCGACGGCACCAGCTCGCGTGTGCCGACACCATTCGGGGTAGCGATCGGCGACAGCAACGTCGACGGGGATGTCGTCGCGTACGTGCCGCCAACAGTCGCGATGCCTACCGATTGGGGCTTGTGGCGATGGCTGCGCAACGACGCCGCATTTTCCTTTGCTGGATCGATCGTCAACGAGTTCGTGCGTGACGTGCCGTCGATCCAAGCCAATGGCACGGTGTCGTTGGCCTACGCGGAAACGGGGCGCGTGCGCTTGTCTCGCTTCGCCGTTGGAGACTTGGTCGGCGAGCACCATGAGCTGCTGATGGATGGCGGCGGCGACGCGCACTTCGATTGCGCCAACGATGGTCGCGGCGTGCTCGCATTCACCGTGTTGACGCCCGCCACCGCGACTGCCCAGCCGCATGTAGGCGCGCACGTGGCGCGCTACCAGCCAGGCGCTGGCCTGCGGCTGTTTCCGGGCGAACTGCATGGCTGGGAGATATGGTTGCCCCCTGCCGGTGTTCACTTCTTTGAGCGCATCGACGACGTCGTAGCCGGAGAACTCGGCTCGGCGTGTGTCGTGTTTGCCGAGGGATCGTCGATGAATGTTGTGGTTCCACCGGGTCCGACGACAGTCTCGACGAATACGAACTACTCGGTCCTGCGCGTCGAGCTTGATGATCGCACTGCGCCGATGCTGCCCTACATGCATACGTTCGGCCAGCAGCCTACCGAGCGAAGCTTTGCGCACATCTCTCCGCTACGGGGAGAATTGTGGGCGATGAGTGACTCCGCGCAGCCCGGGTCGAGTTTTCTGCTCCGTTCGCGGCCCGATGGTTCGCGCGCTGCAATTGTCTACAAGACGGATCCGAACATCAATCTTGTCGGCGCGTGGTGCTTCTCGTTCGACGACAGTGGCCGCGGCTTGTTGGCGCTGACGGCCGGAACCAATGATGCGCCTTCGATCCGCGTCGTCATTCGCAACTGATCGAGCTACCCGGGTTCGAGGCCCGGCCGAAGCGCCAGGCCCAACGCCTGCGGCGGTCTTGCCGCCCTTGGCAGCCGACGGGCGCCTCGCCGAATCGACACAGTTCGCCTGCGTTCTCGCGAACTACTACGCACGACGATCCCATCCACACGCGGTGCACGCTGCTTCCCGGCCACACCTCTAGGCGAGATCGAACAACAGTGCCTCGAGGGCGCCGTTCGCCCGAATCGTTTGCTTGCCGGCGGTCTCCGTGCTCGCACCGTCGCCGGGACCGAGTTGCTCGTCACCGATGCGGGCATCGCCGCTGATGACCTGCAGCCACATGGCACGCCCGTCCGCCACGTCGTGAGCAACCGACTCGCCGTCCGCCAAGCGCAGCCGTCGCACGATCGCGTCCGAATGGATCACGGCACTGCCATCGCGGCCATCGGGTGAGATCACCACCACATCGCTCGCCGACTCGGTCTGCGCATTGGGCTTCCACTCGGTGTAGCTCGGCGTCAGGCTTCGTTGGTTGGGTTCGATCCAGATTTGCAGCAGGTGCAGTTCTTCGTCCTCGCTCGGATTGAACTCACTGTGCGTCACGCCAGTGCCCGCACTCATCAATTGGATCTCGCCGGGCCGCAACACGCGTTCGTTGCCCATGCTGTCCTTGTGCGCGATTGCGCCGGACACGATCACGCTGAAGATCTCCATGTCCCGGTGCGGATGCGTGCCGAACCCCATGCCTTTGGCGATGACGTCCTGGTTGATGACGCGCAGCGAGCGAAAGCCCATGTGCTCCGGGTCAGAATAGTCCGCGAAGCTGAACGTGTGGTAGCTGTCCAGCCAGCCATGGTTCTGGTGGCCTCGGTCGTTCGATTTGCGGATGGTCAGGGTCATTGGAGAATCTCGGGGGTCGATATATTCGGAGCCTGAGGTTTGGGCCAATCCACGAAGCTTTGCAAGGGACTGTCGCGCCCGCCTGCCCCAGCCATGCAGAGGTTGCCAACCACGCTATGCTGCCGCCAATGGACTTGTCCAAGCAAGACGTCGAACAAACCCTGCGCGAAACATGGGATGCCGTGCGAACCCGATTGGTCCGGGGCGCGACCGCGGTCTCCGACACGATTGGCAAGGTGCCGTTGTTGGCGTCGATTGTGCCGGCGATGCAGCGCGACGATGTGCCGCGCGACGAGACCCACTACTTCCTGATTCCGACCCCGTTCGTCGCAAGCGGCTACTCGCTCTATTCAAGCCGCCGCTTGCCGCGCGGCGTCTCGACCACCAACGACCTGCCGCGGTTGCGTGTGTTCCATTTGCCTAGTGAAGGCAGCGAGCGCCAATTGGTGGACTTGTTCGTCGCCGACAAGAGCGCCGGCGTGACGATTGAGCCCGCTGCCGCGGACGACGAAACTCCGCTCGCTGAGCGCTTGCAGATGATCGCCAACGAGATCGATCGTCACGAGCGAACGGTCACTGGTGGCATCTTGCTGATCGGTGGTGCCGTCGCCGTCGCCAATCCGCTGCTGGGCGTTGGCATCGCAGCCAAAGCGATCTTCCCTTCGATCGGTGCGTTGCTGTCGCGCGAAGGGCTGAAGCTCGCCAGTGACAAGGTCAAGACGTGGACTCGGCGCCGCGAAGTGGCGGCCGAAGAGCGGCAGCGGGAAGCGGAGGTCGAGGCCATCCGCAAGGAGTTCGAAGCGACGCCGGTGACGTCCTTGGTCAATCCGTTCTTGCGCGACTTGGAGCGTGCCTTGCTCACCGAGGCCTCGGAGTTTGATCCGCGCTTGGATGCCGTGATCGACAAGGTAGAAGTCGAAGGCTGGAACCGCGAACAATTGCTCGACCTGACCGGTCGCGCGATCTTCGAAACCTACGGGGATGCCGACGGCGAGTGTGTCGCACCCCAGTTCCGGTTTGGGCCGGAGGATCGCGAGTGGCTGAAGACCTTGAACATCATGGTCAGCCGCGCGGTTGTTGGTTAGGCACCGGTCAACTGTAGGTAGCCGACCCGGAGGATTCTTGAGACCCTGATTCCGCCCCGCAGTGTGCCGGCCGTGCGGTCGCCAGCGGGTCTCTAAAGCGTCTAGTGGTCGAGATCGAAGCGGGCATGCGCGCGTTCGCCCGCCACGATCTCGACGCTAGTCGTCCAGGCTTCGTCGCCAGAGCGAAGGCGAATCGTGTGCGTTCCGACCGGTAGTAGCATCTTGCTCTTGGCCCGTTGGCCAATCCTCAAGAAGTCGCGCTCGCGGTCGCTCCACTGATCGGGATCTCTAGCGAAGTAGGGGGCCAGCGATTGTTCCTTGCCGTCGATGCGCACCGTCGCGCTGGCCTCGACGCGTTCGCCAGGTGTGCCGCCGTGTCGATGTACCGTGATGTCGAGCAAGCCGCCGCGAATCAGCTTGACGTTCTTGGTGAGCGTTTCGCCCGGCGCAACCCGGATGGTCTCTTCGAACTGGAACGTCTCCGGGTACTGCGAGCGCCAACCTTGCCACACGCCCAGTCGATACGTGCCCGCTGGGATGCGCATGGCCTTGCCGATGGCTCTGCCTTCGAGTTTGGCGAATGGCACGCGAGGTCCACGGGTCAATTGCTCGAGGCCTACGAACAGATCTTGGACCTGCGTGCCGTCCTCGCGTGTCGCGGTGACGTGCAGCTCTGCGTTCAAATCCGGCGACGCGAACGGCATGACGGCAATCGTCTCGTTTGCGCCGACAGCCATCTGCACGACGCAGAGTGACGGGCGCTGCGCGCCATGCGGCGTTTCGATCCAGAACCAGCTGCCGTGAGGTGCGAAGATGTCGGCGCCGTGCTCGTAGTGTGGGACGCTCGCACTGCGTGCTTTGGCTGGGATGGAGTTGAGAGTTGTCGCGTTCTCAATCACTGGGCCGAAGGCTTCCGGGAACCAGTATGCGTAGACGTCTTGCCGCGTCAGGACTTCGTTGTTGGGGCCGCGGAATTGCATGCGCAGGCGGGCGCTGCGAATGGTGATGAGTTGAAATCCTGTTCCGGTCGTCACGTCACCGCCATCCTTTGGTTGGCCCGGTGGCGAGATGTGGTGCGTGCCAGGTGCAAGATGGCGCGCTTCGAACCGTCCCGACGCATCGGTTTCGATATAGTCGCTGCCCGCAAGCATCAGGCGGGCGTTGGCGACGGGTTGGCCATCCGGGTAGACCGCTTGTCCGGCTAATTCACTCGCTGCCGTCAACACCAGGTCGGGTGCATCAACGTGTTTGTCGTCGACGATGTTGACCTGCCAAGTGGCGACGCCGATGTCGCGGCGCTGCGCGTGCACAAGGTGGGGGCCTTCCATGCCGACCGCGAGGCGATACCTGCCGTGTTCGTCGGTGTGGTCATATGGCGGCATGATGTCATCCGATGCTGGATGCGTTCGCAGCTGCACCTCGGCATTGGCAACAGGTTTGCCGCGCACGTCGACGAGGTGGCCCGTGACGGTAGCGAGTGTTTCGAGATCGATATTCGCGCTGAGGGTTAGCGAACGATTGCTGTCGGCGTCGTCGGGGAACTTCGCAGAGGCCCGCCCGGTTTGCGTCGGTGCGACCACGGTGGCGAGCAGCGTCACTTGACTGCGATCCAGTGGCGAGCGGTTGCGCCAAGGGTCCAAGTCGATCACGTAGCGGCCAGCGCGGTCCGTCGTCGAGGGCTGCAGGTCCGTGTGTCCGAAGTAAAACGTCTCCGCCGTTGCACGCACGAGCCCGTTGTCTTGTGGCGCACCATCCGAGTTCGTGACCACGCCTGTCAAGAGCCATCGCACTGTCCCGCTGCCATCGTTACCGGTCGATGGTTGGGTCGTAGCGGTTGCCGCGGTGCGGTTGATGGGTGCTGCGTTGTCACTTGTGGACCCGGTTGCGGCCTTGCCCAGGGTGTCTGGGCTGCTCGTTGTTTGGTCGTCGGTCGGGCGCGGCGCTTCAGTGCCCGGCCAGTACGACATGGTCGTGAGCACGAGCAGCGCGAGGGCTGTGATCGCAATCGGGAGTGTGTGCTTCTTCATGTCCATGCCCTTTTTCGCAACGCGGGGTGTTGCAGCAGGATTGGGTTGCAACACGATTTGGTCGCAACGAGACATCGCGCAATGAGTTCCCGCCGACTTGCAGTGCTGCTGGAGAGTCGCGCGGCTAGTCTACGCCGGACAGGATCGTCGTGATATCCACGCCGTGACGCGAGGCCCAACATGAAGCACGTCCATTCTCAGTTGTTCGATTCCCCGGCACTTCTTTTGTCGTTGACTGCGTGCCTGGCCATGACCGCGTGCGGAACGGCGCCGAGTACTGGCGTGCAGTTGCACGTGCAAGATCCAGCCGCGGTCGCGGAGCCCAGTGGCCAGAATCCCAGCAACCAGACCCCCAGCAGCCAGAACCCATCGCCGGCGGAACGCCAGGTCGACGCTAGCGATGCACCATCACACGCGAGCTTGGATCTCGGCTTCGCCGATTCCGGCATCAGTTTCGGCAACTCGAAGAACTGGTCTGGTCTGCGCTTCAACTACCGCGACCGAGCCGCCCAAAAGATCACCGGCTTGAACCTGACCCTGTGGTCACCCCAGGGCATCGGCATCGAGGAGTTTCAAGGCATCGCCCTCGGCGTGACTCCGTCAGCGCGGAGCAGTTCCGGTCTTCGCGCCGGGCTCGTCTCCGTCGTCAGCGACACGTCCGACGGCATCGACGTGGCTGGCTTGGCCGCCGTTTCGAATGGCGATACAATGGGCATTCGCGCCGCTGGCATTGCCACCGTTGCCGAAGGCAGCGCCGACGGCTTCGGGTTCGCGGGCATCGCAACGATCACCAAAAAGCAGTCACGCGGTCTGCATATGGCGGGCGTTGCAACGGTGTCCGAAGGCGGCATGCAGGGCATTCATGCGGCAGCGATCGCGACAGTCGCGGGCAAGAGCATGTCCGGTCTGCAGATCGGTGGCATCGCGGCGACTGCGAAGGGCGACATCTCCGGCATCACCGCGGGCGGCATCGCGGTCATTTCGGAAGGCGACGCAACGGGATTGACCGTTGGGGGCATTGTCACCGTCGCCGCCAAGAGCATGACGGGCCTGCAGCTAGCAGGTCTCGCCGCGGTGTCTGAGGGCGATCTCGCCGGCCTTACCGTTGCGGGTGTTGCCGTGGTCGGTGAGCGAAGCCTGACTGGCTTGCACGCCTCCGGTATCGCCACGGTGAGTGAGGGGCCCATTTTTGGCGTCGGTGTCAGCGGCCTGGCCACGGTGTCCGAGCAGAGCATTACTGGCATCGAAGTCGCGGGACTCTCGATGGCTGCCGAAGAGGGCGTTCGCGGAGTTGGCGTGGCCGGATTGATGTTGTCCGACACGAAGCATTCGTCGTGGGATGTCATGCCGCGCGCTCCCGATCCCGAAGGCCGCGCGATCTCGGTGAATCGTGGCATCTTGATTGCCGGCTTGAGAACCGATGCGTGCAACGTCGAAGGCGTCACGATCGCCGGCTTGGTGAATCGCAGCTGCGACTTTGATGGAGTCGGCATCTCGGCGCTCAACTCGGTGAGCGGCATGCAGCGCGGCCTGCAAGTCGGCGTCGTCAACTACGCCCAGGACTTGCGCGGCGTGCAGATTGGATTGCTTAACTACGTGCCGAGCAACCCGTGGTATCTGCGTTGGATGCCGTTGGTCAACTTCCGCTTCTAACGTCGCGGCCTAGGGTCGCGGCGCGCACTCGATCATCTCATCGAGCATCGGGTGCTCGGGCGCGTCCTTGCGCCAAGCCATCACGATCGGGAACGTCACGCGCGGCTTGCCCCATGGATACGCAGCCAATCGCCGTCCCTTCGGGCCATCTGGATCGAGGCTCGGTACCAGCGACCAGCCCAACCCCGATTCCACGTAGCCGAGAATTGTATCGGCCGTGTCGAGTCCAATCGCCGAAGTCGGCGTGATGCCATGCATCGCGAGTGCCTGGAGCTGCAGTGCATACTGGCGGCTGTTGACTGGATAGCTCAAGAACGGCATGTCGTTCAGCTCTTCCAGCTTTGGTCGACCACGTTTGGGCGCGCGCTCCCTCGGGACCACCAGGCACGCGTGAACCATCGCGATCGGCTGCGCCGCGATGTCGTCGGGGATCTCGGGGATATGAGCAATCAACACGTCGGCTGAGCCATTGCGTAGGATGTTCAGATCGACCTGAATCAGTTCCTGCAAGTGCAGCTGCGCCTTCGGCCGCTTCTTCCGCAGTGTCATCAACCAGCTGGGTAGCAGTTGCCGGATCAGCAGTGACTCGGCATGAATCGTCAGCGAGCCATCGAAGTCTCCGGTGCGAACGTTGTCGATCACCCGCGGCAAGTCGCGAAAGAACGGCGAGATGAACTCCATCAAGTGTTCCCCAGCCGGAGTTGGCTGCATGCGATCCTTGCCAACCCGTTCGAGCAGCGTCGCGCCAATCTCCGCCTCCAGCTTGCGCACCTGCTGATGCAGCGCCGGCTGTGTAATCGGATACGGCGCCGCCCGCGCCGCCCTGGCATAGCCACCCTCGGTAGCCACTAGGTGAAACCCAGCCAGACGGTGCAAATCAACCATGTAGCACAGCTTAACGAACCCAACCAAGAAGTGCGTACGGTGACGGTGAGCGTGATCAGGGTCGAGAAGAAGCACAGGCCGCCGACTAGGATCGCGACGCTGCCGGCCAGCACGTAGCGCCAGTTCCATCGGAAGCAGCCTCCGACGGTTAGCACGGCATAGATGAAGTAGATGGCGTAGCTGACGTAGCCGTGCCAAAGTGGCGAGACTCGCATGAGCACTTGTCCGGTAACGGCAGTGATCAGCATGACGTGCCCGATGATCAGCAGGCTTACGACGAGAGACTCGGCCAGGTTGATGCGCGAGCCTGCGATGACTCGCAACACGATGGCTGTCGGCAGCACGAAGGTGACGAGACCAAGCCACGTGTAGCTGCTCTGGAGTAACGTCACGTAGCGGTCACCGGCCCACTGCTTTGGCGAGTCGATGCCTTGGCTGCTCAAGAACTCGAAGTATTCGGGGGGCAGATTGTCGGTTAGGAGGCGAGGGACCGCGTCGCCCAGTAGCCAGATGTGGAAGAGCTGTGCGGCGGCACACAACGCATACCAAAACAGGGGGGTGACGTAGGTGCGGCGCTTGCCGGCGAGGTAGTTACGGGCGGTGAGGCCTGGCCGAGCGGTGAGTTCGGCGAACGTCTTCCACAGCCCGCGCTCGGCGCTGAAGAACCGGGCGGCAAAGTCGCCGCCGAGCTGCCGAAGCGTGAGCCGACCCGATTGCTGCTGGCCGCAGTTGGGGCAATATCGACTTGCTGCCTGGGCCTCGCAGTTCGCACAGCGCGCGGGTTTCTGCATCTCGGTAGCGTCGGCGAATCGAGTTCCGTACGCAAACACGTTGCTCCCCCGCACCTTGGCGTAGACTGGTAACCCCCTTGGCACCGGCTGCTTGGGGGAGTGCCTCGGGCCGTTGTCCTGCCATGTAAAGCACAGCTTATCGATGGGGTCACAGTAACTATCGCCCCGAACACGAACGAACTGGCGATAGTTCCCCGTGTCGAGTTCGCCACAGGTACCTGCCATGACCACAGAATCGAAAGCCAAGCCGTTCGCAATGTCCTCGCTGTTGACGACCCAGTTCTTTGGGGCCTTCAACGACAACGCGTTCAAGATGATCATCACGCTGATCGGATACGCGGTCGTGAAGAGCCAGGGGCTGGGGGAGTTGGCGCAACAGGAAGTCACGCGCAACGTCATGATCGCCCTGACCCTGCCGCTGATGCTCGGCTCGATCCCGGCGATGGTCTACGGCGACCGGGTGTCCAAGCGCAGTCTGATCGTTTGGACCAAGCTGGCCGAAGTGTGCTTGATGGCACTCGGCACCTTGACCCTGTTGTGGGCGCGCGAAGGTTGGGCGCCCTACGTGATCTTGGTCGGCATGGGCCTGCAGAGCGCGTTGTTCGCGCCCGGCAAGTACGGCCTGCTGCCGGAGGTCATGAGTCACGACAAGCTGACGAGTGCTAACGGCAAGCTCGAGGCCGCGAGCTTCATCGCGATCATTCTTGGCACCGTTGCTGGCGGTCTGCTGCTGGACGTTTTCAACGCGGCGGAGGCGGCATCTGGCACGAAGTCTTATGTATGGATCGCGGGCGCGATCCTGACCATGTTCTCGCTGGTTGGATTCTTTGCCGCACTGCGTCTGCCGAAGGTGCCGGCGAGTGGTGGCGGTGAGCGGGCGAAGGTCATCTTCAAGATGGCTTGGACCACGGTGCGCGGCGATCGAGTGCTGTGGCTTGCGACGCTTGGCACGGTCGCGTTCTGGAGCATCGCCACGCTGCTCGGCCAGGACATGATGGTCTATGGCAAGAACGTGCTCGAGTTCTCGGACACGCTGGCCGGCTTGCCGTTCGCGGTCTTCGCCATCGGGGTCGGCGCCGGTTCGCTGCTTGCTGGTCGGATCTCGCGTGGCCGCATTGAGACGGGCCTGGTGCCGCTTGGCGCGATTGGCTTGGCGCTGTCGACGGCGGCCATGGGCGCGTTTGTGCCGGGCCGCTTCGGCACGATCGTGTTGATGATCGTGCTCGGTGTCTCCAGTGGCTTCATCGTGGTGCCGCTCAACTCGCTGATCCAGTGGCGCGCCCCTGCCAATTGCCGCGGCGCCGTGATCGCATTCGTCAACATGGTGGCCTTCGCCGGCATGATGGTTGGCAACTTCAGCTGCACGTGGCTCTCGGCCGCGGGGCTCGACAGCGCCGGCATCTTGTTGGCAGTCGCAATCGTGACGCTGGTAGCAACGATGTGGGCGATCTGGTTGCTGCCCGATGCTCTGCTGCGCCTGATCATCGTGTTGGTGGCGCACACGCTCTATCGCGTGCGCATTGTCGGTGCCAAGAACATCCCCGACACCGGAGGTGCGATGCTGGTGCCAAACCACGTGTCGTTCCTCGACGGCTTGTTCTTGTTCGCAGCGACCGATCGTCCGATCCGGTTCGTGGTCGAGCAGCACTGGCATGACCGACCGCTGCTGAAGCCATTCATGAAGGCGCTCGGTGTCATCCCAATCAGTGGCGCTGGCGGCGCTCGCAATGTGTTGCGCGCGTTGCGGGACGCCGGCAAGGCACTCGACGACGGCGAAGTCGTGTGCTTGTTCGCCGAAGGGGAGATCAGTCGCATGGGTAGCACGCTGCCTTTCCGGCGCGGCCTGAAACGCATCGTCAAGGGACGCAACGCGCCGATCATTCCGGTGCACCTGGATCGCGTCTACGGATCGTTCGGCAGCTCGCGTCAAGGCCGCATGCAGTGGTTGCCGACCAAGATTCCGTGCCCTGTGACGGTGTCGTTTGGTGAGCCCATGTCGAACGAATCGCGCCCCGATGAAGTGCGCGTCGCCGTTGAACACCTTGCCGAAGGTGCGTCGCGCCTGAGTGCCGATGAGTTGCGGCCACTGCACGTCGCGTTCGTCAAGCGCGTGCGGCGTGCCCCGTGGCGTCACTGCCTCGCCGATAGTCAGGGTAAGAAGCTCTCGCGTGGCTCGTCGCTTGCTGGCGCCGTCGTGATGGCGCGTCGCCTGCGGCCGCATTGGGGTGACCAGCAAAACGTTGGCATCATGTTGCCGCCGTCGATCGGCGGTGCACTGGTAGCGTTCGCGGCGAGCTTGTCGGGTCGAACCTCGGTTTCGCTCAACTACACGGTTGGCTCGGCCGCGATGGCTTCGGCGGTGCGTCAAGCTGGCTTGCTGTCGCTGGTCACATCGAAGGCCTTCTTGGAGCGCCTGCCGCAAGAGATGCTCGACGGTCTCGAAGGCCTTGAGATGATCCTGCTCGAAGACGTCATGCAGGGTGTCTCCACGTTCGAGCGACTGGGTGGCATGATGCGTGCGCTGCTGTGGCCGATGGGCACGCTGGAGCGGGCCTGTGGTGCGAAGCGTCGCGTGACCCGTGACGACGTTGCCGCGATCCTGTTCAGCAGTGGCAGCACCGGTGAGCCCAAGGGCATCATGCTCAGCCACAAGAACCTGCAAGCCAACGCGGATGCGATTGCACAGGTCGTGCCCTCTGATCACACCGACAAGCTCGTCGGTGTGCTGCCGATGTTTCACTCGTTCGGCAACCTGGCATTGTGGTATGCGGTTGGCCAAGGCGCCGGCATCGTGTTCCACCCCAATCCGCTCGAAGCCGCCGCTGTGGGGCACCTCGTGGCGAGCAATGCTGCGACGGTGTTGATCGCGACGCCGACGTTCTTACAGCTCTACAACCGCCGCTGCGAGCCAGGGCAGTTCGGTTCCTTGCGCTTGGTGCTGACCGGTGCCGAGCGGTTGACGGATGACCTGGCGGATGCATTTGCGGATCGCTTTGGGCTGCGTCCGATTCAAGGCTATGGCGCGACCGAGTGTGCGCCGGCGATTTCCGTTTGCGCACCGGGCTACCGCGCACCGGGCTTCTACCAGGCGGGCTCGCGACGAGGTTCGGTTGGTCGGCCGCTGCCGGGAGTGACGGTCAGGATTGTCGACCCCGACACGCGCGAACCGGTGCCAATCGGCGAAACGGGCATGGTGCTGGTGCGCGGCGCCAACGTCATGCTGGGTTACCTCGGTCGCGACGATTTGACAGAGAAGGCGATGCACGACGGCTGCTACATCACGGGCGACATCGGTCGCATGGATACCGACGGCTTCCTGTTCTTGACGGATCGTTTGTCGCGCTTCAGCAAGATCGGTGGCGAAATGGTGCCGCACGGCGCGATTGAGGATCACTTGCAGGATTGCACCTCGCGCCACGACCGTGCGTTCGCCGTTTGCGGCATTCCCGATGAACGCAAGGGCGAACGGCTGGCGGTGCTGACGACGTTGCCGGAATCGGCGATGCCAGAGGTGCTCGACAAAATGGGGCGGCGCGGTTTGCCGGCACTGTTTCTGCCGCGCAAGAACCAGTTCGTGCACGTCGATGCCCTGCCGCTGCTGGGCACCGGCAAGCTCGACCTACGCAAGATCAAGCAAGTGGCGATGGATGCGGGCCGCCAGGAGCAGGGTGCGGATGCCTGATCGCAAACATCTGGCAGCCCGCTGTCTGGCCTGACCTGAGCGATCGACTTGCGATTGCACGTCGCCGGCATCAGCGTGAAAACGTGCGTTGGTAGATCGGCCGCCGCGTCCTAACGTGCACGCCAATCGTTTCGAAGGCAGTTCGCAGACCGTTGAGAGATAAGAAAACCAATGATGAAGCTACTTGTCATTCCGGGTTCGACCCGTCGAGCCGCGTTCTCCAAGCAATTGGCTCGAGCAATCGTCGGCTCCGCGCCGTCGGGCACGGAAATCACGATTGCCGACCTGTCGGACTTTGCGATGCCAATGTACGACGGCGATCTCGAGGAGGCGGAAGGTCTTCCCGAAAGCGCGATCAAGCTGCGCGAGGTGGTGAAGCAGCACGATGCATTGCTGTTCGTGTCACCTGAATACAACGCATCGATCCCGGCGGTGTTGAAGAACACGATCGATTGGTTGTCGCGGCCGTACGCGCCGGAGCCCAAGGTCTCCGTCTGGGCAGGCAAGGTCGCGGGCTTGCTTTCGAGTTCGCCCGGTGCTCTGGGCGGCATGCGTGGCTTGGTGCATTTGCGCCAGATCCTGATGAACGTGGGGATGCAGGTGGTGACCGAGCAGTTCGCTCTGGGCACCGCTCACGAAGCGTTCGCCGCCGATGGTTCGCTGAAGAGTGATCGCCAGCAGGCTGGCGTCGACAAAGTGGTGGCCAGTGTCGTGCGCATCGCAACCGCGCTAGCCAAGTAGCCCGAACTGCGGCAGCATGTTCGCATGCTGCGTGCTTGTTCCGTGTTCCTCGTTTGCCTGCTGTCCGCGTCGATCGCCTGCCAAGGGTCTGCTGAGGACTATCGTCGAGCGACCGAACGCATTGCTGCCTGGTCGAAGGCTGGAGGCGCGTTCGATCCCGACGTTCATTGGATGTCAGACGGCGTTTGGTTTGCCACTGGACGGGGCAAGCAGCGCGAGTTCGTGCGCGTCAGCAAGGACGGCTCCGTGCAGCGCGGTCCGGAGGCCAAGTTACTCGGGATCGAGGCGAAGCCCAAGCAGCTGGCGCCGCGCAAGGCCTGGTCGGCGAGTTCCCGTTCTCGTCGCGCCTCGACGCTGACGTTTGCCAACCAACTGAAGCGGCCAATTCGGTTGTTTTGGGTCGATGACGGAGGGGGTTTGCGTGCCTACGGCGAGATTGCACCTGGCAAAGAGCTGATGCAGTCGACATTTGCCGGGCACGTTTGGATCGCGGACTACCGCAAGGATGATCTCGTTGGCGTGTTCGTTGCCGAGGCCGGCAAGTGTCGCGCAGTCTTCGATGACAACTCGCGGCGAGCTGTGCGCAAGTCACGGCGTCGCGAGGATGCACAGCAGCCAATGGTTGTTCGGGATCACAACGTCTGGCTACAGAAGACGGGGGAGGAGCGCTTGCGCCTGACGAGCGATGGCACGGCAGAAGATGGCTATCGCCTGCCGCGCCACGTGTCTCCCAATCAGCAGCGTGCACTCGGGTTTCGAGTTCGCACCGCGGAGCGCCGCACGATGTATCGCATTGAATCGTCGCCGCGCGACCAATTGCAGCCGAAGTTGCATTCGAGCAACTACCCCAAGCCGGGTGATCGTCGGGAACGTTGGTTGCCCGCGCTCTTCGATCTGGAAAACGGCAAGCACATTCCGGTAGACGCGAGCAAGTTCGACAACGCGTGGTCGATCAAGAACATCCGGTGGGCAAGCGACAGCAGCGAAGTCTATTGCCTGGTCAACGAACGCGGCCATCAACGTATGCGCATGTATGCGATCGATGCCGGATCGGGTGCCGTCCGCACGGTGCTCGCGGAGGACAGCGATACGTTTATCGACTACTCGCAGAAGACCTGGCTGCATTGGCTGAACGACGACGAACTGTTGTGGGCCAGCGAGCGCGACGGATGGAACCACCTCTATCACGTGGATGCAAAGACCGGCGCGATTCGTCAGGTCACCAAGGGCCATTGGGTGGTTCGCAAGGTCGAGCATGTCGATGACCGCAACCGGATCTGGTTTACAGCGTTCGGCGTCCATGCGAAGCAAGATCCCTATCACGCGCACTTGGCTCGCATCGATCTCGATGGCAGCAACTTCACGCTCCTGACCCAGTCCGATGGTTGGCACAAATGGCAGTTGTCGCCGGACCGCCAAATGCTGGTGGCGCGTTGGTCGCGCGTCGATCATCCGTGGGTGACCGAATTGCGGAACGCCGAGACCGGCAAGCTGATAGCCGAGCTCGGACGCGACGATCGTTCGGCGTTGTTGGCTAGCGGCTTCTTGCCGCCAGAGCGATTCGTTGCCAAGGGTCGCGATGGCAAGACGGACATCCACGGCATCTTGATCAAGCCGTCCAACTTTGATCCGTTGCGGCGCTATCCGGTGATCGAGGATATCTACGCCGGCCCTCACGATCACTTCGTACCGAAGCGTTGGGGGCTCGGCGCGCGGCAACGAAAGCTTGCCGAGTTGGGGTTTGTCGTGGTCCAGATTGACGGCATGGGCACCAACTGGCGCAGCCGCGCATTCCACGATGTCTGCTGGCGCAACCTCAAAGACAGTGGGTTCCCCGACCGCATCGCATGGATGCGTGAGGCCGCGGTGACGCGCAAATACATGGACCTGGAGCGAGTCGGGATCTTCGGTGGCAGCGCCGGCGGGCAAAGCACGCTCGCGGCGCTGTTGCACTTTGGTGACTTCTATGATGCCGGCGTGTCCGACTGCGGTTGCCACGACAATCGCATGGACAAGACTTGGTGGAATGAGGCGTGGCTTGGCTGGCCCGTTGGGCCTTGGTACGCCGACAATTCCAATGTGACGCATGCAGCCAAGTTGCGCGGTCCCCTGCTGTTGACGGTTGGCGAACTCGATACCAACGTGGATCCCGCATCGACCATGCAAGTGGTGGATGCGCTGATTCGAGCTGACAAGGATTTCGACTTGGTCGTGGTCCCAGGCGGCCGCCACGGTGTTGGCGAGCGGCCCTACCTGGTGCGAAGGCGTCAGGATTTCTTCGTTCGTCACCTGTTGGGCGTAAACCCGAGGCATCACTAATTGCATCGCTGGCGGCTATGCTGCCGCGAATGCGTCGTGTCCTTCTCGCGGCTACCAGCAGTCTCGCTCTGACAGCGCTGGCGCCTGCGCAACACAAATTGGTGGGCGAACTCGAGTCCAAGCTGGCGACGATGTCAGTTGGCACGGTTGCGTGGTACCAGACGTCACTGGATCGAGTCGCGGCGTTGTGGCGCTACGACTTGGAGCTTGCCGTTCACGCTGGCGAGCAGCTCTGGACCCGAGCGAAGGACGATGGCCCTCTCGGCGTCGCCGAAGCAGCGGCTGCCCGCGTTGCGATCGCCATGACCGAATACCAAGGCGCAAATGCTGCAGCGGTTTGGGGTGATCGGGCCCAAGCGCCGCCGCTTGAATCGGAGCTGCACATTCAGGCGGACTACTTTCTGACTCGAGCACGCACGCTGTGCCTACTTGGTAAGCATGCCGACGAGGTGCCGCTTGCGATCAAGAGTCAGGCTTGCGCCGAGAAGTGCGGCGATTGGGTGCGAAGGATCGAAGCTCTGATCGTAACGCTCGACGTGGTCCCGAATCGTCGTCTTGCCGGCGTCCGTAGGATGTTGCGTGAGGCAACGGATGCCGGCGATGAATCGGTGGCCTACTTGCAGCCGGCGATTGCCGTGATTGAGGCGGACTACCATGTCGAGCGAGGGGATGTCCAGGCCGCCAAGGACGAACTCGAAATCGCAGAGAACATGGCCAGGCTTCACGGCAACCGCACGGTGCTTGCAGAGGTGGCTTTGAGTCGTGCCAGCCTGGCCGAAGACGCTGGCGACCTGGATCAGGCTGCGAAGTTGTATGTGCTCGCCGGCGATCGCTACCGCGAGATGAACGATTTCCAGGGTGTCGTTCTAGCGATGGACTTGCGGGCCGAGGTCGCAATCTTGCAGGGCGATGTGGTGATGGCCGAGGCGCTCATCCAGCAAGAGCTCGACCTCATGAGCGGCCGCGGCTGGGTCAGCCTCGAGCAGGGAGTGCTGGTGACGCAGTTCAATCTTGCCATCAAGCAAGAGGACGGTCCGCGCGCGAGTCATTTCCTCAAGCTGGTGGACGAGGCCGACGTTGTCGAGCACGAGGAAAGCGTGCGCTTCTTTGACGTCAGCGAAGCCCTGGCGAGCAAGGAAATGGAGCGCGCCGAAATGGAGCGCAAGCTCAACGCCGAACGGCTTGCCTTCGCAGAGCAATCCCAGGCGATGTGGATGTGGTCGGCGATCGCTGGCGTGTTAGGCCTGGGTGCGCTGTTGGCAGTGTCCTGGGTCGGACGCCGCCGGTTGCTCGCTGCCAATCGACAGCTCGCAGAGAAGATCGACCAAGTAAACGAGGCGCTCGCCGCCAAAGGCCACTTAGAAGAGCGCGTCGGGCAGATGCAGCGCGCTGAAGGACTCGGCACGTTGGCTGCGGGCATCGCTCACGATTTCAACAACTTGCTGACAAGCATGATCAGCGGGGCCGAGTTGCTGCGGGCGCAAGACGACGAGCCCGAACGCCGCGAATTGGCCGACATGATTCTCGCAGCCGGCCAACAAGGCTCTCGTTTGTGCCGGCAGCTGCAGTCCTATTCCGGCGGTGCGCCACTGACGCGTGAGCCATTCGACCTACGTCAGATCGTGGTTGAAATGGTGCCAACTCTGGTCAGCTCGGTGAAGGGCCAGATCGAAGTACAGCTTCAGCAGGATTCGCAGCAGATCGTTGCATTAGTGGATCGCGGGCAGTTCGAGCAGATTCTGCTCAACCTCGTGATGAACTCCAGCGAAGCCGGGGCAAGCAACATTTGGATCAGTATCCGTGAAGCAGGCATCGCAGACGAATCGAACCGTGAGCGAACTCGCATGGCGATCCTCAGCATCGTCGACGACGGCAGTGGCATGAGCGCGGAGGTCGCGGAGCGAATCTTTGATCCGTTCTTTACGACGAAGTTCCCAGGCCGCGGACTTGGGCTCGCGGTGGTCTTTGGTGTCGTGCGACGTCACGGCGGTCACGTGACGGTCGACTCTCCCGATGGCGGCGGTGCGCGATTCACAATCCATCTACCGATGGCGGCGAAGGATGTCGTGCTGCCTCGGCCACCAGCGAAGCTGCGGGATACTCGCGACGACCTGCGCATCCCGCCGGCGCTCTCCGTCTTGATCGTCGATGACGAGCCCATCGTGCGCCTAGCGCTCACCAGCATGCTGCGCAAGATGGGAATCACGGCGCACGCCTTCGATCGCGGTGCCGACGCGGTTGCGTTTGTGGGCGGCATGTCAGCCAAGCAACCCTGCATTGCGTTCGTGGACCTGACGATGCCGGAAATGGATGGCACCGAAGTGATTCGCCAGCTGCGCGTAACCGGCCGGCCGGTGAGTTGCGTGCTGATGAGTGGTCACGCAGATGACTACGTCGATGAATGCGCCCGTCAGCTGAATCCCGACCGCTTGCTCGCCAAGCCGTTCATGATGGAGGAAGTGCGCCAAGTGGTGATGGAGTTGACTGCCGAGATGCACCCGGTCACCTGAGCCTGCATACTCTTCGGTATGGCAGCAATGCGTTGCGTGGTCGTGCGCGAACACGGCGGCTTCGACCGCCTACTCCTCGAAGAACGGTCGGTGCCCGAGCCGGGGCCGGGTCAGGTGCGCGTTCAGGTTCGCGCGATTGGACTGAATCACCTCGATACCTGGGTGCGCCGCGGTGTGCCGGGCCACAAGTTTCCGTTGCCGTTGATCCCGAGCAGTGACGCGAGTGGCGTAGTCGATGCGATCGGAGCCGGCGTCACAGGCTTGCGAGAAGGCGATGAAGTCGTCGTCTTGCCAGGCGTGTCCTGCGGGGCATGCGAGGCATGTCACTCGGGTGTCGACCAGTTGTGCAGTGACTACGACATTCTGGGCGAGAGCTGTGATGGCACGAGCGCCGAGTATGTCTGCCTGCCGGTCGCCAACGTCGCACCCAAGCCTGCGTCGTTGTCGTTTGAGCAGGCGGCGTCGGTGTCGCTGGTATTCCAGACCGCCTGGAACATGCTGGTTCGACGCGCCGAGCTTCGTGCTGGCGAAACGGTGCTGGTCCACGCCGGCCTGTCCGGTGTCGGATCCGCGGCGGTGCAGATTGCTCGTGCCCTCGGAGCGCAAGTGATTGCGACCGCGGGCAGCGCGGAGAAATGCAAGAAGGTCCAGGCCCTCGGAGCCCATCACGTCATCGACTACAAGGCGACGGACTTCGTTGCAGAAGTGCGTAAGCTGACTGGCAAGGCCGGCGTGCAGGTTGTGTTCGAGCACGTCGGCGAAGCGACCTTCGCGGGGTCTCTCAAGTGCCTGTCACGCGGTGGCCGGGTGGTTTCCTGTGGCGCGACGACTGGCGGCACCGTGCAGCTGTCGTTGCACGCGGTGTTCTTCAAGAGCTTGTCGATCCTTGGTTCGACGATGGGCAGCAAGGGCGATCTGCGCCAGGTGCTGCGCATGTTCGAGCAGGGCCAGTTTCAGGCCGTGCTCGATCGCGCGCTGCCGATGGCAGAGGTCGCGGAGGCGCACCGCTTGCTCGAAGCACGCGAAGCGATGGGCAAGGTCGTGTTGACGATCTGAGTGCTCGGCCTACTGGACGCGGTGCATGCGACCGCTTTTCAGGAGCACCGTGCAACCCGACCAACTCTTGGCGATTTCACGAACGTCGTCGTCGGGGAATCGCGTCCCATAGAAGTTGGCCATCGTCAGTTTCGCCGGTCGTAGCGCCTCGGCGGCATCGGTCTGCAAGTGGCGACAGGATTGTAGTGAGACCGATCGAAGCGACGAACTCTTGGCAAGCGCCGCGAGGTGTTCCGCTTGGACCTTGCTCATCTGCAGCACGACTTCCTTGAGGCGCGGCATGGCTGCCAGTTCGCGCATCGTCGCGGTGTCGAGCCATTGCGTCAGTGTCAGGTCGAGCACCTCCAGGTCCAGTTGCGCCGATAGCGTCGTGCGGCAGGCCGGCGTCAGGCTGGGAATCCGCAGCTTGTCCGTCGGCCGCCCCATGCCTTCGCGCATGCCACCGATCGCCAGCGACGTCAGGCGCTTGCCGGCAAGCACAGTCTTGAGGCCTTCGTCATCCAATGCCGGGATTCCAGACAGGTTCAGTTCGGTCAAGTTGTTGAGGCGTGTGAGGGCCAGCAAGCTCTTGGCCGAGAACTGGTGATTGTCGTGAACATGCAGAATGCGCAGCTGCAGAGGCAAGTTGTCAAGCACAGCGCCAGTGACTTTTCGCAGGTCGTGCAGGTCGAGAGAGCGCAGTGAGGTCATCGTTGCCAGGGAGTTTGCTATGCGATCTGTCAACGCAAAGCAGCCACCGAGTTTCAGCGTCTCGAGTTGCATCGCCGCCAGCGCGACGACGACCTCGTCGGTGATGCCGATGCCGTTCTGCTGTGGAGGTGGTGGCGGTTCGTCGCCGGTGACGTCGTCGAGCATCATCTCGGTCTGACCGAGGAACGCACCGCAGCAGATCGACAGGTCGAGGTGGCGCAGTTCCTTCAGCTTGGTCAGATGCATGGCATCCTTGGCACTGATCGTCGGGCAGTAGCTCAACTCGAGCCGTCGCAAGCCTGGGATCTTGGCAATGTCCTCAAGCGACCTGCCGTGGAAGTTCATGCAGTACGTCAGCGACAGTTCGCGCAGCGATGGCAGCATCGGTAGCGTCGCAATGGCTTCTGACGTGATTGCCGTCGAACTCAAATTGAGATGTTCGAGTTGCGGAATGGCGCGCAACTTCTCGAGCGTGCTGCCAGTGGCGAGACCGCACTGCCGCAACGACAAGAAGCGCAGCTTTGCTAGTCCGGCGAGGTGGGCGACGCCGGCATCGGTGATGGGGGAGCCGACCGAGTAGCCCTTCTCGTTGACGTCCATGCCGCCCAACTTGATGCGCTCGAGTCGTTCGAGCTTGGCGAGCTGCGCGATGTCATCGTCGTCAAAGTTGAAGCACTCCAGATTGACCACGTCCGCCGGGACCTCGGCAAGCTCGGCGGGGTCGTGACACTCGTGCCATTGCAGCGGTGGCTTCGTGGCGGGCGCTTGGTCTTCGTTCGGCGCAAGTAGCGGTGCAACGGTTTCCTGATTGTTGAGCAGGCTGACACCGATTGCTGTGCCAATCGCCAGGACTACCAGAGCGGCAGTGAGCCAGCGCGTTGCGGTGGCTGTTGCACTGTTGGCGGCGTCGATGTGCGTTGCGCGGGCTTGGCCATTGCCGTGAACCTCGTCGAGCAGCCAGTCGAGTTGCCGTTCGCGAGCGATGTTTTGATTGGAGGTGCTCATGAGGAATTCCGTTCGATGCAGGTGCGCAGGGTTTGGCGGGCGCGCTGCGCCAGGGTCTTGATGCCGTTGGGTAGCATGTCGACGCGAAGGGCCACTTCGGGCCACGGCAAACCATCACCGTAGTGCAGGTCGAGTGCCTGCCTTGTTCGCGGTTGCAGCTGCTCCAAGCAGTCACGCAGCGTGTCGACAAGCGCGGCGCCGCCATCCGCGTCCGCCGTTTCGTGCCACAATTCATCAACGGCATTCGCGATCTCGCGTTCGCGCTGCCGCTGCCACCACCGCCTGGAGCGCAGCCACAAGTTGCGCGCAACCCCGAGCAAGAACGCCTGGTGATTGGCAATGCGCTCGCGGCCTGTGCGAATAGCAACCAGCATTGTCTCCTGTGCGAGGTCGTCGGCCTCGTTCCCGCTTGCGCCAAGCGCGCGCAGATACCGCCATACAACTGTGCGCTCATCGACGGGTGCTATGCCGTCGACCGCCGAGTCGGAGGATGTGGGGTGGGTTTCGATGGTTACGTCCGATGGCACATGGGGGAGTCGCCTGGGCCGGCAAATGCTATTCAAAAACTTGGCGCGAGATGCGGGGGGTGGGAGGCGAATCGGCCGATACCATGGTCATGATGCGCACGACGATTGCCGTTCTTGGCTTGTCTCTCGCTGGTGTCTGCCAAAACCCGGCGCCAGCAGGCGAAGGCAAGGTCGTCTGGACTGCGGATGAGTCGCAGGCGTTTGCCTATGTGCAGGAATTGGTCCGCGCGTGGCGAGAAGGCCGCGAATGCATGGATTGGCGACGCGAGCAAGCGACCGACTTGCCGGGCTATGCGGTCGCGAAGGTCGAGTGGCGCGACGGTGAAACGGTTGTTACTAGCGGTCGAACGTCCCGCCGTATGTTTCGGCCCGGGCGTTGCTTGGTGTACCTGACGCCGTCGAAGAGCGGGACGGGCTCACGCCGAGCCTTTTGCGTTCGGGGTGATGGCGTCGCTGCGTTCACGGACAACTCGGAAAACCGCAGTTGGTCGGGCGAGCATCAGTTCCAGCCGAACTCGGTATTCGGTGCGGGCGGTGAGGATGAGTTGACGGACTTTCCTTGCATGCCCGCGCGCGGCCGGGACGGCAACTTCTGGCAGCCAACATCCATGCTGCGGCCGAGGACCGTCAACGTGATGGTTGTCGATGGCGATGGCGAACCGATGTCGATGCGTTCGTTGATGTGTGTTCCTGCGGAGCCAGAACACCGTGTCCCGCACGCTTTGCCGGCGGGCACGTTGCTGACGACGATCGAAGGCAACGCGAAGCTTGCCGGGATGCCAGCTACCGGGATGGGGTTTGCCTTGCGGAACGGTGGCTACCGTCGCATGTGGATTCCATCGGCCAACGTCGCGGTGCGCGGCCATGCCGTGCGCATCACGGTGTCTCGCGAGTTGCTGCGACGACAGGCGATGAACGCCAACGAGTCAGCGGCGATCGCGACGTTGAAGAACATCTCGAGCGCGCAGTCGCAGTGCCAAGCCTCCGGCGTGATCGACGTCGACCAGAACGGGCAGGGCGAGTATGGCATGTTCGCCGAGTTGTCCGGTCGCATGGTGGTCCGCGGTGGCACCAAGGCGATTGTTCCACCGGTGTTGTCGGCTGCGTTTGGCAACGTGCAGGACGCAATGGTGGCGCGCAGTGGCTACTACTTTCGCATGTTCTTGCCGGGCAAGGCTGCGGTGCCTGTTCCCGAGAGTGCGCAGGGCGGCGTCAAGGCTGCTGCGATCGACACGCCGAAGGCAGAGGTTCTTTGGTGCTGCTACGCCTGGCCGGCCCATGCTGGTGAGTCTGGCCAGCGCGCGTTCTTCATCGATCAATCGGGGGATGTGCTCGCTGCCCCGAACACCGACGGGGCCTATTCTGGCCGTGACAAGGCTCCTTCCGGAAACGGTGCCCGCGTTGGCGCTGGCGGGATGGGGGCGGCTCCGGCGGCAAACCGCCAGGGCGTCGACAAGCAGGATTGGTTCGTCGTTCGCTGAGCGGCGCGGGCGCAGAAAATCCTTCAGGTAGTGCACGGCAGCGACGGAGTTCGCACATCAGCAGGGCATGACTGCAATCCTGCAAAGTGTCCTTCCCTGGTTCTTCTGCCTGTTCGTCGGTCCTGCAACTACATCAGGCGGCGAATGTTGCCCACCCGAATGTTGCCCACCCGAGTGCTGCCCACCCGAGTGCTGTGAGCCTGCCTGTTGCGAAATCAGTTGCTGCGAAGAGGCCGTCACCGAGAGCTGCTGCGATGCATCCGTTGCCGCACCCGTTGCGCCGCTGCCCGCAGTGCCCAACACGACGACCACAACCTCGGCGTCCGGGTGCTGCGGCAGTTCCTGCGGTGGCTAGGTCGTAGACTCACCGCATGCCAGCCGCGCTGAGCTCGGAGGCCTTCATCGAAGCGTTCGCCCGTCACGGGCGCGCGTTGTGGCTGATTGCGTCCGCGTGGGTTGGTCGCAGTGAGGCAGACGACCTTGTGCAAGAAGCGGCCCGCGTCGCCTGGCAGCGGCGCGCGCAATTTGTGCGCGGCAGCGATGCTGGCCCGTGGCTTGCGACGATCGCGCGGCACCTCGGCTCCAACTGGCGTCGTAAGCAGAGGCCGGAATCGCGTGCGCCGGATGCGCTGCCCGAAAGGATCGCCGCGACCATCGCAGCGGTCGATTGGCCGTTCGATGCCGATCGTGCCGGCTTGTCCGACGGCTTGGCCAACGCATTGGCAAGTCTCTCCGAGGCGGCGCGTGCGTGCCTGCTGCTGCACGTCGTCATCGGCCTGAGCTTCGCGGAGATCGCAACCATGCTTGAGATCCCGGAGAACACCGCGATGAGTCACGCCAGGCGCGCGCGGCAAAGCATGCGCGAGTCGCTGCAACCCAGTCCTTCTACCGCGTTCCCGCAACCAAACCGATGAACGACCAAACCGACGACATGATCGACGAGCAGTTGCGTCAGGCCTTTACCCCACCGCCGGCGGAGCATTATGTAGACGTTGCGCGCGGCGTCAGTCGCCCGGTGCGGCGGTTGTGGCCGTGGGTGCTGGCACTCGCCGCGGCGTTGCTGGTGATTGCGATGGTCTGGGATGGTCGCAGCCACACCAGGGGCCTGGCGGGGCCGGAGGGCCACGATGGTGTGCAGCTCGCGGCGATGTGGGTGACCGCGTATGACCATGCGATCGACACTGGCTTTGGCATTGGCGGTTGTTGTGAAGCGCCCCTCGATCTGCAAGCGAAGTGCCGCGAAGTGTGCGGTGCCGCGTTGTCGTTTGGTGGCAACGAAGACCTGGAGTTGCTCGGTTGCTACTGCGGCGGCAAACCCACCGGCGGGTGCCTTGGCCTATTGCTGCAAGTGCATGGCGAACCGGTTTCGGTGTTTGTCGTGCCGCGCGACCGAGATCCTGGTCCGGTGCTCGATGCCCGCAGCGATCTCATCTTGCAGCGCCGTGAACTCGGTTCGATCGTGCTCTATTCCCTGGCCTACGAAAACCGTGAAGCGCTCGCCGGCTTCTCGCTCTAGAGCCATCTCTCAGCCGCAACTTGGCAAGGCGCCCGAATGTCACACGGCCGTCGTCTGGCAGCGGGCATGCGTCTGCCGCCCGCTTTGCGGTCTCCGTCGCTCTGATCGACGGGTTTACTGAGGTCTGTTCGACGGGTAACTGAGGTCTATTCGACGGGTCTACAGACCCGCCTGCGCGGACCTCGGTCGTCTTCCTGTCTGCTGGCGATTCTGACGTGCTTGCCGGCGTCGCGGGTGAGATATGCGGGTGGTAGATTCGGCGAGGCTCGCGTGGGCCGCCAAGTGCTGCGAGACCGCCGCAGGCATTGTGCGCGGCTTTTCGCCGCGGGCCTCTAGTCAGATTCCCGCGGCGAACGCGGTGACCTTTTCGCTGATCTCCAAGTAGGTCAGCACTTCGTCGTCGAACTTGGCGTCTTTTGCGCGAGCATCATCAATCGCCGCCGTGTCTTCGGGTTCGAGTGCGCCGTCGGCATACATCGCAAAGACCGCGCGTGCTTGCCGTGTCGTGTGACGTCGCATCGCCTCGAGGGTGCCGCTGATGAACAGCAAGATGCCGCTGGTCTGCACGATGCCGTGCCAGATCAGTGGGTTGTTCCAGACGAAGCAGCCGATGAATAGGCTGATCGTGCATGCGACTACTGCCGGCCAGAATACCTTGCGATACATCGGCGAAACCTTGTCGTTGTTGATGTAGCGCAAGTAGATCGTTGCCGGTAGTCGTCGCCGCCAATCACACACCGTGCCGAGCAGGGCACCGCCACCGCCGAATAGGCAGCCAATGGCACTGCCAATCCATCCACCACGTTGACCAGATTCTTCCCAGCCAATCGCGTAGACGGCCATCGCGATGCCGGCGAGCATGCAGGCGCTAGCCAGCGCAACGCCGCCAATCATCATCCAGCGCGGCAGAATGATGATGCTGCGCAGGGGGATCGGTTGTTCGTTCTTCTTCATGACGTAGGTCCAGATGGTTTGAGCCTGGTGCGCAGCTTCTGGATGGCTGCGTAGCGACGCGCGGCCACGGTGCCGAGGGAGCAGCCAAGGATGTCGGCTACTTCGCGATAGCCGAGGCCATCCACTGCGGTCAGCAACAGCGTCTCGCGCTCGTCATCCGGTAGTTGCTGCAGCGCCGCCTCCAGATCGCTGTGGTCCGTCGGCTCGGGAGCAACTGGCTCGATGTCGACGTTGTTGCGCGGCGCGCGTTTGCGGTGCGCATCGATGCAGCGATTGCGCGCCATGCGAAACAGCAGCACTTCGGGTGCCTTGCCTAGATCGAATTGATCCGGCTTGGCGAGCAGGCGTGCGAACACTTCCTGCACGATCTCCTCCGCGTCGTGGCGGTTTCGGAGTAGCTGCGCGCAGAAGCGCTGCAGCCGGCTGGACCAATCGGTAAAGGTTTCGGCGATCAAGGCAGGGGCAACACGATCGAGCGAGCGGCTCGTTCAGGAAATCCTGGGAGAAGAATGCGACCGCGAGGGCTTGCGGGACTAGTAACGGATGGTCGCCGAAAACGACCCGAGACCCCAATCGGAGAAGTCAAATGCCTGCCAACTCGCTGATCCTCGCGGCGTTATGCGCCCTTCCCCTGTCCGCACCACCCGCTGGCCCCGAGCTGAGCATCGGCTTCGTCGGCGCTGACGTGGAGTTCCGCGTCGAACACGGCAACCAGATATTCCTCGGTGGCATCATCGCCTCGCTGTCGCCGCAGTTGACCCACTACCTGACGGGGCTGCCGCCGCTGCTGTCGAACCACGTCGTGCTTGGCGCGGGCGTTGGCTACCCGGATGGTGGCTTCGCGGTGCAGTTCACCCAGAGCCAGTTGCCGCCAGGTGTCGAGATCTACGCGCAGGGCGTCACGTTGACCAAGGGCATCCAGGCCTCGGACGTCGGCACGTTTACGTTGGCCGTGGTGATGCCTGACACCGCGGGTAACTAGACATCATGGTTGAGGCCCGTCACGCGATTGTCGCGAAGCGGTCCGTGAAACCCTGATGCTGCTTGCGCCCGGAGGGGCGCACAAGCAGGGCATACAAGCCTGGCCCCAAGCCTGGCACACATGTCGGGCAGAATGGCACTTCGCGGTGGCGTTGCGGCGCGGAATCCGCACGATGCGTCGCCCGATGACTTCACGAGTGCTGTCCGAGCGACGCGGCGATGCCGTGCTCGTCACCCTGAACGCGCCCGAGCGGCGCAACGCGATTGACCAAGAGATGGTCGATGGTCTACACGCCGTGCTCGATGAACTCGAACATGACGAAACCGTCGCCGCGATCGTGTTGACGGGCGCCGGGGAAAAGGCGTTCGCTGCCGGTGCCGACATCGCGCAGTTGCGTGACCGCACGTCGAGCGACGCGCTCAAGGCAATCAACAGCAGCATCTTCAACCGCATCGAAGAGTTTGCCGTGCCAGTGATCGCCGCGGTCAAGGGCTACGCGCTCGGCGGAGGTTGCGAACTCGCGATCGCCTGCGACCTGCGCGTGCTCGGCGAGTCCGCCAAGATGGGGCAACCCGAGGTCAAGCTCGGCATCATCCCCGCCGCTGGCGGCACCTACCGATTGCCTCGCTTGATCGGCCTCGGCCTCGCCCGCGAACTGGTCTACACCGGTCGCATGGTTGCCGCGGACGAAGCGCAGCGCATCGGTCTCGCCAACAAGGTCGTGCCCGACGCCGAAGTCGTCGACGCCGCGCTCGCGATGGCCGACGAGATCGCCAAGAACGGCCGCCTCGCTGTGCGCGCCGCCAAGCGCTCCCTCAATGCTTTGTCGCGACCCGGGCACGAGAACGCCGTGGTGTTCGAGAGTTCGACGCAGGCGGTGTTGTTTGACAGTGACGACAAGAAGGCGCGCATGGATGCGTTCTTGAGCAAGCAGAAGAAGAGGTGAACGATGAGTGAAACACAGTTTGCAAAGGTTGCGGTTCTCGGTGCCGGCACGATGGGTGCCGGCATTGCTCAAGTCTGTGCACAAGCCGGCTCGACCGTTGTGCTGCAAGACATCACCGACGAGTTCGTGCAGAAGGGTTTGCAGCGCGTGCAAGCCTTCCTGCAGAAGGGCGTCGACCGCGGCAAGACTACCGAAGCCGTTCGCGACGAGGTGCTCTCCCGCATCACCACGACTAGCGATCGCAAAGCCGCCGCCACCGGCGCCGACCTGGTTGTCGAAGCCGTGCCCGAAAAGCTCGAACTGAAAAACGGCCTGTTCCGCGAACTCGCTGACATCGTCAGTGCCACCTGCGTGCTGGGCAGCAACACCTCGTCGTTGTCCTTGGCCAAGGTCTTCGACGGCGTTGCCAATCCCGAGCGTTGCATCGGCATGCACTTCTTCAACCCGGTGCCGCTGATGAAGCTGCTAGAGTTGGTGCGCACGGACAAGACGTCTCAAGCAACGATCGATTCGGTCACCGCCTACTCCAAGCAACTTGGCAAAGAGCCGATCCTGGTCAAGGACAGTCCCGGCTTCGCCAGTTCGCGCCTCGGTGTCTGCTTAGGCCTGGAAGCCATCCGCATGTTGGAGTCCGGTGTCGCCTCGGCCGAAGACATCGACAAGGCGATGGTGCTCGGCTACGGCCACCCCATGGGTCCGCTCAAGCTGACTGATCTCGTCGGGCTCGACGTGCGCCTGGCGATCGCCGACTACCTGCGCACCGAGCTCGATCTGGCAGGCTTCGAAGCGCCGGAGTTGATGCGCAAGATGGTCGCCGAAGGCAAGCTGGGCAAGAAGAGCGGTCAGGGTTTCTACGCCTGGTAGCTGGTCATCTAAAGACGTTGGTCCTGCGTGATGCATGCCATTGACCTGCAGAGCAAAGCGCTCCCAGAATTGGGGCGCATCGAGCACTACTGGTTCGAGAACGCGAACACGGGTCTGCAGCGTACGCGGTTTCATCGCATCGTGGTCCCGTTCCAACCGTTCGACTCGGGGCTGGATTACGTCTCTCAACCTGAGTCGACCGAGTTGGTGGTCGAGTGGATCAGACTCGACCTTGCGGACCCGTGCGATTTGCATGGAGTCGTGATCGCGATGGGTTCGACGCCCGATGTTGAGGCGTCAATCTACCTTGGCGGGGCCCACAACTGGACCGAGATCAACGAGCTTCGCCTGGCTCGCGATGGAGATGTCTATCGCATTGCTTGCAAGGCAATCGTGGAGTTCGAAAACGAGGGAGTCGCCCAGAATGAGTCGTTCGAGTTCTTGGCGATGGCCAAGTATTGCGGCGAGGCCTAGGTGCGGCTTGGGGATTGACCACAGTGAGTCGTGTGGGATGCTGCCTGATCAGGCTCAGCAGTTTGCGTTCCTTCGGTCGGAAGCTGCGAGCCGTGACGCCTTGGCTAGACTCTTGTGAATTCCAATCGCGGCGGAGGAACCAATGAAGAAGTCTGATTCGACCGACGAGCAATCCGCATCCGAACTGATCGACCAGCGGATTGCGGGTTATGAAGACTGGCGCGGGCAGACCCTGGGCATCATGCGCAAGCTTGTCCTGGATGCAGATCCGGACGTCGTCGAAGAGGTGAAGTGGCGCAAGCCGTCAAACTCAATGCTCGGGATCCCCGTGTGGTCCCATGACGGGATCATCTGCACCGGCGAGACCTACAAAGACAAGGTGAAGTTGACCTTCGCGAAGGGAGCTTCGTTGCAGGATCCGGGCAAACTCTTCAATTCGAGCTTGGAGGGGAACATGCGGCGCGCGATCGACATCCATGAGGGTGAGAAGGTGAACGCACGCGCGTTCAAGGCGCTGATTCGTGCGGCTGCCGACTTCAATGTGGCCCTCGCCAAGACCAAGACCAAGACCAAGACCAAGACGATGCCCAAGCGAGCGAAGTAGGCGACATGTGTGGTGTCGACGATTGTGCCGCCGCCATCTCCATGTGCAGCTCAGGGATCGCTATGCACCAGTGCCATTCCGTAGGTAGGCTTTGCTGCCATGGTGAGAGACGATTGGGTGTTCGTTGGCGTGAAGCTCTTCGGAGTCTTTACCCTGTTCTGGGCGTGCGTCGAGATCGTTACTGGGCTCGAGGCGCTCTTCCGGTTCGATCTTCGGTACTGTGTTGCCTTGGCGCTGCGGCTGGTGATCGGTTGGCTGATGGCGCGCCGGACGCTGCGGGTGTGCCGGTGGCTTGGAGCGCTTGAAGCGCCGAAGTAGGTGCGCACCTGACTGGTGTCTGCGGCCGTTATTAGGCGCCTACGCCTACGCCTAGGTGCGCTCCGCGCTGGTCAAGCGATCTGCTGCGTCAGCGCTGCTTCGCGCTCGCTGGCTTTGGGCCCGCTGGCTTTTTGGCTTTCACCCGCGGCCGCTGCGTCTCGTAAGCCTGCTTGTTCTGATCCTCAAACCTGCGATCGGTGAGGCTGAACAAGAACGCCACGACTTGGTCGACCTGGGTGTCACTGAGCCCAAGGATGATGATCTGTGGATCTTGCCACGTGTTGGGCGTGCCACCTTCGTTGTAGTGGTCGACCACATCCCACAGCGTTTCCAGCGAACCGTCGTGCATGTAGGGCGCAGTCAAGGCGACGTTGCGTAGCGGCGCCGTACGGAACGCGCCGACTTGGTATTCGAGCTTCGTGACCAAGGCGCGGCCGAGTTCGCCGTACTTGCCAGTGACTTCGGACGCGTCAACGGATGGGTCGCGATCGGCGGCGCGCAGCTTGGGGAACGCTTCGCGGCCGAGGGCTTGATGGTCGTTGGTTTTGAAGCCGATGCCGACGTTGTGGAAGTTGCCGTCCGAGAACAGTGGTTCGCGCAGGTTTACCGGATGGCACGACGTGCAGTGCGTGCGGAACAGTTCGAAGCCCTTTTGCGCATCGGCTGAGATGGCGTCCTTCTTGCCGGCGCGAAAGGCGTCGAATGGCGAGTCCGCGAACACCAGCGTGCGTTGGAACGCGGCGAGGGCGCGCGCGATGTCTTCGAACTCTGGCGCGCGGCCGTAGGCGATCTCGAACAGTGCAACGTATTCGGGCACTTCCCGAACGCGGTCGACGACCGCCTGGCGGTTGGGCATGCCCATCTCGGTTGGGTTGAGCATGGGGCCCGCCGCCTGCTCTTCGAGCGTCTTGGCGCGTCCGTCCCAGAACAAGCTGCGCAGCAGCCCCGCGTTCATGACCGTCGGCGCGTTGCGCGCTGCCGTCTGGCCGTTGATCCCAATCGACTTGGCCCGCGCATCCGCGAATGCGTGCTTTGGATCGTGGCAGCTTGCGCAGGCAACCGTGCGGTCGCGCGACAGCCGCTTATCGAAAAACAGCAGCTGGCCCAGTCCGACGCGGGTGACATCTGGCTTGTTGCCCTTGGGAGCGATGCCGAAGCGGCTGCGGTAGTAACTCCACTGGTTCTTCTCGACGCCCGGGGGCGTTGCGAGCCAGCCGGCCTTCGGTTCGAGCCGGTTGAGGATGCGCAGCATCTCGGCGGTGCTCGTCGGCGCAATGGCTGCGGGTGCTTGTGCTGCCACCGACGTTGCCAAGAGAGCGCCGAGCCACCATGTGCGAACCATGGCACGAACTGTAGCCGGCGCCGAGTCGTCTGGCCACCTGGCTGGCTGGCATCGGCACGCCAGCGCGCGATGGCAGCGCCCGCTAGCGTCGCGTCAGCAGGAACTTTCGCCCGCTGGCATTGGTCCAGGTCAGGTCGGTGCCCTTGCGGTGCAGCATCGTGCCGCCGCCTTCCGAGTAGAGCACGATCGCTGTGGTCTTTGAAACCGGCACGATCGGCAGGATGCGCGGGTCGCTACCGCGAACCTCCATGACGGGGTGCGCGCCAGTCGTGCGGAGGTCGACGTCACCGAGTTGTTTGGGCGCCTCGTAGGTTCCCGCCGCGTCGGCCCAAGCTTGCTTCACGCCTTGGGCACGTGCCAGGGTTCGCTGGTTGTGGCCGTTCTGCAGCGTCAGACCGTGCTCAGCAAACATCATCTCTTGGTTGCCCATTGCCGTTGCGAACCGGTTGTTCCCGAGCGGGATCAGTATGCGGCCACTTTGCCGTTCGCTGCCAGCACGAATGTCGTAGGCGCGCAGCAGTGTGCCAGATCGTTGCACGACGATCGTGCTCGCGCCGGCGGTGTAGATGCCGCCGCATGCGTCGAGCTGTTCGGTCGTCAATACGGCTGGGGTGGTTACTGGTTTGTCGAACAACAGGGCGGCAGTGTCGTTGCTCAGTCGGATGATCGGAGCGAACGCGTAGTTGCTCAGCACGATGACACACGCGTCGTCGTCAACGAAGCGCAGGAAGTCGGCGACATAGCCGTTGTTGCCGCCGCTGTGCTGGATCGCCAGGTGGCCGTGGATCGGCCGGTTTGACCAACCGCAGGCGTAGAAGCCAGTCCTCGGCGTGAACATCGCGTGCCGCGTTGCTGCGTCGACCACGGTGTCCGTGTAGAGCGCGCGGTCCAGTCGGTAGAGGTCGCCGATTGTCGAAAAGAAGCCGCCGGCCGCCTGGATGCAGGACATATCTTGCCAGACCTTGTCCGGTGCGGCCGCCTTGCGGATGTAGCCGAAAGCTAGCCCTTCTTTGGGGCTGCCGTCGTCGAAGCCAGTCGACTGCATCTTGGCTGGGTCGAGCAGAGTGCGTTGCACACAAGCGCGAAACGTCTCGCCGCTTGCGGCTTCGATGACGGCGCCGACGAGTTCGAAGTTGAAGTTGCTGTAGGCGTACTGCGTTCCCGGTTGCTGCAGCAGGTTGTGCTTGGCGCAGTCCTTGGCCACGTCACGCCACAGTTCGAGTCCGCACAGGTTCTTTTGGAAGTGCACTCGCGACCAAATGATGGGGCACAGGTTGGGGATGCCGCTGGTGTGATCCAGCAAATCGTGCACGGTGACTCCGGGCCAGTTGGCCGGCCAGTCCGGTAGGTGCTTGGCGACGGGGTCCGTTAGCGCCAGTTTGCCATCTTGTACGAGACGCATCGCGGCGACCGCGGTCAGTGACTTGCTGACGGACATCAGCTTGAACTTCGTGTCGATCGTGTTCGGTGTTTTCTGGTCACGGTCAGCGAGGCCGTAAGCCTGTTCGACGAGGATCTTGCCGCCGCGTGCGATCAGCACCGTGCCGCTGAACATGCCCATCTCGACCAGAGGTTGGTAGTAGGCGTCGACGCGCTGCTTGAGTGTGCGTTCTGGTTCGGGCGCCTGTGCGATGGCGCAGGTGGAGGCGACCAAGAGGCAGGTGACGCGGGCGAGATATGGCATGGCGTGGCTTCGTTGGCGGTTTGCGACGTGTGTCGCCAATGGTAGTCGCAACGAATCTCCTTGGGGGGCGGATCACCATGCAAGGAGCAACGCCATCGTGGCACACGCAAACGGCCGGCTCAGCGCCGAAAACGCTGAGCCGGCCGCTTGCGGCAATCGGGCTGCGAGCAGGCTAGATACCCTGCAGTTCCCAGCTTAGGCAGTTGCTCATGGCGAAGCCAAGGTTGCCGCCAGCGCCGACGCACAGGTTGACCGCTTGCGAACTGTAGACGTCGCCGACCAGCGCCGGGATTGGCGGCAACGGCAAGGAGAAGTGTGCCGAGTTGCCGCAGATGCTTGGGCCGCCGGTGATCAGGTTCGGGCCGAGGTAGCCGACGTAGTTGCCGACCAGCACAGGTCCGCACAGCGGCGGAATTGAGATGCCGGCTGCGTTGCACGGGTTGTTGCCGATCATGCAGAACGAGAAACTGTTGCCGAAGGCGCCGTCGACGCGCAGGTGGAAGTCCATGTTGCCGACGACCGGGTCATTGCGCAGCGTATGGATCATCGGGCAATTCGGGCAGGAGCCGTTGTTGCACGAACTACCGACGCTGGTTGCACGCGAGGGGCGAATGGTGACGCCGACCGTCGGGTCCAACACGGCCACGCCGGGGCAGCAAGTTGTGTTGACGACCACGAGGTTCGAGCCGTTCCACGCGTAGTTCATGCGTGCGGTGGTTGTGCCGTTGCTGGCGTAGAGCATCTGCGCGTCCCAGTCGCACGCGAGTCCCGTGATCGGGCCGAACGTTCCAAGGCACTGTGGTGCATCGATGATTTCGAACTGAACGCACGGGTTCGTCAAGTCGTTGATCGCGATCCTCGACGTGCCGGTGCTGAGGTTGGTGTAGGCCAAGAACACCAGGCCGATGCCTTCGTCAACACCGATTGCGGTCGTGACGCGTTGGTTTGGCGCAGGCGTCGGCGTCAGCATCGATTGGCAACTGTTGACGAGTTGTGGTGGACACGTGTTCGTGAACATGCGGATGCGGCCCGTGTTGTCGACCGACCAGAGCTGGTTGAACATGTCGACCGTCTCCAGACCAGTGATGAACGTCGTCGCGCTGGTGACCGACGGCATCGGGAAGACGCCGCACTGCACGTTGCAGTTGTCGTCGAGTTTGGCGATGCGCCGGCCGTTGGTGATCCAGGTGCCACTGCGAACCGGGTCCCATGCGATGCCGCCCGCGAACGCGTTGGCGGCCGCCGGCATGGCCGGGACGGGACACTGGTTGAGGACCTGGCAGTTGAGCGATTGCTGGCGAATCGTCGGGTTGAACCGGGTCAGGCCGAGCAGGGTCTTCGGACCCTGGGCCGCGGCTTCAACGGCGAGCAAGGGGAGGAGGGTGAGTGCGAGGCGTGTGATGTTCATGGGGGATTCCTGTCGGATGGGTGTTGGTGCCGACATCCGAGAAGAACCAGCAGCAGGAAACCGCACGCGGATTTTTGGAGATTTGGGAAATGCCGGCAAGCGCCCTGGAATCGCTATTTGCAGGGGATCACAACACGACGAAGCGATCGCGCTGTCGATGCTGCGCGACCGTTGACTCGGCGTGTTGTGGCTCTGCGCTGCGCGGTGGGTCTACAGACCCGCCTGCGCGGACCTCGGTGGTCTTCCTTGTCTGCGAGCCATTTTGACGCGCTTGCCGGCGTCGTTGGTGACTAGTTGCCTTGCAGTCGCCAGCTCAAGCAGTTGCTCATGCCGGTGCCGAAGAAGCCGCCGGTGTTGAGGCAGACCGTCAGGCATTGCGAGCTGAACACCTGTCCGGCGAGCGCCGGGGCAACGGGAAGTGCCAGATCGAATGTGGTCGTGCCGCCGCATGCGGTCGGAGGACCCATCGTGATGTTGGCGCCAAGGGCACCCAGATACGGCACCGTCAAGATCGGGCCGCAGAGTGGTGCGATGGTTGGGCCAAAGTTGAGGCACGGCCCGACGCCCAGCAGGCAAAATGCAAACGCGTTCTGTTGTGCGTTGTCCAGGCCCAGGCGGAACTGTGCGTTGCCGAGCAGTGGGTCATTGCGCAGGGTGTGGTCCATCGGACATGGCGGGCACGGTCCGTTCGCGCATGGTTGACCGGTCGACGTGGCGCCACCGGGGCGGATTGCGAGGCCGATCATTGGATCGAGCACGGCGATCGGTGGGCAGCAGTTGGCACCGAGCACGGCAACCATAGCGGCGCCGGGCAGGTAGCCGATGGCTGTCGTGGTTGCGCCGTCGGTGGCGTAGAGGCGTTGGTTGCCCCAGTCGCACGCGAGGCCGGTGATCGGTCCCATGGCAAGAGCTGCGCATGGCGGCACAGCGAACTGTTGCGAGACCTGGCACATCGCGCCCATCGGGATCACGGCGATCATGTTGCCGCCGACCGGGAACATGGGGTAGGAGATGAACAGGAAGCCGGCGCCTTCATCGACGGCGAGGCCGGTGGTGACATTGCCGATCGCGGTTTGCCCGAGGCCGGTGTTGCAGCTACCGAGCGGTTGCGGCGGGCAAGCGTTGGTGTAGCGGTGCAGGATGCCGGTGCTGTCGATCATCCAGATCTGGTTGAGGCCGACAACGACTTCGATGCCGGTGATGAAGGCGTTGGCTGCCAGCGTCGGGATCGGCATCGGCGGGCATTGCGGTTGGCATTGCTCGTTGTATTTGGCCAGCATCAGGCCGTTGGAAACCCACGCACCCGGGCGCACCGGATCCCAGCCGGTGCCGCCGGCATACCCTGGCAGGCCGAGCGCGTTGGGCATGCCAGGCAAGTTGCACTGGCCGATCGGAGTGCAGCTACTGTGGTCGTGCTGTCGCAGCGCCGGGGCGGCGCGCGTGATGCCAATCAAGCGTGGTTGCGTTTGGGCGGCGGCTGCGGCCGTGACGCAGAGAGCTGCCAGCGAAGGCAGGGCAAGGGCGAGGAGAGTCTTCATGGAGAGGAGTTGGTTCTGGCAAGGAACAGCCCCTGCCGATTTCTAAGAACCACCTCTCGAGTGACGCACGCGGATTTCCGAAGTATTCCGCGGACTCTCTCTACGCGTCTTTCAGGCAAACGCTTGCGTGCGGCTGGTGGCCGCACGCGGGCTGCTTGCTACCAGCGCAGGCTGGCGGTGAAGCCGTTGTCGTCGCAGTACGACGCCTGCACCATCGAGCCGATGCCGAGGCGCTTCATGTCGGCGACCACGCCGCGAACGACTTGCGTGACCATGTCCATCTCTTCGCCGAATTGGCCGCTGGCCTGCAGGCCCATCATGGCGCCTTCGATGATCGCGCCGATCGGGGTGATGGCGATGCCATTCCAGCCCGGAGCCAACGTGCCGGCGCGCTTGGCGAGGATCGCCGGCGTCGTGGCTTCGCCGCTGGCGCGGGTGTCGATGATGTCCCGCAAGATGCGGCCCGTGGCCCGGTCACTGCCGATACCGACCAGCAGCAGGTTGTTGGTTACCGAGTATTCAATGTCGACCATGCCAGCCAGCTTCATGCGGTGGATTTCCGCGTTGGCGTAGGCTTCTGACTTGCGGCCAACGTGCATGCCACGCGAGCGAATCATCGTGTCAAGTGCCGCGCCGAATGCATCGCCGTTGCTGAGCGCAATGCCGTAGACGGTACCCGCGAGCATCGCCGCTGGGTTGTCTTCCATGTCATCGGGATCGATGTTCTTGAGGGCGTCGGGATCCTGCACTTGGAGCATCTCCTTGCCGAGGTTGCCGAACAGGTCCTTCTTGAGGTCGACCTTGGTGGCCTCGGTGAACATTGCCATCGCGTCGTCAAACGTCATCGGCGCAACGTCTTCGGCGAGGCCCCAGACGCTCTCGATGGTGCGCAAGAAGGCGCCGAGGTCGATCGCCGAGACGCCAAACGCTTCGCTGTTGGGCGGAACCGAGCCGAGCAGTTTCGGTTGTTGGTTGCCAGTGCTCATCATGCCGAAGAGGCCGCGGTTGTCCTTCTTCATGCCGATGTGGAGTTCGCCCGCGATCGACTTGCCGTCCGGCTTGACGCTGAGGCTCATGCTCTTAAGCGCGCTGATGCCGATCATGTCCATCATTTCGGCCGGATCGAATGGCGCGCCGCCGGCATCTGCTTCCAGCAACGTGGTCATCAAGCGACCGATATCCGCGTGCACGAACAGCGGTGACGTGTCTTGCGCCGCGAACCGCCCTTCGTTGCGGAGCAGCTTGGCGGCGTCCTTCTCCAGCGAAGTACCGCCGATGAAGACGAGATGACCATCGATCATCGTGGGCATCGTGAAGTCCGGTTCATCGCCACCGTTGCTGGCAACGCGCAGCGTCAAGTCGCCGACCGCCAGATCCTTGAGGGCGCCTTCGGGCGCTTCCTGGTCGATCAGTGCGTTGAACTCCTTGGCGACGGCACCGAGATCGAAGCTGCCGTCGGGGCTCAGCGCGACGACCAAGCTCATTGGCGGGGTTTCGCCGAAGTCCATCGCGTCGAGGAAGCCATCCCAGTCAATTTGCACGGAGAAGACGATGTCGCCCATCCATGTGTTGAGCATGCTCTCGGCGAGGTCGGCATCGAACATGCCGCTGTCGCGCATCATCTCGAGGCCCATTTCCATGCGCTGACTCAGCATGCCGACGAACGGCGCGAGCGATTGGGCTTCGCCGAGCTTGGCGACTTGGGTCTGGCCGAACTGCTTTCGCCACTTGGCCGGCGACGCGACGCGTACGACGAACGACGAGTTCTCGGGGATGAATCGGTTGGCGTTTGGCTTGGCAGCCGTCTGCGCTGGGAGAAGGGTCGTCAGGGCCGCGCCGAGCGCGGCGAACGTCATCATTCGCGTCTTGGTCATAGAGTTACTCACTTGTCTTGCGGATAAATAAGGATGCGGTCATGGGCGATAAGGACGAGATCGCACAGGCCGTCACCGTCGAGATCGCCAGTAGCCAACGCACGGGGTTCGTTGTCGGGACTTTCGCTGGGCCGTGTTTCAAATACTGGGATTGCCAGGGCTCGTTCGAGCCCGTTCTTGCCCCCGGCGAGGATCTGCACCCCCGGCAGGCGGCGGTCGATCATGGCCAGGTCAGGAATGCCATCGCCGTCGAAGTCGCCAGTTTTTCCGAACCAGTAGTAGGTGCGCTCGGTCGGCGGTTCGTGGGTCGCAACGGGTCGCAGCGAGGGCCCGGTGTCGAACGAGACCCGCAGCATGCCGCGGGCGCTGATCAGCAGGGCGGCACCCTTGTGCGGCGCGAGGTTGGTGAACCCGAGCGGCGGGACCTCGGCGCTGGTGACCGGTTGGCCCGGCCTGCTGCGCACCAGCTTGTTGCTCTTCTTATCGAAGAACAGCCACTGGTCGTCGCCGAGTTCGCATGCCAGCGACAGTTCGGTGACGCCGTCGGGGCCGTTGTTTTGGTCGAGCACGCGGACCTGATTCCTGGCGTCGAAGCGGAAGCGGCGCACGAAGCGATCGCGAACGGCGATCAACGCTGGCTTGCCTTCGTGCTCTCCGAGCAGCAGCGAACCGTCGTCCATCTTCTTGGTGAAGCCGGCCGTGGCCTTCTTGCGGTTGGACTTCGCATTATTGGCCGCGATGGTCAGCGCGCGCAGGCCGTCACTTGGCACGACGAACGAAACTTCCATGCCTTCTGCGTCGCCGACGTCGGCTGCGATCATGCGCACCGGGTCCGCTGCCAGGCGACCGACATCGAAGAGTACCTGGGGCTCGGCGCCCTTTCTGACCAGCATTAGCTTGGCCGTGCGGCGCTTGTCGCGGGTCAACGCCAGCACGCCGCCTTGTGGCGAAACCGTGACGGCTACGGGTAGGTCGGCGGCCGGCAGTTGCTCGGGGAAGTTGTCGAGCGGCAAGGCACCGGAGCACCATGCGACGACTTCTTCTTGGGGGCTCGCCATCACCAGGTCGTTCTTGCCGTCTTGGTCGACATCGCCGATCGCGACGGACGTGACGCCCGAAAGAGACGGCACTCGGTGGCGAACGAAAGTGCCGTTGTCCCACGCGTAGACGACCATTTGGGCGTTTTCACGCGGGAACAGCACAACGTCGTCGTCGCCATCGTTGTCGACATCGCCAACCGCGAACGGTGGTGTCTTGGTGCCATCACCTTCGCCGAATGCCCACCACTGAGGTGCCGCGAGGTCGCCGTGGTCTCGGTAGCGATGCATCGCGACGCGGCGCGTGGCGCCTTCGACTGTGGCGATCACCGGGGTGCCGTCGGCGAGCTGGCCGCCGAACACCGCGCGCAACTGATCGACCGTCGCGATGCGCCAAGCACCGAACGTGCCGTCGCCATTGCCGAGACGCATGCGAAGGTTCATGCGGCCTCCGGATGCGATGCAGGTCATGTCGAGGTTGTGGTCGCCGTCGAGGTCGACAAGGTTGACGTAGACGAGGTTGTCTTCGGTCGGTTCGACCGGCAGCAACTTCGGAGTTGTCGCGACATTGGTGATGACCCGCATCTTGGTGCCGGCCAACGCGACGATGTCTTGCTTGCCGTCGTTGTTGAGGTCGCCGGCGACAAGGGACAGACCGCGCGTGCCGATGCCAAGGTCGATCGGCCTGGTGGCTTCGCTGCCATCCTTGTTGCGCAGCGACATCAAGCCGCGGCTGTTGACGATCAATGCCTGCGCCTGGCCGTTGCCGGCAAAGTCGGCGAGTTCAAAACTGGCGATCTGGCCGCCGGTCGGAATCGTCGTGTTGGTCGTCTCCCCGTCGACGACGCCGACGGCTACCAGGCGAGCGCGGCGGCCATCAAAGACCACTGCTTCCAGGCGGCCGTCGCCGTTGATGTCGCCAATCTTGAGCGAATGGATGCCGAACCCGACCTTGTGCACGAGCGGCCCCGTGAACCCGAACCGAGCGCGGAGCTCGATGGGGATCGGTGGCGGCGCACTTTGCGCGGTAGCGAGTGTGGCGAGAAGGGCTGGAATGGCGAAGCTCTTGCTGTTCATCCGGTCGGCAATCTATTGTTCCTACAATGCTGCTGGCAACGCTGACACTGCTCTTCTCTGTACAAGATCCCAAGCCCGCCGTTCCGTCGGTGCCGGCGATCAAGCCCGGTGGCAAGGAGATCGAGGTGCTCGATCTCGGCAACGGCTGCAAGTTGCAGGGGCGCGTCTTGCGCGCCACCGAGCAGATGGTGCTGCTGGACTTAGGCTTTGATGTCGTGCGCGTGCCGCTGGCGTCGGTGCTGCGCCGCGAAACCGTCGAAGGCAAGCGCACGGGTCGCGTGGTGCGGCAGAAGCTTTGGTCGAAAGCCGAACTGCCGCAGCTGTCGGTAGCGGAAGGCTCGAAGCTGATGGGGGAGGCGGTCGTCAAGGTTGAGACCGGCGGCGGTTTGGGCTCGGGCTTCATCACGCATGAAGACGGATGGCTGGTGACCAACTTCCACGTCGTCAAGGGCGAGGTCGAAGTGGACGTCGTGGTTTACCCGGTTGCCAACGGTGGCTTTGAGCCGCGCACGATTCGCAAAGCCAAGGTCGCGGCGATCAACCCGGCAATGGACTTGGCGCTGGTCAAGATGGAGCCGCCGAAGGATCTGCAGCTCAAGACAGTCTACTTGGGTGCTAGCGACGAGATGAACGTCGGCGACGCGGTCTATGCGATTGGCGCGCCGATCGGTTTGGACCGAACCGTGTCGAGCGGCATCGTCAGCGTCACCAACCGAACCTTCGAAGGTCGCTGCCACTTCCAGATCACAACACCGATCAACCCCGGCAACTCCGGTGGTCCGCTGTTCAACTTGCGCGGTGAAGTAGTCGGTGTGAACAGTTCGGGCTACACCGGCATGCAGGGATTGAACTTCGCGATTCCGTCCAAATACGTCATCGACTTCCTCAACAACCGTGACGCGTTCGCACTCGACTCGACGCGCAGTGAGAACGGTGTGCACTACATGCCGGCACCGCGCAAGCTGAAGATTGGTAAGGCAGCTGTCAGGACACCCCAGAAGCAGACGCCAGAGAAGCAGCAAGCCAAGAAGCAGCAAACCAACAAGAACCCTAAGTAGTGCGTCGGCGCTGCGCGACGGTTGCACAACTGGTGTTTCGCTGGGAACTCGCCAACTACCGACGCGTTGGCGCCGCGGCGATGAAGACGCTCGTCATGCTTTGTGTCGGGATTCTCGCGACCGCAGTTGCCGCGCAGGAGACTCCCGCCATCTCACTCGCCAAGGTCAATCGATACGCCGATGGATCCTGCGGGGCCGTCTTGATCGACGGCGAGGGGCGAACGCCCTTTCACCTCGGCCTGAACAAATACCGCTGCGATCTGTTCGTTGGCGCCACGCACGAGGAGGATGCCGCGGCGAAGCAGCTGGCGCCGGGAAGTGACGCCGAGGCCGCGTTGTTGCAACGACTGATGGCTTGGGCCGAAGCATCGTTCGGCCCGCAGGAGCGGGCGACCATCGAAGCTGCCGATGACGTGCACCATCGCGGCAGCGGTTGGACGTTTGACCGCTACAAGGAGGCAGCGGTCGTCAACCGTCTCGCGCACTACCGGCAGATTCGCGGAGCCGAGATCACCGACGTGTTTGAAGGCCGTTCGACGGTTGCGTTGTCGTTCAAGGTGAGAGATGGGCTCGGCAACCAGCGCCTCGTGCTGTTCCGCAAGTTGGCAGACGGTCTGGTTCGCCCGCACCTCGGCGACTCGATGACACCGGTTGCCGAAGAGAGTCGGGAAGAGCGTTGGATTCTGCAGGCGATGCTCTCGTACTCGCAGAAGAACGTGCCGAAGGTCATACGGGACTTGTTGTGGTCCGGCGTCAAGGTGAAGGCGAAGGATGTGACTGTGGCCGCGATGCACGTCGTGTCGGTGATGATCCAGTATCGCAAGTGCACGTCGCCGCGCGTCGCGAACACCTGGAACCTGCTCGATGGTGGTTCGATGGTCTATGCGATGGTCGATGCGCGCGGTCAGCCGTTTGAGGTCGAGTTCGACAAAGAGATTCGGTCGACGACGATTGGGCGGATGAAGTTCCGCAACGCCAACACCTCGGATGAATTGGTCGCATTCGGATCGGCGCGCGAGCAGCAGCTGCTAGCGGGGTTCGATACTTGTTTGAAGCGCGCTAGCGAAGAGGACCGGGACGTCTTGCAGAACTTGCTAGCCCGCTATCGCGAGTTGCGAAAGGCGGCGCGGAAGTAGCTCACTTCGGCCAACGCGCGGCGAGTTCCGTTGCCGTCGTGGCAATCTCACCAAGCAACACTTCGGGTTGCACATAGGTGCGCCCGAACTTCTGCGTCGGCGGGAACGCCATGATGCGAAGCCGTCCGACGGGGGCTGGATCAAACACCACGCGGCCGGCAGCATCTGTGCGCTTGCCATAGCGCCATTCGAAGGCGAGTTCTGGATGGTCGAGCGATTGCGGTACGACTCTGCGATCCGCGAGCGGCTGGCCACTGGCATCGTGCACCGTGATTGCGACGGTGCGTCGTTGTAGGGTCGCGGTAAACGATTGATCTTGGCCCGGGGCAATCGTGATCGGTGCGAGACCGAAAATGGCGCGTTCGTCGTTAGGTCCAGTCGCGACGTGGGCGAACGGTAGGTAGCGACCTGGGGTCAGCCAGGGAGAGCTGCGGGAGTCGCCGTCTGACGTGATCATGGTGATCTTGCTGGCGCCGTCAGGGCCGAGGCGCGCCAGCCCGACCTCGCCAGCCCAGATCTTGCCGTCAACAAAGAAGCGCCCGGTTGCGCGCGCCGGCACCAGGTGGCTTGCATCGATGTTGACTCCTTCGGTCGCTCGGCCTGCGACAACCGTCACAGTTGCCAGTGGGCCAAAGTCACGACTCGAAGAACTTTGCCGGCTGTACCGCACCGAGGCCGACAGCCAAACTTCGTAAGTGGCAGGTGGCAGGGACGCGAACGCGAATCGCCCACCGGCATCGACATAGGCTCTGAAGACCGCGTCGCTGTTGCCTACCTGGCGCAGCTCAATTTCGGGGTAGTCGTCGACGAAGCGGTTGGGCTTGGGCAGTTCGACCAGTTCCTGCCGTGCGGCTTCGGCGAGGGCTCCGGGTGCCGGGCCGAATCGTTCGACGAACTCTGGTGGTGACAGCAAGCCAGTGAGTCTGCCAGCGGGCTCTACTTCGACGCGCATCGTGGCACCGGTCTGTGGCAGCTCCGGCACCGGGATCATGTGGTCACGGCTGTAGGGGGACGTCAGGAACAGCGACATGGCCAACGTGTCGGCCGCGGCGCGCAGCTTGATCGTTCCGTCCTTGTCCGACGATGCATGATCGAGCACGACGACGTTGAGGCCAGTGCTGTAGGAGCCGGATTCGCGCCGCTCGAATGCCTTGCGATACCGATCGATGGATAGCCCGTCCGCGCGATCCTCTGGCACGACGCGGCACAGCGCTACTTGTACATTGGCGATTGGCTGGCCGGTGCCTGCCGCGACGACTTGCACGCCGAGTTCGGCCGGCGGCATCAGTGCGACCCGAAGAGTGCTCTGCTGACGTTCTACGATGTCGGTGGACAGCCACGTCTGCGCGGCATACGGCGCTACGGGGAACACCGATACCCGGTAGGGCGCGGGGCGCAGATCTGCGAACACCTGGATGCCGTCGGCGTGTGCTGCCGGTGTCACGACCGAGAACTGCGGGCTGCTACCAACTTTGCGCCATGGGTCTGGAATGCAGCGTGCGCCGAACGCCTCGACCGCCGCGCCAGTGATTGCGTCGACAACCTCAAGGCGCAGGGTTCCCGGGGTGCGCCGCCGCACCATCAGGTGTAGATCGTTGCGGCCCCAGCGGAACTTGCCGCCGCTATCGATCCATTCGAGGTCGGTGCGTTTCGATGGCAGTCGCAGGGTCCATTCGGGGTCGCCGTCTGGCGCTTGCCACAGCGAGTACAAGAATGCGCCGTCGGCGTTGGTCGTGGCGGCCCTGTAGCTGTAGCCATCATTGCTTGGCATCTGGACCTCAAGCCCAGCTACCGGTCGCGCGAACTGGTCGACGACTATGCCGCGCACCGTTAGTTCGTCGGATGGCATCGTCAGGTTGACCGTGTGCGTCAGCACATTCGCCTGCAAAGGCACGTCGAACTTGCCCTCCTTCACGCCGCTCAGCTGCGTTCGGATGTCGTAGTACCAGGTTCCAATACGGCACATGCCAAAGTCCGAGTGGCCGTCTTGGTCGGTTTCGTCCTGGCCGTGCATGCTGCTTGGCTTGGCGCCGTTCTTGGCGCGATTGGCATAGATCTCAAGTCCGGGGCACGGCTTGCCGTCGACGAGCACACGAAGCCGCACCGGTGTTCCTTGCTCAAGGGCGATCGTGCCGGCGTCGACCTCGATGCCCTGTCGGAGCGATTCGTAGCTCTTCCAGTCTGGAACGAACCCTGGTGCTTCGGCCTTGAACTCGACGAACAGTTCCGGCGGCGGCACGAAGGCAAATCGGAATACCCCATCTGCATCCGTCATGACTGGCGGCGGGTCTGACCAGCCTTTTGGCACGCCGCCGCGTTGCGGGCTCGAATAGGTCCGCATGCTGACCTTCGCGTTGGTAAGTGGTTGCCCGTGCTGTTGCGACACGACGCGGCCATGCAGCACTGTTGTGGCTGGGAGCGTTTTCGAGCCCGTGACCGGCGCATTCACGAGTTGCCGCGAGGCAGTGCCTTCGCCAGAGGTATTGGAGGCCGCGCCGATTGCCGGTTGTGGCAGCTGCGCTTGTCCGTTCGAGGCTGGCAACGTGGGATCAGGCGGGTCGATCGTAAGCAGCGCTCCGATGACCACTGCGGTCGCGATGCCAACACCCCAGAGCCACTTCATCGCAAGCGCGCTGGCCACTGCCGTTGATGGCGCGGCGATCGATTGCAGAACCGTTCGCCGCATGCCAGGCAAGCCGTTGTTGGCGCGCAGGCACTCCGTTGCGAGCAGCGTCAGTAGCGAGGCCGTCGCGACACCACGCGGCAGCGAGGAACGCAACATTGCGAGCCCGCGCCGTAGCTTGGTGCGAACGGTTTCCGGCGACACACCTTGTGCGTGCGCGATGTCGACGGCGCGCAAGCCATGCACCAGCCGAAGCGTCAGCACTTCCCGATACTTCGTCGGCACGCTATCCAACGCCGCAGCCACCTGATTGCGCAGCTCGGCATCCTCGGCTGCAGACTGCGGACCCGGTGTTGGATCCGCGACGAAGCTGCCGACCGTCGCCAGCGCCCGGCTGCCACGTTCTCGCGTTACATGTGCCCGCTCACGGCGATCGTGTGCCCGGTGTTCGAGGATGCCAACCAGCCACGGCATCACCGATCGCGACGCATCAAACTGTTCGACGTCCCGAATCGCCTGCAAGAACACGGTCTGAACCAGGTCCTCTGCAGCTGCTGCATCCCGGCATAAATGCATCGCCACCAGCAACAGCCGAGGTGCCGCGGCGTCAAACACGACCGCCAGTGCTTCGGGATCGCGCGTCCTCTGAAACCGTCGGAACTCCGAATCAATATTGCTAGCCACAGACCTCGATGCGGTCGCCCGCCCGAAAACGTTTCAAGATCTCTAGAAGAATCTGCGTACCGTACCCGGTTCAAACCACAGATTCGCGCAAGCGCGAATCTGTGGTTTGAACCGGGTACGGTACGCAGATTCTGTTCACAGGTTTACACGGGGTGGGGGGTGGCGTTGCGGATCTGGGTGAGGGTGGTTGCGACTTGGTGCTTCTGGGGGGAGCGGTCGCGGTTGATGTGTAGCACGAACTCGAGGTTGGTGGCTTGGAGGGAAGGGCGTGTTGGGCTGGTTCGGTAGCGCTTGTAGCTTTTGCAGTGCACGGTCAGGGCGCCGTGTTCGCTGGCGTCGGTGAGCATGCGTTCCAAGGGGATCCAGCCGTCGGTGGAGTAGCTGATCAGGACGTGGCGGGCGTCCATGCACTTGAGCAGGCGCTGCATGGCATCGGCGGCGTCCAGGCGGTGGTTGAACTGGCTGCGGCGTTCGCGCCAGTCCGGCCGGATGGCGGCCTTGAAGCCACGTTGGGTCGGGGGCGGAAGGTCGGGTTGGTCCCATTGCACCAGCGAGTTGAGCACGTGGTAGTTGCTGGCGTAGGGGTGTTGGTTGTACGGCGGATCTAGGTAGGCGATGTCGGGGCGTTTGGGGATGGCGTTGCGCAGATCGAACGCATCGAGACGCAGCACGCGGTGTTCGCGTTGGCTGTTGCAGAACTGCAGCGGCAGCATGTGCAGGTCGGCGAGAATGCGATGCAGCGCGGTGCCGTTCTTGCCGCCCCAGCCGGCATGGAAGCCTTTGAAGACGCCGCTGGTGTTGGCTAGCCAACATGCTTGGTAGAGCAGCGGCGCTAGCAGGCAGTGGGCATCACGTTCGCTGCATGTTCCGTTGTCGACCCAGTCGCGGATCTGCTCGCGGATCGCGTCGAAGCGTCGGCCACTGGCACGTCGGTAGAACATGCGTTCCCGCAGAGGATCGGCGGCATCGTCATCTTTGGGGCACAGGGTGCGGGTGACCCAGCCATCGACTCCGGGCAGTGCGTTGAGCTTGGCGATCGTCGCGCGGTAGCCGCCGAGCCTGGCCATCTCGGGCTCGGTGTCGTGCAGCAGTGCGGCTGAGTTGACCGAATGCGCGTAGGGTTCCCAGTCGTTGGCGATGACGGCGAAGCCCAATTGCTTGGCGAAACGGGAAACGACCCCGCTGCCGGCGAATGCGTCGACGAACGTGGCTTGCTCTGGCTGACACCCCGTGCCATCGATGGCGCGCGCAATCAGGCCGAGCAGGTGCCGCTTGTTGCCGAGGTAAGGCAACAGTTGATGGAAGACATACTCTGTCGTCGACCGTGCGGCGTGGAGGCGGGGTTCGTAACGCACAGCCTTCTTTCTAGCGCTTCTGCGTCGCTGGAGCCCGCGGCGATCGCTAGACCACGAATGAAAGCGAGGCGGTGACGCTGTTCGCGACCAAGGCCGCCAGGGCCGCGCGCATCCAGGACAATCTGGTGACGTGGCGATAGATGAGGCACTCCACCGTGAACACGGCGATCTCGATCGCCAGCCACGGCAACTCGAGCGAACGCACGAACAACCAGGCAAGTGGATGGGTGAGCAAGTTGGCGCCGATCGAGTCGGTGGCGCCGCGGCGATGGTTGCCCGGGCCCGCGAGCCATGCCACGATCGGCAGTTCGACCGCGACGGTCAGCAAGAACGCATACAGCCAGGTCATGCCGCAACCGCTGGTTTGGAGTCTTTGTGCGGCAGCACCGCGCAGGCGATCAGGAGCACCGGGATCTCGATCCAGGCGTGCACGGCGGCGAACATCGAATAGACCGAACGCGCGCCGCGGAAGTTGGCGACGAAGCCGATGGTCATCAGCAATCCGACGGCAATGACCGCTGCTTGAAACCACCGCCGCTTCGGCCACGGGATTGCTGCGAACGCGGTTTCGGTGCCGCCGGAAAGGCGCGGCAGCACATGCAGGACGACGGCGTAGTGCATGCACTGCAAGAAGGCGGCTGTCGCGAACAGGCGGTCGGCGAATGACGTGCCGAGCAGCGCCGGTGGCACGAACGTCGCGATGTGGTCATCGAGGTGGCCAACGCTCAGCGGACCCGTTAGCAGCGTGGTCGATGTGGGCATGACCAGCAATGCGGCCGGGATGACGCCGAAGACGATGGCTGCAAACAGCATGGCTCGGCGACGTTCGCCGCCTCGCAACCGTTCGGCCAGGAAACCCACCGGTGTCAGGTTGTGCAGCAACGCCATGATGACCAAGGTCGCGATGGGTGCGTAGAGGATGCCGAGCAGCAACACGGCGGCGACTGCGATCGCCAGTGGCGAAGTCCGGGAGCGAAGCAGCAGTGGCAACGCGACGGCGATCAAGCTGACGCCGAGCAGCAACTCAAGCGTGATGCGTTCGTCGCTGGTGCCGATGTCGAGCAGCCCAAAGGCGCGCATCAGCACGATGCCGGCGATGCCGATTCCGAGACCGGCGATCAAGTTGCGCGGCATGCGCGCTGCGAAGCGTTCGTCGACGTAGCGCAGCTCGACGAGCACGTGCGGCAATCCGAACAGTGCGAGCGAAATCGCGTAGGTCCAGACTGGCGCGATCGCAGCAGCGGCGGCGCTGCCCACTACGATCGCGATCGCCGCGACGAATCTCATGCCGTGGCGAGCATGGCGGGCGCGCGGCGACGGCGGCTGTGCCACAGGAGCCAGCCGGCACCAGCTACGGGCAGCACGAAAAGCCATGCGCCTTGCTTCTTGCGAACAACCTTGTTGCGCTCGTTGGGCGGGATGACTTTGCCGGCCTTGTCGAAGGCCACACTCGTCAGCTTGACCGAGAGCACGCCCTTCTTGCTGCGCGCGAAAGTGATCGTGTCCTTGCAGCTGTGCACTGGGCTCTCTTCCCTGACTTGGCCGCTAGAGCCGCTGGCCCGGAGGAACTGGATCTTGTCCGGCTTATTGAAGGCTTGGTAATCCTCGAACGTGCGTGCCTTCTTGGCTGCTTCGCGCACAGAGAGCATGCTCTCGGGCACAAGCACGAAGATGGTTGAGCCGCCGCGTGACGCAGAAACCTTGCTCGTCGCGGCGAATGGTTCTCCGGGGCCACCTGTTGGCGAGCGTTGGTCAATGAAGACGAAGATGTTCTCGGCGTTGGGGCCGCCCGGGATTCTCGGCGGCATCCAGATACGTTGACCGATCGCCAGCTTGTCTGGGTTGAGGCCAGGGTTGAGCGCCAGGATGTCCTTGACCTTCGTTGGCGAGATCGAATCCATGCTCTCGACTTTGCTCGTCAGCATGTGCTGCCGGTGATTGGCCGCGATCTTCGACAGCGTTTCGCCTTTGGCAACTACGTGCTGCACACAGCAGTGATCGATCAGCGGTTGGGCTTCGATGCGCAACTCGACCTTCACTCGGCGAGTGCCCGGGACAACAACATCGGGAACGGGCGCCGCTGTCTCAGGAACTGCGACCGCGGCAATCAGCATGCCGGCGAAGAACTGTGCGAACATCAATGTATCCTCGTGAAGGTTGGGGTGGGGGTGCCGCGCCATCGTGCGGGCGCTGCGGCAACGGCGCTTGCTGGGGGCAGTTCCCGCGAAACTGCGAGACTGGCGCCTATTCCGGCCACAGGACGTACTCGGGCAGCTTCGGTCGCTCGACGCGGAAGATGCCGTTGGCGATCAGGGCGAAGTTGCCGTGCTCGTCCTTGGTCAATTCCCCGGTGATCTTGACCTTGTCGATCAATCGCATGCCCGGCATCGCCGGCACTTCGAGGGTCTCGCCCTTGCTGTCGACGGCCATGACCAGCAGCGAGTTGGCCTTGATGTCGTCCGGAGTGTCGCAGCAGTAGTCCCAAGGTGTTGGGCACTTGTCTTCCTTGTTCTCTTCGCCGCAGTAGTCCATCGAGACTTCCATGACCTTCATGATCGCCCAGTCCTTGGTCAGGTCGTAGACGCGGCCTTCCACGATGACGTTTTTCTTCGGGCCGCCTGCCTTGGCTTCGACAACGGAGACTGCAGCACCCGGATCGCTGGCCAGCGTCAACGAGGACGCGCCACCAGTTGGGGCGTTGTTGTTTGGAGCGTCGCCCTTCGGGCCTGGCTTGTCGCCACAGGCCGCGAGAACAGTGAGCAGGGAGAGTGATAGGTAGAGCTTAGACATCATGCACGGCCTCCAATGGCCTCAACTAGGGGTAGACGGACTGCGCGGACTGCTGGCACGATGCCGCCGAGCAGTCCAGATAGTAACGCCGCGCTGAGTCCAATGGCGCGACTTGTGAGATCGGCTTGCAGCAACATCGCACCCATTGGGTAGCGAAGGGATACATCTCCAATCCCGAGGGCGATAAGCGTGCCAATGGCGCCGCCAAGGAACGCGACCAACACCGATTCTTGGATCAGGCCAAGCGCGATGGCGATTGGCGAGTAGCCGAGTGCTCGCAACGTCGCGAGTTCGCGAGTGCGGGCGAGCACGGCGGCGAACATCGTATTGGCGCAGGCGAAGGCGCCGGCGACGACGGCCATCACCGCCATCCACAATGCTAGTTCGGCGATCGGGGTCAGGCTGCTGGCGAGTTGGCGCATGAGCACCGGTTCGGGCACGGCGTCGATTTCCAGGTCGACGCGCTCGGCCGCGAACTTGTTCACGTATTTGAGCTGGTCCGGGCTTTTCAGCCGCAGCACGACGCACGACACATCCTCGCGTTTGGTCACGAACATGACGTCGGCAAGGCGTGCCCACAGTTCGGCTTCGTAGACCGTGCCGGGCGCCGAAAAGTGACCGACGATGGTGAAGTCGCGACGTTCGAGTTCCATCGTCTTGCCGATAGCGACGTCTGCGGGCTTCAAGTTCATGCGCGCCGCCGCGAGTGCGCCAATCATGATTTCGTAAGGCCCGCGCGGTTCGCGACCTTCGATGACGGTTACGGCGGGATGCGTCAGGTAGGCGGCGTCGGTGACGCCGCGCAGTAGGCCGATCTGGATGCCGTTGCGGGTGGCGATGTGTAGCTCGACGGAGGCCGCGCGCTGCCCGCCAACGGTCAAGACGCCGCCGACGGAGGCCGCGGCGACTTCAGCGTGGCCGCGCTTGACCACCGAGCGCACCAGGTCGACTTCGGCCGAGGAACCGAGCAGGTACACCGAGTCATGGCGCACATTGCCTTCGGCCGCTTCATGCATGCCGGCGGCGAACGCGCTCATGCCGATGACCAGCAGCGTGGTCGCGGCGATGCCTGCGATGGTGACGGCCGTGCGCACGCGCCGCCGCAGCAAGTTGCGGAGTAGGTAGCTGAATGGCAGCATCAGTCTGCTTTCACTCCGAGGTAGAGCGGTCGTCGTGCTACGGCGATCGCCGGCGGCAACGAGGCGATGACGCCGACGACGAAGGCCGCAAGCAGCGATTGCGTGACCATGCGTACGCTCGGAGCGAGGTCGATGCCGTGGCCTTCGACGCCGAGCGTTACCGGCCAGATCAGTAGTAACACCGTGACGATGCCCGTGCCGAGGATGCCACCGATCATGCCGAGGCCGATGCCTTCGCCGGCGATCAACGCCATCAGCATCGGCTTTTGCATGCCGACGGTTTCCAGCACGCCCATTTCCCCAATGCGCGACTCCGCACTGATGAACACCGTGTTGGCGACGACCAGTGCGACGATGATGACGCCGAGGTAGCCCAGCCAGCGAGCGAAATCGACGACCTCCTTGATCTCGGCGATCGCTGCCGCGACGAAGGCTTGCATGCCTTTGGTGTCGGTGCGCGCTTCATCGGTGCGGAAGTGTTCGTCGATAGCGCGTGAGACTTCTTCGGGGTTGGCGTTCGGGGATACCTTGACCATGAACTGGGTCGCCGCACCTTGGCGTTCCCGCGCGAGACTCAGCAAGTCGAGCGGCACGAAGGCGAGGTTGCCGACCGCTGCGGAGTCGCTGCGGATGATGCCGCTGATGTGCACATCGACTTCGCTGAGTTGCACGCGCTTGCCGACCTTCAGGCCGCGGCGCTCGGCCAGTCGTTCGCCAACCAGCGCACCGTCACTGCGCGACTTCCAGTCGGCGATGCTGCCTTCGAGCACTTCGAGGTCGTAGAGCTTTTCGAGTTCGTCGAACGGCACGCCGTGCAGGGTGACCAGGTCGAGGTTGGAGCGACACGAGTTGATGAACACCAGTGTCGGCAGCACGTCCTGAACACCGGGGATCTTGCGGATGTCGCCTTGGTAGCGGATCGGGAGTTCGCTAGTCAGTGGGCAGAACCGGCTGTCTTGGAAGACCACCAGCACCGGCTGCGCGGTGCGTTCGGACAGTTGGTGGACGCCATCGTCGACGGTGCGCACGAACGCGAACAGCATCATGGCGAAGGTGCCGCCGAGAACTGTCAGCAAGCTGCGCATGCGCGCACGCGAGGCGGTGCGCAGCACGTAGGGTAGGAACGCGAATAGGCTACGCATGGGAATCACCGTGGGTGAGCTCGCCTTCGACGATCTGGCCCTTGTCGAGATGCACGATGCGGTCGGCCTTCTTGGCGGCCTGCGGGTCGTGCGTGACCATCACGAGGGTCTTGCCGAACTCTTCGACCAGGCGACGCAGCAACGCCATCGTGGCGGTCGCGGCTTCGCGGTCGAGATTGCCAGTCGGTTCGTCCGCGAACATCACAACCGGGTCGGCCACGATGGCGCGGGCAATCGCGACGCGTTGCTGCTGACCGCCGGACATCTTCCTCGGAATGTGGTGCGCGCGATCGGTCAGGCCGACGGCGGCAAGCGCGATCGCGACGCGCTTCTGACGTTCTTGCTTGGTCATGCGCAACAACAGCAACGGCACTTCGACGTTCTCATAGGCCGTGAGCACCGGGATCAGGTTGTATTGCTGGAAGACATAGCCAACGGCGCGTGTGCGCCATTTCGCGAGTTGGCTAGCAGTCATCGCTGACACTTCTTCGCCACCGACGACCACCGTGCCCGACGTTGGTTTGTCGATACCCGCCAGCATGTGCAGTAGAGTTGTCTTGCCACTGCCTGATGGTCCCATCAAGCAGACGAACTCACCTTGCTCGACGTCGAAGTCGAGATTGTCGACAGGCGTGACCGTTTCCGCCCCGGAGGCGAACGTCTTGGTGACGCCGCGAAGTTGAATCAAACTCATGAGGTTGCTGCCTGGATGGCTTCGCCATCGGTCACGGGGTCGAGCACGACGCGGTGGGTTGGGGACAGTTCGCCGCGAACAATGGCTGCGTCGCCATCTTCGCCCAGCACTTCGACCGCGACTGCGCGCGCTGTGCCGCTCTTCGGGTCGAACAGGTAGACCTTGCCGTCGTTGACGGCGGTCTTGGGTACGCGCCAAGCCAACACCCTGTTGGCGGTGTCGGGCTCTTCGGAAGTTGTTGGGGCGAGAAAGCGCGCGCGGCATAGGGTCTCGGGACGCAGCAGTGCCGGCGGATCCTCGATGCCAATCTTGACCTGCAGCGTGTTCTTCAGCATGTCGGACTCGTGTTGCAATCGTTGCACGACACCCTTGACGACGACGTCGCCGATGGCATCACTGGTGATCTCGACGGCCTGGCCTTCGCGGATACCAGAGAGAGAATCGATCGGCACGTCGATGCGCGCGCGCAATTTCTTGGGGTCGTAGAGCACGACGAGGCCCTTCTCGCCATGTCCGACCATATCGCCTGGTTCGGCTTCGAGTCGCAGCACGACGCCATCTACTGGAGCGCGAACGACGGCCCATTCGAGCTCGCGTTCGGCGATATTGAGTTCGACGCGGGACTTCGCCAGCACGGCTTTGGCTTTGCTTCGCTCCGCGTCGGCGATCGCAACGGCGCCGCGCAGGTCGACCGGGTCGGCCGCGAACTCCTGGCAGAGTGCGACGGTAGCACGCTGTTGCACGAGTTCGAGTTGCAGGCCGGTGATCTCGGCTTCGCTCGCGGCAACGGCTGCGGTCGCTGCGTCGGCGTCGGCTTGAGCGCGTTGCAGGGCGACAGGAAAGCTGTTGCCGGCTTCCTGCAGCCGCTCTTGTGCCTTGAGGTTGGCGGCGGCGCTCTCGGCTTGTGCCATCACTTGGCGCCGCTTCGCCCTGGCGGTGTCGAGTCTTGTCTGGATTGCGGCTTGCTTGCCCTCCGCTTCTTGCACCCGCAAGACGGACTCGGTGTTTTGCTTGAGACGTTCGGTCGCCAGCACTTGCTTGGCCTGTGCGGCGGCATCCTCTGCTTCGTGCTGCTGCAACTCGGCGGTGGTACGATCGACGGCGGCCAGCAGTTCTGCGCTGGTCAACCGGCCGATTACTGTTTGGCCAGCGATGACCTTGGCGCCTTCGAGCACTTCAAGGGTTTCGAGGTGGCCGCTGACCAGCGGACGCACCGTGATTCCATACGGATCGGCCTCCACCCAGCCGACGGCTTCGGTGCCGCCGATCGCCGCGGTAGAGGCTTGATGCGATGCTGGTTGCACAGCAGCCATGCGCACTGCTCGCGCTGGCCACAAGATCGGCACCAAGAACGTGGCGGCAACGGCAACGGCCAGTGCCAATACGGCCAGCACCAACAGCCGCGTCCCGATCGGGCGCTTGGGGACGGCTGCTTGGGCATCGTCGATGCGCAACGCGGAGAGGTCGACGTTGCTCATGATTGTTGCTCCGGCATCTGTGGTGGGGATTGCTGCGGAATGCGCGGCCAGCCGTAGGCGACGGCGCGTTGCACTTCGGCGCGAGCGTGTGCCAGCACGGCACTGCGGTGTTCCATCGTGTTGCGCATGACCATGCTGGCTGCGTCCGCGAACATGGCGAAGGCATCGACTTCCACTTCGATCGACGCGCGGGCCGCATCGAAGGCTGTTGTGCTCGCTTGTAGTCCGGCCGCGGTTGCCGCGGCGTCTGCCTGCGTGGCGAGCAGTTGTTGGTCGCTGACCGAGGCTTCGCGCTTCGCTAGCAAGAACGCGGCTTCGAGTTCGGATCGGGTGGCTTCGCGGCGCTCGCGCGCGGCTTCGGCTAGCCCTTGCATGCCAATCGGAATCTGCAGCACTGCCATCGCGCGCAGTGGATCGCCGGCCAGCGAGATGTTGGGGCCGATTTGCAGGGATGGATATTGCTCGGTGACCGTCTGGTAGAACTCGGCGTCGGCGACTTGGAATTGTGCTGCGGCGAGCGACAAATCGGGGCGCGTGACCAGATCGGATGCGGTTCCGTCAGGCTGTTGCAGCCAATCGTCGGTGCTTGCGGTGATTGTCAGTTCGGCGCTGTCCGGCAAGCCGAGCAACTCGCGCAGGCGGGCGAGGTTGTCGCTGCGCTCACGGGTGAGTTGTGCTTGCTCGCTCGTGCTGCGTGCTTGTGCGGCGCGCAACTGCAAGGCGGCGACCGGCGATGCGAGACCGGCACGTTCGAACGATTCGATATCGAGGTTCAGGTCGGCGACTTGCAGCTTTTGTAGCGCGGCGTAGATTCGATACTCCGTGACGACGGCGGCGATGGTTCGCCAGCGCTGCACGGCAAGTTGCGCCGCAGCTTCGAGGAGGAGTGACTCAGCGCTATCGATGGCCGCTCCCCGCGGCCCCAGGCCGAGCAGTGCGATTGGGTCGATCAGCACTTCGAGGGCCTCCCTACGGCCAAGCCAATTGATGCGAAGGGGAATTGGAACTGTCGTCGCGGCGTTCGCGGCGCGCAGGCGCGCGAGCAATGCCTGCAAGCGAGGGTTCTGGTGCAACGCCAGTTCAATCGCTTCGTCGATGGTGTAGGTGCCACCGACGCGCGCATCGATGATGGCGGCGACCGATTGAGGAGTGGCGTCGTCGCGTTCGTAACTTACGCAACTCGCGAGACCGGATAGGAACAGTAGGAGTAGTGGGCGTGCCAACATGGCGGGCCTGGATCTGGAGGCAAACGACAGAACAGTCGATGCCACCGGTCACGGCCTTGCCGTGCTGGTTCGATCGACGTCGCAATCGCTACGCGTCTAGATCAGCAGCACGGTGCACACGCGCAGCGCGGTGCTTCGATCGATGCGGGGCGGACCGCGATCGAACGGGCGCAATCTCAGGACTTCGCGGGCCGGCATTGGCGCGAACGATTGCGGGATTGGCGGCAACGCCAGTGCGAGCACCATTGGCAGCTCGACCGGAACGTCGATCGGTGCCATCTCGATCTCGAAGTCCACCGTGACGCAGCAGTCTGGCGTGCATCCGTCGCGCCATTCCCCAAGCGGCCTGTCCCCAGTCGGCTGGTCATCGCCGAGCGGCTGGTCCCCAAGCGGCTGGTCATCGCCGAGCGGCGCGTCTTCGCCAGGCTGTGCCGTTTCGTCGCAGCAATCACAGCACGCATGCTTCGCCAAAGAGTCGTGCTGCGAAACGGAGCACGTCGTCGTCTCTGTTGCACAGCATTCGCCGATGCACGTGGTGACGCGCAGTTGGCTGCCGATCGCCGACAGCAACAACGCGAGCACAGCGATCCAAAGGATCGGGCGCTTCAGTCGGGTTGTGCGTAGGCGATGCATGCGGTGGGGTGCGGGTGACGCAGGGTGTGCCGTTCTCTATCGGCTGTCAAGCAGGTCGTAACCAGATGGCGCCTGGGAAACTCCGTCGTTGGGGCTGGCGTGTCGGGGCGTTGCGCAGGGCTGGGGAGCTTAGTGGGTTCTTGCGCGAGTCTTGAGTGTACATGCTTCGCGCACGTGTAAAAACTGGTTTAAAAAGGGGTTAGGTATGTTTGGGCCATGCCATGCGACGCCGTCCGGCGAGCTGACGCGACTTCGCTCGCGGCCAGAGCATGGTTGTTTCGGGGCCTTCGTGCGCCACAGGTTGCTGCGTCGCCGCGAATGCTCGCTGGCCAAGTGGCGCACCGGGCTCTCCATGCGACTTGCCTGTGTGCTGTCACGCCGAAGTCGCAGGACCCGGTCTTGCATGCGTCGACGACCAGTACGCAGTCGACGCTGCTCGTGATTCGACCAGCAACAGGGGTCGTTGACCTGCCTCCGCGCCACCGCATGTCACCAAGCTGTCATCACGAGCCTTGGCGGTGACGGGAGTTGCGCGATCGGCTTAGGCTTGCACGCCGATGCCCTCCCTTCGCGCTGCCGTGTTGTTTCCGATCGCCGCGTTTTGCACTGCCGTCGCATTGACTGCGCAGGTGCCGAGCCCGACGGAGTTCTTTGGTCACGAGGTCGGCGCCGACTACAAGCTGATCAACTATACCGACATGATGCGCTACTTCCGCACCATCGAAGGTGCGAGCAAGCGCATGAAGCTCGTCGACATCGGCGAGACCAGCTACGGCCAGCGCATGATGATGGCGGTCATCAGTTCGCCGGAGAACCTGGCCAACATCGAGAAGCTGCGAACGATCAGCGTCAAGATGGCGCATCCGGGCAACCTGGATCAGATGGGCGCGGATCGCCTGGTGGATGTGGGCAAGCCGGTTGTATGGATCGATGCAGGGTTGCATGCGACCGAGACGATCGCCGGGCAAAACCTCATCGAGCTGGTTTGGCAGATGAACTCGCGCGATGACGCCGAGGTTCGGCGCATTCTCGACGAAGTCGTGTTGCTGGCGACACCAGTCAATCCGGACGGCTACGAACTGGTCGCCAATGCCTACATGGCGACGGCCGATCCAGAGACGGGCAAAGGTGGCAGTACGTCGACTCCGGTGCTCTACCAGCGCTACATCGGTCACGACAACAATCGCGACTTCTACGCGTGCAACCAGAAGGAGGCGCAGAACATCAGTCGCGTCTTCTGCCACGATTGGTGCCCGCAGATTGTCTACAACCACCACCAGAGCGCGCCGCGCAACACGATCATCTACACGCCGCCGTTCCGCGATCCATTCAACTACCTGGTGGATCCCTTGGTCGTTCGCGGCATCGAGATCGTCAGCGCGCACATGAACAACCGCTTCGCGCTCGAAGACAAGCCGGGTGTGATCTCGCGCAGTGGCGCGCCGTACTCCGGCTGGTGGAATGGCGGACTGCGCTCGACCAGTTACTTCCACAACATGATCGGCATCCTGACCGAATCGTTCGGTCGCCCGGAGCCGACGCAGATCCGGCAGCCGTTGTCGCGGCGGTTGCCCTACCACGACTATCCGCAGCCTATTGGCTCGCAGATGTGGCACGCGCGGCAGACGGTGGAATACCTGCAGACCGCGAACTTCGCGATCCTCGACTACGCGTCGCGGTTCGGTGATGAGTTGCTGCAGGGCATGTACAAGATGTCGACCCGCGCCATCGCCAATGGTCGCAAGGACCACTGGACGGTCACCCCGCGGCTGGTCAATGAGGCCAAGAAACGTGAAGACGATTCGGTCTTTCGCGATCCGGATTGGCGAGATCCGCGCGCCTACGTGCTGCCAGCGGATCAGCCCAACTGGTCGGCCGTGATGCGGTTTGCGCGCTCGCTCTGGTATTGCGGCGTCGACATGCACTACGCCAACGAGTCGTTCCCGTTGAACGGCAAGACGATGCCGGTCGGTTCGCTGGTCATTCTGTGTGATCAGCCCTACCGCGCCCACCTGCTCGACATGATGGAGCCGCAATGGCATCCCGATGACATGCGCGATGGCAAGCCGATCCCACCGTACGACGCTGCCGGCTGGACGCTGGCGATGCAGGCCGATGTCGCGGTGGAACGCACGTTCGAGGAGCTGAAGGGACCCTTCGAAGCGATTGCCGCGTTGCCGGGTTATCCGCGCCACGAGTTGCCGCAGTCCGGTGCGAACTGGCAGTTGGATGTTCGGGACCTGCACTCGATCACGGCCGTCAATCGGTTGTTGGCTGCTGGCTGCGTCGTCGAATACGCCAAGACCGGTCACTACGTCGTGCCTGTGACGCCGAAGTCGAGCCAAGTGCTCGGCACGGCGGCGCGCGAGCTCGGCGTTGTCGCTGAGGCCGCGGCTGCCAATGGCGAGAAGCGGCGCAAGTTGGCGCCGGTGCGGGTTGGCTTGTTTGACGTCTATGGCGGCAACATGGCAACGGGCTGGGATCAATGGCTACTTGAACAGTTTGAGTTCCCGGTGCAGTTGGTGTGGGGAGATCGCGTGCAGCGCGGCGATTTGCGCGCGGACTTCGACGTGCTGATCTTTCACACCGGCTTGCCGGGGCCGCGCGATTTGAGGCGGGCAATGAGAGAGCGCGCACCACCGAAGTTTGACGCGTTGAAGAAAGGGCTGCCGCCGTTCCAAGATTGGAGTGACCTCGAAGCGCGCGCGACCAAGCTGACTGGCCCGAAGGCGTTGCCGGCAATTCGCGAGTTCGTGCAGCAAGGTGGCACGTTGATGGCGCTTGGGCGGGAAGTCGACAAGGTGATCCGTCACTTCGAGTTGCCGATCAAGGTTGGCACACACATCGTGACCGAGGCTCCTCTGACCGAGGATCCCGAGGCCGAAACCGGCATGCGCAAGACTACGCGTGATGAGTATTACGTGCCCGGCTCGCTGATCGCGATCCAGGTCGATACATCGCACGAGATCGCACGCGGTGCGAGCAAGGATCTAGCGGCGATGCTGAATCGCTCGGCCACGATCCTCGAAGTCGAAGCGGGGGCGAAGGGCGTCGACGTCGTCGCGCACTATCGCAACCACGACACGTTGCTCAGTGGCTGGGCGATCGGTACCGAATACCTGCATGGCAAGGCCGGGGTCGTCTCGGCACGAGTCGGCCGGGGGCGCATTCTGCTGTATGGGATCGACGCAACGTACCGCGGTCAACCGACCGGTACCGCCAAGATGTTTTTCCAGGGCATTCTGACCGCGACCGAAGGTCGCTGAGCGAGGTAGCGGGCAGTCCGCCAGGAAGCGCACGCCCGCAACGGCGTCCGCCGCGGCGAGAAGCTGGGCTGTCGCTGGCACCGAGTTGCGAGAATGGGGAGCATTGGGGATGCGCAGTCGTTTTCGCGCGTTTCACCCGTCTACCCCAGACCCCTCCCAACCCAATGCTCCGCGTTCTCAGTTCGTTCGTCGTCTGTTCCGCCCTCGCCTTCGCCCAAGAGACCGCCGCCCCGGTGGTCGTGCAGGGCCCGGTGCTCCCCAAGGTCAACAGCGATGAGGCCCGCGCCTTGATGGCCAAGGCTCTCGATAAGACCGCTGCCTATGCGCGCGGCCATTTTTCGACAACGGAGAGCCAGGACAACGCCATGCTCCGCAACGCTGGCTTGCCGATGGGGGCGCAGGAGGTCGAGGTCAGTGGTGGCTGGGATCGCAACTTGATCTGGGCCGAGTCCGATGGCCGCGACTACATGACGGCGAACGGTCGCATGTTGGCCAAGGTTGATGGCGGCTGGCGTCTGCGTCGTGGCAAGTTGGCTGGCGGCATCAAAGCGCCGTTCACACTCGATCCAAACTACCTGATTGCTGCGCTGAAGCAGTTGCCGAAGGCCGCGAGCAACGTGGTGCACGTCGAAGCTGGCAAGTTGCGCGGCAAGGCGATGGTGCTGCTGACGATCAAGCTCGACAGCGAAGTCGCCCTTGAGTTCTCTGACTGCGGTGCCGTGCCGGATGTCGGTGGTGGCTTTGGGGGCATCATGAGGCTCGGCGGCATGGGTATCGAACCGCCGCGTCCAGAACTTGAAACCTACGTGGTCGTCTACATCGACTCGGAGAGCGGTGACCTCGCTCGCCTTTCCGTCAAGACCTACTCGACCGACCAGATGATGGGCCAGATCCAAATCGCTGGTGGCGGCTTCGGTGGTGGCGGCGAGGAAGAAGAGGAAGAAGAAGAGGTCGACGAAAACGCTCCGGTCAAGTGGAAGCGTGGTCTGCCGCGGATCAAGCCGGCCAAAGATCAGTCGGTCATGACGTTCCGCGCCGACTTCAAGAAGCTTGGGTTGGCCGACGCGCCGGCGCTCGACGATCGCTCGAAGGCGCTGTTGCGCGTCCGCTAGTTGTTCGGGATCGTTTGGGTCGAGCCCGTAGTGCTTGACCATGCACGCGGGGCACACGCCACGTGTGGATTGGGTGCCCGTGACGCCTTGGAAGTAGTTCTCGATGCGCAGCCACTCGTGCGCATCGCCGCGCACTGCGTTGCAATGACTGCAGATCGGCGGCGTGTTGGAGATGCCGCGCATTCGCTCGAGGCAGCTTGCGAGCTGGCGTTGGCTGCGGCGAAGCTCGAGCATGTGCACGACTTGTCGCGATCGCTTTTCGGGTGCGTCAAGTTGTTCGAGTGCCGCGAGGCGGGCGGCTTCGAGTTCTTCTTTGGCGTTAGGGTTCATGCCTCCGGCTTCGAGGTTGGAACTTGCCGCCGCCTGAAGATGATGAGGAAATGGTAAGTCACACCTGGAGTGCATGGATGGTGATGCTCTCTGCAGCATTTCTTTCGGCCCAGCAATCCCCACAACACAATGGTGGTTTGCCAGCAGTGGTCTTTCCGGCGGGCTATCAAGAAGGCCATTGGGTGCCCGTTGTCGCGCTTTGGTGCGGCAATGATGACCTGCGCTTGGCCCTGGCGGACGGCCTCGTAGCTGATGGCTTTGCTGTCGTGCGATTGCACGAACCATCGCACGAACCCTCGCACGAACCCTCGCACGATGCACCCGCGGCGAAGAGTCTCAAGTCGATCGTGGCCACCTTGCGACAGCGCGTGCGCATTGCGCAGGGCGGCTTGCACGCAGTCATTGTGACGGATGCCAAAAAGGCCATCGCGTCGGTGTTGGCGGAGCGGCAGGAGTTCCAGACGGTGACGGTTTGTGGGGCGGCCGCCGGTGCCGACTTGAAGGCTTTGCAGCGTCTTCCCAAAAGGCGGGTGCAGGCATTGGCGACGAGTGACGCCAAGCAGGTCCGTGCGCACATGAAGGGTCTGCACGAGCAGCGAGTGGTCCCCGGTGTCGCCGGTCAGGTGCACCAGGTCTTGGACTCGTTTCACGATGCCGCGGCGGTCGCGGATGAAGATCGCTACTTCGCGATCTTACCGGATGACTCGGTGTTCTTGGGCACCGACGCCACCGAGCGGTGGACTGGCAAGCAGTTCCGTAGCTTCGCGATGCGCTACTTCAAGCTGCCGTCGGCCTGGACCTACGTGCCGCTCGAACGTCACGTCACCTTGAGTGCGGACGGCAAGTTGGCGTGGTTCGACGAAGCGCTCGACAATGCTGGCTACGGCGAATGTCGCGGTTCGGGCGTGCTGCAGAAGCGCGATGGTGGTTGGGTTGTGCTGCAATACAACCTGACGGTGCCCGTGCCGAACGACCTGATGGCAGGCGTAGCCAGGCAGATCCGCGGGCATCTGGATAGCCCACGAGGCGCGGGCAAGAAGTAGGGCGCGCCCCAATCGCTTGAGAGCGGGTTGCCGGAGAACAGGTTGCCCGAGAACGATCGCTCGGCGAAAGAACCCCGCTCGCCTATGAGCTGCACGACAAGGCGGAGCAACCCGGTTTGTGTCGCGCCCACTCCGGTCGTTTGCCGGCCAGGTCTTCGTGCTCCGGTTGCTCGTCGAATGGTCGCTGCATGACGGTCTGTAGTCGCGCCAATACCGAGTAGTCGCCCTTGTGCGCGGCGTCGATTGCCGTCTGCGACAGCCAGTTGCGCAGCACGAACTTCGGGTTGCTTTGGTTGAGAGCCGTCGCCAATGCGTCCGGAGCCTTGTCTTCCTTGCGCGTGCGCTGCCACCAACGCTGCAGCCAATCGATGCCCGCCGCGACATGGGACTCGGATGGTTCGCCGTAGAACGCCGCCTGGCACGCCGTCGGCATGGCCGTGGGGGCACTGGTCTCGGTCACGACGCTGGACAACGAACGGAAGAACACCGTCATGTCGGTCTCTTCCTTGCCGAGCCAATCGAATACGCCTTGGATCAGTTCGACATCTTCCGGAGCGAACGTGATCCCCAGCTTGTCCGAGAACCGCTTCGTGGCGTGCTCGCTGTAGCTCTGTTGGTAGCGGGTCGCCGCAGCCTCGATGCACGACTCGTCATTGTCGAGCAACGGCAGTAGTGCCTCCCCGAGTCGCGAGACGTTCCACAAGCCGATCGTCGGTTGGTTGCCGAACGCATAGCGATGTTGCTGCGTGTCGGTCGTGTTGGGAGTCCAGCCGAGGTCGTAGTTGTCGGTCCAGCCGTATGGCCCGTAGTCGATGGTCAAGCCGAGGATCGACATGTTGTCGGTGTTGAGCACGCCGTGCACGAACCCCACCGCTTGCCAGTGTGCCATCATCTGCGCGGTGCGGTCCGCGACGTCGGCCAGCCATGCGGCGTAGCCGTCTTTGCCAAGGCCAGCAAACTGCGGGAACCAATGGGCCAGGGTGAAGTCGGCGAGCGTTTTTAGCAGTACGTGCTCCTTGCGCGAATACGGCAATTGGTAGCTGCCGAAGCGAAGGAATGAAGGTGCGACGCGACAGACCACCGCTCCCGGCTCGGCTGCCGCGTTGCCGTCGTAGAACATGTCGCGCACGACCTGGTCGCCGGTCAGCACGAGTGACAGCGCGCGCGTCGTCGGCACGCCGAGCGCATGCATCGCTTCGCTGCACAAGAACTCGCGAATCGACGAGCGCAATACCGCCCGGCCATCGGCGCGGCGCGAGTAGGCAGTTGGGCCGGCGCCCTTCAGTTGCAGCTCGACACTGGCGCCATCTGGGCGCTCGAGTTCGCCGAGCACGATTGCGCGGCCATCTCCCAACTGCCCCGCCCAATGGCCAAATTGATGACCGCCGTAGTTGGCAGCGTATGGCTCCATGCCCGGCCACAGCGCGTTGCCGCCGAGCACGCGCGCCGTCTCAGGGTCCTGCATGCGTTCTGCGTCGAGACCCAATTCGGTGGCGAGTGGGCGGGACCACGCGATCAGCTTGGGGTCGGCAACGGCGGTTGGCTGCACGCGCGACCACAACGCGCCCGTTACTTCGCGCGGCATCGTGTCGGTCTGGTTGTCGCCCGGAAGCGAGTCCAGGAAGCGCCGAGTCAGAACAGGAGATGGCATGCGTCCTTCCTACCACAAACACCCGGCGGGTAGATTGTGGCAGTGGCGAACGTCTCAAGCTTCCTGCCAGTTGCCCGCAAGAGCGCGCGCGTATTGATCCTTGGAAGCATGCCGGGGATCGCCTCGCTGGAGGCTCAGCGCTACTACGCGCACCCCCGCAATGCCTTCTGGCCGATCCTGGCCGAGATCTGTGGTTTCGCCGCCGCACTGCCCTACGAACGGCGGCTCAACGAAGTGCAGCGGGCCGGCATCGCGCTGTGGGATGTGCTCGCTAGCTGTGCCCGTGAAGGCAGCCTCGACAGTGACATTGAGGCGGCGTCGATTCGCACCAACGACTTCGCTGGGTTTCTAACTTCGCACCCACACGTGGCGGCCGTGTTCTGCAATGGTGGCGCGGCGTTTCAGATGTTTCGCAAGCGGGTCTTGCCGGAGCTGCCGGAAGAGTTCGCCACGGTGCGCGTTCGGCAATTGCCGTCGACGAGCCCGGCGCATGCCAGCATGACTTTGGCGCAGAAGCGTGATGTCTGGCTGCGCGAACTTGCGCCGCTACTACAGTAGTGGGGTCAGCTGTGCGGCGAGAGCCTTGCCGACGACTTCGTTGCCGCGCACGGACAAGTGCACGTGGTCTGAGTTGTAGAGGTCGCTCGGCAATCCAGCCGCGGCAAGCGGCACAGTGGCGTCAAAGTACGGCAGGTTGATGCGCGTGCACAGTTGCCTAATCAAGCGTTGGGAACGGCCGAGTTGCAGCACGTTCGCGTTGAGCTTCATCTCCGCGAGCACCGTCGACCGAAGTTCTTGATCCAGGTGATACTGGCTCGGCAATACGACCAGCATGACTGGCAGCACACCGGCGTCTTGCTGCAGTTGCTTCAGCATGCCTTCAAGGTCTTGCAGCCACGCCTTTACAACCGCGCCGTTGCCCGGGTGAAACTCATGGTTGCGTGCTGCGTCCAGATACAGACCGCCGACGGTGCTCTCTGGAAGCATCGACATCAGGGTCAGTTGTTCGTCGCTTGCTGTGAATTGGGGCAGTAACGACCAGTCGGGCTTGTTCTCGATGAGCCAAGATTCCGCGAACAGCCACGACTTCAGATGAACGCACATGCGTGCGCGTCGCGAGTTCTGCATCAAGTGGCCGAGGGGGCCCTGAAACACGCTGCCGGCGATGACCGTGCTGGTGCGTTGCGCGATGTCGTCGGTGTAGTCGTTGCCGAGGAAGTAGGCCGCGACGATGGCGTCCGCGCCGACCCGGTCGCGGTATCGGTTGAGACGTCTGCGCGTCGCAGAGAATCCGTAGCCCGGAACGCCGGCATTGCAGGTTGTCGTATCGATGCCACTCTCTCGCAAGAAGCGTTCGGTCACATACGGAATGCTCTTGTTCCATTGCACACGGTGGCCGAACGTCAGGGAGTCGCCACCAAACAGCACGCGCTTCTCGCCTGGCTGTTTGTCGCCGAGTTCGGGGCCCGGCATGCCCATGGAGTTGAGTCGGATCTCAATCCGGCGTGGGGTGAATCGAGCCGACGTCGGCAGATTCTGCGGGTTCGCTTCCTGCAGGCTGGCCGTGACGTTGCCCCTCGGCTCGAACGCGTTGGGCTCGGGTTCCCAGTAGGACCCGCCGGGCGCGAGCGCGCTCAGAATCGGCGGTGGCGTCCACAGCAGCCGGAACAGGATCTCGGTCGTGATCGAGCCCATCACCAGTAAGAATCCCGCCAGCACGAATCGGAACAACCAACGCCGCCGTCGGCTCTTTGGAGCGACAGTGCGCCTCGGACCAGGTCTGGCTAGTGGCTGTTGGGATCGCTGCGGGGCCGCACTCATGTTGGGCGGATGACGATACCCGCTTCTCGTCGCGATCGTGCTTCGTTCGCAAAGAGCCGTGCTATCGACCGGATAGAGCGGCCAGAGCGTGCGAACTAGCGAATCAGCCGCGAATAGCGGTAGTAGGACTGCATCGTGAGGAACCGCAATGCCGTCGTGCTGGTTCGTCCTTGGCCACCAGCAGGCTCAACGGAGCCGAAGTGATCGCTGTCGGCTTCCATTTCGGTGATGGATGTGAGGGGCTTCAGCTTGGCCTGCCACGTTTGCCAGTGCTTGCCACCTGCGACGTACAGCGCATTGCTCGCCCAGAGGCACTTGATCGGGTCCCCGATGGTTGCCTCCGCGAGAACCAGATCGGCCAGTCGCTCGATGGCCAGTTGCGCGGTGGCCGGTTGCGCGGTGGCCGGTTGCGCGGTGGCCGGTTGCGCGATGGCCGGTTGCGCGGTGGCCAGTTGCGCGGAGGCCAGTTGCCCGGAGGCCTGTCCGGCGACGTGACGGCAAGACAGTTCGGCGGCTGCATGCACGCCAGTCGCAGCCGGGTGTTCGTCGAACCAGCGCATCAGGTCGCGGTTCGATGGTTGCTCGGGTACCGCGTGGTCGAAGAATCGAGCAGACATGCATGCCAGCGCAGCCAACGCCGTGGTTTGTGCGTCGCCGTGTGGTTGGGATGGATCACTGCGCCAGCCACCGTCTTGATCTCGTCGCGCGAGCAGCGCGTTGACTGCTGGAGTCGTGTAGTTCCACAGCAAGCGGTATTTTGACAGGCCCGCCGCTTCGACCAGCGTGTAGGTCGCGAGCGCATGCTGGCGCGTGCTGTTGGGTTCCGTAGAGGCGCTGCCGACGCCAGTAGCGAAGGTTCCGTCGGCGCGTTGAATCTTGCGCAACCAGCCAACGGCCTTCTTGATGATGACTTTGTCGGGACCGGCGCGCATCGTGCTGCCGTCGCCGAGGAGGGACAGAGCGACCAGGCAGGTGGTGGCAATGTCTGGTTTGCCGTCGTCGTCGGCGAAGCTGCCGTCTTCGGCCTGCTGCTTCGTGAACCACGGCTGGGACGTGCCGAAGTAGCAGCTGATGGTTTTGCGTGGCTCTTTTTCGGGCCCGGCCGGTCGTGCGGGCGAGGCGCATGCGGTGACCAATACGCACGTTATCCCTGTGGCCGCGAGCCATCGGTAGTTGCTGCGTTTGCGCATGATGTTGACAACGCTACTTCGCGGTTGGGGGTTCAGCCAAGGATGGGGTGATCGTGCGTCGTCGAATCGGTCGCGAGTGCTGTGGCCTTGGTCGCTCGTGCCAAAACTTGGCGACAATGCTCACCGAAGCCGCGGCGCCTCCACTTGCGCTCAGTCGCAACATGCGAACCGGCTCAGGCATCGCTCCATACACATTGTTTGCGCGGACTCGCTAAGCTCTTCGGCCTCGCTCGCACCCCTCTTTTCCCTCCACGGATTTGCTTCCACCGATGCTTCGAACCAGCCTGGCCGTCACTGGCCTGCTTTGCGCTGCTGCCAGCGCGCAGTCCTTCTCCTACCCTGACTTTTCGTCGACAGCGCAGCTCAACTTGTTGGGCAACAGCGTGCAGGCCGGCAACGCCGTTCGTTTGACGGCGAACGCCAGTGGCCAAACCGGTTGGATGTGGCGCAACACTGCGATGCCGATCTTGAGCGGCTTCGATACGACGTTCACGTTCCGCATCCTGCCGCCGCCCAATGGCACCAAGGCCGAAGGCTTTGCGATGGTGATCCAAAACGATCCGAATGGCGCCAACGCGACCGGCGGAACCGTTTGGGGGATGGGCTACGGCAATGGTGCCAACAACAGTCAGGGGATTCGCAACTCGATCGCGATTGAGTTCGACACCTACCAGGACGGGTTCCTCAATGACAGCAGCGCCAACGAGTTGACGATCCACACGCGTGGCACGCAGGGAAATCACGAGAACGAGAACTTCTCGATTGGTCGCGTGACGGCGCCGAACAACTTCGTCAACGGCCAAGTCCACACGGCTCGCATTGTCTACGTGCCGGGCACGATTGAGGTCTACTTCGACAACGCGGCCACGCCGCTGTTGACGCGCAGCTACGACCTGGTCACTGGCGGCACCTACCAGAACGGCAACCCTGTCGGCGGGATCGGAGCAGTCAATGGAGTTGGCTTTGCCGGCTTCTGCGCCACCACTGGCGCGGGCACGCTGACCGAGCAAGTCGACATCCTGTCGTGGGATTGGACGTCGACGCCGCCGGTCGATCCTTGCTACGCCGGCACTCTCGGCGCCAGCACGCTGACGATCGATGGCAGCGATGGCGGATTCTTCCGTCGCGTGGAGATCGCGACGCACCAGCCGTTCTCGATTGGTGTCGCCAACCCGCCGTCGTTCGGCGTGGGCGCGCCCTATATCCTGGTTGGTTCGTTGCTGGCGCAGCCCGGTGCACCTGGCACGGTCCTTAGCTTTGGCAACGCGTGCTTCCCGATGGTGCCGCTTGGTCCGGCCGAGTTGCTGCTGGCGAACACGTTCAGTGTCGGCACCGGCTTGTTGCCGGCACTGCCAACGCCGCACACGTTCAGTATCCCGGCGAGCATCATCACCTTCCCGCTGGAGATGACGATGCAAGCGGTCACGTTTGACTCGGCATCGCCGCTGACGCTTGGTCTCACCAACGCGGTCGAGCTGGCGGTGCTGCAGGTCGGTCCACCGATGATCGCCAGCGTCTTGCCGCTGAGTGCTGCGGCCAACGCAGTCGTGACGATTTCGGGCACCGGCTTCGTGCCCGGGCTGACCTTGGCGCTCAACGGGGCGGCAATCGTGCCGACTTCGATCTCGGCCGAAGAAGTGACGTTCCAGTTCCCGGCCGGAACGCCATGCGATTCGACGTTGGTGCTGACCAACCCGGATGGCCAATCGCAAAGCTGGGCGCTCAACCCGACGCCCACCGTCACCAACACGATCCTCAACCAAGGCCCTGCGGCTGGCGGTAGCGTGTTCGTCGTGCAGGGCACCGGCTTTGCGCCGGGTCTGACGGTCACGATGGGTGGCGCGCCAGCCAACGTGCTGTCCGCGAGCGCGAGCGTCGTGACGATCAGCACGCCGCCGGGAACGCCCGGGGTTGCAGCGGTTGTCTTGACGACGCCCGGTGGTTGCACCGTGTCGACGACCTACACCTACCTGTAGTTCGCGCCAAGCTTGGCATCGCTGGTTGGGCATCGCTCACCGGCGGTGCCCGCGCCCAGCGCCGAGACGCCCAGCGCCGCGACGCCCAGCGTCGAGACGCCCAGCACCGCTGCTATACAGCTGATCGCATGGGCGTTGCTCGGAGGGAATGTGCCCCAAGCAACGGCTTGAGGCCTCCGCGCCACGGGAATCGTAGCGCAATCCGTTCGCGGCCATGTCGGCGTAAGAACATTGCTGCAAATGACATGGGGTCGCCGTCGCGCGCCTCGATTCGGCTCCCGCTGGGTTGCGCCCCGACCGCTCAGTTCTCACCAACGCCCAAGCGATCAGTCCCGGTGTTAGCGGCGTTCGATGATGTCGTCCCGCGCGTAGCGGACCTTCGGGGCCGCCGCGTACTTGTCATCCGCTGAGCGATAGCCGACGGCGCAGGCGCATAGGGTCGCGTAGCGCGTGTCCTTCAGGCCGAGCAGCTCGTCGTAGCCGTTCATGTCGATGCCTTCCATCGGGCACGTGTCGATGCCCATCGCCGCCGCCGCCGTCATGAACTGGCCGAGCGCGATGTAGGTCTGGCGCGCATTCCAGCCGAACAGGTCCTTCGCAGCCCAGCCCTTTACGACGAAATCTGCGATGACGTTGCGGTAGCCGGCGAGGGTCTCGACTGGCGTGTCGCGCACTTCGCTGGTGCGCTCCATGAGGCGATCGACATCTTCGTCGGTCGTCGTGCGCAACGCAGTGAACACCACGTAGCGATCGGCGTCGACGACTTGCGATTGGTTCCACGACGCGTCGCGCAGTTGTCCGCGAAGGTTCTTGTCGTCAACGATCAGGAACTTCCATGGCTGCAGGCCGAACGACGACGGCGCCAGCAAGAGCGATTGCTCGAGCGTGTGCCACGCGTCGTCGGGGATCTGCTTGTTGCTGTCGAAGCTCTTGACGGCATAGCGCCACTGCAGCTTCTCAAGCGCCTGTTGCGGAGTGAGGTTGCTCATTAGGTGTTCGACATCAGGGTGGTCAGGCGGCGACTGAACGCGGCCGGGTCGATCGGTAGCGTGCCCTCGGCGAGCAGTGCTTGGTCGTAGAGCAGCGCGGACCAATCGGCGAACTGCGCGTCATCGCCGAGGCTTTGCAGCTTCTGGACGACCGCGTGGCTGCCGTTGAGTTCGAGGATGCGCTTCTGCTTCGGCACGTCGTGGCCAGCTTCGCGCAGCACCTTTTCTTGGCGAGCACTCATGCCGCCTTCGTCGTTGACGAGGCAGGCCGGCGAATCCGTCAGGCGGTCCGTGACGCGGACGGTCTTGACGTGCTCGTCGAGTGCAGATTGCACGCGCTCAAGAACGGGAGCGAGCTCCTTCTCGAGCTCTTCCTTCTTCTTCTTGTCTTCGTCGCTCTCCGGCAGGTCGAGCGCGCCCTTGGCGGCCGATACGAACGGCTTGCCGTCGTACTCGCGCAGCGCGTCGACAACCCATTCGTCGATCGCTTCGGTCATCAGCAGGACTTCGTTGCCTTGCTTCTTGAGGGCTTCAATGTGCGGGCTCGACTTGGCGCCCGCAAGGCTGTCCGCGGAGACGTAGTAGATCGACTTTTGATCTTGCGACATGCGCGACACGTAGTCGGCAAAGCTCGTCATCGCGTCATCTTCGCTGTTGGTGCTGTGGAAGCGCAACAGGTTGGAGAGGCGCTCACGGGCATCTTGCTCGTGGTAGACGCCTTCCTTCAGGTTGCGGCCAAACTCCGCGTAGAAGGTCTCGTAGCGGTTGATCTTCTGCGGTTCGGCACCTTCTGGCGCATCGGCGAGCGTGCGCTCAGTTTCGCCTTCGGCAGCAAGTTCTTCGAGCAGCGTCAGCGTCTTGCCGACCACTTGCTTCTTGATGAAGCGCGTCGTTGCGTCCTTCTGCAGGATTTCGCGCGAGACGTTGAGCGGCAGGTCTTCGCTGTCGACGACGCCGCGCATGAAGCGCAGCCACTCCGGCACGATCTCCTGCGCGTCATCCATGATGAAGACGCGCTTGACGAACAGCTTGACGCCGCTCTTGCCGCGATCGACAACGTCGAACGGAGCTTTCTCGGGGATGTAGAGCAAGCCGGCAAGTTCGTGCGTGCCTTCAACCTTGAAGTGCGTCCAAGCGAGCGGTGGTTGCCAGTCGTGCGATAGGGACTTGTAGAACTCGGTGTAGTCCGAATCTTCGATGTCACTCTTCGAGCGGGTCCACAGGGCGCGCGCCTGGTTGAGCGTGACCCACTCGTTTTCGGTCTTTTTGTCGTCGCCCTCCCCGGTGGTGCGCTCGACTTCCATGCGGATCGGCCAGCGAACGTAGTCGCTGTACTTACGCACGACCTCGCGCACCGGCCATTCCTGCAGGTATTCGCTGGCGTCTTCCTTGAGCTTCAACGTGATGTCGGTGCCGCGGTCGGAGCGCTCGGCGGGTCGCATCTCGAAGTCGCCCTTGGCTTCACTCGACCAGGTCCAGCTCTCATCGCTGCCGGCCTTGCGCGAGGTCACGGTGACCAGATCGGCGACCAAGAATGCGGAGTAGAAGCCGACGCCGAACTGGCCGATCAGCGACACGTCCTTCTTCTGTTCGGCGGACAGCGACTGCATCAGCTTCTTGCTGCCGCTGCGCGCGATCGTGCCGAGGTTGCCGATCATTTCGTCGCGGGTCATGCCGACGCCGTTGTCGCGGATTGTCAGGGTGCCGGCTTCTTCGTCGCGAATCAGTTCGACCCGCAGTTCCTTGTCGTCGCCGAGCAGCTCGTGCTCGGTCAGCGCGCGGAAGTTCAGTTGGTCGAGCGCGTCAGCCGAGTTGCTGATCAGTTCGCGCAGGAAGACTTCGCGGTGGGAGTAGAGCGAGTTGACGACGAGGGACAGGACCTCGTTGACTTCGGCTTGGAAAGTGTGCTTTTCAGCGGTTGACGACATTGCTTTGTAGGGGGTACGCGGACTTTTCGCGGTAGCAGGATTGCGATGCGGCCCGAAAGGTTCAAGAGGGATACCTCAGCGGTGGCGATTCCGGTGACCTTTCGGCGCCAGCACTACGAACCATGTGCTCAGCGCCGCCGCCAAAACGAGGCTGCTGAGGAACGAGCCGAGAGATTCCGCGGTCGTGCGTATTCGTTCGAGCTGCGCCGCTTGGGCGCTCGGATCGAGGGTCGGGCGGCGGGCTAGAACTTCGCCCAGCAGGGCGTAGAGGTCCCAAACCCACCAGGCCCAGCACAGCAGCAGGCCCGCGCAGATGGCTTGCATGGCGCGCTGTGCCCAGCCGTTGTGGAACAGCCCAAGCCCCGCGATGGGCATCAGATAGATCAGCCAGAACCAGCGTGACTCACGCATCATCAAGTCCGTGGCGCTGACTACCTGGTCGATCAGGGCGTAGCCGACGAAGAACCCGATGGTGACGAGCAGACAGGTTCCGAGCAGCAGCGCGTGGTTGCGGGCCGTTCGTTCGAGGGCGTGCCTGCCAACTGGGTGCACCAGCAGCAGCAAGTTGAAGATCGGCACGGCGCACGCCGTCAACAGCACGAAGCCGAGCCAACTGTAGGACACGACCTGCGCGGCGTTGTCGTAGCCGGCCTCGGCCAAGGCGCTGCGGCCGATCTGGGCGGCGAGCCACAAGCCGACCATGATCTGGACGCGGCGCTGCGGTTCGAACCGTTCGAGCCATAGAAACCACCCGAGCACCATCCGGTAGATCGGGTTGCGGGCCTTGAGGGCCTCGACCAGGCCGGCGCGGGCACCGTCGAGCGTCGGATCGCGGCGCAGCGCCTCTTGGAAGTGTGTCAGGGCTTGCTTGGCGTCGCCTTGGTGCAGCTTCGCGTAGCCGAGGGCCTGGTGCGTGTAGGGGTTGTCCGGGTCTTGCGCGAGCGATGCTTGTACGCTCGCGGTGGCTTCGTCCTTGCGGCCGAGCTTGGTCAACGCCAACGAGCGAAGGTTGAGGCAGTCCGTGTCTTCGGGTTCGAGTGCCAGGCCGGCGTCCGCGGACTTGAGGGTGTCGTCCCAGCGATTCTGCGCGAACCGGATCTGGGCCAGCAAACCGTGGTGCTGCACGTCTTCGGGATCGATCTCGATGGCGCTTTGCGCCGCACTGGCGGCGGCCTTGAGATCGTTGCGTGCGACGTAGACGATGGCGATCGCGTAGTAGCCGAAGTCGTTCTCTGGATCGATCGTGACCGATTGCCGTGCCTGGGCCAGTGCTTCGTCGAGGTTGTCGGTGTTCGACAACACGATGCCGAGCATTGCGTAGGCCGGTGCGAACTCCGGATTCCCCGCGAGCACGCTGCGTAATTCTCGTTCGGCGAGATCCCAGCGCTGTTGTCGGTACAGCAGGATCGCGCGTTGCCAGGCAGCTTCGGTCATTGCGTGCAGTGTGGGGTAGCGGCGACCGAACTTACAGTTTCAGGTAGTGCTTCAAGTCGTCGTAGAGGCCGCCCTCGTTGGCGTGCAGCACGTAGTTCTTGGCCGTCGCAAACCACTCGCTGGTGGTGGCGCGCTGCACCTTGGCGGCTTTGAGCAGGTCCTTGGTGCGCAACGGTGTTGGCAAGCCTGCGGCGATGGCTTCGTCGAGTTTGGCTTCGATGGCGCGATCGACGACGGCGCTGAGATCGGCGCCGGAATAGCGATCGGTCTTGGCGGCGACGGCATTCACATCGATGTCTTCTTGCGGCTTGCCAGCGAGCTGCAAGCGCAGGATCTCGGCGCGGGCCTCGCGATCTGGTGGCGGCACAAAGATGACCCGGTCAAACCGGCCGGGGCGGCGGAACGCGCTATCCATGTGCCACGGCGCGTTGGTCGCAGCGAGCACCAGCAGGTCTTCGTTGTTGCTGCTCAAGCCATCGAGTTCGGCCAAGAACTGATTGATCGTTTGGCGGCCGGCGCTGCCTTTCATGTCGCCGCGACTGGCGCCGAGCGCATCTACTTCATCGAAGAACAATACGCACGGCCGGTGCTTGCGCGCGGTTTCGAAGATGCTGTGCAGGTTGCGTTCGCTCTTGCCGATCCACATGTCGAGCACGTCGTGGATGCCAATGCACAAGAACTTGGCGTCGACTTCGCCGGCCGTTGCCTTGGCCAAGAAGGTCTTGCCGCAGCCAGGCGGGCCGTACATCAGGATGCCGCCGCCGCCCTTCTTGCCGTAGGCCTTGTAGAGCTCCGGTTGTTGCATTGGCAGCACGATCTTCTTGGCGATTTCCTTCTTCAGGTCGGTGAGGCCGCCGACATTGAGGAACTTGATGTCGGATCGCACCGGCACGAGGTTGGGGTCCTCATTGCTGCCGCCGTCGAAGTTGCGCAGCCGGCCGTCGAGGACTTCGGCATCTTCGTCGGACTCGTCATTGCCGACCCCGAGTCGCTCGCTCAGTTCGTCGTCATGCAGGGTCGGGTCGGCTTCGAGCGCCTTCTTGTATTGTCGAACGGCTTGCTCGACGTCGCCTTCCGACAGCAGTACGCGCGCCAGGTCGACACGGGCGCGGTCATTGCCGCGCGCGACCAGTTGCTCCAAGACAATTGCGGCGGCCGAAGACTTGCCTTGGGCGCGATAACTCTTCGCGAGCAACAGCATCAGGCCCTGGTTCTGGCCGTCGAGCTTTAGCGCTGCCTTGAACTCCGTTTCCGCGTCTTCGTAGTGGCCGTGCGCCAACAACGTCTCACCTAGCAGGTGGCGCAACGCGATGTTGTCGGGGCTGGCCGCCAGGGCTTCTCGTAGCGAGCGGATTGTGTCGTCGGCATCCATGCCTGCCACGTTAGCCGTGCTGGTGTCGATATTCGCACTCTGTGTTGGTTGGGCGCGGAGGTCCGGCTTGCCAGCACTGGCTGCCGCAAACCCGTGTCGTGGCTGGCAGGTTTCGCGTGACGAGGATGAAGAATGTGCGATGCTTGTCCTTGCTCCATCGCCGATGTTCTTCACCGATAGCTCGGGATTCTTTTCCCTCGTATGCCTGATGATCCAGTGCGGTATCGCCTGGATCTTTGCCGCGTTCTTTGGCGTGCTTGCGCCCGGACGCCCGGCGTGGCTGCACAGCTTCTTTGTTGCGTTTGTCGGGCTTGGGATCGCGTTGACGTCGATGTCGACGCGCTTCGCCCTGATGCACTTGCAGCTGGCCGGCAACGCGGATTTGGTCGACGGCGCAGTCGCAGTGCGGGCGTTCTACGGAGTCTATTTCGCCGGCAAGGTCCTGTTCTTCGTGTGCCTGTTGCGTGGCGTTGGGCTGTGGCGGTCTAGCCGTGCAATCGTTCCGGTTCGGTTGCTCGCGATGCTGGTATCCGTTGGGTTCGTGTTGGGCATTGTGCTGCCAGCTGTGGAGTCGGTGTTGATGGTGCAGGGGCCGGTTGCCGTTGCGGCCAGCCTGTATTGCGCGCATCTGCTGCGGCCAAGCAAAGCGCTCGACAGCCGCAACCTCGGTCGTTCGGTCGTTCGTGTGGTCTTGATCCTGACCGCCGTTGCCTGGGGCCTCTACACCTTTGCGACGGTGGCGCACTTTGGTGCCCCGCCGGGGGCTCGTGGCTCCCTGAACGTTCTGTTGCGCTTCAACGCTCTGATCGATTTAGCACTGCAGATTGTGCTGGCGGCCGGCTTGATCATTGCCGTCATGACCGAAGCGTATGATCGAGTTGTGCAGGCACAGGAGGAGCGTGATCGTTTGCGCGGCCAGGTGCAGCGTGACGACAAGTTGCGCGTCAGTGCGACGCTGATTAGCGGCGTGGCTCACGAGATCAACAATCCGCTCACGGCGATCATTGGCTACGGCGAGGACCTGGTCTCGGAAGACGTCACTGTACGCACGCACGCCGCGCGCGTCGTGCAAGAGCAGGCGGCAAGGTGCCGCGCCATCGTCAAGCGCATGTCGGCCATCGGTCAGCGTCGGCTGTTGGCGACGACTGCGTTTTCCGCGAAGGAACTTGTGCAGCGAGTCGTCGACGGCTTGCGCCCGCAACTCGAGCAGGCGGGGGTAACGATCACGTGCGATGTGCCGTCTCAGCCGGCGATCGTTGCGGATATGGTCGGATTTGAGCAAGTGCTTGCCAACCTGATCAGCAATGCGATCCAGGTTTCGAAACCGGGGCAATCGGTGGCTGTGAGCGTGTACCCGAGCCTGGATGGTGCGCGATTGTGCGTGCGTGATCACGGCCCGGGCATTCCGATCGCGGACCGAAATCATGTCTTCGAACCGTTCTGGACCACCAAGCGTCCCAGCCACGGCACCGGGCTCGGCCTTGCGGTGGTTGATGCGATCGTGCATGCCCACTCTGGCAAGCTGGAAATCGAAGATGTCGACGGCGGCGGTGCGATGTTCGTGGTGACTTGGCCACGGCGATCGCCGTCGAGTGCGGATGCGTTGCCGACGAGGGCTAGTGCGGATGCACCGCCGACGAGGGGCATTACCAAGGCCCGTGCCAACGTGGTCGGTCACGGCGCGCGGTTGCTGATCATCGATGATGAAGAACTCGTTCGTGCAACGATCCGTCGGCACGCGGAGGCCAGTGGCTGGTTGGTCGATGACGTCGAGTCGGCGGAAATGGGTTTGACTCGGTTGGCGTGGGCCGAGAGCTATGACGCGATCGTTTGCGATCTGCGCATGCCCGGCATGTCGGGTGCGGAGTTCTACGACGAGCTGGCGAAGCGCGATCCGCAGCTGCTCGAGCACACACTGTTCGTCACTGGCGACATGGCATCTCTCGATGCTGTGGAGTTTGCCAGTCGGTGCCGATCGAGAATCTTGGGCAAGCCGTTTGTACCGAGCGAGCTGATCCAGCAGTTGAACCAATTGCGCGTCTGACACCTGCCACGCCTACTTCGCAGGTGGAAACTCGAGGTCGATCGGTGGTGTGTCGATCATGCCGTGCCAGATCGATTTATCGTTGGTGTTCCACACCGATGGCGTGAAGTGGAATCGCATGCCGAGCTTGTGCTTGCCGCGCAGTTGCGACGGCGACCTTTTCTGGTGGTGCCAGTAGTCGGCCAGCACGATCATCGAGCGGGTTGTTCCGGCTGGTTGCGGCAAGAACGACGAATGCGCCATATGAATGACCGCGAGACCGTCACGTTGCTGCCATTGCTGGCCATCGACCAACAGGTCGAAGTGTAGCGGTTGCGGAATCTTCGCCATGGTCGCACCGGTGACGTTGTACTTGAGCGCCAGCTCCGAGTCGTTGCGCACCTGCACCGCGACGGCCAGTTGCTTGTCGTCCGCTGTGCCGCGACTCGCTACGAAGCGGGCGCGCAAACCCTTGACCGGCTCGCTCCATTCGCCGACGACTCCCCGAACGGCAAAGCCGATCGCGACTTCTAGAGGTTCCGCAAACGCAGGTGCGCCGTTGGCAGTTGTTGCCAGCGCGCGCAGCTTGACGCTCAGCCGGTACTCGCCGATCTCGGTGGGCACGAAGCCGATGTTGCCTTTGTTGTGCGGCAGCACGCCGTTCTGGTAGCACCACTTGAAGTCTTCGCTGCCGCCGTCATCGCCCGGCTTCAGCGCGAGCAGCGGTGCGATCCCATCGTATTGCGTGCGCATGTCGACCAGACGGAACGACACCGACGAATCGCCAGCCCGGAAAACGCCGTGCGCTTTGGCGATGTCGCCGACCAGCTCGCGCTTGTCGAATGTCAGCGTGGCCGACAGCACCATCGGCACGATGGGTTTGCCGTTGTTCTCCTTGACGGCGCGGGCTGCCAGTTGCGCGTCCGTTTCGTCCGTGCCACGGGCGACGATGCGGCACGGCACGTCGGTCTTGGCGTGCCCAGCGACTGCGAAGCGAATGTTGCCAAACAGATCCCAACCGGTGCGGGGTGACGTCAGCTTGACGGCCAGCAGATCGTTCTCTGCCACTTCGATTTGCTCGGCAGGCTGCCAGTTGCCAATTGCGACGACAATGGCGACGGCGGCAGCAGCCATCAGCCACTTGCCGATCGCGAAGCTGCGTCTGCGCGTGCTTGCGAGCGGTGCCGGCGGGGGCGTGGTTTCTGAGTCTGCAAGTGCCCAAGCCAACTCATTGCGGGCGGAACGCAGCAGTCGCACCCGCTCGGAGAGATTGTCGTCGGCGGCGACCCTACGGCTGACGTCGTCGGCTTCGGCCGCGGTCAGTTCCCCGTCGAGCCATGCGACCAGCGTGGCATCGGTCAGCGGATTGCCGTGCACTGGATCTGTTGGGGGAGGCGTCATGAGTTGGTTTTGAGGTCTTGTAGGTTTTCGGCGAGGCGCAGCGTCGCGGCGGCAATGCGCGACTTGACGGTGCCTAGCGGTAGTTCGAGGGTTTCCGCGATGGTGCGGTAGTCGAGCCCCTCGATGGCCCGCAGCACCAGCGCGTCGCGCAGGGCGGGCGATAACATGTCGATGGCGGCGTGCACGCGTTCGCGCCGTTCGTTCGCCGACATCGCCGTGAACGGATTGCTCTGGAAGTCGGCCAGTGCCGTTTCGTCGAGCGACAGGTCGAGTTGGCTCGCGCTCGGTTCGCGCCGCGTTTGCCGGCGCCGCCGCTCGGCAAACCGCGCCAGCGTGCGGATCGCGATGCGATGCGCCCAGGTGGTCGGTGCCGAGTCGCCGCGGAAGTTCGGCCAGGCTTTGGCCAGTTCGCGATGTACTTCCTGCGCCCCGTCCGGCGCATCTTGGCCGCACCAGCGCGCCGCCAGCGAGGCGACGCGCGGCGTCATGCGTTCGGTCAGATCCGAAAGTTGCTCTGGAGAGGCCATGGGGGCTGGCTTAGTGGCCTGGCCACCGGCTTGGGTTCGGTCGGAAAGGTGATTTTCTGCCGTCGGTGTTCGCCCGCTTGCCCGTGCGCTAAGCTGTCGATCAAGAATCGCGAGAGTATCTATGCAAGAGAACAACCCCTACGCCAGTCTCGAAGCCCCGGTCGCCGCCTTTGCCGCTGCCAGCGAGAGAGCTGCGTTCCTGAAGAAGGTCTACGGCATCCTATTCCTTGGCCTGCTTGGCTTTGCTGCAACCCTTTGGGCTGCCGGCAACGTCCCGCTAGTCAATGGCTGGGCCGTCAGTATGGGAAAGCTCATCTACGGCAATCGTTGGGGGTGGGCGATCTACATGGGGATCTTCATTGGCGGCTCGATGGCGGTGAACTCAGTCGCTGAGCAGCGACCGTTGGGCGCCATCGCGTTTGGTGCCTGGGCCGTGCTGATGGCGCTGTTGATTGCGCCGATCGTGCTGTTCATCAACGCGACCGGTGGTGCGGCGATCATCACGCAGGCGAGCGCGCTGACTGCGATCGTCTTTGGCGGACTGACGCTGTTCGTGCTCTACACCGGCAAGGACTTCTCGTGGATGCGCGGCATCCTGTTCGTGGTGTTCCTCGGCTTGCTGGCGGTTTCGCTGTTGGGAATGCTGATGGGCTTCTCGCTCGGACTCTGGTTCTCGGGCGCCATCGTGCTGCTCTACTCGGGCTACATCCTCTACCACACGAGCGCGATCCTGCATCGCTACCCGACGACGATGGCGATGAGCGCGGCGATCCTGCTGTTCACGGATGTAGTGTTGCTATTCAAGCACATCCTGATCCTGCTGATGAGCTCACGCGACTAGTCGCTATCGATTGCCGCACTCGAGTCCGGCTCTCTTGAGTCTGGGGCGCACTCAAGTCCGGGGGCAACAAGGTCCCGGGCACGAACCGCTTTGGCGCCTAGTCGCGCCAGAGCCCGACGCCGCCGCTGAGACCGGCGAGGTTGTCGATGATGGTGACATCGGCCGGCAGTTCGACGGACAGCTTCTTGGCGTTGCCGCCACCGATGTAGAGGCGGTCAAAGTGCGTCAGCGAACGCATGTTGTCGATCGCGCGCATTACGCGCTTTTCCCACTTGCGGTTGCCAGCTTCGCGACGCGCCGCATCGCCGATGTGTTCGTCATAGGTTTCTCCCTTGCGGAACGGCTGCTGCGAAATCTCCAGGTGAGGGCACATCTGCCCATCCTTGTAGAGCGCGGTGCCAAAGCCAGTGCCGAGCGTCAGGACCATCTCGAGACCGGTGCCGGCAATGACGGCAAGGCCTTGCACATCGGCGTCATTCGCGACGCGTGTCGGTCTGCCGATCGCTTCTTGCAAAGCAGTAGCGAGGTCGTAGCCGGCCCATGCGTCGTGACCGAGATTCGGCGCGGTTAGCACGATGCCGTCGCGCACCATGCCGGGGAAGCCCGCGGAGACACGGGTGAACCCTGGTAGTTCACGTACGAACTCGGCGAGCATCGCAACGATCGCGTCCGGATGGGCTCCGACTGGTGTCTCGATGCGAATGCGCTCGGAGATCAGTGTGCCGTCGGGATCGAGCACGGCGGCTTTGAGGCCGGAGCCGCCGATGTCGATGGCAAGTGTGGATTGCGTCATCTGATGAAGCGCGTGGCAGCCTACGAGTGTTTGTTCTTCCATGGCGATACCGCGCTCTTCGACCTGCGTGCGTCGCGCGCTTGAATGAGGGCTGTGTGCCAGTTCGGTGCGAAGGCTTCGTCCATGGATCACGAACCGCCGACCGGTAAGCGTAGCAGGTCGGTGGCGAGTGTGATCTTGCCACGGTAGTGCGCCCTAGCTTCGGCGCTCAAGTCGTAACCGTCGCATTCCGGATAGAAGTGGGTCAGCACGAGTTCGCGCGCAGCAGCGCGTTCGGCGTAGCCGCCGGCAAGTCCGGGAGTCAAGTGGCCGTCAACCTTGCGTTCGTCTGGTGCGGAACAGTCGCAGACGAAGACGTCGGCGTTGCGTGCCAGGTCGACCAGTTCTTCGCACGTGTCCGCATCCCCCGAGAGCGCCAGCACGCCATTTCCGGCGCATATCCGGTAGCCGAGGCTCTGTGCCGTGTGACGAATCGGGATCGCAGTGATCTCGAAGCCATGCGCCGTGAACGTGCCGGGTTCGAGTTCGACCAGATTCAGTTCGTAGTTTTTCGGGCTGAGCCAGGGCCACGCTTCGGTCAGCTTCTGCAGCAGTCGTTTGAGGCCCGGAGCGCCATAGATGGTCAGGGGTGGTCGCGGTTGCAGATGAGGGGAGCGCAGCGCAAACAGCAGCGCGGCCAGGTCGGCGCAGTGGTCGGTGTGGTAGTGCGTCAACAAGACCGCATCGAGTTGCTTTGGCGAGACCGATGCTTGCGCCAGCCGGCGGATCGTCCCGGGACCGCAGTCGACCATGACGCGGTGATCGTCCTGCTCGACCATGTACCCGGCCGGAAAACGGTCGGGAACTGGGACTGCGGTGCCGGATCCGAGCACGGTGAGATGCATCCGTCGCAACGTACAGTAGTACGACACCTTCGTCGCGTGGCTTGCCGATGTTGCAGGCTGCTTGGCCGCTTGGATGGGCGATTGCCATCCACCATGCGGTGCACGTATGTCTCAATTCGGGCAAGCGTGATCAAGCCCCCAGTCGCAACGGCCGAAGGGACGATGTTGATCATGGCGCACTGTCGATGACGCCACAGAATCGAGGATCTATGCAACTACGCCACCTGCTTCGCCCTTCCATCGCTCTGCTCGCCGTGTTGGCTGGTTGCGCGACTGGCACCGATCGCCAGCAAGCCCCCGTCAAAGTCGATGAGTTGATGACGTGGGTCGAGCGCGTTCACATCGAAGCCGAACGCGCCCGTGACGCGATCTCTGACTCGTTTGACCGCTTGAATGTGCTTGCCGCTGGTCGCTTCGAAGGCGACTCCGCCGCGGTCACCTACGCGCGCTTCGTGCAGTCGATCGATGTCGCCGATGAACAGGCAAAGCGATTCGCTGCTGCGGTTGCTCCGATGCTGGAATCCGCTGGGCCGGTGTTCGAGCACTGGCAAGCAGATGTCGCGTTGATCACGTCGGATCGCCTGCGCCAGCGTGGCGAGATGCGGTTCCAGATTGCCAAGGAGCGCTACGACGCGATCGCGAAGGCAGCTGTGCCGGCTCAGACCCAGCTCGATGGCTTCGTGCAGTCGTTGCGCGACCACGCGCTATTCCTTGGTCACGACCTCAATGCGAGCGCGATCGATGACATCCAAGAAGAGGTCAAGATCGTCGCGGCAACAGCACTTGAGCTGGACCGCAACTTGGAGTCGACGATGTCTTCGTCACGCGCTTACGCCGAGCAATCGTCGCTGCCGTTGGCAGCACCCAGCGGCCGCTAGTCGGCTCATTTCCAGTGGGCATGTCGCGCGTTCTGCGGCGAGATCCTCTGGCGATGTCGCCGCGTATTCCCACTAGACACGTGGACGCGTGAGCACTGCATGACTCCGACGATGTTGATCTTGCTGTTTGCGGCGCTCGCGGTAGCGTTCGCTGCTGCGTGGCAACGGCAGGGAGAATTGCGTCGCCAGCGTGAGGCCGTGACCGAGCGCGCCGAGATGGCTTCCCATGTTTCGGAGGCGGTGCCGCTGCAAGTGCCGGTGATCGACCTGCAGAAGTGCTTGGGGTGCGGCACCTGTGTTCGTGAATGTCCAGAAGAAGGCGTGCTCGCTCTCGTGCACGGGCAAGCAGCCGTCGTCAATCCGGCGGGTTGTGTTGGCCACGCGCGCTGTGTGACCGAGTGTCCTGCAGCGGCCGTAACCCTGTCGACGGGCGACTTGTCGCGTCGCACGGATGTGCCGGTTCTCGACGAGGAGTTGCAGGCTGTCGGCAACGAGGGCGTCTACCTGGTTGGCGAGATCACGGCCCGTTCTTTGATTCGTACAGCGGCAACGCAGGGAGCGCAGGTCGGCGAGCAGATCGCTCGTCGCAGCCATGCATCAGGTCCTGCTGTGGACGGCATTCTCGACGCGGTTATCGTTGGGGCTGGTCCGGGTGGCCTGGCATGCGCGTTGGCCTGTCGTGGCCAGAACCTCAACTTCTTGTTGGTCGACCAAGAGCCGACCGTGGGCGGCACAGTCGCGAAGTATCCGCGTCGCAAGCTGGTCTTGACCGACGACATCTACTTGCCGTTGCATGGGCGTCTACCGCGCCGCGAGTATCAGAAGGAAGAGCTCGTCGAGCTGTGGCAGGGGTTGGCGAGCAAGCACGAGCTGCCGTTCCGTGGTTGCGTCACGTTTGATCGCATCGAGCGCCATAACGATGGCACGCTGACCGTGCACACCGACGGCGAAGCCGTTCGTGCGCGACATGTCGTGCTCGCCGTCGGCCGCCGCGGCAGTCCGCGTCGCCTTGGGGTGGTTGGCGAGGACCTGCCAAATGTCGCGTATGGGCTGGAAGATGCTGCGGCCTACAGCGGTCGCCATTGTGTTGTGGTTGGTGGTGGCGACAGCGCGGTCGAGACCGCGCTGGCGTTGGCCGAGCAGCCCGACAACGACGTGACGATCGTCTACCGTCAGGAAGGCTTTTTCCGACTTCGCAGCAAGAACAAGAAGCGCCTCGAGCAGAAGCTGGCAGACGGCGCGTTGACGGCGATGTTGTCGAGCACCGTACAGTCGATTGCGCCGGATCATGTAGAGGTGGCTCAGAACGGTGCGAGCAGCACCGCTGACGACGGCAACGGCAGTGCCGTCGCCGTGCAGTTGCGTTGCGACGATGTCTTCATCTTGGCCGGCGGCATACCGCCATTCGCCCAGCTGCAGGCTAGCGGGGTCTCGTTCGATGCGAGCCTGCATCCGAGCAGCGAACAGCCCGCGAGCGATGCGCCCCGCACGAGCTTGCTCTGGGCGCTTGGCGTTGGCTTGTTGCTCGCGGCCTTGACCGTCGGGTTCGTGCTTTGGCACGGCGCCTACTACTTCCAGTCGTCGGCACTGCGCGCTGCGGATCCGATGCACGCCATGCTGCGTCCGGATCGCAGCCTGGGGCTGTGGTTCGGTCTGCTTGCGAGCGGTGCGGTGCTCGTCAACCTGGCCTATCTGCTGCGGCGTCAGCAGCTGTGGGGTGTACGCTTCGGCAAGCTTGCCACGTGGATGAACGTGCATGTGGCCACCGGCGTGATCGCGGTCCTGTTGGTCATGTTGCACGCGGCGCTATCACCGCGAGCCACTCCTGGCGGCTACGCGTTTTGGGGCTTGTTGGCGTTGTTGGCGACGGGCGTCATCGGACGATGGTTCTATGCGTGGTTGCCGCGTTCAGCGAACGGGCGCGAGCGCAAGCTCGATGAGTTGCGGCAAGAATTGGCGCAGATGCGCAGGCAACCTGCACAGGGGGATTTCGCGCTTGCGGCTCGTTCTGAAACGTTGGCTTTGATCGAACGGCGGCAGTGGCACAGCACATGGTGTGGTCGCGCGCTGGCTCTGTTTGGCTTGCAGTGGGATTTGTGGCGCACTCGCAAACGCATCCGTGCCTTGGCGGTCAGTCATGACGCCGATGTGGCCGAGCTCGCTCGCGAATTGCACGGAGCGCGCGTTGCACACGGAACCGCTATCGCCGTCGCACACCTCGAAGACCTGCGGGCATTGCTCGGCACGTGGCGTTGGCTACATCGCTGGCTCGCGCTGCTGATGGTCATGCTCATCATCGTGCACGTTGTGGTCGCAGCACTGCACGGTGCGTTCGCCGGCGGAGGTGGTCTGTGACGTTGCGTGCGCGCGGCCTCGCCGTAGGAATCGCATCGGCGGTCTTGGTGCTCGTGTTGACCATGGCGGCGGCCGATCGTCAGTCACCTGGACCCATCTCGTCGGTGCATGCTGGGCTGACCGAACTCGGTGGCGGCGAGTCGTGTGCGGCATGCCACGGTGGCTGGTTTGGCAACATGCAGACTTCGTGCTACGAGTGCCACGAAGAGATCGACAAGCAGATCCAAGATGGCCACGGCTTGCATGGTTCGCTCGCGGATGGCCAGGCGGCTGCGTGTGCGACTTGCCACAGCGAGCACCATGGCGGTGAGTTCCAGCTCGTGAACCGCTTGGCGTTTGCTCAGGCGGGCGTGCCGGATCCAGGCCAGTTCGACCACAAGATCATCGGCCTCGATCTCAGCGGTGCCCACGTCGGGCTCGAGTGCACGGCGTGTCACGAACACGCCGAGGCGAAGGTGCTGGCGGATGGCCAGCAGCGCTATTTGGGGTTGTCGCGTGACTGCGCAACGTGCCACAGCAACCCGCACGGTGGGCAGATGCAGGTGTCGTGCGTCACCTGCCACTCGCAGGAAACGTTTCGGGAGCGGTTCGTTGCCAACCACGATCGTTGGCTGCCACTTGAGGGAACGCATGGCGGCCTCGATTGTCGTTCGTGCCACGAAATGGGGTCGGACAACGCGCTTGAGCAGTTGCGGCCAATTAGCAATCGGGTTGGGCGCGGTTGTGCGGCATGCCACGAGTCGCCGCACACGCAGGGGTTTGTCGTCGGCAACGCGCAGTCGGATGGCGTGTCGCCCGAATCAGGCTGTGTCACGTGCCACACGTTGGACCATGAGAACTTCGATGACCCCGGTCTCGTGATCACGGCCAAGCATCATCGCCACGCTGGCTTCACGCTCGACGAACCGCACCAGGCAGTGGCGTGCACGCAATGCCATGTCGGTGACGGTACCTTTGCCCAACGGCATCCCGGACGCGGTCCCGACGATTGCCGTTCTTGCCATGCCGATCCGCATGGTGGGCAGTTCGACGATAGCCCGCTGGCGGCGCAGGATTGCGTCAGTTGCCACACGCGCACGCAGTTCGTACCGCACGCGTTCGACGTTGCGATGCACGCACAGACGGCTTTGCCGCTGACCGGTCAGCACGCGCAGCAAGACTGTGTCGCGTGCCACAAGGTGGTCGACGACGATGACGTGCGCCGTTTCGGTGGCACACCGGTGCGCTGTGAAGACTGTCACGAGAACGCGCACGGCGACGCATTCTTGGAAAGTCAGGTCGTGCTCGACGCGGAGCCGCGCGGCGAATGTGCGACGTGCCACCAAACCCAGGCCTGGTCGCAGCTCGATCATGCCAAGTTCGACCACAAGGACTGGACGGGCTTTGTCGTCGACGGTGCCCACAGTCAGATCGAGTGCACCGATTGCCATGCGCGCACCGAGCAGCCAGACCGTTTTGGTCGCCGATTTGGTCGCATTCCGGAGCACCAGGCAGGTCAGGCCGAGTGTTTTCGCTGTCACGGAGATCCACACGAAGGAATCTTCGATCGAGATGGAGTGCCGAAAGTCGTCGCTGGCCGGAGCGGTTGCGTGCGCTGCCATGACACGGCGTCATTCCGTGCCTTGCCGCATGGGTTTGATCATGCCGCATTCGCAGGGTTTGAGCTGACTGGCAAGCATGGCACGCTGGCTTGCACGGCATGTCATGAGGCGTTGTCCGAGACGACCAGCACTGGCAGAACGTGGGGCAAGGCAAGAGGTCAGACCTGCTCCGATTGTCACACCGACCCACACCAGGGGCAGTTTGCGCGGGTGGGCCGCACCGACTGCAGGCGCTGCCACAAGAGCGCCAACACGTTCGCGACCTTGTCATTCCGTCACAATCTCGATTCGCGATTCCAGCTCGGCGAGCAGCACCGCAAGGTCGCCTGCAACCTCTGCCACAAATCCGAAACGAAAGATGGAGCGACGATCGTCCGATACAAACCGCTGCCGACCAAGTGCGTCGACTGTCATGGTCGCGAAGAAGGGGGGACGTCCCGTCGGCGTCGGAGGCGATGAATGGCCAAGGCAGCTCTTATTACGATGTTGGTGTTGTGTGCGCATGCTGCGGCGCAAGCACCGGCGCAAGCTCCGGCCCAAGATCCGTTTGAGCAACTGACGCTGCGGGTTTCGCAGCTTCGTCCAAACGGCCAGTGCATTGTCGACCGCGGCAAGCGCGACTTGCTGCAGGTGGATGACCGGGTGGTGTTGTCGCCGCGTGGTGGCCCGACGTTGCCTGGTCGCGTGACTCAAGTCGAAGGACGTACCGCATTGGTGCAGTTGCTCGATCCGAAGGCGAAGGTCGTGGCAGGAACGCGCGGCTATGCGTTGGTGCCGAAGTCGCGCCTCAAGCCAGTCGCCAAGCCACAGCCGACTTCGCCCAACGAGCCAGCCGAGCCGCCGCCGGCGGCCAAACCGGGGCAGACGGCGGAAGACGAGTGGCGCCCTGGCATGCCGTTGCTCGGTCGTCATCGTGCACCACGCCCCAACGAACGCGCTAGCCAGATGCGCGGCCGCCTCTTTGGCAGTGGCAATCTTGTCCGCACGCTCGACTCGTTCTCGCATTCGTACGTGCGCGGCGGTGCCGATGTCGACATCAACAACGTCGATGGCGATGGTGGGCGCTTGCGGTTTCACGGCGAGATGATTCGCAGCGAAGAGTTCAATTCCGGAACCGGCAACGACGTTCGCATTTACGAGATCAGCTACGAGCAAGGCGGCACGCGCTTCAACCCAATGCGTTGGCAGGCGGGCCGATTTTTGCAGCGCGACATGCCGGAGTTCGGCTTGCTCGACGGCATCGAGGTCGGCTATCGCCAGGAAAATGGCAGTCGCTTCGGCGCCAGTTTTGGCTACCTGCCAGAACTCGATGACGACATGGACACGCTCGCCGACCTGCAGATTGCTGTGTGGTACATCTGGAACCAGGACTTGGCCGAACGCGTCACCTACGGCATTGGCTACCAAAAGAGCTGGCATCGATTCGACGGCGACCGCGACCTGTTTGTCCTCAAAGCCCGCTACCTGCCGAACGATGGTTGGGACGTTTCGTCGTCCTTGTGGGTGGACATCTACGACAACGATGATGTGCTCAAGGATGAGACCTTTGAGTTTACGCGTGCCAACCTGTTCGCATCGCGGAGGTCGCGTGGCGAGGGCGGCATGGAGTTCTTCTACGACCATGAAGAATACCCAGAGCTGCTGCGCACCGACAACCCGCAGACCCTGCTGCCACAGACGCTGATTGGCGCGCATGTCGACCGCGTTTCGGCGCACATGTGGATGGAGTCAGAAGCGCGCAATCGAGTGTTCACGCGCTTGACGGGCTGGGTCGACGAAGAAGTGGAAGGTGGCGCGGCGGAGTTCGGTTTCGAAGTCGTCGATTGGTTTAGCAGCGGTTCGCGCAGCACGCTCGCTCTGTTTCACACCGATGCACCGACCAGCAACGTTTCGGGAATTCGCGTCCAGCACGGCGGTAGCCATTCGTATGGCCGACTCGACGTGCTCTACGAACTCGGCTTCGCCCACTTCGATGACAACCCGAGTGCTACGGCCGAACTGTTGCAGCATCGCCTCGGGGCATTGGTGACGACCGACTTCGGTAGTGGCTGGGACGCGACCTTTTCTGCCGACGCGACGTTGTGGGACGAAGAGTTCTCGTTTGGCCTCGGCATCTACCTGCAACGACTGTTCTGAGGCACATCATGAACACTCCTCGTTTCCGACCACGCAATCTCGCCTATGCAATGCTGTTGGCGATCGTTGCCTGCACCGTGGTGACCCCGGGCAATGTCGACCTACATCGTTGGTGGGGTGGCTTTGGCCTGGTGGTGCCGCACGAGACGTTCCCGGCTGATTGCAGCTTGTGCCACGTCGGTTCGTCGTGGAACAAGTTGGTGCCGAACTTCCGCTTTGACCACGGCGCTCGCACTGGCGTGCCGCTCAACGGCGTGCACAACGAAGCGATGTGCCTGCGTTGCCACAACGATCGCGGTCCGGTGGACATCTTCCATGCGCAGGGATGCGTTGGTTGTCACGAGGATGTGCACTTTGGCGAGCTCGGCAAGGATTGCGCGCGTTGTCATGACGAACGAATCTGGCGCGTGCCCAATACACGTGTCTCCCACCTTCATACAAGGCTGCCATTGATTGGCGCGCATATGCAGGTGGCTTGCCATCGCTGCCACGCCGGCGCCACCGTCAACAACTTCCGGCCGACGGACCCTGACTGTGCGAGTTGCCATCTGAACATCGCGATCCAAACGACTAACCCGCCACATCAGGGGCTGGGTTGGACGCAGTTGGATTGCGCTCGTTGTCACCAACCGACCGCTTGGCGGCCGGCGCAGGTGCGATGAACCCCGGCCTGTCTCAGCGCGAGACAGGTCACTGATCGAATCGGATGAAACAGTCGATGGCTCCCTTACTCGGAAGAAGGCACACGCGCCCTGCGCGGAGACCAATCATGCAACTCCCTGTTCCCCGGCTGGCAGTTCGTTCTGCGACCATCGCGATGGCCGCAGTGGTAGTGGTGTTTTCTATGCTGCCATCCTGCGTCGATCAGACTGGTCGTGAGGCTAACCTTGCGACTGGTGAGTCGTGCATGCAGTGCCACAATGGATCACTGCACAATGACTACGCGGGGCCCGGCCTTGAGAACCCGCATCCGTTCCCTGGCGCTGCCGAGGTGTTGACATGCACGGCGTGTCACGGCGGTAATCCCGAAGGCGGCGATGAGGCTGGTAGTCACGTCCCGCCACCGCCGACGATCGGTGATCGCGACTTCCAGGATCAGAACGCCGAGGCGTGGTTCAACAAGTTGACGTTGGCTGGCATTGACAAGGTCGAGGATTACGAGATCAATGGCGTGACCTACACGGGCTTGGACTACTTGAAGTTCCTCAACCCGAGTGACCTGCGCGTTACCCAACTCGGTGAAGGCTGTGGCGCATGCCACCAAGCGCACGCGACGGCTTCGAGCCGATCACCGATCGGCAACGAGATGGGCATCTTCTCCGGTGCCTTCTATGGCGTTGGTATGGAAAACGCGATCGCGGCCCACCAGACCCTGTTCGAAGACACCGCCGCGGACTATGCGTGGCGTGCGGTCAGCGATCCGAACCATGCGCACGACCCGAACAATGACGGCCGCATCGGCGAACTGCTCGAAGCGCCGGTTTGGAGTTCGCGCAGCACCGAGGGGCCGGAGTTCTTGTTCCGTAATCAGGACTTCGTCGTCGCCAACTTGGTTAACGATGTCAACGCCGACGGCAGCGTGACGACTGGTTCGCGCCTGGCGAAGCTCTATCAGGAGCAAGTAGCCTTCACGTGTGGCGATTGCCACTTGGGTTCGAGTGGTGCCAACAACCGATTCGGCGACTTCCGTCCGTCGGGTTGTGCCGCGTGCCACATGCCCTACAGCCTCGATGGTCGCAGCGGTAGCCGCGATCCCAACGTGCCCAAGGACGAGCCTGCGGATCCAGACCAGATCGATGATCCCGAACGCGCCCACGTGCGTTCGCACCGCATCCGTGGTGTTGCGCGTACGCTGGACAACGGCACGACCGTCGAGGGCATCGACGACTACACCTGCGCTGGTTGCCACCAAGGCTCCAACCGCATGGTCATGCAGTATTGGGGTATCCGCCTCGATCAGAACGAAGACGTGCGGCGCGGTTTCCAATATCCGGCCAACCCGGTCTCGTTCGAAACGACGCGCAACGACACCCGGCTGTTTGATCCGGACGTCGACAACAACACCTTCAACGGTCGCAACCACCGTCAGTACCTTCTCACGGAGGACTACGACGGCGATGGGCGCGACGATACGCCGGCAGATGTGCACTACGACGCCGGCATGGGTTGCGTCGATTGCCACGGCACCGTCGACCTGCACGGCGACGTGAACGCCGCGAACAATGGCGACATCGTCAGTCGCATGACCCACGCGGTGACCATCAAGTGTGAAGACTGCCACGGTGGAGCTGCGACGTACGCGCCGACCACCACTGGCGAGAACTACGCGGGCGAGACGGTCACCCTTGCGGTCGACAGCGCCGGCAATGCGTTGAAGCACGTCGAAGTTGATGCGCAAGGCCACTATTGGCTTACGAGCAAGGTCGACGGGCGCAGGCACTACGTTGCACAGACGCGCGATGTGATCGTCGACAATGGCCGCGTCAATCCGGTGACAAACGTTCCGATCTACACGCAGCACGGGTCGTTCGCCATGGGGCGTGATGATGACTCGGCAACAACCGGTATCGGTTCCCAGCAGACCGGCAACCCGCACGCGGGCTTCAGCCACCTGGATTCGATGCACTGTGCTTCGTGCCACAGTTCCTGGACCAATTCGTGCTTCGGTTGCCACCTCGAGGGCGAATACAACGAGGGCAACAACTTCAGCAACATCACCGGCGAGCGCATTGCGTTCCGCGAACGGTTCGCGGAGTTCGTCTACCAGTCGCCGATTCCGTTCTCGCTCGGCATTGGGCCGGACAACGACATTCGCACGACGGCAGCCAACACGAAGGTGTTCTTCCGTTACCGCGACATCAACGGCGATCGCACGCCGGTCTTTGCGTTCACCGATCGCAATGGCGGTGGTGCCAACCCGACGAGTCCCCAGCGTGCGCTTGGTCACAACGCCTTGATGGCGCACTCGATTCGCGGCCGCGTATCGGCGACCAAGGAAGGTCCCCGTTCGTGTGTTGCCTGTCACCTGACCGACGAAGGCATCAGCAACTACGGCCCGCAATACGACGCCTTCCGCGCCACTCTGGCGGCCAACGACTACGGCAATCTGGACTTCGACTTGCTCAAGGAGCACATCGGCCAGAACCCGGGCAACCAGCTCGACTCGCCGCTCTTCGTGCACATGGTTGCGGGCTACGGCACCGGTCTGTTCTTGTTTGACGAGAACGGCGCCGCCCAAAACCCAATCGACGAAAACCCGAACCGCTACGGCAGCGGTGGGGTCGCACCGAGCACCTACTTCAACCCGGCCAATGTGCGCTTCGACCTGGACCGCATTGTCGAGAGCGATGGCACATCCAACGCATCCAGCAGCATCCCGATGAACCAACCCTTCGTCGGCCCGCTGCGCCGCGATGGAGCCGCCAACAGCAACATGACTGGCCCGCTCGGAGCAACTCTCGCAGAACGCCTCGCCAACCCGACCACCGGCATCATCCTGAACAGCTGGGTCAACGCCGACCGCACCGTCAAGGGCGACGCCACCACCCTGATCAATCAGTGAGGAAGTGTGTACGGTGCCAGGACAAAAAAGCACATCCTCGCTTGCGAGGATGTGCTTTTTTGTCCTGGCACCGTACACACTTCCTCGGGATGCACTACTGGGTTTGTAGCCAGCGTGCTACGGCTAGGGCGTTGCGTAGTCGGGCACCGGCACGGCCACCGCACGGTAGTTCGGGTGGCGTCAGTTGTTCGCGCTTGACGACGTCTTCGAGGTAGCCCGAACTGCGCTGTCGGGTGTTGCAGTAGTTGTGTTTGAGCAGCACCTGGTCAAATGACTCGGGCAGCATCTGCGCGCCCCATTGCAGGGTGGTGTCGGTCCATGCCGCGATCGGCGCGGCGTCTGGCACGAACTTGAGGAACGCCTGGCGCGCTTCTTCTGGTGTGCAACCAGCCGCGAGTTGCTCGGGCGTGATGCCGAGATGGCGTAGGTGTTCGTCGCTGGGCGGTGCGGTTGGTTTGATGATGGCTTCGAACGACTCTTCGTTGTCGGTGCGCGCGGCGACCCAGTGCACGAGTTCTCGATCCTTGGCTGCATCGCCACCAGGGCGGCCGGCTTCGGCGAACACAACCACCATGCTCTCGGCGCGAAGTTGCGGCGAGAGGGCGCGGGATTCGCGGTTGCGCGCTGCCTTGAAGCGCCCGGACACGCGCGACGATCGGTGGGCGATCTGTTGGTCGATCATCAGGTCGAACGCCTGTAGCAATTCGTCGAGTCGCTGGTTGTCAGGTTCGATGATGCGCAGCGCTTCGACGATCGCTTCGATCGTTGAGATGTATTCGGGCTTGGGCTCTTTGCGGATCCGGTAGTTGCTAGGCGCTGTTGGTTGCAGGCGAACGTGACGCCGTGTGTGCAGCCACGTATTTTCGCGATACAGACGCTTGGCGTGCGACCACGTGCCATCGATGGCGATCAACGTGGAAGGCCACTCCGCCTGCGGCACCTCGGCCAGGTCGTCCGCGTCCGCGTGCGGAAACAGCACCGCGGCGTCTTCGGGCACCTCAACTTCCTTGGCGAGTGTGCCGGTGTATCCCGGCGATGGCACGTGCACCGAAGCGCTCGGCATGCACATGCGCGCCAGCCGTGCAGTGCCGAACGGGTGCGTGCGTTCGTGTGGATGTTGCAGGATGACCACGCGCGTCGCTGTGGGCACACTTGGCATGCGGTTGCAGTAACACAAGTTCTGCGGGCGCAGGCAGCGGTAGCAGCGGTGGGTGGGTTCGGGGTCGGTCACGTGCCGCTCGTTGTAGCGGCATTGGTGTTCATCCGCAGTAGTGAGGTGCATTGCCTGCGCTTTGTGCACCAGCACAAGCTCCGCTTTGGCACCACTCACTCCGGGTGTTCGTCGCTGCGGCTGCCCAGTTCTTTGCGGACGGATTCGTAGTCCATGGGGCTGTTCAGGTTGCGCAAGAACCGCAACTCCGGGTCGTGGCTGCGCAACTCGTCCTCGGTGACGATGCGGCTGTTCACGAGGGCGGCGATTTCGCGCGGTCGGCGGCCACCGCTGGCGAGCAGCTTGATGGCCGGTTCGAGCGCCGCGATGCGGTAGATCGCAGTCAGCGGTTGCAGTTTGTTGTTTGCCTGAGGCATCAGCACATCGGCGTCGCCTAGGCGTTCGCTGAGCCAGCGAACCGTATCCGCCGTCAAGAACGGCTGGTCACATCCGACTGTCATCGCCGCGTCGCGCTCGCCGAACCCGTGGTGATCGCGCAGGTGCTTGAGCCCGGCCACGATCGCCGCCAGTGGTCCCTCACCCGGCAACTCGTCGACGGTCACGTCGACTTCGGTCGGAATCTTGGGCAATGCCTGGCCGGGGTCCCGACCGACCGTAACGACCGGATTCGTGCACGAAAGCAGCGTTTGGCACTGCCAATCGAGCATCGTCGTATTGGCAATTGGCAGCGACTCTTTTGGTCGACCCATGCGCCGACTGCGTCCGCCTGCCAGAATGAGTGCACCCAACCGCATGCGAAACGTTGTCCGGCATCCTCCGGTCAATCGCAAGTCGCTGGATGCAAGCAATGGATAATCCCGTTCCGAAGAAGGCCGACCTCATCTCGCCAGTCCAGTTCCGCATCGAGTGGAAAGACGGCGAAGTCTCTGACTACAAGGCCCGCGATCTGCGGCTCTCGTGTCCGTGCGCAAGCTGCGTTGAGGAAGGTACCGGCAAGCCGCTGCTAGATCCGAAGACGATTCGCGAAGACATCATCCTGCTCGGCTCGGAGTTGGTTGGGCGCTACGCGCTATCGTTTGTGTGGAGTGATGGGCACAAGACCGGCATCTTCGCGTGGCCACGTTTGAAGGCTCTCGGTGAGTTGTGGACAGGCGCGTGAGTCCCTCTCCGAATGATTGGCTTGACGTCGAGAAGGTCGTCAAGAAGGTGTTCGCTGCCGCGGACTGGGAAAAGCTAGGCGAACTCTACTTCCACGAAGATGGCGCCCAGCACTGGCAAGATCGGCGCAAGTTGGTGATCGAGCTCGGCGGCCAGCTTGCCCGGCGACTCGAGCGCTTCGTGAAGCCGAAGGGCACGTCGCTCTGGGTGGGCGCTGGCGTTGCGGAGTTGCCAGTCATGATTGCGGAGGTGCTGTTGTTGCAGCGTTCGGCCGTTGCGGCGAACTTGCAAGAAGAGGAGTGCGACCTGCTTAACGAAGCGCTCGCCAAAGGCGCGCCGCAGGTTGCGTTGCACTATGAGGCAGGGGATGCGCGCGAGGTCGCCGGCGACCAGGCGTTCGACCACCTGGGCTGCATCAGCGTGTTCACCGATCCCGAGATCTGGCCGGCGTTGAGCGGGGTTGCCTACGGTCGGTTGCCACCAGTGCTGTTGGATCTCGAACAGTTTGCCGCGGAGCGCGAAGACGCTCGCGAGTTGGCGCGCGGTTTGTATGCGCTGCTCGACCGCGAGGCAACCATCACGACCTCGGCCGAAGAGGTCTCTTGGTTCTTGGATCTGGCGGCAGCCGAAGGGCGCGAAATCGACGCGTCCGAAGAACTGATCGAGACCGCCGTGGTTGGCGATCCGGTTGGGTTCTTGCAGCTGCGCTAGCTGCTGCGGCTCTGGGCGCGCCTACTTGCCGATCTTGACCGGCTCGGCCTTGTTTGCTTCTTGGGGCTTGCTGGGCTTTTTCTTCGGTGCCGCCGCCGGCGTGATGCGTTGTCGCATGACCATCTTGATGCTCATGCCTGCGTCCATTTCCATCCTCGTAGTTACATCCATCTCGATCGGTGAACCGGTCATCAGGTCGAGCTTGCTTGTGCCCTTCGCTGACATCTTCATGCCCTTCATGCCTGCCGCCTGCACGTTTTCAGTATCGATGACTAGCTTCTGCTCCAGCGTGATCGAGGTCTTGTCGATGGCGAGCAGCTTGTAGTGAATGACTCCGTTGGCGGTGCCGTTTGCACCCAGCGGAACTTCTTGGTCGACCTTCCACGTGTCGCCAATTGCGATTGGGTGAGCTGGCAATTGGGTGACCGTGCTCTTGAGAATCTCGTTGAGATTGACGCCGGATGCCTGCATGTCGTTGGCGGCTTCGGGGACCTTGACGTCGCTAACCTTGCCCTGGTCCGTCAGCTTCAGTGTGGTCGATTCGCCGACGAGTTCGTCCAATCCTTCCATTGCACCGGGATCCGAGTCTTCGTCGTCGCTGTCGTAGTTGACCTTCATTACCAGGCTGTCCGACTTGGCTTTGACTCGCGTGATCTTCTGCACGATGTCGGCGGTGTTGCCGTTGATCGCTTTGACGCTAGTCGAAGTCCACATCGTGGTCTTGACCTTCGTCTCGATGTCCTGCGCGCCCATGTTCATGGACATGTTCATGTCCATGTCGAGGACGGAGTGACGCACGGCGCCCTGCTTGAACGAGAAGCGAACCATGTGCTTCTGCGCCGGCTTGGCGGTGGTCACGTCTTGGGCGACGGCGCTGGCCGCGAGTAGCAGGGCGAGAGGCAGGGACGCGATGTGTGCGATAGATCGTTGCATGAGTGTTCTTCGGTGATGGGAACTTGCGGGGCGGATCGTAGGCGCTCGGCTGCTGCGATCGCACCGTTCCGTATAAATGGACTTCGGGCGAAGTGACAATGCCCGAAGTATCGCCGCCCGAAGTGGCTCTGCCCGCAGCAACTCTGCCCGGATTCGGCTCTTTCTGAGCGAACGCGCCGCTATGGCAGCACGGTCAATTCGACGGCGTTGCTCACCGCCGTGAACAGTTGCGTCGATCCTAGCAACACCGCCGCAAAGTGCGTCGTGCCGGTGGGAATCGCCGTCGATGGCGGCAGCGCGAACTGTGCTTGGCCAACGCCCTGGGCGTCGAGGATGCCGAGGAACCCGCCGAAGATCGAGCCGTTCAAGCCGCCGAGGCCGGTTTGCGTATAGCCATCGAAGTTGATCGGCAGGGTGAGTCCCGCGCCGAGTGGCATGCCTGGAGTGGTGCCAGATCCCGACCATGCGATCAGGTAGATTGTCGTGGCCGGGTCGGCGCACCGAGCAACTACGGTTGGATGCAGCGTGCCGCCAGCGGCAAGGGAGATCGATCCCGCGAAGGGTGTTGTCAGCGGATCCTGGAACTCGAGTCCCGTTTCGCATGGCCCGACTTGGCCGAACACTGCGCGCGCCAGCTGGTTGTCGGTCTCGTCACTCTCGGCGACGGTGTTTTGCCGATCGACGATGGCGTGCACGAACATCAATTGCACCGGCAAGCTCCACGGAAGCTGGGTGTTGAGTTGTAGGCCGACCGCTTGTTGGCCGCTGTTGAGACCCGCGATGTCGAGCTTGCCGAGATACGTGTCTTGCGTTGACCACGAAGTCAAACTTGGCGACAGGAAGAACTCGACAGTGAAGGGGCCTGCTGCCGCAGGTCCATCGTTGATGATCGTCGGCGTCAGTGTCAGGGGCGTGCCGGGATTGACCAGCACCATGCTGGTCACCAACTGCGGGATGCGCAGCTGTGCCAGCGATGGGTTGCTGACTTGCACTTGCCAGGAGTGCTCTTCAACCATGTGCTGCAATGGGTCACTGCGCACGCGATTCGACTGGTCGATTAGCCGCGCCGTGACGGTGTGGGAGCCGAGCGGCAATTGGGTCGAATCGAGTGTGAAGCTGGTTGAGGCGGCGCCGGTCTGCGTCACGCCGTCGATGTCCCATTCGAAAATCGGGTTGTTGCCGACCGGCACGTAGTGCGTGAATGAGAAGGTCTGCAAGTTTGGCTGCGAGACGGTCAGCGAAGCGCTGGCTGGCGACGTGGACGTCATCACGTTGGCGATCGAGTTCGTGATCTTGACGATGCTCTCCTGGCAGACCCGGCACAGCACCTGGCCGAGGGCGCGCATCAGGCAGTTGCTGCGCGGGCGGTAGAGTCCGTATTGATTGTAGCCAGCGCCTTGGAATGCGCTGATTCCTTGTGTTCCGTGCCAGATCGACCACTTCTGGCCGGTCGGCGACTTCGTGATGTTGGGCGCGGGGGGCTCGGGGCCGGTGTAGGTGTTGCCGGCGTAGTCGTATTCGTCCGCGACTAGACCAAGGCTGTGGCCGAGTTCGTGCGCCTGCACTTCGCTCATGCTGTTGCCGTTGTAGCTGACGGCAAACGTCGCCGCACAGCCGCCATAGCGATTGTCGTTGACCATCACCATGACCCGGCCTTCGGTCGCTGGCGCCAACGCGGCGTCGGCCAAGCCTTGTGCCGTGTTCTGGATATACAAGCAGCGATCCGTACCGCCGTAGTTGTAGGTCGCGTTGTAGACCGTGTTGACGAAGACGGGCGGCGTCTCATCCGGGCGATCGGCACCGCTGTCCTGGCTGGCGCGGAACACCGTGTGCACGTTGTAGTAATCCGCGAACAGGTTGTAGGGCGCCCGTTGGAACAGCGAGGTCAAGAACGTCGTGACGTCTTGATTGAACTGTCCTTGCTCGCTCGCCTGGTAGCCGTCGCCAAGAATGACGATGTCGTAGCGCGTATCGGTCGTGCCGTTGCTGATGACGGTGGTCACCGTTTGCGCGTGCAGCGTGGCTGCCAGCACAGCGAGTCCCAGTTGAGTCGTAAGTGTGTTTCGCAAGTTCATCGTCCACCTCCGGCCAGTTCGCGGATAGCCGCGCCGGTCATCGTGCCCAACGCCACCTTGACGGCGTCACTCTCGGTTCGGAAAAACTCGTAGCTCGCAGCCTCGGCAAACGCCGGCACGTTGAGCAGCAAGCCAATCTTCGACTCGATCACCACGCAGCCATGCACTCGTGGGCCTTTGCCAACGGATTGCGCATCGGTTGCGAACGGCCGAACGTCGAGCGGCACGTTGGCCAGCTCCTTGCCTCCGCCGTCGCGGATCGAAACGCGCCAGGTGCTGTCGAAGCCCTTTGGCACGCCGCCCCAGCGAGCAGCCTTCTTGCGAGCGAACGTCACCGAGACGGCATTGCGGTCGCCTTCGACAACGAGCACGTAGTGACCGTCGGCTACCGGTGGCGCTAGCGGGGTAGACGGTACCGGTGCGAGAGTCGGGGCTGACGACGATGCGGCCGAGGAGGAAGCGGCTGCCGGCGAGTTAGGGTCGATCACGTGTCGATTGTTCGCGTCCGCGTTGCTGCGAAGGGAATAACCGATGGCCGCGATCAACACCCCTGCGCCGAGCACATGGGAGAGTTGCATAGTAGTTAGGTGGGCGATAGGAGGCAGAACCAGGATAGCGGCGATGGAAAGCCAGCGTGCAAACAGACAGAGTGGCGTCGATGGACTTTCGCAATCGTGTCTTCCTTGCTCCCCTGACGAAAGGCGGCAACTTGCCGTTTCGTCGATTGTGTCTGGAACACGGTTGCACCGTCACCATGGGCGAGATGGCCTATGCCTACCAGGTCGTCAGGAAGAGCCGCAGCGAGCTGGCCCTGCTGCGCAAGCACGAGGACGAAACGTGTTTTGGCGCCCAGATTGCCGCGATGCGCATCGACGACGCCGTCAAAGCCGGGGCTGAGGCAGTCGATCGCGGTGCTAGTTGGATCGATCTCAATTGCGGTTGCCCGATTCACGACATCGTCAAGCGCCGCATGGGGGCGACTCTGCTGCGCAAGCCCAAGAAGCTGGCGCGGCTGGTCGAAGGCATGGTCGAGGGCATCTCGGTGCCCGTGACGGTCAAGATCCGCTTGGGCTGGTCCGAGGAAGAGCAAAACGCCAGCGAGGTTGCGCGTGTCTGCGAAGAGTCGGGGGCCAAGGCGATCTGCATTCACGGCCGCACCAAGGACCAGCGCTATTCGCGTGCGGCGGACTGGGATGCGATTGCTGAGATCGCCGCTGAGCGTTCGATCCCGGTGATCGGCAATGGCGACTTGTTGACGTGGTATGAGGTGCGCGATCGCTGGAAGCAGAGTGGCGTCGCGTCGGTGATGATTGGCCGAGGTGCGTTGATCAAGCCGTGGATCTTCCGTGAGATCACCGAGCAGAAGGCGTGGGAGCCGACCGCCAAGGAGCGCCTCGCCGTTTACCTGGACTTCGCCGGCAAACTCAAGGAGCACTTCCGCGACGACGAGAAGGGCCGCGAACGCACGATGCGGTTCTTGCCGTGGCACATGGACTTCTTCTGCCGCTACCGCCCGCTCTCTGATCAAAAGTGGGTCGAGTCGGCGAAGCAGCATCCGCTGATGCAGACGCGCATGCCGTCCGAAGAAGGCCTGTCGGTGTTGGAGCAGTTGCTACGTGATCCGCGCAAGGAAGTGCATGCGCGCATCGCCGACCTGCTGTGGGATGCCGGCGATCTGGATGAGGCCGAAGCGAGTGCCCTGAGCCTTGCTCAAGAGATGCCGCCCGAGGCTGGCGATGCCGGCGAGGTGGCGACGGCGCACGGTTAGCCTGCATATCTGACCAGCGACGAGGTACGGTGCCAGGCACAGTACCGCAGTACCGAACGGCCCAACGGCCCAGTACCCAACGGCCGCGAGTCGGCGCTCAAAACGGTAAGCCAACGCTGATGTGCACCGTGTCGTTGCGTTCGTCGGCTCGCGGGTCGGGGTTGTGGCTGTAGTCGAGTCGCAGTGGGCCGATTGGCAATGCCAGCCGTAGGCCGGCGCCAACTCCGTAGCGCAGGTCTTCGAGCCCGAAGTCGTGCACACTGAGTCCGACGTTGCCGGCGTCCGCGAACACGGCACCTTGCAGCGCCCTGAAGATCGGGAAGCGCACTTCGAGACTCAAGATGTTGCGGAACTGGCCGCCGACTGGGATTCCGTTCGGGTCCTTCGGACCAAGTTGGGATTCGCGAAAGCTCCGCACCGAATCGTTACCGCCGTTGAAGAAGCGCTCCTGTACCGGCAGCTCGTTGTCATCCAACGACCACACTAAGCCGGTTTCGTAGGAGGCTCCAATCGTCCATTCTTCGAGCGGCAGCGGTACATGCCAGGATGCACCGATCGTCACGCGGCTCAGATTGATCGAGCCACCAAGCACGTTGCCTGCGCGTTCGTAGCGAATCTGGTAGCGCGATCCATCGCTCGGCATCAACGGCGAGTCGCGATCGTCGTAGACCAGTTCCGCGAAAACGCTGCCTTTGTAGAAGGACTGCAGCGACGTGCCGACAACACTGGCGGCGACATCGCGCGCATCTCTACTCTCGAGTGAGTAGCCGACCCGTCCTTGGGTCATCGGCAACAACTGCCTCGAGAATGCCGTGGTGAAGCCGTTGGAGACGTCGGTGAAGCTCGGCTCCTCGCGTTCCTTGAGGAAGCCCGTGACGGTCAACGCCGTGCGGCTACCGAAGACTCCGGGCTCTACCCAGGTCGCGTCGGTGCCCCAGCTTTTGACGCTGACCTTGCCACCGATGCGCAGGCGCTGGCCCAGACCAAACAGGTTGTTTTCGGTTGCGTAGATGGAGCCTCGCGCTTGTTCGTAACTGCCCCAACCAGTCAGGAAAGCCAGTTCGCGGGATTGTGCTTCATCGACCACGAAGGCGAGGTCGAGCTGGTCGTCGGCGACATTGCTCTGCTCGACGGACACCCTTTTGAACAAGCCCGTGCCATACAAATCCTGAACGCTCTTGTCGATCGATTCGCCATTGTACCAGTTGTCGACGGGCTGCCGGATGAGGCTTTCCAGCCAGGCGCTCGAAGTGCGTTCGTTGCCGCGAATGGAGACGCCGACGACGTGTTGCCGCACACCGCGGGAGCCACGCAGATTCACGACAACTGTGTGGTCGGCGCGATTGACGTCCGCGTTGATGCGGATCTGAGGCGCGGCAAAGCCATGGTTCTCCAGGCTTCGTTGCAGATTGATCCGCAGTGCCCGTAGCGCCGTCAGGTCGTACGGCTTGGCCAGCAAGGGGCTGAGGTCCATGGTCTCGGGCGGCTGCAATTCCGAGTCGATTACCACATCGCGGATCGTGTAGCGGGGTCCCTCGGTAATCGCAACCAGCACCGTTGCCTCGGTTGGCTTGGCTCGCTCGGTGACTGGTTCTTCGACCGTTGCATCGAGATAGCCGATCGATCGGTAGCGAGCGGCTGCCGCCGCCGCAAAGGCCCGCAGGTCGGCTGCGACAAAATACGGATCGCCGAGCCCGAGCACGCCTGACGGGGTGCGGCTCCACAGCGGCAGCAAGTCCTCGGCGGGGAGCTCGTCATTGCCCTTCAAGGTGAGTTTGGTGATCAACACCTCTGGCCCCTCCCTGATGAGAAAGGTCAGTAGCAGCTCGGGTTCACGTACGAGTTGATGGGTGACGCTGACGTCGGGATAGCCGCGAGTGCGGTAGTAGTCTTCCAAGTCCTGCGCCGCATCGAAGGCCGCGGCAACACGCGTCGGCTCGCCGGCAAAGGCAATCATCGTGTCTTCGATCTGGCGGTAGAGTTCGCGGTCGCTGATCGAGTTGTTGCCTTCGAACGCGACGGCCACCTCGCGGTCGGGTTCGTTGGGGGTCGAGCTGACCGCGGTTGTCGTCGAGCACCCGGATAGCAGGCACAGTGCTGCGAATACCAAGCCAGCGCTGGCACCTCGCCTTAGAGAACCTGTGCGCATCACTGGAAGCGAATCCGGTAGACGATGCCCAAGTTCATGTCTTCGTAGACATCGCGTTCGCCCTGCAGGTAGACGTTGTCGATGACGCGGAAGTTCACGACGATGCTTTCTGTGCCGTTCGCACTGATTTCCGTGCCGGTCTCGACCTCAAAGCGCGACACGAAACCTTCCTTCGCTTCGGTCGACTCCGAGCCGAACAGTTGGTCGGCCAACTGCTGCACAAGGTAGCTGCCGAGCAATACCCCGACCGCACGGCTGCCGCGCAAGGTGTCTGGCCGCGCGCCGGTCGTCACGAGTACGGCGAGCTGTTCTGGCGGCAACGGCGGCGTCGACGACAACTGCACTTCAGGCGCGTTGTATGGCCCGCGCACAATCATGCGAACGTCGTAGCCATGTCGGCGCCCGGCCGCCGACAACGACAGCGACGGGAACGACGAGTCATTGCGATCAAACTGCAGCAGCGCGTTGGAGGTGCGGAACGTGCAGCCCGGAAAGGTGATCGTGCCCGTTGGCATCGCCAGCGTGCCTTCGATGCGCGGTTCACGGAGTGTGCCGCGAATGGTCAGCGCACTGGTGACTTTGCCGGCCAGTACATTGGTTGCGATCTCGATCGGGCGCAGGGAAGTCACTGCAAGGTTGAGCGAAACGCCAATGTGTTCGCCGAGATCCGGGCCAGCCAACGCCAGGCCACGGGACGCTTCGGGGCCGCCAATCTGGCCCAGGGTGAAGTACGGCAACCGCTGCACGACTTTGCTCGCCTGTGTCTCGAGCTTGCCCGTGAGTTCGATCTGTGCCAGGCGACCGGTCGCAGTCAAGTCGAGATCGCTGCGCACCTTGATGCCGTTGCGACGGCGCAGCAATACGTCCTTCCCGGTGATGGTCAGTCCGAGTTCGGCTTGTTGCCATGCGCGCCACAGCGGCTCCTTGCCGACGAATGTGCCCGCCGCCTGGACGGAGCCTCCGGAGACGGTTGCCGAGAGTTGTTCGCACGCAACGCGGTGGGATGAAGCGGTGATCTGCGCGTCGATTTCGTCGAGCCGGGGACCTTCAGGAAAGCGAACGCTACCGCCCTTGATGAGCAACGTGAGCGTCGGGGCTGGTTCGAGTAGCGTGCCAGCCAATACCAACGTCGCTGTCGCCTGGCCGGCGATACGTTGTTGTCGCCAGGATGCCGGCAGCAGCGAAAGATCCGGAACCGTGATCTGTAAGCTGCCATCCAGGCTGCTGGTCAGGATCCGATTCAGATCGCCCGCAGCAATGGCATCGGACACCATCGCCATGCCGCCGGCGAGGGTCAGGTTGCTGCCTTCGACCTGCGCCGCAGCGTTTTGCAAGGCAAGCTGATCGAGCGTCAGATGGCTTGCATTTGCGGTGAACTTCGCGGTCAGTTCGGTGTCAGGAACGTCGACCGGCAGGTTGACCAGGGTGCCGTTGATCTGGCCGTGCAGTGTGCCTTCGACTTGTTGCAGTTCGCCGCTGAAGCGTGCGACGGCCGCCGCGATCGAGAAGCCTGCATCGCGGAATCGGTAGGCACCGCCCGCATACAGCACGGTTCCGGTTGGCCGGTGCCAACGATGGTCGTCGACCAGTAGCTCTACGTCGCTGTCACGCAAGTGCATGGTCAACCCCGGGTCCGCGAAGCTGCCACTCATCTCCGCTTCGATGTCCAGCGTGCCGCGTAGCTTTGCCGTTGGCCCGGCCAGAACGAGTTCTTGCAGCGGCCTGCTGTGCACGCTTGCGGTGGCGTGCACGGCGGTGGTCATCGGGAGGTCGGGGTTGGCCAACAAAGCGCGCAAGGTCAGCGCCGGCATCGTTGCGTTGACCTGTGCATTGCCGAGCGACGTCTGCAGGTCGCAGTCGCGAAACACGACGCCACTCTCGGAGGCTTCGACGTTGAGGCTGGCAACCGTTGCCCCGAGCACTGGCAGTTGCGGCCATGTGGCCTGAATCGTCGCGCTGCTGCGTTTGCCGGTCTGCACGCTGCCGTTGACCGTTGCGCCGCTCAGTTGCTTGAGCCACTCCGGTATCTTGGCTGGTGCTACCAGCTGTGCCATTGGCGCCAGCAACGGCGCGACCGCCACGTCGCGCATCTCTACTGTTACCGCGGACGCGAGCAGCGCCTTCCGCCAATCGCTGCCGGCGGCCCCATCGCTACCGACAACGACATCGCCGCGTAGTTCGAATACGCCCGTATCCGCAACGCTCAGCAGCAGCGGGGCCAGGTTGAGCGTGGTGGTTTCATCAGTCGACCCGGCGGTGATGACGCCGGACACCGTCGTCGGCGGCAGCCCGCGCAACAGCGGGCCCGTTAGCAAGAGCTTGGGCTCGATGCGCAAACTGCCGTCGAGTGGCATCGTAATGCGTCCGGCGAGGGTGCCGGTTTGGCCCGCTTGATCGCGCACCGAGAGATCGGCGTCGAGTTGCAAGTGAAAGGCATCGTCGCGATGCGTGCACAGCACCTTGATCTGCCCGGCAACGGGGTGGGCAGGCAGGTCACGCCACGCGGCCGGCACCTCGCCCTTCGGATCGGCAGCGCGGATCTCGGTTGCAAACTCGATCCGTGTCGATGTGCGTTGCGTCGCACGCAGTGGCAGGGCGCCACTGACAATCTGCACATCGGCAGCGCCTCCCAACAGCTTGCTCGGCGTGAGGTGCAGCACATGGTCGCGCAACTCCAGGTTGAGCGTACCGGTCAGGCTGTCGAGTGCGGGCGCGATTTGTCGCCACGAATCCAACTGCGCAAGTTGCAGCGGCAAGCGGTCGAGCAGCGGCCGGATGCTATTGGCGGACAGACTTGCAGTGCCGGTTCCTGCAAGTGGATCCCCAAGGTTGGCTCGGTAGTTGTCCAGTGTCGCGGTCGTGCTGCCCATCTGCAGGGCCGCGTGCTTGACCTCGAGATCCTGGCTGACGAGGGTGCCGTTGCTCTCGAACGTGGCGATCGACTGGCCTTGCCAGGATGCGTTGCTTGCCGAACACGTGAACGCAATCACTGGCTCCTTGTTGTCGATCTCAAGCTGAAGCTCGACCGAGCCACTGGAGTTCTTGGGCACATTCGCGAACAGTTGCGCGACTCTCTCTGCCGCCTTTGTCGAGATCGCAAGGTGCAGCGTGCCATCCGTTTCCCCGCGGATCTGCAGGGTGATGTCCGGTGCCGTCAACGTTGCCTGCATCGGGTCGCCGGCAGTGCGTGGTGCCGCTTCAAGATGCGCTTGGCCACGCAATACCGACTCGTTCTGGCCGCGCACTTCGAGGTCGGCAACGTGCAGCGTGAAGCCGCCGAGCAGCGCATTCGCAGCCAGGTCGCGCACGGTGTTGACGGTCGGCGTGTGCCACGACGCTGTGTTCCAATCGGATTCGAGTTGGCTGGAATCAAGCTCGAGCAACACGCGGTCGGCGTTCAGCTGCAATTGGCGCAGGTCTGTTTCGTGCCCCTGCCATAGTTGCCAAAAGCCGATGTCGAGGGTCGCATGCCCCGCGACGACCTCGCGCACCAGTTTGCCATCACGGACGGTGATGCCGTGCAGCTCGATCCCAGTCAGCCAATTGCCACCGAGACCTTCGATCGAAACGCTCCCGCCGAGCTGGCCAGCAACGGCGCTAGCAAGGCGTTTGATGACCACTTGCTCAAACAGCGGTTTACGCGCGGCGTACAGGCCCAAGGCCAGTAGCAGCAGGACGGCGAACGCCACCACTGCACGAATCAACCACTTTCGAAACCGCCGCATCTGAGATTGGGGCGCACGACTGTAGCGAGATCCAAGCCAGGCAACCACCGTAGAGCGCGCGGAGTCTGATGCCGCAACACGTCGGATGTACGATTGCGCAGGAGGACGCGACTACATTTCCCGACTACATTTCCCGACTGCGGTTGTTTGCAGATGGACCGAACTAGTCAGCCAGCGACTCGGCGAACACGTTGGGTTGGTTGTTGCGAACCGCCTGCTGCAGAGCCAGCGATCGATCGACGGAGCAGGCTTCGAAGCCAAATGGCAACGTTGGTCCATCCATGCCGAGCCAGTCTGGCGTGTTGGCCAGTCGTCGATCGCGTTCGGTCTCGGCAAGTCGAACCAGGGGCTGGTTGCCGCTGGCCCGCGCGATCGCAGTCAAGTTGACGATCGCAGGGATGTAGGTCGGGGAAGAATCGACTGCGCGCCGCAGCAGATCGAACGCCGCCTGCCCGCCTTCCTGGCCGCGCCAGCGCAGCGTCGCAAGTGCCATCAGATTGAGCGCGCGGGGGTCGTCGGGCGCGAGTTTGTGGGCGGCGATAGCTGCTTTGGCAATGGCTTCGCCGGGTGCCCACGTCGACATCATGGCGATTGCGCGGCCTAGCACGCGGTCTGCGGCGGTGCTTTGCCTACGGCGGATGCCGCCTTTCGTCAGGTGGCGCAGTTCGTGGAGGCGGTTGCCGAGCCGGTGCTCTTGCACGCGACGATGGCCGGCCTGGGCGATGCGGTTGGTTCGCTGCGGGTCTCGCACCAGGTGCTCGACGGTCGCTTCGAAATTGTCGTCGTCGTAGAGCACGCACTCTTCGTCGGGCACGAAGAAGTCGCGCACCTCAAGGTTGCTGCTCTCCAGCATCAACAGCGCACCACACGCCGGCACTTCGAAGGCGCGCAGGTTCATCTCGCCGCGGATGCTGCGATTCCAACCGATCCGGCAGCGATTGAGGAAGCGGCCGTAGTCTTCGCCGCAGATGCCTTGGCGCACGACGCTGTGGATGTGGGCAGGCAGTTGCTGCACGCGCTCGATCCACGGAGCACGTTCTCGTTGCACGATCGGGTTGAGGTTGCCGGCGAAGCCGATGTCGATGTCGCGCGCCGTCACCTCGTCATAGATGCGATGAAACGGACGCTTCTGCGCGAATTGACACCAGTAACGAACGTCCGAGAACGACAGTCGCTCGAACAGTTCTCGGCCATGGCGATCGCAGAGCAACGAGTCGAAGAATGGCCACAAGCCGACCAGGTAGGGCAGCGTCAGGTTGTAGTCGGAGACGACGCCAACGACCGGCACGGGGCACTGTTCCATGCCGTCAGGCAGTGGTTCCTGATCCGGCCAGTAGATCAGCACCAGGTCCGGTTCGAAGCCGTCAGGTAAGGCCGCGGCGAGTTCGTTCCAGCTGCCGCGCGATGGGTCGAAATCGACATCGAACGGGAAGTGCACGCCGTCGACCATCATGCGATCTGCCGGCCCGAACGTGCACAATTCGACGTCGCGCATCGCGGCGCGATCGTCGAAGCACTCCAGCGGCAAATTGCACAGGATGCGCATGTCGCGCTCGCTCAGGCCGCCGGCAACGCGCTCAGGTTGGCGCGTGCATCGACGTGGTTGGGGTCGAGCATCAGGGCGCGCTCAAAGCTCTGGCGGGCGGCGATCACGTCGCCGGCTTGGTAGAGCACGACTCCGAGGCGGTTGTAGTTGTCGGGCGTGCGCGCGCCGACGGCGAGTGCCGCCCGGAACGCCTGCGCTGCTTCGTGGATGCGACCGAGTGCATGCAGTGCGTTGCCGCGGCCCGTGTGCAGTTCTTCGTCGTCGTCGCCAGCTTGGAGCCGTTCGTCGTAGAGTTGCAGGGCCTGTTCGGCATTGCCGCTCGCCAGACGGGAGGTGGCTTTTGACAGAACCTCCGCCTTGTCATCGTTGCTCAAGCAGCGGGCCGCTTCGAGCAAGCGCGCGACGTTGCGGAAGTTGCCCTTGGCCTTCTCTTGATGCGCGGCGTCATGAAGTTCGCCGAGCAGTCGCGCCAGCGGGTTGCCGTCTTCCGGTTGTGTGCCGAAGACCTTGCCGGCTAGCGAGGAAATGCTGTTGGCGAAGTTACTGCCGGGCGGCACCTGTTGCGTCGGGGTCTCGGCCTTGGTCGCCGGATTGCTCGAAAGCAGGGGGCGTTCTGGCATTGGCAGGCTGACTGGCAATGGTGGCGTCGGGATTTCCTTGGTCACCAGGCGCAGTTCGCTTGGCTGCGGCGGGGTTGGCTGCTGGCTGACTTGGGTTGGCTGGTTTCCCTGCGGGTGTTGGTTTGCTTGCGGGTGTTGGGCGCCAACTGCTGGAGTCGCAGCTAGGCTCTGCAGAACCGCCTCGAGTTGCTCGCCGTGGCGATCGGGGTGGTAGTGGTTCGCGACTTCGATGCCGCCAGCGCGCAAGGCCGTGCGCACGTCAGGCAAGGCTCCGGCGAGCACGATGGCTTCGGCCATTGCTGTGGCATCCTGGCGATCGACAAACAGCGCGTAGCGATCATGGTCGACGAGTTTCGCGTGGTTGCGGAAGCATGGAATGTCCGTCAGCACGTTGGGCACGCCGCACGCCATGGCTTCAATCGCCGGCAGGAAGAAGCCTTCTTCGACGCCGCTGCTCGTGCCGAGGAAGACGTCGAGCGAACGGTAGTAGTCGCCCATCTGGTCGGGGCGGAGTTCTTGATACCACTCGACTGGGAACGGCAGGTTCTGTTCTTCGGGACTCGGCGGCGTGTTGGACGCGCGCACGAGAATCAGGTTCTGGCCAGCCTTGTGGGCGAGTTGGCAGGCCTGGTAGCCGGTCGGCAGGTCCTTCCACGGGACCGAGTAGGGCCCGACGAGACCGACGCGCAGCGGCGATTGCGGCGCGCGGATTTGCGCCGGCTTGTGCACTTCGTGATCGATGACGTAGGTCACTTCGTGGGCTCGAATGCCGAAGCGATCACGCATCAACGAAGTCAGGTGCGGTGAGATCGTGATGTGGTGCAGTCCGGGTAGGCGATACGTCGCTTCAATGCGATCGCGCACCTGCTCGTTCTCGGGATTGTCGCCTTCGTAGCCTTGGCAGAAGTGCACGGGCACGCCCTTCTGCGGTCCGGCACTGGCGATCCACGGCACCGTGCACCAGAACGTGCCGATCAGCACGTCGGCATCGGGCAGGTTTTCGGGCCGGAAGTCCTCGACCTGTTGGAACGCACAGCTGAGGTTCATCCAGGCTGGCGGGCCGGAGCGACTGACCACCGTGACCTGGTGACCCCGCCGATGGAGCCAGTTGGCGTCCTCGAGAGCAACCTTGACGCCACCCCAGATCTGGTCCGCCGCTTCGAGCAATAACGTTATGCGCATGACTTCGCCTTGGCCGCCACCGGGCGGGCCTTCGATTCCTACTCATGCATCGGCGCGATGGCATGGGCGACCTGAGGCAACTCCGACGCCTGAATGGTTTCTGGGGCCCGAGGTTGGCATGATCTGCGCCCCAGTGAACCCCCTGATCCGAATCATCCCGGCCTTCATGGTCCGCTTCTTTGCGAAGCCCTACGTCGCTGGCGACTCGCTGGAGATGGCCATGACCGTCGTCGGCAAGCTTCGCAAGGAGCGTGGGTTGTTGTCGACGCTCGACTTGTTGGCCGAAGACATCACGTTGCCGGAGCAGGTCGAGCGCAACCTGCAGGCCTATCTCGACATGGTTGATGCCGCGGCGGCGCTCGATCCGGCGGACCGCCCGACGTTGTCGCTGAAGCCATCCTCCTACACGACGTCGCCGCTACACGAAGGCGGTGACGCCGCTGGCTCGCGCGAGGCGATGCTGCAGATCAGCAAGAAGGCCGCCGCCGCCAACATCGACGTGTCGGTCGACATGGAGGGGCGGCACTGGACCGACTTCACCATGGAGACGCTGCAGGTGTTGCACGCCGAAGGCCTGCGCAACGTTGGCTGCGTGCTGCAAACGCGGTTGCACCGCACCGAGAAGGACATCGACGATCTGCCCAAGGGCATGCGCGTTCGCCTGGTGATCGGCATCTACAAGGAGCCGTCCGATATCGCGCTAACCGAGAAGCCGGCGATGAAGGACCGCATGTTGGTGTTTGCCGAGCGCCTGCTGGAGCGTGGTCACTACGTTGAGTTTGCGTCGCACGACGTGGCCTATGTGCGCCGCTTCCTGGATGAAGTCGTGCCGCGGGTTGGTGCCAAGCCGGATCAGTTCGAGATCCAGATGCTCTACGGCGTGCCGCGCGATCGCTTCCTCGCCGACATGATGGAGCAAGGTATCAAGGCGCGGTTGTATGTGCCGTTTGCGTTGGGGTGGGATCTGGCGATCGAATACCTGCGTCGTCGCCTCGACGAATACCCTGCGATGATGTGGCTTGTGACGAAGAATATGTTCTGGCGTCGCTAGAGGCGTGGCCGCTGTCCAGGTCGGGTGATCGCTCGCAGCTGGCCGGTGCGGTCTTGGCCTGGGTACTTGTCGCGCCTCTTTGTCGCTGGGCCGCAATCTGCACGTCGATCCGTCCCCCGCGCATGCTTTGACGGTCGCGATTCCGGCCCTGGATGGCGCCTGGTCCAGCTTCATGCCGCGGCCGAATCAACCGTCAGCGGTCGGTTTGCGTGCTGTTCGTCAGCCCATTTTCGCCTCCGCGAGCCCGCAGCTCGGGCTAGAAGCTGGATCTGCGGGATGGCCGTCACTTCGCTTCCGAGTGACGTAGCCACTGCGTGGGGGCGGGGTTCTGGCAATTTGCGAGTTCGTGTGAGAGGCCCTGTTTTCGGCGTTCTGCACGGGGATCGGCCGCTACGCTGGCAGAGAGGGGCCTTCGTCGGTATACTGTTTCCCCCAATGGATCCACTAGCCACTATTGTCGAGCGACTCTGCGCCTGGAAGGATGTGAACCGCGAAAAGAAAGACGGGAAGGACTGCTTCCTGGTTCGCGGTCAAGTGTTCTCCTACCTCGGTAAGAAAGGCGTGGTCGTCAAGCTCGCCCCGCCACAAGTCACCGAAGCTCTCAAGATCATCGGTGCCAAGCGCATGCCAGACGATGGCGACCCGCATTCCCGTGAGTTTGTCGAGATCCCGGTGACGGGTCCTCGTGAAGTCGAGCGCGCCATGATGTGGCTGCGCCGCGCGTGCCGTCTCGGCCGCACCGCTGCTGGTCCGGTCTAGGACACCGGCTCGCACCCCCTTTGGCGCAGCCCTCATTTTGAATGGCTCGTCATCCTTGAAGGCCCTCATCTTGTAGGGCCTGATTCTGAGCGACTCTCATTTTGTAGAGTTCTCAGTCTGTAGGGCCCTCACTGTCAGGGCTTTATGCAGATTGTCAGGATCGAACAGGGCATCGAACGAAGGACATCGAACCAAGGGCTCCCGTTCGAATTGCAGGCAGCGACAGATCCTGTTGCGCCGCGAGCCCGACGCTTAGCGTGTCCACGGCACGTCGTCGATCCCCGCTGCCTGGTTAGCCAGTCGTGCCCATGAGAAGCACAGGTCTGACAGGCGGTTGAGGTAGATCCCGATCACCTCGGGCACCGGGTGCGTTGCAGCGACCTCCCGGCACAGGGTCCAGTAGCAGCGCTCGGCGCGGCGGGTGACCGTTCGCGCGACATGCAGCAGCGAGGCGATCTTGCCTCCGCCCGGCAGCACGAACGTCTTCAACTGCGGCAACTGCTCCTCGGAGGCGTCGATCCACGATTCGAGCTCGGCCACCGCCTTCTTGACTCGCGGCACCGATGCCTTGCCACCCTCGGTGGCCAGGTCCGCGCCGACTTCGAACAGCGCGTCTTGGATCGACTTCACCTGGGAGCGCGTTGGCGCGCTGGCGTTCGCTTTGGTGTGTTCGGCCTCATCGAGTTCGGCGCCGAGCAGTCCGAGAACCGAATTGAGTTCGTCGATCGTGCCGTAGGCGGTGATGCGAACGTCGTCCTTTGGCACGCGGCGGTTGCCGAATAGTCCCGTTTGGCCGGCGTCGCCGGTGCCGGTGTAGATGGGCATGAATGGGTGATCCTTGCGCAAACGGTCGCGCGTGCAAGCACCAAGCGGTACGGAACTGTCGCGGCCATCGGATCCGGTGGTGCTGGCGGTTTCATCCTTGGCGCAATCGGCCTGGCCGCAATCAATCTGACGGCAATTGGCCCAGGCGTTTGGGGTGGTGCCTGGGTGGGGCGGTGCCTGGCTGGGGTGGTGCCTGGGCAGGAAAAGATCCGGCCGACTGGGCGAACCCAGCCGGCCAGAATCTCTGTTCCACATCTTGATGGGTGCCCGTTAGGGCGGATGGAGAGGTCCCATCTGGAGCCGTTGGCTCACCAATCCTGACGAGAGGAAAGGTAGCCGCCCAGGTCTCGACTCCGATGTGGCCAGAGAGCTGTGTCAGTTGTGCCCGTCAGAGCACGAATGCAGTATTTTGTGGCCAGTGGGCCAAGTCAAGTTGCAACTGCGTGCTCCACTGCAAGATCGGATTCCTAGCTGGCCATTCTTGAACCCGAATTAGGGGGCATCCCTAAGACTCTGAGCCTGCACCATCCGGCCATCCCGGAGACCTACATGATCACCTTCAAAGAACTTCTGTCACCCGTCGTGCTCGGCTCGCTGCTGGCCGTGGCGCCGGCGCAATCGCTGGAGCTGAACGTTGTTGGTGGCTCGCTGCCCGGCGATATCACCATGCAGGCCTCTCCGGGAATCTACCCCTTCGAGCTGATCATGATCGTGCCGTCGACCACGGCCGGCCCGACGCCGATCGGCATCTTCGATCCGGGCGACCCGCGCTCGCTGTCGGTCGGGCTGGACTTGCTCGGGTTTGCCTGGTCCGTGCTGGCCGACCTCAACCTGGTCGCGACCCAGCAGATCACGCTGGCTGCTTCGCCGGCTCTGGTCGGCCAGGCGTTGTTCTTCCAAGCGGTGACGTTCCAGTGGCAGCCGACGATCCTCGATCGGCTCAGCAACGGTACCGTGGTGCGGCTGGGCAGTTCCGGCGAGTTTGAAGACCGCAGTGTTTTCATGGGGGAGCAGCGTGCGTTCGCGACGGCACTGCAGCGACCTGATGGCGGCACCTTGATCGTCGGCGGCGCCCGCGGGCAGTTGCTCGCGCAGGTCGCGACGGACACGACGGAGATCTACAACCCGATCACCGATGATTTCGTCTACGGCCCGGTGATGTCGACGCCGCGTTCGATGCACACGATGACCGAGTTGCAGAACGGCAAGTTCTTGTTCGTTGGTGGTGTGGATGGCGCCAACAATCCACAGGCGACTTGCGAAGTCTACGATCCGATTCTGGATACGTTCGCCCTGGTGGCGTCGATGAACTCACCGCGTATGGGGCATACCGCGACGTTGCTGTCGGATGGCCGATTGTTCGTTGCTGGCGGTCTCGATGCGTTGACGGTGACGCCGTCGCAGTTGTCGGCGATCCACGACGCGGTCGACACGACCGAAATCTATGACCCCGTCGCGGACACCTGGACGGTCGGTCCAGTGATGAGTGACCCGCGCGCCGCGCACATGGCACTAGCACGTCCCGACGGCAAGATCCTGCTGTGCGGTGGCATCAGCTGGGATCCTAACTTCTTGTTCGGCTGGGTACCGGCAGTGCGTTCGTCTTGTGATCTCTACGACCCGGGCAACAACACGATGGGCTCGGGCCCGTCGATGTCGACGGCGCGGGCGTTGACCTCTGCGGTCGAACTCGCACCCGGCAAATGGTTGGTCGCTGGAGGCACCAACGCGCTGTCGATCATTCCGCTCAATCCCGGCAACCCGACCGCTGCGGCCGAGATTTATGATGCGACGCTCAACACGTGGGCGACGGTCGGTTCGCTGGCGACGGCGCGCGCCAACATCTCGGGCTGGGCGATCGGGAACGGTCGATTCCTGCTCGCTGGCGGCGGTGCTGGCAGCATCCTGTCGCCGACGCCGCTCGCCGATACCGAGATCTTCGATACAGCGACGAACACCTTCTCACCGGGGCCGACGATGAACAGTGGTCGCGCTGGCGCCGGCACGTTCTTGACGCCACAGGGACAGGTCTACTTGTTTGGTGGTGCGGCTACGAGTTCGATGATCACGACCACCACGGAGTGGTACTACTTCTGAGCCATCAGCACCCGTTACTAGATGTGTTGGCCGCCAAAGTGCGGTCCCTTCGCAAGGCGCGCGGTTGGTCACGCCGCGATCTGGCGGAGCGCGCCGATATCAGCGAGCGATTCCTCGCCGACGTGGAAGCCGCGCAGGCCAATCCGTCGCTGTTGCGCGTGTATGCCTTGGCGAAGACGTTCGACGTCGAGTTGACGTCGTTGCTCGGTTCGGTCTCGTCGCGCGAGCACATCGCCTTGCTTGGCTTGCGCGGTGCCGGCAAGAGCACCGTTGGGCCCTTGCTTGCCGAACGCATGGCCGTGCCGTTTGTCGAGCTCGACCACTGCATCGAGGCAGCCAGTGGCTTGAGTCTCGGCGAGATCTTCCAGATGCATGGGGAGTCGTACTACCGAGCCACCGAGCGCAGCGAGTTGACGCGTTTGTTTGCCGGCGATCCCTGCATCGTTGCCGTCGGTGGCGGCATCGTCAGCGACGCGAACAACTACGAGTCACTGCAGCGGCATGCGCGCACCGTGTGGTTGAAGGCTGCCCCCGAAGATCACTGGCAGCGCGTGATTGCCCAAGGCGATACGCGGCCGATGGCTGACAATGAGCAGGCGTTCGCGGATCTGCGCCGCATCCTGGCCGAGCGTGAACCGCTCTATCGACAGGCTGACGTCGTGATCGACACGTCGAAGCACGCTCTTGACGACGTGGTCGAGGAAGCTGTGCGGGCGCTGCAGAAGACGGTCTAGCCTAGTCGCTGCTTTTCGGCCACACCTCTACTCTAGATGTCCTCGGGCAACTGGTCCGGAACCGAGCCATCCTTGCCGTTACGAACGAGGACGAGGATGGCGCCGTGCGGCACCACTAGATAGCGCTCTTCCTCGAAGGTGATCTCGATCGCGGCCTTGCGGAAGAACAGCGCGTGGTCCCCGACGCCAACTTCCATGGGCAGGAAACGCGGGTTGCGGTAGCCCTGCTTCCACGGCTCCTGCTCATCGTTCGGTGGCGGTAGCGGTTGGCCGGGGCCGACCGCGATGACTCGGCCGCCTTGCACCTCTTCCTTCTCGACGACGTTAGCCGGCAGGTAGAGGCCGACCTTGGTCATTCGTTCGCTTTGCTCAGCCTTGATCAGCACGCGATCGCCGACGACCAGCAGTTCTTTGTTGCCGCGTTTCATGGATCCATACACGTTACGGACCGTGGCACGGAACTGCATCTATGAGCTGCGGTTCGTCGAAACCCCTGAGACCCATGAATCCAGTCCCCGAGAATCGCTTGCGCCTCGCCAATGAGGCGCCCATCCGAGAGCGTGGCGATTACGTCTTGTATTGGATGACCAGTGCGCGCCGGCGCTACGCCAACTTTGGCTTGCAGCGGGCCGTGCAGCACGCCCGCGACCTCGGGCGGCCCTTGCTGGTCTTCGAGGCGTTGCGTTGCGGCTACCAATGGGCGAGCGATCGGCTGCACACGTTTGTCCTGCAGGGCATGCAGGACAACCAAGAACTGTTTGGGCGCGCCGGCGTCACCTACCTGCCATACGTTGAGCCTGAAGCGGGGGCGGGCAAAGGCATGCTGGAGGCCTTGGCAAAGCGCGCCTGCTGCTTGGTCACCGATGAGTTCCCGTGCTTCTTCCTGCCGCGCATGGTGGCTGCAGTAGCGGGGCGCGTCGACGTGCAGTTCGAAGTCGTCGACAGCAATGGCCTGTTGCCGATGCGCGCCGCCGAGAAGGTGTTCGCACGGGCGGTCGACTTCCGGCGATTCTTGCAGAAGAACCTGGCTCCGCACCTTGGCGACTTTCCGGCTGCGGACCCGTTGCGCGGCTATGCGCTCGGGGCGGCCGTCATCCCGAAGAACATCGAGAAGAACTGGCCTGCGGCCACCGCAGCCATGCTGGCGGCAGATCCCGAAGCGCTGCAGCAGTTGCCGATCGACCACGATGTCGCGCCGGTTGCCATGCCCGGTGGCCCGACCGCCGCGGGCAAGCGCTTCCGTCAGTTCTTGTCGGATCGCCTCACGCGCTACCAGGATCGCAGCCAGCCCGATGCAGATGCTGCCAGTGGTCTGTCGCCGTATCTGCACTTCGGCCACATCTCCGGCCATCAACTGTTCGCCGGCGTTGCCAAGCACGAGCAGTGGTCGGTGGCCCAGATCCTGCCGAAGCAAGCGGGCCAACGCGGTTGGCTCGGCATGAGCGAGTCGGCCGAAGGCTTCCTCGATCAGGTCGTGACGTGGCGCGAGTTGGGGTTCAACTTCACGTCGCAGCGCGACGACTACGCGGAGTTTGATTCGTTGCCCGAGTGGGCTCGCACGACACTCGGCGAACACGAACTCGATCCGCGGCCATACGTCTACTCGATCGAGGAGTTCGACAACTCGCAGACCCACGATGAGCTTTGGAACGCGGCGCAGCGCGAGTTGCGTGAGACCGGCATCATACAGAACTATCTGCGCATGCTGTGGGGCAAGAAGATCCTGCATTGGAGCCGTTCGCCGCGCGAGGCACTGGCGATCATGATCGAACTGAACAACCGCTATGCCCTCGATGGGAGGAATCCGAACTCGTACAGCGGGATTTGCTGGGTGCTCGGACGCTACGACCGGCCGTGGGGGCCGCAGCGCGAGATCTTTGGGTCGATCCGTTACATGACTTCTGACAGTGCGTTACGGAAGTTTCGGCTCAAGGACTACCTGGCCCAGTGGGGTGCCTGACCCGGGCATCTTGGTCACTTGACAGTCTACGCGTAGACCTCTACGCGTAGAGGTATGAGCGAACAACAGAAGGCGCCAACCGACGGAGAACTCGAGATCCTCAAGGTTCTCTGGGACCTCGGCGAAGGCAGCGTTCGTCAGGTGCATGCAGAGCTCGGAGCCGATCGCGGCATCGTGCAAAGCACCGTGCAAGCGTTCTTGCGCACGATGGAGGCGAAGGGTCTGGTCGACCACCGAACCGTTGGTCGGTCGTTCTTGTATCGCGCCGTGCGTGGCCGCGAAGAGACCGAGCGCGGCCTGGTCGGCGGGTTGTTGGACCGCGCGTTTGACGGCGCGATCGATCAATTGGTCGCGCGCGCCTTCGATGTTCAGCAGCCGCCGGCCGCCGCGCTGCGTCAGTTGCGTCAGCTGCTCGACCATGCCGAAGCGCGCGAGCGCGGCGACGTCGAGCATGCTGATCGCAAGCGTGGCGACGTCGAGCCGGGAGGTCAGTCATGATCGCTTGGTTGCATCAGGCCGACTCGTTGCTGCTCGGCCCGTTTTGGTTTGCCGGCTGCGTGTTGCTTGGCGGTGGCGCGTTGGTCGCTTGGCTCGCTCGCATTCCGAGTTGGCGCGTGCGCATCTCGGAGCTCGCCTTCCTTGGCATGGCCGTGTGGTTGGTGTTGGCCTTGGTGCCGATGCCAAGGCTCGGCGAGGTGGCGGCGCTTGGCAAGGAGTCCGCGGCCATCGCCGTGGTCGACCTTGAGCGCAGTGCCAATGTCCCCGGTCCCAGTCTATCTGGTCCCAGTGCCAATGATCTCCGAGCCGCAGGTCGCAGTGCCGCCGAACGCGACGTGGCCATCGAACGTGCAGCCGCGGCTGCAGCTCAGCCTCAACAAGCCAAGCAGGTCACAGCCGCGGAATCGATCTTGCCAACCATGACGGAAGTGTGGCTGTTCGCCGCCGCGATCTGTTTGGCTGCGCTGTTGGTAGGTGCGCTGCTGTTGTGGCGACTGTTGTCGCGCAGCAAGCCAGCGGATGCATCCGTGCAGCGACTCACTCAGCAAGTCGCCCAACGGCTTGGCCTCAAGGGTGTCGTCGACGTGCGCATTCACGACAAACTGAGCGCGCCGTTCTGTTGCCGGTTGCGCACGGTCGTGCTGCCAAAGGAGCTACTTGCGGATCGCAATGCGTTGCGCGCCGTGCTCGCCCACGAACTCGCCCACATCGTCGCCGCCGACCCGCTGCGGCGCACGCTGTTGGCGATGGTGACGCCGCTGTTCATCTTGCATCCCGCGTGGTGGGTGCTGCGCCGCATGTCGACGCAGGCCAGCGAAGAAGCAGCCGATGCGCGAGCCGCGATGGCACTTGGTCGCGTCGCCAGTCACTACGCCCGACCACTTATCGAACTCAGTGCGCGCCTCGGCCGAAACGGCGTGGCGCCACTTCATCCGAGCATCGTTGGAGTGCTCGGCCAACCGACTTCCTTTACCCGGAGAATGACGATGTTGTTGACTCGAGACCCTGCACAGGCAGTGCGTTCATTGAATCGTCGCCAGGGCATCCTGGCTACTGCCTCCACCCTGTTGGCGCTGGCGTTGAGCGTCGGCGCATGGGGCACCCCCGCGTCGGCGCAAGGCCGCGGCCAAGGTGCCGCCGCTGCGCCGATGGAACAGACCATCCGGCCGGACTTCACCGACTGCGCGTTGCGCGATGCGTTGTTGATCATCTCTCGCAAGAGTGGCTTGCGAATCGCGATCGACACCGGTGTCGCAGCGCGCAATATTCGCATCAAGCGATTGGCGCTCGGTGAGATGCCGGTGCGTCGATTGCTTGATACTCTCGCCGTCGCGCACGATCTGCGTTGGAAGATGGAGAAGGGGCGCGTCGTGTTCCGTCCGGCCAAGGCGAAGGTGGTGCCGATCGAGGCGCCGCCGCTCTTGCGCGAATACTTGCGCGGGGTGCAGATGCCACCCGAGGCGCCCGGCAAACTGTTGGTCGATCCGGACTTGAATCGTGACGAATCCCAGCAGTCGCCCGCGGTGATGTTTAGCGACAGATACCTGAAGCAAGCGCAGGCCATGCTTGAGCAGGGCGAAGTAATGGTGGCTCTAGAGCAGTGTGATCGTGCGTTGCAACTTCAGCCCGACTCGGCCAAGGCGTTGCGTCTGCGGGCCAAGCTACTGCGTGCAATGGGTGACGAAGCCGGCGCCAAGAGCAGCTTAGAACACGCCCTGCGATTGGATCCGCACAAGGCCGGCGAGCGCCCACCCCAAGAGATCTTCAAGATCGACCCCAATTCCAACAAGGACAAGTCGCTCCGCACTCGCTTCATCGACGCGCAGGGCCGCGTCTACAACGGCGAAGTGTCGGCGTCCGTTGAGGCGGTGTTGCCCGATGCGTTGCGCAAGGCGAGCAAGCGTCAGCGTGAAGCAGCGGCCGTTGAAGCGCGTCGCAAAGCGTTGCAGAAGGCTCTTCCAGATATGCCGGCGCAGTATCGCAAGATGTTGCTCGAATACTACCGGACCATGAAAATCGAAGTGCCGCAAGCTGGGGTGGCGCCGCTGGGGCCGGAGCAACAAACCGAAGGGCTACCGACGCTTGAGGACCCGATCAAGCAAGGCAAAGGCGCTGGCACCCCCTCGGCCTTGCGCAAGCACTACGATCAGGTGATGAAGTCGGTCAAACACGGCTACTACAACAGCAATGGGGACTTCGAATGGCCCAGTGAATCCGCTGCTTCGAAGCAGGTCCCCGCAGGCGAGTCCGGCTGGATCAAGGCTCTCAAGAACGGCGGCCGCTAGTCGCGTTCCTACTCGTTCTCGAATAGGTGGCCGAGGAACTTCTGGTCGTTGTAGCGCGTGCGCGCACCGGACCGTCCGAGGCGCACGACCAACAGGTTCTTGGACGGGATGATGTAGAGCTTCTGGTTGAACATCCCGGCCGCCGTCACTGTGTCGGCGGGGATCGCCTTGTTGCGGCGATTGGCACCCTTGCCGATCAGCCAGAAGTTCAGGCCGTAGTTCGGCATTGCCTTGCTGCCAACAAAGCACTCGTCGAAGTGCGCCGTGGGCACCAGTTGTTGCTCGCCGTGTTTGCCGCGGTTGAGCACCAGCAAGCCGAACTTGGCCCATTCGCGCGCCGTCATGTAGGCGCCGTATGGCAGCGCGGGGTTGCCCTTCGCATCGCGTAGCCAAGAACCAAACTTGCAGTCAATGGGCTTGAGGATGCGGTCACTCAAGTAGGCGACGAAGTCCTTCGGCAGCGGTTGCTTCTCCTTCGATGCGGCTTTGAGTTTGCGCTTGAAGAGCTCGCCAAACACCATCAGGTGATTCGATCCGTATTGAAATCGCTTGCCCGGTGCGCGCGCGCACTCGCAGGCAACCGATGCCGCGTACTTGTCGCGCGCCCGCAACGAATGCAGCGCACTGTCGTTGTTCTTCAGGCCACTGGTGAAGTTGAGCAAGTGCCGGATCGTGATTTGCTCGCGCTCTGCATCGCCCTGCCATTCGGTGATCGTGTCACTGACTTGTTCATCCAGGGTTAGCAGTCCTTCTTGTTGCGCGACCAGCGCGACCATCGGAACGAACGATTTGGTGCCGCTGTAGATGTGCTGCAAGCGATCTTGCTTGTGCCCGTTCTGGTATTCCTCGAACACCAGTTTGCCGTCGTCATAGACCAGCACGGCGAGCCCGGCATTCTCCTGAGAGAACTCCGCCGCGGCGGCGAAGTTGAGCTTTCCGGTGGCCTGTTCTGGCGCACCTTGTTGGGCCGGGAGCAGAACTCCCCAAGATGCGATCGTGAGAGCAAAGATGAGCGGAAGAAAGCGCATTCACGGCAGCATAGCGATTGTCGGACGTACGGGCGTGTTTGGCCGACAATCTAGCTACGCTGCGCACATGTGGAGCGCTGCATCTGTCTTCGTTGGTGACTTGTTGGGGACCGTCGGCGTGCGGCGGCGTCGTGCATTTTTCCATGCCCCGCAAGCATGGGGCGATCGTGCGGATCGGGCGGGTCGTGTGTTTGGGGTGTTTGGGGCGACGAGGTTGCTGCTGTGCAGCCTGCTCGGTGTCTCGCCGCTGGCTGCGCAAGAGCAAGCGAAAGCGCCGCCTCCCCATATCGTCTTCGTGCTCGCCGACGATCTCGGTTGGACGGATTTGTCGACGGGTCGCACCAATAGCGGCAATGGTTCGCCCTACTACAAGACGCCCAACCTAGACGCGCTCGCCGCAGCTGGTACGTGCTTCCCCAACGCCTACAGCAACGGGCCGAACTGTGCGCCGACGCGCGCCGCGTTGTGGAGTGGCCAGTGGGCGGCACGCACGGGGATCTACACCGTCAGCGGTGGCAATCGCGGCAGGGCTGAACATCGCAAGCTAGATGCTGCACCCAACCAGGTGACGTTGGCATCGTCTGTGGTGACGTTGGCCGAGACCTTGCACGCAGCCGGCTACACCACGGCACACTTCGGCAAGTGGCACATGGGCGGCGCCAAGGACCGCGCGTCACCAACCGACCAAGGCTTTGATCATCAAGCTGGTGGCGACCATCGTGGAGGTGTTGGCCGCATTCGCAACTTTGCGGACGAGCAAGGCGCGTTTGCAATTCCCGGCCTGCCGGCGAACGGCAAGTCGCGTCAGTTCATGGCGGATCGCTTGACCGACGAAGCGCTGGCTTGGATGGCGGACGCGAAGCAGCCGTTGTTCTGCTGTATCAGCCACTACTCGGTGCACACGCCGATCCAAGCGCCTGCTGTCGACGTCGAGGCGACACCACCAGCGAAGCCCGGATTGCGCCATCAGAACCGCGTCTACGCTGCGATGCTGAAGAACCTCGACGACAATTGTGGTCGGGTGTTCCGATACTTGGCTCAGACCGACGATCCGTTGCGTCCAGGTCAGAAACTCATGGCCAACACGGTGGTCGTGTTTTCGTCGGACAACGGCGGCCTCGGCGGCTACCGACAAGCCGGCATCGCCGGCGGCACCGAGGTCACCAACCAGTTGCCGTTGCGCGCAGGCAAGGGGTCGCTATTCGAGGGCGGCACGCGCGTGCCGTTCATCGTGCGTTGGGATGGCAAGGTCAAGCCAGGCGGTCTCGATGCGACGCCGCTGCAAACGTTCGACCTGTATCCGACCTTCGCGAGCATTGCGCGGGCATCGCTCGCCAAGCAGCACGCCGTCGATGGTGTCGACTTGTCAGGGCGCTTGCGACCGGAGCCTGTGCCGGTTGCCGAGCGTGCGCTGTTCTGGCACTTCCCCGGCTACCTCGCGGCAAACGGCAAGATGGGCACCTGGCGAACGACGCCGGCAGCGAGCATGCGTCGCGGCGATCTCAAGGTCGTGTTCTGGTTCGAGACGCGTACGTGGTCGCTGTTTGACCTGGCAGTGGACCTCAACGAGGCGAACAACTTGGCGGCGTCGCGTCCAGACGATCTGCGGCCGCTCGCACAGGAATTGCGCGGCTGGTTGCTTCGAACCGATGCGCCGATGCCGCGCACGATTGGTGGCGGCCCGGTGGCGCTGCCAGTTGTTCCGCAGTAGCGGCTGTTTGGCGCGCAGCATTGCCGGGGGCCGCGCGAACTGGGCGGCTAGTGGCCGAGCTTGCCGACAGCTGCGTTGCTTGCTACGAACCCAAACGAGTTTGCCGAGGGATCGAGCGAGAAGCCTTGGTTGTAGAACTCGTATCCGAACAGGATCGGGTTGTTCGGGATCGCCCACGACCATGTTGCGGTGGTTGTGCCGCCGGTGACGTAGTCGAGCACCAATGCGTCGACGTATTGCGAGCATCCGGTCATGCCGAGAAAGCTCAGGTTGACGGGCAGCGCAATGCCACCGGACGTGATGGCATTGCTGAGGCCGGTCGCCATTAGCGCGGCACCGAGCGGCAGGTTGCCGATCTCAGCTTGGAACGTCGAACCCAGGGTCGGGCGCGAGCCCGGTGCAGCGGCGAGTGTTGGTGTGCCAAGCGAGCCTGCGCAACCCATGCCAAACGATGAATACTCGGCGAGCGACGACGAGTCTTGCCACGCCGTGACGTAGACGTTCCACATCGAAGTGAGCGTCCTGCTTTGCAGCACCGTGCCGTTGCTGGCGTCGACAATCGTGAGTTCGCTTGGCGTGTTGAGAAACGTCGCGGTCGACGTTAGCGCGGCGCGGGTGCCGTCGGGCGACAGGGAGATGCCATCGCAGTTCGGGACAGCTAGCCCTGCCCATTGCGTGAAGGTCGTGTTGCTCGGGTTGGCGTAGTCGAAGTCGATGCGCCCCGCCCAACCGCTGCCGCCTTGGCCACTGATGACGGCGAAGCTACGATCGAGTGACAGGTCCATGCGGTTCGGGACGCCGAGCGTCAACGGCACGTCTTGTTGGCCGAACGTCTGTGCGAAGTCGAGCCAAGCTTGCGCCGCAACGTCCCACACGGCCAGGCCCGAGCTGGCACCGATGCCTGTCCAGAGCACGTAGACGTACGCTTCATCGATCGAGATCTTGCAGTCGGACGTGAAGGCGAAGCCGGCGCCGGACGCGCCGGGAATGGTCGTCGAGGTGATGACGTTGAGGTAGTTGGCGCTGGTGGGGTCGAGGTCGACGAGCGTGAAGGCGTTGCCGCCGAGAAATGCCTCCGGCACGCACGCGAGATTGCCGGAGAACGACAGGCACCAGCGTTCGCGGTTGGTGCCGGACAAACTGCTGGTCTCGGTGATGTAGGAGCCGTAGTTCGGGCTGTTGAGATCTGCGTCCAAGCAGACCAGTTCGCGATCACTGCCGCGGCTGCCCGTCAGCGTCCACAGCCGATTGCGGGTGCGGTCGAACTGCACGCCAGAGCACGCGCCGCCTGTTGAGTAGAACGTCGACCAGGTCGCTGTGCTGCCGTCCCAGTCGGCCACGGACACTTCATCCATCAGGCTTTGCCCGACGTAGAGCTTGCGCCCCGAGTGGGTCCATACGGCGCCCGTCACGTTGTCCGTGTGCGAGTTGGAGGCTTCGAATCCGATGCCGGTCGCGGACTCGACGAATGCGTGCTGGTCGGTGCTGCCGCTGGTCGATGAGCCGACGAAGATGACTTCGTTGCCCGTCTGTGAGGGCAGCGACATCAAGAGAGAGGCGGATACGACCGCGACACGAAGGGGAGCTTGGTGCATGGGGGTGCCTTGAGCTGGAAGGTCGGGGGCCGGGGGCCGTGGCGGGCCAGTGCAGTCAGGTCACCACGAGATTGGTGACCAGAACCGCATGTCTGCATGGCCTATGCACGAGCTGCGCGTCGCGTGACGCGAATGACGAAAAAGTTTTCGGTAGCGTTCTGATCGCCAATCCTCGTGAAGCTCGCGGGTTTGCAGGTGCGTCATTCCCTGCTAGCGTCGAAGCATCGCAGCGTGCCCGCCGCCTCGCCAACCATGCAACAATTCAGCGATGAGACCCTGTTCTTGGCCTTCCAAAAGGACCGGGATGTGGTGGCGCTATCCACGTTGTTCGCGCGGCATGCCGACGAACTGTTGAAGCTCGCGGTGTTCTTGTCGCCGCGACCAAGCGACGCCGAAGACCTGTTGCAGGCGACGTTCTTGAGTGCCATCGCGCGCGCCGAGACGTATCGCGAGGGATACCGCGTGATGAGTTGGTTGTGCGGCATCTTGACCAATCATGCGCGCATGCTGCGTCGCGCGGAGCGTCGGCGAATGCCGGAGAGCGCTACGGCCGAGAGCGATCACAGTCCCGTCGACGCGGCGTTGCAGTCTGAGCTTCGCCAAACGCTGTCGCGAAGTATCAAGCAGCTTGGCGAGCCCTACCGCTCGGTCTTGACTCTGCATCTCAATGACGGACTCAACAGTCAGGAGATTTCGCAGCGCCTCGAACGACCTGCTGCAACGGTGCGCAAGCAGATGGGGCGCGCCTTGCAGCAGTTGCGCCAAGTCTTGCCACTTGGCCTCACGACCGGCCTGGTTTTGAAGATGAGTCCGGCGCAAGTCGCGGTGCATGCGGCGGAAGCTGCCGAGTTTGTCGATGCTGCGACGCAGATCGGGGCGGAGGGTTCTGTTGACCCGGCAGGGGCGTCGGACTTCGACGAAGCAGTCTGGTTGGATCCGATCGGGGTTTCGTCAGGCACTCTCTGGCTCAGTGGGGCCGTGGCATTCGCGGTGCTGTTGGTCGTGGTGTTGGGGCCGGATTGGTCGACGCCGAGTCTCGGCAACGCGCCACCATTACCGGCAGCGGTTGTGCTGGTCGATCCGTCACCGCCGGCCAAAGTGCTCGCGGACTCCGCAGCCGTGCAGTCGGCACGCGTTGTCGCACCGCCAGCTGCCAACAGTCACTCGTTGCGCGTTACGGCTGCAGACCCAGCTGGCGTGCCGCACGACGGCATCGAGGTGCTGTGCCTTCCCGATGACGGTCGTAGTTTGCCGGCGCGGTTGATGTCGGGTGCGGTGCAGAAGGGCGTGACCGATGATGCAGGCCAGGTGCAGTTCGCCGGCTTGGTGCCGGGCCGCTATGAGTTGACGATCGCTGGGTCGATTCCGAAAACGTCGGTTCGCATTGTCGACGAAGACATCGAGCACCTCGTGACGTTGCCAACCAGCAGTCGCTATCACGGAACGGTTACCGATGCCGGGGGGCGTCCAGTTGCTGGAGCAACGATTCTGGTTGGCGAGTCCGGCGGTCGTGGTGAGCTGGTGACTCCGATTGCGGTGACCGATGCGACGGGCTTCTTTCAGGGCTCGTGCTTGCTGTCGCACGGTCAAGTTCTTGCGCGCCATCCGGATTACTCGCAATCCGCAAGTCGTCGCCTGCTGCCGGGCCGCCCGGTCTACCTCAAGCTGGAAGCGCTCGACGAGTCGGTCTCCGTGCGGGTTGTCGATCTCGACCAACAGCCGGTTGCCAACTGCCTCGTGGGGCTGGTTCCCAAGAGCCAGGGCGTGCGATTGATGGTGCCGCACCTGCGGGTTACCGATGAGCAGGGGCGCTGCACGCTGCCTGGCCCTGGTGCCAGGCCGGCGACGATCTTTGCGCAGCATGCAGCGATGGCTTCGATCCATGTTGCGTTGGATCGAGAGCAGCCGGTGCAAGAACTCAAGCTCGGGACACCTGCACAAGTGCGCGGTGTCGTGGTGGATTCCAAAGGCCAACCACTGGCAAGCCAAGAGATCTACCTGCTGGTCGCCGGCGAGCGCAGCAACGAACCGATTGGCCCCATGCTGCAGTTGCGGTGTCGCAGCGACGAGCAGGGTCGCTTCGCGTTTGATCGGGCACCACGTGCTCTGCTGCAGGTGCGCATGAGCAGCCGCGACCGCGGCGTGCCGGGTCCAACGATGAGCCAATACGTCGTGGCTGGTGCCGGTGTCGACACGCAGGCGGGAGGCATTCACACCGTGCAGTTGGTCGCTCGCGAACTGGCGACCATTGTCGGCACGCTGCGGACTCCGGACGGGGCGCCAATCGCTGATCACTACGTTCTTGCAGTTCCGAATCTTGGCACGGCAACGCACCGCATGTTCCGTCGGCGAACGGCGCGAACTGACGCAGAGGGCCGCTATGAGTTGCGCGACGTCGCGGCGCAGGAGTCCTATCAGATCGGGGTTTATCCACCTGCGCGGTGGTGGCCCCACGAGATGACGTGGCCGATCGCCGTGGCCCAAGGCGACTGCCGCAAGCCGGTCGAAACGGTGCTCGATCTCAGCGACGTTCCGGCCAGCAAGCTGACCTGTCAGGTGTTGCGTCCCGACGGCAAGCCAGCTCGCGGTGCGAGCCTCGAGTTGCGTCGTCTCGACTTTCATACGCCGGGCGTCACGACTGCCGATTCCAGCGGCAACGCTAGTTTTGATGGCTTGCTCGGCGGGGACTACTGGTTGGCGGTCAACGCGCCTGGTCTCGGCTCGTTGACCTTGCCCGTAACCATCGAAGGCAACCAACAGCAACTGCATCTAGGCACGATCCAGCTGCAAGAGGCCGCGAGGATCACTGTTCGCATCCAGCGGGCAGAGCATCCCGATTGGTGGGTGCGCGTGGTCGGCAAGAACCGCGTCGGCGACAAGTTCGTCACTGCGACCGGCATGAAGGGGGAAGCGAAGTTGCCGCCGCTGCCGCCGGGGGCCTCGAGCATCTTGGTGCACGGCCCAGGGATCGCGCCGACGGTGGTTGCCCATGAGTTCACACCTGGTCGGCGATGGATCGACGTTGCGGTCGAGCCTGCCAACATCGTGCAGTTGTTGTTCCCGTTCGCGCTTGCGGACAATCCCTTCTTGATCAACGGGCCGCTGCACGTGCGCGTGTTTGGCCAGAATGGCGAGCTAGTGCTCGAGGACTACGTCGGTGCTGCGCGCGTCCGCGGCCGGTTCGACATGACGACTGGCTTGCGCCCCGGGCGCTACCGGGTTGTTGCGCGCTCGCTGTGGAATGCCCTAGCCGAGCGGGTCTTCGACGTCCCGGAGAGCGGGAAGGGCATCAAGGTCGTGCTGCCGCTGAAGCTCTAGGCTTTCGCTTGCAGCCAGCCATTGCCAGCTAGGTTGCCGCTTTGGCGCGCATGCCAGCGAGTACCTGCCAGCAGACGTATTGCATGCGCGGCAGGTGGAACGGCCCCTTCCAAAGGTTGCCCTTTAGGGGCACCGAGATGCGGCCATCGCGATGTAGGTAGCCGTACCACTCGCCATGCTCCGGATCGGCGAAGTGTTGGTGCGACCAATCGTGCACCATTCTGTGCCATTCGGCGTACTTCGCGTCACCTGTGGCGCGATACGCAAACAGAGTTGCGAGGATGGCTTCGTTGTGCGGCCACCAGAACTTCATGTCGTGCCAATACTCCTGCACTGGACCGCCATGCAGGTCGCGGAAGTAGAGGATGCCGCCGTGTTCTTGATCCCAACCGCGGTGCCACATGTAGTCGACGATGTCGGTGCCGAGCTTGGCCAGCTCCGTGTCGCCGCCGCGTCGATGCGCTTCATCCAGCACGAACCAACCCGCTTCGAGCGCATGGCCTGGGTTGAGCGTGCGGCCGTCGAAGTGATCGATCACCGAGCCATCGGGCGCGATCATCTCCAACACCGCTTCGAGATCGGGCTTCACGAACTCGCGGATCTCATCGATCGAACGGTCGATCCACTGCTTGGCGAAGTCGTCGTCGAGCGTGTCGCGCAGGATCTGCGCAGTCACCAGGGTGATCATCGGCGTCGACAAGCCTTTGCTGGGTCGCGTCTCGGGATGGACCTTGGGCGGGATCAGTCCGGGCGTCGTGTTGTATTCGATCATCAACCGAAACAGCGCGCGCGCCTCATCGGCGGCGCGTTGGTCGCCAGACGCGCGCGCGTAGGCTGCGAACGCAATCGCGCCGAAGGCTTCGGTGAACACGTATCGGCGCTTGCGCAGTGGCCTGCCGTCGCGAGTTACCTGGAAGAACATCCGGCCGTCGTCATCGAAGGCGTGCGCGCGCATGAAGTCGATACCGTGCTTCGCGGTTTCCAGCCACGTCGGTTGCCAGTGCTCGGAGCCACGCAGTTCGCGATCGAGAGTTGCGAGCAACCACGTGAAGCGACCGTGTTGCCATAGGCCCTTGTCGGTGTCGAGGCGCGTGCCATCGCGATCGACGGCGAACATAAACCCGCCCTGCTCGCGATCGACTGCGTGACGTAGCCAGAACGGCACGGTGTCGGCCAGCAGGCCGTCGCGGTACACAGCAATCAGTTCGTCAATGCGTTCGAGGTTCATTGGGACGGTCAGGCGTTGCGAGTCAGGCCGGTCAAGTCACGATCGTCGTCGGGCATCACCAGGCTTGCGACGTAGCCAATCACGAGGCATGTCGTGATGCCGATGACGGCGTAGAGGTAGAAGTGCAGCGACGTGAACCATGTCATATAGACCAGCGCCGCGATGCTGGAGAAGGCGCCGAGCAACACTCCGCGAGAACTCGCGCGTTTCGTAAAGATGCCGAGTGCGAAGATGCCGACGACGCCGCTCGACAACAGGCCGAGGCACTTCTGGAAGAAGAACCACAGGCTTTGGATGTCGAACGTGACGAGTAGGCTTGCTGTCGCTACCGCAATGACTCCGAGCAAGACCGTGAGTCGCCGCGCCAGGCGCAGGCTGCTGGCATCTGTGGCGTTCGCAGAGAGGCGCTGGTGCCAATCGACAGTGCACGCCGTCGCGATCGAGTGCATGCTCGAGTCCAAGCTGGACATCGAAGCGGCAAACACGCCCGCGATGACCAGACCGGACAGGCCGGCTGGCAATTGGCTGGAAACAAACAGTGGGAACACTTCGTCGTTCTTCATCCCGACGTGCAGCAATTCGGGGCGATGCTGAAAGAACACCCAGAGGCACGTGCCCAGCAGCATGAACAGCAAGCCGACGGGCACGGCCATCAAGCCGTTGAGCCAGATGCCGCGCGCGGCCGAGCGTTCGTCCTTAGTGGTCAGGTAGCGCTGCACCACCGATTGGTCGGTCGTGTAGGGGCCGAATTGCAGCGCCAGGGTGCCGATCAAAATCGACCACGTCGCGAGGTCGGTTGTACTCATCGACCAGTCCCACATGCGGGTCTTATTGGCGGCTTCGGCAGTCTCAAAGACGACGCCGAAGCCACCGACGTCCATCGCGACGATGACGATTGCGACCATCATGCCGCCTAGCAGCACGACCGTTTGCAGCACGTCGGTCCAGATCACTGCTTCCATGCCGCCGAGCACCGTGTAGAGCGTCGCCAGCACACCCATGATCAGGATGCATGCGTAGACGTTGATACCGGTGATGGTCGATAGCGCGAGCGCGGGCAAGAACACCACGATCGCCATGCGCAGCAGTTGGAATGTGATGAACGACGCGCTGCCGAACAGGCGAACCGGCAGATTGAATCGGCGTTCGAGGTATTCGTAGGCCGTGGTGATGTTGAGCCGCCGGAAGAACGGCAGGTAGAGCAGCGCCACGATCGGCGCCATCAGCAAGATCATCGCCTTGCCGGGTAGCACCAGCCAATCGGTCGCGTAGGCCAGCGCCGGCGTTGACACGAAGGTGATCGCCGACAGTTGCGTCGCGAAGATCGAAATGCCGGCGGCCCACCATGGGATGCGGCGGCCGGCTAGGAAGAAGTCGTTCGTATCGCCGCCGCGCTTCGAGAACTTCAAGCCAATCCAGACCAGTGCGATCAGGTAGAGGCCCAACACCAGCGTGTTGAGGAAGCCGAATCCGGCATCCTGTTGGTTCAGCTCGACGCTGCGAACGGTTGGAGTTCGCACACCGGGACTGACTTCGCCAGTGGCAATGACGATCTTGCCGTCGTGCATCACGGCGCCAGTTGTCACCAGTCCGCTCGGCATCGTGCCCGCTTGGGTCCACGTATCCGTGATGGTGTGGTAACTGCGAGCGATGCGCGGGAACTCAGGTTTTGGATCTGGGTCACCGACGTGCTGGCCGGTCGAACCGCTGAACACCAGCGCGTGCGATTGGCCCACCGGCATGGCGCAGGCAGCTGCGACCGGAACCCGCAGGTCGTTCAGTTGTTGCCACGTGCCGAGCTTGGTGTCGTAGCGATAGCCGTCGGTGCGGTAGTCGTAGCGCAGCGAGCCATCGGCTGCGCGCGTCGGGATTTCGCCGCTGAACAGGTAGAAGCAGTCGTTGCGGCCATTGCTCTGCAAAAAGCCAACGGCCTTGTGGCGAGCCGGGCCGGGCCAGGCCGGTAGCTCGCGCCATCGACGCGGTTGCGCATCTAGATCGAGCGACCAGAACGCGTGCGTCATGGCCGTCGCGTTGCTGCCATCACTACCCGCAGCTACATAGATGGTGTTGCCGCTGGCTGCCGCCGCTGGAAACGCCGTGGCCGTTGGCAGCGACGGTAGTGCTGCAAAGATCCATTGCCGGGTCGTCGCATCGAGAGCGAGCAGTTGACAGGTTGCGTAGTGGCGATCGGCATCACTGCCGCCGAGCAGCGCCACGCCATAGCTCGTGCTGATCGCGGCACCATAGGCACGCGGCGCATTGAGTTTGGCTGCTTCGCGCCATTCGTCGGCGCCCGGGTCGAGCACGAGCACATGGTCGTACCAGACCTTCTTGCCGCCTTGCCAAGGTGGCGCTTCGGGAAAGTTGGCGCCACCGGCAACGATCAGGTGACCTTGATGGGAGCCGACGAACGGGCCGCCATAGCCGGGAGTGTTCGGCAGCGTTGGCAGGCCTTGCCAAGACAGGCGTTCTTGCGCGAGCGCAGCGCCGGTCGCGAACAACGCAACCAGCAGACCTGGCAACGCGCGCCGTTTCATACCCGCAGTCCCTTCAGGTCGAAGCGTTCGAGGTCGGCAAACAACTTGGCCTCGCCGTTGTTATCCAGCGGCGGCATCGGACAACGCACCGTGCCGACGTCGACGCCGAGATACTTCATCGTCGCCTTGGCCGCGGCCATGTAGTTGTGGCCGGCCAACACTTCGACCAACTCGGCAGCTTTGCTTTGCAGCGCTCGAGCTTCTTCGATCGCACCTTTTGCGTGGGCGGCAATGAGGCGGTGGTAGAGCGGGGTCGCAAAGTTGTAGGTGCTGCCAACCGCGCCGTGCGCGCCGAGTGCGAGCCCCGTGACGAGCAGCTCATCGCATCCCCAGTAGAGCTTGATCTTGTCGCCGTGCTCGCGCACACAGGCTTGGAAGTCGAGCGCATCGAGATGGGTGTACTTGATGCCAGCGAAGTTCGGAATGCGCTCCCGCGCGGTCGCAGCGAACTGCACCATCGGCACCTGCACGTGCGACAGCACCGGGATATGGTAATAGAGGAACGGTAGGTCGGGTGCGCCGGCAGCGATCTCGGCGCAGGTGTCGACCAGGCGATCGACGGAGCCCAGTGGGAACCAACTCGGTGGTGCGGCACAGATGCCGTGGGCTCCGATGTCGGCTGCATGCTTCGCCAGCGATGCCGCTTCCCGCGGGCTGTTGTGCCCGACGTGGATCCAGACCTGCAGGCCGCCCCTGGCTTCTGTCCAGCGAGCCGCCAACGTGCGGCGCTCGTCGCCGGAGAGTGAGGCCCCCTCACCAGTGCTACCGGCGATGAGCACACCGTGAACCCCATCGGCTCGCAGCTGCGCCGCCTGCAGTGCAACAACATCCAGGGCGAGGTCGCTGTTCGCGGAGAACGGCGTGTGAGGCGCGGCGATCAGTTCGAATGGGGGCATTTGGTGCAGTTCCGAGCTGCACCTGTACCCGCTGCATCGCTCCGAGGACAGGCTTTCGCTGCCCGCGGCGACGACTCTGTGCCTACCGGACGACGCTCCGGCGCTTGCCCGATTCCTTGCGGACCTTGGCGGCCTCTTGCTGGCTCTTGTTGGGCGCAACGCGATGTGCTGCCCACTCGCGCGCATTCTTCTCTGTGAACTCGCGGACCGTCTGTTCGCTGGTGTTGCGCAGGAGATCTTGCTCGGCCTCGACCAGTTTCATGGCGCGGCGCTGCAGCTGTTCTGCCTTGTCAGCGTCGAGTCGCATGTCGACGACACGTTGCAACTCCACCGTGCGTTTCTGCAACAGGTCCTTTGCGTGAGCAACCTCGTCGGCTGCTTTCGTCTGCTCGGCGTGCAGGCGCTCGATGGTGTCGTTCGGCACGTTCAGATGAACGTCCCATTCCGCCTTGCTTGCCTTCTTGTTGCCATCCTTCGGTGCGTTGAGGATGCCGCGCCACGTGCGCTGGATGTCCTTCGTGTCCCTTTTGATCGGTGGGGCTTTGGTGTCCCACTTGAGTTGCACGCGAGTTGGTTTGTTGTCCCCGCCAACCTTGGGCGTGGCCCATTGGATCGGCTTGGTCTTGGTGTCCCACTGAAGTTGCACGCGAGTTGGCTTGTTGGACGCCTTCGCATCCTTCTTGGCGCTGTTCAGATGAGCACGCCACTCCGCGCCGTGTTGAAGCTTGAGCGTCCTCTTTTCTAGCTCCAGCTGCTTCGCGCGAAGTTCGTCGATGGTCCGCATCAGCATGTCGCGCTCCTTGGCCTCTGCTTCGAGGCTGCGCAGACGATTGAGGTCCCGCTCTGCCGCATCCTGCTGCCTCTTGCTGAAGTCGAAGGCGCGTGCCTGGTCGGCGAGATCGCGCGCCTTTTGAACCTTGGTGAAGTCGATGCGAGGAACGTTCACCGCTTTCGCCCCGTCAGTCTTCGCCCATTCAGCCTGGACCTTGGCCGCCTTGGCCTTGGCCGCCTTGGCCTTGGCTGCCTTGACCTTGTCCGCCTTGATGCGCTCCTGCTTTTTTCGGCTCTGGCTCTGGTCGACTCTTACCTCGCGGGCGTACTGCACTTCGTCTTCCAGCAGCGCCTTCGCTTCGGCGAGGTCCCGCTGCATCTTGTGGAGCGCCTTGGCCTTTTCGTTGAGGTCGCGTCGCGCCTGCTCGATGAGAGCATCGCGCTTGGCGGCTTCCTGGCTGCGGCGCTTGTCCTCGGCGCTGCGCAGTTTCGCTGCGGTTGGACGCAGGCTCTGCGTGTTGACGTCCAGTTCCATGCCCTGGGCCATTTGCTGTTCGACCCACTTCGCTGCGCGCTGCTTGGCCTGCTCCGTGGTGATCTCGCCGTTCTTGAGTTGGCGCTGCAGGCGACGCTTGAGCTCAGCCATGTCGAACGTCTTGTCCTGCGCCTTCTTGATTTCGCGGACCGTGTGTTCTGCCGGATCCTGCTTCAGGTGGCTCATTTGACGCTCATAGAGCTTCCTGGCCTCTTCTTTGGTGAGCTGTCCGGACTCGATGCCTGCTCGCAGGCCATCTTTCAGACTCTGGACGAGGCGGTCGTAGTGCTCTTGCTCGGCTTGCCGCTTGCTCTTCTTGCGACGGGGATCCTGCGCATTGGATTCCTTGAGCGTGCGCAGCATCTTGCGTGCTTCGGCGGGCGACAGTTCGCCGGCTTGCACAGCCTTGCGTAGACGCTTGGTGACCGCACCGACGTCAGGGTTCTGTGCGTAGGCGATACCGAGCGGCATCACCGAGATAGTGCATAGCAACAGCACGGCCTGCAGCCAGCGTGGTGTCGTAGCCATAGGGGTCTTTGAGACAATCATTCGGAACCTCCGTTCGAGAAAGCCGCCACTGTTGATCTCACTAGCCATGGCCGGTGGGCGGAGCCCCGGCGAGGCAAGGAACTCGACTGCTGCTAGCAGGGAGTTCGCATACGAATGTGGTTTGCCTTTGAGGCTGCGCAGCACGAGTGCGTCACAGCAGACTTCTTCATTGGCGCGCAGGTTGCGACGCGCGAGCCATGCGATCGGGTTCCACCAGAACGCGACGCACGCCAGCCATTCGAGCCAGCGAACGAAGTGGTCGCCGCGGCGCACGTGGCCGAGTTCGTGCGCCAGGATCCAACGCATCTTGTTGGCACCCAATTCGGCCGGCATCGCTTCTGGAATGAAGATGCGAACCTTGCCGCCGACCCACCAGACCATTGGCGAGACGCGGGCCGAGGTGATGTTGATCGACGGTGTCTTCTTGAGACCAAGCGACTGCGCGAGCTGCTTGGCGCGATAAACCAGATCTTGGTTTGCCGGTCGCGATGCCTGGGTCAAGAGCCGATGGAATCGCACGATGCGGAAGGTCGACCAGCACAGCACGATGACGCTGCCGAGCAACCATAGTGCTAGCAACATCGTGGTGGCGTCGATCGAGGTGGCGGCTGCTGCTTCGGGGAGCGGCATGGCTGGCGCGACCTCGGTGTGGGTGACCGCCATTGTGGTCATGACCGGCGCGGGTTGCGCAGCAGGCGCGGGTAGCACAGCCAATGAGAACAGCGGCGGCGTGACGAGCTTGACCAGTACCAACAACCACAGCAAGTGGGCGATCACCGGGCGGCGCAGCTTGCTTTGCGCGAACCATGCGAACGCGGCGAGTACCGAAGAGACGAGCCAATTGCTGGCGGCACAATGCAGGAGGTAGTCGCTCATGACTGGTGGTCCTGGTTGCTGGTTTCGTCGGCTGAGTCTTCCCCGCCGTCTTCATCCAACACGCGGCGCAGCCGATCGATCTCTTCGCGCGAGATCTTGTTCTGTTCGAGAAGGTGCGTGATCAGTGGAGCCAGCGAACCGCCGGTCAACTTGTCGGCGAGCGACTCGAGTTGGCTACCGGCATACGCCTGACGTGCGACGGCCGCCGAGAACAAGTGCACCGGCAGACTGCGGTCACGCGCGACGAACTGCTTGTCCTCGAGCCGCTGCAGCAACCGCTGCACGGTGCCGTGCTGGGCCTTGCTGGTCCCGGGATAGAGCTGCTCGCGAAGTTGCCTGGCGGTGACGCGGTCCTGCTGCCAGAGCAGTTCCATGACTGCGAGTTCGGCGTTGGCTAGGGGTGGTTGCTTCATGCTCGTAAGGGATTCGGTGCGGCCGGATACGACAATGTGTCGTCACTGATCTACGACACGATGTCGCTGGTCTACGACATGCTGTCGTATCCGTCAACTGCCATCGGCATGGGGATGTGCCATGCCTTAGGGAAGTAGTGCGGTTCGACGAGCGATGGCGGCTAGACATCCGCCGCAGTGCGATCGAGGTTGCCGATCGATAGCCACAGACCGGTTGCCGTTCGGCGCGAATCCACGCCCGGCGGTGGCTGTGGAAAAGCTTTGAGATTCTGATCTTACGGCAAGTTACGGGAAGGCGTATAGGGGCCTCGGTCGCGGCGTGTCAGGCAGAGCAAGCATGGCTCGATCGAGCCAGTTGGAGCAAGATCGTTTCCCGACCTGCGCCGGGAAGGACGCGGCTAGCATCCGAGCCCCATGCTGCTCGCCGCTTGCCAGATCCAAGACGAACACGAGTCCCTGTTTGCGATCCCGGGCTTTGCGGATCCAGTCAGCAGCCTGACGCACCTGATCGCCGCCGGTTTGTTTGGCTACGCGGCGATCGCGTTGCTGCGTTCGGCAGCTGGCCATCGCGGCCGGTTGATCGCGCTGTCGATCTACGCCGGATCCGTCGTGCTGCTGTTGGCGATGAGTGGCGTGTTCCACCTGCTCTCGCCGGATACCGCGGGCCGCACCGTGCTGCAGCGGCTCGACCACGCCTGCATCTTCGTGCTGATCGCGGGCACCTTCACCGCGGTGCACGGCATCATGTTTCGGGGTTGGCTGCGATGGGGCATCATCTCGTTCGTCTGGGTCGTGACGGCGACGGCCATTCCACTCAAGACGATCTTCTTCGAAGACATGCCGGAGTGGCTCGGTCTCACCCTCTACCTCGCCTTTCCGTGGGTCGGGTTGCTGTCGGGACTGTTGCTTTGGCGGCAACATGGCGTGCGCTTTATCGCCCCGTTCCTGTTGGGTGGCATCGCCTACACGATCGGTGCGGTGCTTGAGTTTCTGCGCTGGCCGAATCCGTGGCCGGGCGTCATCCATGCGCACGAACTGTTCCACTTGTTCGTCATCGCGGGTGCTGCATGGCACTGGCAGTTCTGCACGGCGATCGCGATGGAAGCACGCGCTGCCGAGCGGCTCGATGGTCTGGCGTGAGAAGCAGCCGCCGGCCCACGAAGCTTGCGCGATATCGTGACCGCCACGTAGTAAGCCAGTGAGCTACCTTGATGCCGTCCGTGGATGGGCGCATGCTCGGAGTTTCCGGTTCGCAATGGAGACGATGACGTGACAGCAGAGCAGTGCATCGACGAACTGCGAGACCCGCGCTGCTATCCGCAAGCGCCCGCCGCGGTGCAGATCATTCAAACGCACCTATCGGTCGTCTGTCTCGCGGGCGATCTCGTCTACAAACTGAAGAAGGCGGTGACGCTGCCGTTCGTCGACTTCTCCTCGCTGGCCGCCCGCCGCGAAACGTGCCGAGCCGAGGTGCACTTCAATCGCCGCCTCTGTCGGGACACCTACCTCGGCACTGCCGCGCTACGGCGCGATGGTGAGCAGCTGGTCTTTGCGGCCGTCGGTGACGACGACAGTGATGACGATCTGGATGTCGCAGTCGTCATGCGCCGCTTGCCGAGTGACCTCATGCTCGATGAGTTGTTGCGCCGCGGCAAGGCTACGTCGGAGCATATGCGTCAGTTGGCGGAGCTGATCGCGAAGTTTCACCGCGGCGCGGTGCGCGATGAAGCTACCCGGCGATACGGGGACCCTGAGCGCTTGCGGCAATTCGTCATCAACAACTTCGACGAGCTGCGCGAGGTCAAAGATCATGGGCTCTCCGTCGCTCTGCTGGACAGGTTGGCGCGTTCCTCCAAGGAAGCCTTTGAGTTGATCGCGGAAGAGTTGCACGAACGCGCCGTCAGCAGCTTCCTTGTTGATGGTCACGGGGACTTGCATGCGCGCAACGTTTGCATGACCGATCCGCCGACGGTCTATGACTGCATCGAGTTTGAGCCGGCGTTTCGCTGTGGGGATGTCGCAACCGAAGTCGCGTTCTTGACGATGGACTTGCGCTATCGCGGCGCGCCAGCACTCGCGGACACGTTTGTCGAGGCCTACGTCACGGCGACCGGGGACCTTCGCTTGCCTGCTTTGCTGCCGATGCTGAGCAGCTACCGCGCGATGGTGCGTGCGAAGGTTGACGCGATGGCGAGCGTCGAGTCGGAACTGTCGGCCGAAGAACGCGCGGCTTCGAGCGAATCTGCACGGCGCTACCTGCTGCTCGCGGCTGCCTACTTGATGGAAACGCGCGGGCCGTGGTGGCTGCTGACTTGTGGGCCACCGGCGAGCGGCAAGAGTCGGCTTGCTGCGTTGCTCGCCGATACGGTGCAGTGGCCACACCTCGCGACCGATGTGATTCGCAAGCAGCGGGCTGGCGTTGCGCCTACCGAACAAGCCCGGCCAGAGCACTACACGGCGGAGTTCTCCGATGAGACGTACGCGGCCTTGTATCAGGCCGCCGGCGAACACACGGCAGCGGGGCAGCGTTGCGTCATCCTCGACGGCAACTTCGCGACGAGCGAACGACGGGCTGATGCTCTCCAGGCCGCTCGTGCAGCTGGCGCGCGCCTCGCGATTGCGTTCGTTGACGTCGACGTCGCAACGGCGCGTCAGCGGGCGGCGTTCCGTGCCGGTGATGCGAACAACGTCAGCGACGCCGATGCCGACGTTGCCGAGCGGTTGCATCGGGCATTTGTGGCGCCGATAGCCGAAGAATGCGATGTATTGATCGGCCTCGAGGGCACAGCGCCCAGCGAAGAACTCGCGGACGCGCTGATGGCTGCCTTCTGACCTACGTGTGCAAGTCCAGTTGCGCCGTATCGCCTACATCAGTTGGGTAGTCGGTGCAGCAGGATGGTGCGTTCGCCTGGCATCATCATCTTCAGTGCGGTCGTGCGGCCAGTCTTGTCGTTCACAAACGAGAAGCGGATCGGTGGGCCGTCGACGCCGAACACTCCGTCCTTCTCCGCTTCGACGGCGATGCGGAACTCCGGTTCGGGCGTCGCAAACCACAGTTCGCCGTGGTGCACCCGCAGCGTGACGATGTCATCTTCCAACGGGGTGTCGGTCTCTTTGGGCTTGTAGCGAGCGAGCGCGCCGGCGAAGCGTTGTTTCAAGGCCGCCGTATCGCGTGCGAGGTCGGCAGGTGAACGCAGCAAGCGCAGGATCGGGGGTGGCTGCTGGAACAGTTTGGCGGGTGTGGTGATCCACTCTGCTGCCTGCAGCGTCAGGATGTGTTCTTGGCCATCTTCAGCGCGGTAGCGGGTGATTCTGGCAGGGAGCGTCAGGCCGCCAAGTTGTTGCGATCCGTGCAATACGAGCGTCGATTGCTTGGGGCCTTCGCGGCCGACCAGGCGACCGGTTGCGACCGTGAAGTAGTGCTTGACCGTGCGCGCCGACTCACCGTCGCCGGCCGGGATTTGCGAGGTTACTTGCCAACACGCGGTTTCCGCAAAGCGCACCGGCTTCTTCGCGACCTGCGCGCTGCCTGGGCAGGCCGGTGCGAACAGGTCTGGCAGTCCGAACAAGTAGCGATGTTCAAACAGCTCGGCGCCGACGATCAGGCGAGGCCCTTGCGGTTCGACTGCCCAGGCCTGCTTGCCGTCGAACGTGTACAAGAATTCGTCGTCGAGGCGCTGGTCCCAGCGGTTTGATGGCGCGAGCGTCCACGTCATCTTGCCGTCCTTCAGTCCACGTAGCGGGACCGACCACGTGCCGCGCAGCTGTAGTGCCTTGTCGCGTTGCGCAAAGGCGCTGCGGCCGCCGACAAGTTCTGCGTGGCTTGCAAACAGCTTGGTGGCTGGCGGTGCCGCGAGTGTGGTTGCGTCGATGCCGCCTGCTGCCGATGTTGGGCCGGTGCGGTGATCGAGGCAGCACAAGTCGCCGAGGCTGTTGCGAACGTAGATCAAACCGCCGACGAACACCGGGGTCGTCCAATAGACGCCACCGTCGAGCACCTTGTTGCGGGACAGTTCACGGAACTCTGCGGGTGATGCTTCGGCGATGATGAGCTCGCCGTCGGAAGTAAGCACGAGCAACCGGTCGCCAACGATCGACAATGATCCGAGCCCGAGGCCGCGCACGCGCCACTTCGAATTGCCGTCGAGGTCCAGGCAGCGCAGCATCGACTCATCGAAGCCATACACGTTTCCCTGGTGGGAAACGCACGCCGTCACCTTGTTGCGCATGCGGCGGTTGCTCCAAATGCTGGTGGGTTGCTTCGCGTCGCCGATCTGCAGCATCGCGCAGCCCTTGTTGTAGGCCGTCGACACGAAGAAGCGGTTGTCGCCGATCGCGACCGGCATCGAGCAGTGCATCGCGTTGCCCGAAATGCGCCACGGGTACTCATGCAGGAGTTCGCCGTCTCGCGCGCGCAACACCACGAAGAGTTCGCCGACGACGGTCGCCAGGGCAGGTTCGCCGCGCACTTCGATCGGCAGCAGATTCGCGTGGCTGGCGTCGCCCTCGTCCTTGGTGCGCCACAGCACTTCGCCATCCTTGGCGCTCACGGCGGCGACGAGCCCGCCGAGCTGCAAGTAGATGCGGTCACCAGCGACCAGCGGCGACGCGCTGAAGCCGTGGAACGTGCGTTCTACGGCGAGTTCCTTTTGGTAGTCACGCCGCCAGAGCACCTCGCCGCTATCGAGTTGCAGCGCGTGGAACTTGCCATCGCGATTGATGCAGTAGACGCGTCCAGCGGCGATCGTCGGGGTCGAGAGGGTGCCACCGCCGTGGTATTCCGGCTTGTCGGTGGCCGCGAACGTGAAGCTCCAGCGTGGCTTGCCGGTGGTGCGATCAAGGCAGGTGACGCGGTCGACACCGGCCTCTGCGTCATGGCCAAGCGTCACCAGGTGTTCGCCGGCAATTGACGGGCACGAGTAGCCCTTGCCTACGTTCGCCGTCCACAACGGCTCGGCCTTGCCGGTCGCGGACCACGGCTCGCCGGCTTCGATCCAACCGCTGTGGTGGGGGCCGCGGAAGTGTGGCCAGTCCTGGGCTTGCGGCAGAGCTGGCACGAGTGCGAGTACGAGGGCGACGTTCGCTAGCATGATCGCACGATACGCGATAGTCCGCTCCGCGGCGTGGCTCGACGAATCTGGTGCAATCCGGTTACGCGCGGCGCCCGTGCCAGGTTGCGCCTGGGCGACTCTGCCACTCAAGAACGCCTAGTCCTAGGTTTCGCTACGGCACCAGGCGTGCGCACCCATCGCCACCAGCTTTCGGCGATGGGATTCGTTCACAGTTCGCCCGGCTCGCTTAGGCGGCTGTTGAGCCAGGCCTTTGCGAATCGCCAGTCGCGCTCGACGGTGCGCACGGACAAGCCGAGCACCTCGGCGATTTCCTCGTGGTCGAGCCCACCATAGAAGGCCATCGTGACGATCTCGGCCTTGCGTGGATACTCCTGTTCGAGCTTCGCCAGCGCCTCTTCGACCGCGAGCACGTCATCGGTGATGCCGTCGGAAGACAGCAGCGCGGCAGCCGCGACGTCGTCGCTGACTCGCTGGCGGTCCCCCCCGCGCTTGAGGCTGCCTTTGCGTTGCAGATGGTCGGCTACGATGTTGCGCATGGCGCGCGCCGCGGCGCCGAAGAAGTGAGCGCGGCCTTGCCAGCCTGGGTCGCTCCCACCGACCAGTCGCAGGTATGCCTCGTGCACCAGCGCGGTTGCCTGCAGCGTCTGTCCCGGAGCCAGTCGAGCCATGCGCGAGGCGGCGAGTTGCCTCAGGTCTTCGTAGACCAATGGCAGCAGCTTGTGCGAAGCAGTGCGATCGCCGGCGCCGACTGCATTGAGCATGCGCGTCACGTCCGAGCCTGGGGAAGAGCGCGGCAGGTCGGTCATCGCCACAGATTCTATCGGAAACCGTGTCGGTCGCTGCACCTGGAATCGGGATTGGGGATGTAGCCGTGTTCCGCGGCGCAAACGGCGAGGCAGCAGCCCCGCCAACCAGCTTGTTTCGGTGACCCACAATCCAAAGGAAATGCCATGAACACGATCCGCCACCATCTTCTTCCGCTCGCCTTCGCCGGCGCTGCCAGCGTCGCTTGCGCTGCCGTCGCGACGGCCCAAGTGCCGCAAAACACCGCCGTCTTCGGCACCTATTCGGGGCCGATCAGTACCGGCACTTCCGGCCTGTTCTTGCTACCGATGAACGGTGGTGCGGCGACCACCGTCGGCAACTTGCCGATCGAACTGCAACAGGCAACCGGTCCCTATCAGCGCGGTGTCGGTGGTGTCGATCTGCGCAGCGAGGACGGCGGCATCGTCTGCGGTACCATCGCAGCCGGCAATGGCCCTGGCATGGGCGGGATCCACCTGTTCGTCTTGTATTTGAACGGCACGACGGTCGACACGGCGCAGACCCGCAAGATCTACCTCGGTTCTACCAACACCGTCGGTGGTTCGCTGGTGAGGGTGCTGCCCGATGGTCGCATCCTGGTGCTCGCTTCCGATGGCGGCGGCGCGCTGACGACCGGGCCGATGGCGAACCACTTGGCCGCCATCGTCGACATCTCGCAACCGGTGGCGACGTTGACGATGCTGCCAAACCCCGCGGGCTCCGGCGTTGGTGGCGGCTTCGCGGTCGATCCGGCCGGCCAGTTCGCCTACTACCTGTTGAGCGCGAACCCAGGTTCTCCGACGGGAGTCGCCTCCCTCTATCGCTGGCAACTCAGCACCGGAAGTACGTGCACAATCGCCAGCTGGATCGGACATGTCGCAAAGGGCGTGAGTTGCGGCGAAGACGGCACGGTCTATGTCGCGACCAACAACGTCGTCTCGGTAACCCACGAGATGCACACTGTGCAACCAGTCGGTTGCACTAGCGCCACCGTCACCTCGATGCAAAGCTCCTTGCCACTGCCCGCCAACAGCGTGCATCTCGACGCGAATGGCAGCTTGCTGATCGCCACCGCCGGCTGGGCACCCGGATTCCCCAACCACCGTAACTCGGTGGCGTCGGTCGACCCAGCGACTGGCGCTGTGACGATGCTGGCGTCACCGCCCGCGCCAGGTTGGGGCCTGATGTCAGACATTGCCGTTCGTCGCCCCATGGTCAGCTACGGGTCGACGAGTGATGGCGAGAACCGCTACGTGTTCGACAACTTTCCAAACCCGGGCGGCCAACCGACGATCGGCAACAGTTCGTTCTCGCTGACGATGCGCGCTGCCCCCAACGGCGCGCTTGCGTCGGTGCTCGGGCTGTCACTCGGTCGCGGCTCGTTGTCGGCTTTGGGGTGCGAGGTACTACTCGACCTCAACACGATTGCTGCGACGGTCACGGTTGGCGTGCCGGGGGCGACAACTGCCACCTACAGCATGCCCATCCCGAACAATCCGAACCTCGTAGGCTTCGAGTTCACGGCACAGAGCTTGCACTTGGAGTCGACTGGCTTCGCCGCGTCGCGTGGCCTGCAGGTCACGATTCAGTGATGTCGGCAAGTAAGTGAATCCGTTCGACGTCGGGGCGGGTGCCGACGTTGCAGTCGTCGGCAAGGACTACAGCAAGCCTCGCTCGCGCGTGCACGTTGACGTGTTCTTGAGGGAGTAGGATCGTGGCATGGTTGCGTTTGTCCCGGACTCACGGTTGGTCGACGTCTTGCGAGCAACCGCCTGACGCCATGAGTTGCTTCCTAGAAGCGACTCGTTGTATCGCCATGCGGCGTCGTTGACGCCGAAGGAGCTAGAATCATGACTGGAGCACTGACTCCCGAAGATCGCCGGCACCTGGAAACGTTGTTTGAGCAGGCGGCGGAGTTGCCATGCGATGAGCACGCGGCATTTGTCGAGCGCGCATGTGGGGGCAACCCCGCGCTGCGCAACGAGCTGTTCCGATTGTTGGCGGGCCTCAACGGCGCGGACCGGCTGGGCCAAATCAAGGCCGAGGCACCGACGCGAGTGGGCGAGCGCATTGGGCCATACGAGCTGCTCGAGAAGGTTGGCGAAGGTGGCATGGGTGAGGTCTACGCTGCCCAGCAACTAGAGCCTGTGCGGCGCAAGGTGGCGATCAAACTGATCAAGGCTGGCATGGATTCGCGTCAGGTGGTCGCGCGCTTCGAGGCCGAACGGCAGGCGTTGGCCATGATGGATCACCCCAACATGGCCAAGGTGCTCGACGGGGGCAGCACCGACGGTGGCCAGCCGTTTTTCGTGATGGAGTTTATCGAGGGTGTGCCGATCCTCGACTACTGCGACGCACAGCGCCTTGACACCAAGGCGCGACTGCGGCTGTTCGTGATGGTGTGTCACGCGATTCAGCACGCCCACCAGAAGGGCATCATCCATCGCGACATCAAGCCCAGCAACGTGCAAGTGGCGGTGCACGACGGCGTGCCGTCCCCGAAGGTCATCGACTTCGGTATCGCCAAAGCGATCCACAGCGATGCTTCCATGGGCGAGGCTCTAACCCAGCATCTTCAATTGGTCGGCACGCCGACGTACATGAGCCCCGAACAGGCGGGCACGACCGAGCAGGACATCGATACGCGCAGTGACATCTACTCACTGGGAGTGTTGCTGTACGAACTGTTGACCGGCGCGACGCCGTTTGATTCGCAGCAGCTATCGCACGCCAATCTGGCCGAGATCGTGCGCTTGATCTGTGAGGAGACGCCGCACAAACCGAGCACGCGGATCGCGACCCTCGGTTACGAAGCGACCACGGTTGCCATGCATAGGCGGATCGATGGACGCAGGCTCGCCGTCGATCTGCGTGGCGATTTGGACTGGATCGTGATGAAGTGCTTGGAGAAGGATCGCGCCCGCCGCTACGAGACGGCCAATGCACTGGCTGCCGACATTGAGAATCATCTCCGTGATCAGCCGGTGACCGCGGGGCCGCCCAGCACCGCATACCGGATGCGCAAGTTCGTGCGCCGCAACCGAACGTTGGTGTTTGCGACATCCTTGGTTGCACTGGTGTTGTTGCTCGGCGCCGGTGGCACGACCTGGGGCATGCTGTGGGCTCTGGACGAGAAGGAGCGAGCGAACGGCGAGACGGGCAAGGCCGTGTTGGCCGCGGCAGAGGAGAAGAAGGCGAGGGCCGCCGAATCGCTGCGAGCCGAGGAGTTGCAGCAGGTCGCTGACTTTCAAACGGTGCAGATGGCGAAGGTCGATGCGATGACCATGGGCGCGCGCACGCGTCGGGCGCTGCTTGCTGCGGTGCCAGAAGATCGTCGTGAGGAATTGAAGCGAGCAATCGTTGGCATCAACTTCACCAATCTTGCCATGGGAACATTGGAGCACGATCTGTTCGATCCAAGCCAGCAGGCCATCGACGCGCAGTTCGCGGATCAGCCGCTTGTGCAGGCGCAGCTTCTGGCAGCGCTGGGAGGCGCGGAATACGAGGCCGGGTTGTATGAACTCGCCATTGACCCGATTGAACGGTCGTTCCAGATTTTGACCCGGAGGGTGGGGGCCGAAGACCCGCGAACCCTGTGCGCGCTCAATGCCAGGGGTGTGCTGCGATTCGCGCAGGGTCACTACACTGAGGCCGAGAAGCTGAGTCGACAAGCAGTCGAAGGCCTCAGCCTGGTACTTGGCGACGAACACCCTAGCACCCTGAACGCGCTCGATTGCCTGGGCGACACTCTCCGGAAGCTAGGCAGGTTTGTGGAAGCCGAATCCTGTTTTCGGCAGGTCCTTCAAGCGAGGCACGAGCGGCTTGGGCCCGAGGATCCGCTAGCCATTGAATCGATGCGTGTGCTAGGTGCAGTGCTGCGTCTGCAGGGTCGGTTCGACGAGGCTGAGGCGTGCCTTGTAGACGCACTGGCGCGACAGCGTGCCCGAGGGGTTGATGTCGCCGGCCTCACTCTCGACATCTTGAACAGCATCGCGGTGCTGTTTGGCGACCAGGAGCGACCTGCGCAAGCTGAGCCCTATCAGCGTGAAGCGCTGGCTGGATCCCGTTTGTTGTTTGGCGACGACCATCCCAGAACGTTGACCGCGATGAACAATCTCAGCGGCGTGCTGCTGAATCAGTTGAAGTTTGCGGAGGCCGAAAACCTCGCGAAGGAATCGGTCGATCGCCACCGTGATGTGCTTGGCAACCAACACCCAGAGACCCATTTGGCAATCGCTGATCTGGGCGCGGTGTTAGCGAGCATGAACCGCTTCCCCGAGGCGTTGCCGTTGCTGCAGGAGGCCCACGCCGGTCAGAGTCGTCACAAGGATGATGACCCGCGTCGTTGGCTGTGCACACTCAACAATTTGGGGCTGACCTTGCGCAAGTATGGGCACGCACCCGAAGCGTTGCTGTTGCTCAAAGAAGCGGTCAAAGGCTTGCGCGATATGCATCCTGGCGACCATCCACATCGGCTAGCTGCGCTCGCCAACCTCGCAGGGGCTCGCAAAGATCTTGGCAAGCTCGAAGAGTCGGAGCGCGACTATCGCGAAGTATTGGCTGCCCGTCTGCGCGTGGATCCGGCTGGCAAGGAAACGTTCATGTCGATGGACAACCTTGGCCTCTTGCTGCATCTGCGCGGCAAGCTCGACGAGGCGAAGGAGCTGTTTGAACGCGCACTGGCGGGGGAGCAGCAATTGCTCGGTGCCGACCACATCGATACCCTGATCACGCAGTTGAACTACAGTGGTTTGTTGGTCGCACAGGGAAGCCTGGAAGCGGGCGCGAAGCATTGCCGCGAGGCCGTTGATGGGCTCCGCCGACAGCCGCCGACGACCTACGTGTATCTGCTGTCGGCGCTCAACAATCTGGGCAAGATCCTGCTCGATCTGCACCGTTTACCCGAGGCCGAAGCTTGTCTGCGGGAGTCGCTGCAAGGTCTGCGGCGCGTGTATCCGAAGGGCCACCCGAACATCTTGGGTACCTGCTTCCATGCTGGTCGCGCGCTGATGGAACTCGGGCGGTCAAGCGAAGCGGTGCCGTTCTTGCTCGAGGCATCCGAAGGTTTCCGGGCACTGAGCCAGAACACCGTGGGCGCCGAGGTACAGGCGAAATGGCAGTCACTGGCCACGAAAGCACAGGCGAGATTGGAAGTCGCGAAGCAGGCGCAAGCACAGCCTGGCAGCGGTAAGCGATAGGCCAGCGGTTTCGTATTCTGCCGTGCTTTGCGAGTCTTCGCGCTGGCGGCGCGTTTTGCAGCGCGGCGCTGGCGGCTGCGCGCCATGGCCTCGCGACTACACGCGCCAGACACTGGCGAAACTGATCGGCCAGTCCTGATGCGTCTGCCACTTAGGCTTCAACGTGAGCCACTCGTCGTCGACCAGTCGTTCGTGCATCTCGACTTGTGTCATGCCGGCACGGTTGCCACAGCGCACATGGTCGGAGAACAAGTGGATGTTGGTTGCGAGTGCCACGCTGCCGCGCTCTGGGTGTTCAAAGTGCGTCGGCATGCCGCTCTTCATGACGAAGAACGGGTGGAAGCCAACGTGCACATAGTGGCCACCGGGGCGCAGCAGTCGCGCCGCTTCGTGGTAGAGCGGTTGTAGTTCGGAGAGATGCTCGTCGACCAGGCAGCACGTGACCAGGTCGAACGAATGCTCCGGTAGGCCGTTGCTCGCCAGTTCGCTTTCAATGAGTTGCTCGTAGATGTCGCGGTCTTTCGCGCGCACCAGCATCTCCGGTGTCAGGTCGACGCCGTGCAGAGCGGCGCGACTCTTCGATCGCAGCCAGGCTCCGGTGCGGCCCGTGCCGCAGCCGAGGTCGGCGATGCGTTGCGCGTCTTGCCACCGAACGCTCGTGATGCGTTCGAGCAGCGCGAGGTCCATCGCGTCCTCGACGGTCGCCTCATAGGTGGGCGCCCAGTCGCCGTAGCCGTCCCGGACCGGCATCACGGGATACTGGCGAGTATCGAATCGGGCGAAGTCTGGCATAGTTGCCACAATACTTCGCCCGAGCGCGCGGGTAGCGGTGAACGCTACTTCTTGTCGCGGCTGCCGGCCGGCTCTTCGCTGGTTGCGGCTGCCTTCTTCTTGGCGTCGGCGCTTTGGATCAGGCCCGTTTCCACGCCTTCGCGGTAGCTCGGCGCGTGCGGGATCTTCTCCGCGCTGCGCTCGTGGTAAGGAACGCCACGACGCATCCACTCCGGCGCGGCGGCGCCCTTCAGGTGGTGGTCGAAGTACTCCTGCATGCGGCGGGTCCAGTCGCGCTGGTTCTGGCGCTTGCGCAGGCCGTGGTCTTCGCCGTTGTAGTTGAACAAGTAGGCCTCCTTGCCGAGACGGCGCATGGCCGTGAAGAACTCAATGCCTTGGTACCACGGGACCGCACCGTCTTTGTCGTTGTGCAGGATCAGCACCGGCGTGCGCACCTTGTCGAGGTAGAACAGCGGCGAGTTCTCCCAGTAGCGCATCGGCGCTTCCCAGATCGTGCCGCCAATACGCGACTGCGTCTGCTCATACTGGAACTGGCGTGACATGCCCGAGCCCCAGCGAATGCCGCCGTAGGCGCTAAACATGTTGACGACCGGCGCACCGGATTCGACCGCGGCGAAGATGTCCGTTCGCGTGATCAGGTGCGCGGTCTGGTAGCCGCCCCACGAGTGGCCGGCGGCGCCGATACGGTCCTTGTCGACGAAGCCTTCGGTAATCAGGTGCTGCACGCCGGAGACGACGCACTTCTCACAGGACTCGCCGGGGTAGCCGTCGCGGTAGACGATGTCCGGCACGAACCACAGGTAGCCGTTGGATACGTAGTAGGCCGCGTTCGGCGACGTGCCGATGCTCGGCGAAGAGAAGCTGTGGATGCGGTTGGAGCTGCGCTCGTAGAAGTAGACCATCATCGGGTACTGCTTCTGCGGGTCGAAGCCGTCCGGCTTGACCAGGTAGCCCTTCAACTCGGTGCCGTCATCCGAACGCCAGTTGACGAGTTCGGCCGAACCCCAGCGAACATCGCGGCGAATCGGGCAGGCGTCGGTCAGCTTCTTGGCATTCTCGAACGCGAGGTCCGTGGTCCAGACATCCGGGTACTGGTCGTAACGGCTGAAGGTCACGAACAGGCGGTCGGCGTCACGCGGGCGCGTGGCACGGCCGAGAGCCGCGTTCTTCATCACCACCTTGCGCGGCTTCGATGTGCCGGTGACCGAGTCGGTGTAGACGCCGGTCGCGTAGGTGTTCGTGTTGGTAGCGCGCAGCACCAGGTCGTTACGCATCCAGCGGCGCTTTTCGTTGTCGTCGCGTTCGGCGTCGGGGCGCAGGTCTGGTCCGCCGATGCGGAATGCGATGCCACTGGCGCGGCCGAGGCCATCGGTGATGCAGCGGAACTTGCCGGTCTCGGGGCTGACAGCCCAGATGTCGTATTCGTCGTTGATCAGAACCTCGGCGTCGTTCTCGGTCCAGCCGGATGTGCCGTGCGCGTTGTGCGGCTCGGGGCGGTCATCCGCTTCGCGATCGAACGCGACCGGAATGCCGGCCGTCAGGTTGCGGGTCGTGCCCTTCTCGACGTCGTAGGTGTGCCAGTCATAGTCGCGGTGATCAAACCAGATGACGTAGCGGCCTCCGGTCGAGCTGCTGGCGCGGCCACGCAGGCCTTCGATGATCTTCTCGCGGCTGCCGTCGATCGTATTGACGATGTAGACGTCGCTGTAGCGACCGTCCCACGTCATTTCCTTCTCATAAGGGGTCGAGTCGGTCAACAGGGCGCGCGAACCGTCGTCGGTCAGCAGCGACACGCGCGGGTTCTCGGGCGTGCCGAGCACGACGGCGCGATCGACGTCCATGTGGTAGGCGACCGTCAGCGTCGCCTTCGCCGGATCCGATCGCTTCGCCTGCATCGGCTGCAGCATGCCGTCTTCGAAGTGCCACAGGTCCAGCTTGATCTCGTCCTCGGGCAGGATCTTCGGCAGGTCTTCGGGCTTCGGTTGGCTGATGCTCATCATCAGCACCGACGCGTCACGCGAGAAGCTGAGGCCACTCGAACGGATCTTGTGTTCTGCCGGGATGCCCGGGGTCTTGGCGTCGACGATGCGGCGTGCCGGCTTCTCCGAGAAGTTCCACAAGTAGATCTCCGACGCGGTCTCCTTGTCGCCAAACGTGCGGATGTCGCTCGTGAAGGCGAGCACCTTGTCGGCGTAGTCGGTCGTCATGCCGGAGACGTTGCTGTAGCCGGCGAGCACGTTGACCGTGACGCCTGACGACAGTTCGCGTGCGAACAAACCGTGCTCGACACCTTCGGCCTCCTTCTTGGTTCCGATCGTGTACCAGAGCCACTTGTTGTCGGCCAAGGTGCCGAACGAGCGAACGTTCTCAATAGCCTCGTCCTTGCCCGTCGCCAGGTTGCGAAGCACCAGCTTGCTGCCGTCGCTGCGCTTGGCTTCCTTGGGGTCGACCTTCTTCTTTTTCTTGGGAGCTTGCTTGGCGCTCTTCTTGGGCGCCTGCGTTGCGGTAGAGGTGCCTGCGGTGAAGGTCCATTCCTCACCGATCGCGATGCCCTTCTTCTTCGGCTTCTCTTCGGCGCCACTGGTCTCGCCCTTCTTGCCGTGTTCGGCGTGCCCTTCCTTGCCGGGCTTCTTCTCGCCTTCTTTCTTACCTTCGGCCTTCTTGTCCTCGCCCTTCTTGGGCTCCTTCTTCTTCGGCTCAGGCTTGTTGTAGTGAATCGCGAGAATGTCACTGTCACCGATCATGCGGTGGCTCTTGACGTCTTCGAGCTTGACGATTTCGCCGCTCATCAGATCGAGCACGTGCACGCGCTTGGCGAGTGCTTTGGCTTCTTTTTCGGCCTTCTTGTCGCCAGTTTCCTTTTCCTGCTTGGGCTTTGCTGCGGACTTCGCTGCCTTCTTTGGCTCGGGCAAGCCCAGGAAGCTACGCACTTCTTTGATCGTGCTACCTCGCTCCTCGATCATGCGCATGGCCATCGCTTCGGTCATGCCGCGCTCCGCCAGTGCTTCCTTGATGTCCGGCGGCAAGCCTTCTTGCTCTTCGCCTTCTTCGGTTTTCTCGGCTTCCTTCTTCTTCGCGTAGAGCTTCTCGAGCTTCTTCTTCCGCTCGTCTTCGTACGACTTGCCGATCTTGTAGAACGCGAGCTTGTTGTCGTTGGAGAACGACACGCTGCTGCCGCGCACAAACTTGAACACCCGGTCGCCGTCGACCTCTTGGATGTAGAGGGTGGCATCGCCGACGCGCGGCCGAATCGAGTACGCCATCCACTTGCCATCGCGACTGTAGGTAGCGCCGCTCAGCGACGTCCAGTTGTCGTAGTCGTCGTGGGTAACGGCTCGCTTGGTCGAGCCTTGTGCCGCCGCCGAATTGCTGAGCAAGAGGGGCGTGGCCAAGGCGGCCATTGCGATGAGGGAATGGAGAGTGCGACGGGTGCGAACGAACGGCGTCATTGCTGTTGATAACCTGGGGGAAAGAGGGCTCCGCAACCTATCTCGTTGCGGGTCGACTGGGGACCGAAGCACGCAACCAGTAGGTAACAGCTGCCAAAAACCGGTGAGGGTTGCTGCCCTAAGGTGCCTGACGTCAGGATCTTGAGCGCGACGGGGCGACTGCTGGTCAGGGCTGGTAGATGGTTTGATGGCGACGGGGTTTGATGGCGACGGGGTTCGATGGCGACGGCCATCCTGGCTGGGCACGGCCATGCCGCCGGAGTGGGGGCCAAGACCTGCAGAGCAGCGACTGGTGCTGAAGATCCGCTTGCCTGGCTCCGGGGCGTGATGCACACAGGCCGTCGGATCGCGAGCGACGCGGACGCCTTGTTCGCTTCAATCTGAGCTCTTGTGCCTGAGTTCGGCTCCGGTTTGCCAAGACCGCAGCATCGAGCGATGGAATATCAACAGCAAGGTCCAGGTGCTTCGTTGGGCCAACCGCGAGCTGCACACGCGGTGCCCAAGAATCTGTGGCTCATGAGTTGCGGCACGCAGCACGTTGGCGTCAACACGTTCACGTGTCACATGCGCACGTCGTAACGGCGATGGCTTCAGTCTTCGGCTCCGGTTACAACGGCCGGCCGCGGTAGCAGCTACCGCGCCCGTGAGCGCCCGTAGCTTAGCTGGATAGAGCAATGCTTTCCTAAAGCATAGGTCACAGGTTCGAATCCTGTCGGGCGTACCACCTCCGCGCATGCCGCCGCCGTCGGCAGTGAGTGACCAGGCGAAGCGGCTAGTTGCTGTGACTTCGCAGATCTTGCGGTGTCGTTGGTAGGATTCGAGCTGCGATGCTGTGGTTGCGTCGGGAATATCGTCTATGCACTCATTGAGACACCAGCTGCTTGGAGCGTTGGCTGCCGGCACCGTGATGATGCTGGTGTCATCGGCCATCCTGCGAGAGGCTCGGTACGTCGAGTCTGCACAGATGTCTGAGCAGTTGCATTCGGCGGGCGTCAAACTTGAGTCGGGGTTGCGCAGCCGACTGCTGATGACGCGTGCATTGTCGGCGTTCGTTCACCTGGACGAAGACTTCTCCGACGAACAGTTCCTGGTCTTTGCGACGGCTCTCGAACAGGACGCTACAGGCGTTCGTAGTTTGCAGTTGGCGCGCGGTTCCGTCGTGACCTACCTAACTCACCCGGAGCAAAACAAGGGTGTGCAGGGTCACGACTTGTTCGCTGATCCGGAGCGTCGCAGACTCCTTCAGCGGGCCGTCGACAGGCGTCAATATATTATGGCCGGGCCGATCGGCCTGGTGCAGGGTGGCGTCGGGTTGATTGGTCGTTTGCCGATCTACCTGCCGGCGCCGAATGAGCCCACTGGGGATCGGTTCTGGGGCTTTGCGTCGGTGCTTCTCGACCTCGACCCGTTGCTGGCGGAAGCCGGCATCGGTGCGGGCCACCCCGAACTGACGTTTTCCTTGCGGGGCAAGGACGGGCTCGGCGCTCAGGGTGCAGTCTTCTACGGCGAAGCTTCGGCCTTCTCCGAAGATGCGGTAGCGGTCGATGTTGCGTTTCCCAATGGTTCGTGGCAGTTGACGGCCACGGTGAAGCCGGGAGCAGTCATCGCGGCTGGACCTAGCGTGATGTTGTGGGCGACCGGAACGGTGCTGTCGCTGCTCGTCGGTTGGTTGATCTATTCGTTGTTGCAGACACCGCAGTCCTTGCGCGTGGCGGCGGATAAGGCCGTGGCCGCACTGCAAGAAAGTGAGCGACGTGTGCAAGGTATCGCGGCCAACATTCCGGGCGCGGTATATCAGCGTGCCTTGTCGCGGCAAGGGGCCGTCAGCTATCCCTATATCAGCCCGGGTTTCCATGATTTGCTTGAGGTCGCGCCTGAAGATGTTGCTTCAGGTGGCGTTGCTTTGGGCGGCGTTACCTCGGCCGGCGGTGCTCCGCAGTCGGCAACTGCGGGTGACTTGGTCGAGTTGCGTTTGGATGCCGCGCAGACTTACAAGTGGCGCAAGGCGACGGTGGAATCCGCGTTTGAAGGTGGGCGCTACGACCTCGAATTGAAGCTGACGTTGCCGTCGGGTGAGCCGCGGCGGATTCGCTTGTTGGCTATCGTGCTGTCCGATGGCGATGGCGGGTTGGTGTGGGACGGCATCATTCTCGACATCACCAAGCAAAAGTTGGTCGAGGAGCAGTTGCGGCAGGCGCACAAGATGGAGGCGCTTGGACAGTTGACTGGTGGCATGGCCCACGACTTCAACAACTTGCTTGCGATTGTCGTCGGCAACCTTGAATTGCTTGAGGAAGACTGCGTCGGCACGGATAGCGCGGAATTCGTCAAGCAAGCGTTGGAGGCTGCCGGTCGTGGGGCGAAGTTGACACGTTCGATGTTGACCTTTGCGAGGCAGCAAAGCCTCGCCAGGCAAGTCCTGTCGTTGAATGAACTGGTTGAGTCGACAGTGGCGATTTCCCGAGCGGTGCTCAGCAAGGCTGTGACCCTGACTACGCAACTGGATCCTGACCTATGGCCGATCAGCACCGATGCAGGCCAGCTCGGCAGTGCCCTACTCAACCTTGTGATCAACGCGAGGGATGCGATGCCAAATGGTGGCAACGTGCACATCACGACCTGCAATGTGCAGGATCAGCAACAGGTGGAGTTGGCGGTTGCGGATACAGGCACTGGCATGTCTCCCGAAATGATCGAGCGTGCCTTCGAACCGTTCTTTACGACCAAGCCGGTTGGCCAGGGCTCGGGACTTGGTCTGAGCATGATCTACGGCTTGGTGCAGCAATCCGGCGGTGAGGTGGCCATCACCAGCCCGTCGCAGGGAGGCACGTGCATCTCGCTGCGATTCCCTCGAGCCACAGAAGATGCAGATGGCGCGGCGCCGACCGGCCAGGCCGCCGACGTCGCAGCGATCGAGGCCCGCGGCGAAGTGGTGCTGTTGGTCGAAGACGATGCCGGCGTGCGTCAAATTGTGCACCGGCAATTGTTGAAGCTTGGCTACCAGGTTCACCAGGCTGATGACGCGGTGGGCGCGTTGGCGATGATCGATGATGGCTTGACGTTCGATCTAATGCTGACGGACGTCATCATGCCGCGCGGAATGTCGGGGTTTGAACTTGGTGGCGTGGTTCATGAGCGAACATCCGCGCCTGTGATCTACATGTCCGGCAACCACGCGCCAGCGGGTCAGCCGCTGCATGATGACGCCGTGGTATTGCCCAAACCGGTGCCCCAGAATGAACTCGCGGTCGCGTTGCGGGCCGTGCTCGATCTGCGCTGAGCCCCGCTGGATCGAAGCCGGACGCGATCATTCGGTACTTGGCATGCAGTTCTGCCACAGTGGTATGCGCTTGACGGCACGGCTCCATCCTCACAGACGGTCGATCTTGAACATCAGCAGCAGACGCGATTGCGTCCGCAGCACCAGCTCATTGCGCTGTCGGAATCCGCGGCGACAATGCGTGTCGATGTCGGCTACCCAACTCGTCCTTCAAGGCCCGGTCCATTCGTGGAGTTGGCTACGCGCCTCGTTGGCGGCTGCGTGTTGGTCGCTAGCGTCACTCGCGGCGCAGTCACCGGTCGACTTTGCCCGTGAAGTGCGACCGATCCTGTCGGACCGGTGCTTTCTGTGCCACGGTCCGGATGCAGCCAAGCGCGAAGCTGGCTTGCGACTCGATGTGCGAGACGTCGCGCTTGGCAAACTCAAGAGCGGTCGTATTGCTGTCGTTCCCGGCGATTCCGCGAATAGCGAGTTGCTGCGGCGGCTGACCGCGCACGATCCCGAGCAACGCATGCCGCCGCCGGCAAGCAAGCTGACCGTCAGTGCTCGGGAGATCGACGTGCTGCGTCGATGGATTGATGAGGGGGCGACCTACGCCGTGCATTGGTCGTTTGCGCCGCTGCCTGAAGTTGTCGAAGTTCCCAAGGTGCGGCAAGTCGACTGGCTGAAGAACGACATCGACGCGTTTGTGCTCGCGGACTTGGAACGAGCAGGAGTCGCACCATCTGCACCTGCAGAACCGGCGGCGTATCTGCGGCGTGCGAGCCTCGTGCTCAATGGCTTGCCGCCGACGACCGCTCAGCTCGATCGCTTTCTAGTTGATGGGGACGCCACCCACGTCATCGACGAGCTGCTTGCGTCGAAGCGCTACGGCGAGCGCATGGCGAGCGATTGGCTGGACATCGCGCGCTACGCCGACACGTTCGGCTACCAGAGTGATGTCGAGCGGCCGGTGTGGCCTTGGCGCGATTGGGTGATCGATGCGTTCAATAGCAACCTTCCCTACGACGAGTTCGCGACTTGGCAGATCGCCGGGGACTTGTTGCCAGATGCGACGCGAGAACAGCAGTTGGCGACTGCGTTCCAGCGGTTGCACCGTCAAACCAATGAAGGCGGCAGTGTCGAAGCGGAGATGCGGCTCGAGTATGTCGCGGATCGCACTGAGACGTTCTCGACCGCATTCTTGGGGCTGACCGTCGCGTGTGCGCGTTGTCACGACCACAAGTTCGATCCGGTGACGCAGCGCGAGTATTACGAGTTGTCGGCGTTCTTCGACAACATCGATGAGTCGGGCCTCTACTCGCACTTCACGCGGGCGACGCCGACGCCGGCTCTGTCGTTGACGACGGACAAGCAATCGCAGGCGGAGGCTGCTGCGGTTGCCAAAGTGCGTGAGTTGGAGGCCAGCCTCCCGAAGCTGATGGCCGAACGCAGGGATGCGTTCGATTGGTGGTTGATGACCGCTGATGACGAGGCTCGACCAACCGCCGTTGGCCGCTTTGAGTTCGAGTCCCTCACGGGTGGGGTCTTGGAAAACGGCGCGAACGCGGCGAGGCCCGGCAAGGTTGGCGACGCGCCGAAGTTGGTTCCGGGCTACCGCAGCGATAAGGCGATCGGGTTTGATGGTGAAGACCTCGCCAAGTTCCCGGGCGTTGCGGACTTCGATCGGCACCAGCCGTTCTCGCTCGCATTCTGGCTGAAGGTGCCCGAGGCATACGATCGCGCAGTGGTCCTGCACCGGTCGAAGTCGTGGACCGATGCCGGCAGCCGTGGCTATGAACTGCTAATGGAAGACGGGCAGCTGAGCTTCGCGCTGGTGCACTTCTGGCCGGGCAATGCGATCCGCGTGCGCACGCAGCAAGCGTTTCCACTCAATGAATGGGAACACGTTTGCCTTACCTATGACGGCAGCAGCCGTGCGTCTGGTATGACGATCTACGTCGGCGGCCAGAAGGCTGCGGTGCGGGTTGTTCGCGACAAGCTGACGCGCACGATCAAGGGCGGCGGTGCGGACGCGCTAACGCTCGCGCAACGGTTTCGCGATCGCGGCCTCAAGGGCGGAGCGATCGATGACCTGCGCGTGTTCGACTGCGAGTTGACGGACTACAACGTCGAAGAACTGGTCGAAGATGAGATGCCGCCGCCGTCGGTGGAGCAGGGGTTCGCGCTGTATGTCCGATTCTTCGACAAGCTCTACCGCGATCGGCTTGCAGAGTTGGCCGCAGCACGGCGCGCACTCGGCAAGTTGCGTGATTCGCAAGCCGAGATCATGGTCATGCGTGAGATGGCGACGCGACGCGCGACGTATGTTCGGCCGCGCGGATCGTACCATGCACAGGGAGAGCGCGTCGACCCGGGTACGCCAGCGTGTCTGCCGCCGTTGCCGCAGAATGCCAAGAACCGATTGGCGTTGGCGCGCTGGTTGACCGATCCGGCGCACCCGCTGACGGCTCGCGTCGCGGTCAATCGCATCTGGCAGATGTACTTTGGCACCGGGTTGGTTGGCACGGCCGAAGACTTCGGTAGCCAAGGTGCGCCACCGTCGCATGCCAAACTGTTGGATTGGCTCGCGCGTTGGTTCATCGACTCTGGCTGGGACGTCAAGGCGTTGCACCGATTGATCGCGACGTCGGCGACGTTCGGCCAAGACTCGTTGGCTTCTGCCGAATTGCGGGAGCGTGACCCCGAGAATCGATTGTTGGCCCGCGGGCCGCGCTACCAGCTGTCGGCGGAAGTGTTGCGCGACCAGGCGCTGTGGGCTTCGGGCTTGTTGGTCGAACGCATCGGTGGTCGGCCCGTTCGTCCATACCAGCCTGCCGGACTGTGGCAGGAGAAGTCGGGGCAGGTCTATCACCGGGCCAAAGACGATGGCCTCTATCGCCGCAGCCTCTACACGTTCTGGAAGCGCACCTCGCCGCCGCCGGCGATGATGTTGCTCGATGCCAGCAAGCGCGACGTTTGCGTGATGCGGCGGCAGAGCACCACGACGCCGCTGCAGGCGTTGTTGATGCTCAACGACCCGCAGTTTGTTGAGGCTTCGCGGGTGTGGGCGGAGCGATTGGTCGCATCGGTGGGTGAGTCATCAGCTGGCGAGCCATCGTCTGAGCCATCGTCTGGCAAAGACAAGGAACTGCTCGCGCAAGTCTTCAGGCGACTGACCAGTCGCGACGTGAAGCCGCGCGAGTTGCAGATCTTGTTGGCTGCCTTGCAGGAGCAACGCGACGTCTACCGAGCGGATCGGAAGCGTGCTCAGCTGACGGCGTCCGTTGGCGACCGCAAACCTGCAGCGGATGTCGACGTCGTCGAAGTCGCTGCGTGGACCATGGTGATCAGCATGCTGATGAACTTTGACGAAGTAGTGAGGATGCGATGAGCGATGCGATCAGCAGACGTCACTTGTTCGCGCGCGGCGCTACAGGTCTCGGCGCCGTTGCGATGTCGCATCTGCTGCGAGACAAGCCTGCGGGCCAACTTGTCGCTGATGACACGCAGCCGAAGCCGCACTTTGCGCCGCGGGCCAAGCGCATCGTCTACTTGTTCCAAAGTGGTGGACCGTCGCAGCTCGATCTGTTTGATCACAAGCCGCTGTTGCAGCGGAAGAACGGCACCGAATTGCCGGCGAGCGTGCGCGATGGCCAGCGGCTCACTGGCATGTCGGGCAACCAGTCGTCATTCCCGTTGGCGGGCACGCAATTCAAGTTCGCGCAGCATGGCGAGAGCCGCCGTTGGGTTAGCGAGCTGTTGCCGTACACGGCGAAGATCGTCGACAAGTTGACGTTTGTGCACTCGATGCACACGGAGGCCATCAATCACGACCCGGCGATCACGTTCTTCCAGACGGGTTCGCAGCTGGCAGGTCGACCGTCGCTTGGGGCGTGGCTCAGCTATGGACTGGGCACGGGTAATCGTGATTTGCCTGCGTTCAGTGTGTTGATCACGAAGAACCAGGGCGGCCAGCCACTGTATGCGCGCTTGTGGGGCAATGGCTTCTTGCCGTCGGCGCATCAGGGCGTTCAGTTCCGTCCAGGCAAGGATCGCGTGCTGTATCTCGCGGACCCCGAAGGTGTCGACAAGGCGACCCGCCGCAAGATGCTCGATCGCTTGCGTGACTTGCACGAGGCGGCGTATGAACGCGAATCGGATCCGGCAATCCGGGCGCGCGTCGAGCAATACGAGATGGCCTATCGGATGCAGACGTCGGTGCCCGAAGTTGCGAACGTTGCCAACGAACCGGATCACGTGTTCGAGCTCTATGGTCAGGATGCGCGCGAACCCGGCACCTATGCGGCGAACTGTCTGATGGCGCGACGGCTACTTGAGCGCGGCGTTCGCTGTGTGCAGCTCTATCATCAAGGCTGGGACCAACACGGTGGGTTAGTCGGTGCGATCAAGGGGCAGTGTCGCGAGACCGATCAGGCCAGTGCCGCGCTGGTGCTCGATCTGCAGGCGCGCGGTTTGCTCGATGACACGTTGGTTGTGTGGGGCGGTGAGTTCGGCCGCACCAACTACTCACAGGGCAAGCTGACCAATTCCAACTATGGGCGCGACCATCACCCGCGTTGCTTCACGATGTGGATGGCTGGTGCCGGCATGAAGCCTGGCTACGCCCACGGGGAGACGTGTGAGTATGGCTACAACGTCGTTCGCGATCCCGTTCACGTTCACGATCTGCAGGCGACGATCTTGCACCAGCTTGGGCTTGACCACGAACGGCTGACTTATCGCTATCAGGGGCGCCGCTTTCGCCTTACGGATGTTCACGGCAACGTCGTGCCGCAGTTGTTGGCCTAGCCCCCATCGCAGAGTTTTCGGCAGTCGGGCGGATCTCCGAGCACCTGAGGTTCGCGTGACGATCTCGAGCGCGTAAGAAGAGGCATGCTCTGTGCCCGCCTATGCGTGTTTGTTGGCCTGTTGTTGGCTGTGTCGCTGCCCGCACAGCTGCGCGCTATTCCGCCGCAGGAAGAACGGCAGTTCGACTTCTGGGTTGGTCAGTGGGATGTGCAGAACCGTTCGTTGGGAGCGGATGATGGCTGGCACGACGCCGGCAAGTCGAAGGCGCGCATTCGCCCGATCCTCGGTGGCCGCGCGATTCTCGAAGAGTGGGATGGCAAGTCCGGGCAACGCGAGAACACGTTTGGCATCAGCGTTCGCTACTACAACGCGGACAGCTTGCGGTGGGTCATCATCCTCAATTGGCCGAATGCAAACTACGCGGGCTTCTCCAACATGGAGGGTTCGTTCCGGCATGGACGCGCTGAGTTCTTCCCACCGTCAACGTTCGATCGCAAGCCGCCGCGCGGTGAGCGGTTTACGTTCTCGGATGCGCTGCCCAACAGTTGTCGTTGGGATATGGCGGCGCCGGTGAAAGGAGGTGGTTGGCGCACATCGTGGATCATGGAGTTCTCGCGCCTGCAGAGTGCGGCGGACACCATCAAGGCGGGCGAGCCGATTCGCAAGCCACCGGCAGAGTGTGTGTGCAAGGCGGAAGAAGCGCGGCAGTTCGATGGCTTGGTTGGTGAGTGGGACGGGCGCGGTTGGGTTGCGGTTGGCGACGAGCGGCGCGTTGTATTCGTCAAGCTGCGCGCGAGCAGTGCCAATCGCGGCTGTGCGACGCTGTGCTTCTTGGATGTCGATGGTGTCGACTACCGCGAAAAGCACTTCGAAGCGTGGGCGTGGCAGAAGGCTGCCGAGAAATGGGTCGGGCGTGCGCTCAACGAACAGAAGCCGAGGGCGCAAGTGTTGGTTGGATCGTTTGACGATCAGGGGGCGGCTTCGATGGTGCACACCGATCGTTTGGGGGCGGTTCCTGAGCGAACGCGTCGTGTCCGCTACGTGCCGACGGATGGCGGGTGGCAGGTGGTGCACGAGACCTCGACGGACGGTGGTGAAACTTGGGCAGTGCGCATGCAGGCCTTGTTGGTCGCGACGCGTTGAGGCTGAGAGCTGGGGAGCAAGGGAGGCTGGGAACTAGGGAGGCTGGGAGCTAGGCAGCAGAGGGGTGGGGTTTCGAGAGCAGTCGTAGCTCGAAGGCGCCGGCGCGGGGCAGGGGTGGG